>Ga0065721_10005922_pt1 | contig 11740 bp, 18 predicted proteins | sample Mesricmetagenome_FD_59108 | JGI IMG/M metagenome (GOLD analysis project Ga0065721, IMG submission 59108) | Mesophilic microbial community from rice straw/compost enrichment Sample: eDNA_1 v2 (version 2) | ecosystem: Engineered > Solid waste > Grass > Composting > Bioreactor | place: USA: Davis...
GTCCGTCCGCGACCACAACGTCGAGCACCACGGGGGAGCGCCCGTCGTCGTCATCGACACTCCCGACCTTGTCCCCTCGACCCTGCTGCCTTGACGCATAGAGCCACCATGACAACCGCACCCGCCACCGTCCGCGTCGCCCGCACCGCCGAGGAGTTCGACGCGCTCCCCGACAGCACCATCGTCCTGAACATCCAGCGCTCCGGCGCAGGTGACCGCGAGCACCGCATCCGCACCCTGTTCCAGAAGGTCAGCCGTGACTGGCTGGAACTGGACCCGACCGACCAGTACGACGGAGAGCAGACCCGCCCGTCCGGGTACCTCGCCAACCACCTGACCGGGTTCGGGTCGTACAGCGCCATCCCCGGTGTCGCCCTCATCCTGAATCCGCTGCGCGAGCTGACCGTTCCCGAAGCGGCAGCACTCCCGCCCCGCAGCATCATCCTCGCCGGCGAAGCCGGGCACTGGGGTGCCGCGGTGTTCACGCACGAGGGTGGTGGCCGGTGGGCGCACATGGATCCGTCCGACCGTGACAACGGCGACTACACCGTCCCCACCGAGCACCTGTCCGTGTACGGCGACCCCATCAGCCTGCTGTACGCCCCCGGCGACGAGGACGTGCAGCTGTGACCCGCACCGTCATCCTCACCGGCGCCGGCATCAGTGCCGAGTCCGGTCTGTCCACATTCCGGGACAACGCCGATGGGTCCCCGGCGGTGTGGGCCCAACACAGCGTCGAAGAGGTCTGCACTCCGCAGGCCCTCAAGCGGAACCCCGACCTCGTCTACGAGTTCTACCGTGCCCGCCGCGGCGACGTCGCCGCCGCGCAGCCGAACGCCGCGCACTACGCGCTCGGGCGTCTGGCTGACGCGCTCGGGGACCGCCTCCTGGTCGTGACCCAGAACGTCGATGACCTGCACGAGCGTGGGGGAGTGGCAGGCGACCAGCTCATCCACATGCACGGGCAGCTCGCCACGGCCATCTGCCGGCTGTGCCGGGAACCCGTCGATGCCGGCGAGTACGGCGCACCGTGCTCGACGTGCCGGTACGGGACGCTCCGCCCCGACATCGTGTTCTTCGGGGAGCAGCCCCGCCACATGGAACGTATCCACCATGCCGTCGCAAACGCTGACATCTTCGTCGCCATCGGCACCTCGGGGGAGGTGTACCCGGCGGCCGGGCTCGTCGACCATGCCCGCGCCGGCGGAACCTACACGATCGAGCTGAACCTCAATCAGAGCGGCCGGTTCGACCGGTACCTCGAAAGGGTAGCTACTGAGACCGTCCCGGAGCTGGTGAACCTCATCCTCGGCTGACCCAGGAAACGGCCGGCCACTGCGCATGTAAAGGTCGTGAACTTCGAACGACAGCCCACTGCCCTTGAACTTGCTCAGAAGCGGAAGTCCCGCGCGAACAGCAAGGTCCTCGCCGCCCGCAAAGCGCTCGCCGAAGCCGAACGCGAGCTCGCTGACGCGCACGTCGAGCTTCGCGTCCTGCAGAAGGCCGCAGCATGACCGCCGCCGGCATTGACCTCGTCACCATCACCGGCACAGCCCCCGACCACCTCCCGACATCTGTGGTGACGGTATTGGGCGTCATCGCCGTTTTCGTCGCGCTCTCGCTCGGCCTCTCGGCCCTCGACGCCAAGAAGGACGGTGAGAGCCCCCGCTGGTACGCGCTCAGCTTCGCTGCTGTGGTGCTCATCAACTGAACCGAAAGGCCACCATGTCCCGCTTCAAGCACCTGTACCTGACACCTCAGGGGAGCATCTGGGATCTCCCGGACGACGCCTACGCGGTGGTCGAGTTCATCGACACCCCTCGTCGCCCTGTGATGAATGTGACCCTCGGCGAGCGTTTGCTGTACCGGAACGCTGTCGCAGAGATAGATGTGGACGCGGTCACCGCGGAGGTCGAACGGTTCAACGCCGACCCGGAGGCCGGCCGCAAGCACCTGCTGGCCGACATGGCGGACGCGATGCTGGAAGGTGAGGCGCGGGAGTTCATCGCCGCCGCCAGCCGCGTCGCCCAGCTCGCAGACCACCTCGCCCCAGCGGCGGGGCTCGCACCGCTGGAACTGGACTGGGACCAGTGGTGGCAGATCGACCCAACTAGCCACCGGACCGTCTCGCAGGCGACGATCACTGCCGACGACACCGGCACCGTCGTGCACGTGGAAGCGGACGGCCAGGTCGTCCCGCTATTCCTGTCCACCCTCAGCCGGCGTATGCCCACGCTCGAGGGAGCGGTCGCGGCCTTCAATTACGACCCCAGCACCCACTTCCGGGCCCTGCACATGGACGCCATCCGCAAGGGCTTCTACATCGCGTCCTACGACGCGCGCCGCGCCGCCCTCGCCATGACTGGCCGCGCCGAGCACATGGCCGCCCTCATCACCGACTGACCGAAAGGCCCACCATGACTGAGTTCCGAAACCTCCGCCTCCGCGTGTTCGCCGACACCCCGCTCGTCGACGTGTGGTCAGCGCCCGCACCGACGGCCGGTGAGCTCACTGTCCGCATCGAGAAGATCGAGGCAGACACGTTCCTCGCCTCCGCCAAGGCGGGCTCGCACACGCTGCTGCCAGTGACAGCATTCGACAGCGCCGGCATCGCCGAGCTCAAAGCCGAGGCGCTCGCGTACCTCACCGACCCGGAAGGCTCCTGGAAGCAGCTGCTCAGCAACCTCGCGCACCGCCGCATCCAAGGGCAGGTGCGCGCCATCCAGAACGTCACCACCGAGGCTGCCGACGCCCGCCCGCACCTTCGCTCAGACTCAGGGTTCACGATGCTCCGCTTCCTGGAAGATCACGAGGCGATCGGAGGGCGAGGACGCAAGTCGCTGACGGTGACCGGGCCCGCACAACTGTTCATCGACCCAGACTTCCAGCGCCCCACAGTCACCGCACCCGTCAGCGACGGGGACAAGATCCTGCTGTACGACGCGGAGGAGACCGCCGCGCCCGACGGGCTGGAAGCTGAGATCGACCGGTTCAACGCGAGCCCGCAGTCCAGCTTGAACGCGCTGCTGCGTGCTCGCGCCCTGTCCGCGTACATCGCCCAGATGGACCTGCTCGAGAAGGTGGCGGTGCGTGTCACCGCGTACGCTGATGCCCTCCGGCGTCTCGACGAGGCGGGGGAGAGGTCCCCCTCGGACCTGTGACCCAACGAGGCTGTGAGTGTGGTGCCTGAGCGTCGCGTCCCGTGACTTCCAGCCGGTCGGCCAGTAACGTCAGGCACCTGGGAGTCGCACGGGGGATGCGGCAGGGGAGTGGGGACATGATGCAACGTCGTCGAATCGCGGTCGCCGCGGTCATCGCGGGAACGCTCGCAGTCACAGGCTGCAGCACGAACTACGGCGCCGGCGGACCCAACCCGCCACAGCCCGCGGAAACCGTCGAGGAAGCACCGCCGTCACCGGCCGAGTACCTCCTCGGTTCGTGGGAGTGCCAGTTCAACCCGACAGGCTCGAACCGGTTGAAGAACACGTTCGTCATCAGCGAGGACGTCATCGAGTGGACCCAGCTGGACGAGGACCTCGACCACTACAACGAGGACTCGGTCATGTACGCCATCGTGGACAACGTCCTGACCATCACGCCCCGCTCCGGGCAGGGAGTCAGCATCCGCCTGCCGGAGAGCATCGACTTCGGGGCTACAAACAAGGCCACCGTCCTCCAAAGCACCGGCGACCTGGCCGTCGACGCAGACCTGACACCCGACTCCGCCAGCCTTCAGATCGAGGGCTTCGACGAGCCGATGACCTGCGATCGCACCTCCCGCCGATAGGTCACTGCCGAAGGAGCTCGTCGCCAGCTCACACTGCGGTGGGTTGCGCCGAGGCCTCACGAAAGCCAGCCATGCCTCATGAAGGATGAGGATCCGATCGCAAGCGTCCGGCGGTGGGCGGAAGGTAGCCGGCAGCTGTCAGCGGCCGTGGAGATTCTCATTGCCTACGACCTGGTCGACCGGAAGGCGTCGTGGGTCAAGCGCGGAAACCACACGCAGGCGTGGATCGGCTACTGGGTGGACTTCGACGAACTGCTGTCGGCGGCAGTGTCGCGGGACCATGAGGACCGAGTGGCAATGAAAGTCGCCGCTCGCGTTGCCTGGCCGCGCCAGGACCGCATGACAAAAGTGCGACTGCTCACCGGCGAAGAAGAGATCCCCCTGTGACAGCCTCAGGGGAGACCTTCAACTCTTAGAAGCGTGCGCATAGACGCTCGAAACTGACATAAGATACATTATCGGCGTTCCGGGACTTGCACAAAATGCAAGAATCCTGCATCAGATGAAAGCATCTTGCATCAGATGCGGGCTCCGGCTGGTGCCCGGTCGTCGAGAAGTCCAGCCTGCCGGGCGGCGGCTGCTACCGGTTCGCTGCAGGTGAAGACGAACATCTCATGCAGGTCGGCGATCGCAACTGTGCATGCGTCCACGAGCGACAGGTCGCCGTCACGACGCCACTGAGCGATGCGAGCCGGCTCATCCGGGTGGCCGTCGGCAACGCGCAGACCGACGCTTCGCAGCACATCCCAGACACGCTCGGACATCCCGCGTTCAGAGGCGGCGACGAGGACCTCGGCGGCTGCGGCCGCGTGGATCGCGCAGGATGTGTTCCTGGCTACGAACTCCACAGCGGCGGCATGGTCCGGGTGCGTCTTGTCCAGCAGTGCCACGGCCGCGGACGTGTCGAGGACGATCATTGGGTTTCGCGGATCCTGTCGATGTACCCGGGCCCATACATGTGACCGTACGTCCCGGCGATGTCTTCGAGCATCTGACGGCGTTCAGCGGCGACGAGCTCGTCGTAGGCTTCGATGGCTTTCGCGCCTTCGACGATGAGGTTCGCCAGCAGCCTGCCGGTGCTGCGTTCGGCCGGCCACCGGCGCCTGGCCACCTCAAGGGCGGCCTCCACCTCCGGTGTGTGTGTCACCTGAGTGCGCTGAAGATCGGTCGGCATGACGCGAGTGTACCACTCCCCCGGTCTGGTGCAACACCTCCCGGGACTGCGGCATGGAGAACGCACAGACCAGTGACAGCGTCCGCTCCCTCTGGTAACGTTTCTCACAAGCACAAGCGGTCGGAAGGTTCGTGAGATGGCTGTTGCACGGAGCATGCTCAAGGGCGAAACCCCACGTGGGAAGGTCATCGCCGAGGCTGTCCGCGCAGGCGCAAGCCTGAGCAAGCTCAGCGGTGACGACCTCATGGAGGCCTACCGGAGCGCGCCCGACCGTGATCGAGAGGCGCTGTTGATCCTGGCCCAGGTCGCCCGCCAGCGTGAGGCTCGGCGCCGGTTGAAGCAGGCCATCCAGGACGAAGCTGCCCCAGTCACCCCGGCAGTGGCGGCGGCCACTCAGGCGACCGAGAACGCCTGGCGCCAGCTCGAGGACGAGTTCGGGATGTTCACCTCCACCGAGGTGTCCGAACTTCTCAGCCCCCGTGGCGTGAACCGGAAGCTCGCCAGCGACATGCGAACCCGCGGTGAAATCCTCGGCACGCGGCGGCGCAACACCGTCCGGTACCCTGCCTTCCAGTTCGACACGGCCCGCCGTGAAGTGCGTCCGTGGGTGAAGCGGCTGATAGCCCTCGCCGACGAGTACGAGGTGGACCACGACGAGGTCATCCTGTGGCTGATGCGACCCACCGCCTACCTCGGCTCTCTGCCAGACGGGACCGCGCCGCGACCAGTGGACGTCGCCGATGACCAGAACAAGATCGTGGACGTGGCGGAGAAGGTGTGGGAGTCCCGCTGGTGACCGTCCCTCCCCCGCCTTCCCCGTTCACCCCGCTCACCTACACCCTCCCCGCAGGCACGACCCTCTTCCGGTCCCACTGGAAGACACTGCCGGCGACCAGATTCATCCAGTACAAGAAGCCCGGGACCACCCGGTTCGGGCCGTTCACCGGTGCCGCCGGGACAACCCTCGGCGTGCTGTACGTCGGCCAGACCGACGAAGCTGCCGTGTGCGAGTCGGTCCTCCATCACATCCCCGCCTCCGGCGGCGTCGTCGGCCGCAGCGACTACGAGGACAGGATCCTCACTGAGCTGACGATCGACCGGGAGGTGAAGCTCGCGTCCTTCCTCGGGAAGGGACTCCGTCACCTGGGCGTGGACGCCCACGAGCTCACCGGTCCTGAGGCTGATGACTACTCTCTGACGGTGAAGTGGGCAGAGGCCGCCTACCAGGCCGGTTTCGATGGAATCGCATGGATGAGCGCACGCCTGAACAGTGACCGGGCCTATGTGCTGTTCGAAGACAGAGTCAGCCCCGCAGACTTCACTGCGGTCGGTGCTCTCAGCTTCGACCCCGACCTCGACAGCGTCGACGGAGGGTTCACCTGGCTGTCCGCCTTCTGCCAGCAGGTGAACGTCACCGTCACCATCTGACCCACAAAACGTCCGAGACGGCGCATGTAGGTGGCATGGAGAAGAACGACACTCGCCCCCGCATCCGCACCAACGCCAGCCTCAGCCGTGGAGACTTCGGCCCGTACACCGTCTCGAACATCAAGAAGATGATGGGCCGGGAAGGCACGGCGTACAGCGCCACCATCAAGCGCGGCCGCACCGCCATCGCCGACCTCATCCAGGACGGCAACGGCGGCGAAACCCGCGTGTACCCGCACAGCGCCGAGGCCCGCCAGGAGCTTGAGGCGTATGTCGCCGAGCACTGGAACTTCGACCTCGTCTTCGATGGCTTCGGCGATGGCCCGCTGCGCACCCCACACACAGTCGCGTCGTTCGCGGACGCCATCTTCGAGGAGTTCGACCTGCGCCGAGTCCTCGCCCGCAACGTGAAGGCGAACAAGGCCGTCATCCTCAACGACGAGTGCCTCGCCGACGTCGAGAAGTATGACCAGGTCAGCAACATGCTCGTCATCACGAACGCGCTGGACAACATCACCGCCGTCTACAAGCAGTTCGCCGCCAAGGGCCAGGTCAACGAGAAGACCCTGTACTGGGACGGCCAGCAGTGGGCTGAGATGTCCAAGGGCGCCTGACCGAAACGGCACACGATTCAGGTCGCAATGCGATGAACGCATAGGCGACTTATGCACCCCAGGGTCTTTCATGACATGCCTGTCCCCAGGTTTAGGTTCCCCCGCTTCACCATCGCTGCCGCAACGACATTCGTACTCGCCGCGTCCCTGCTGGGGCCGGTCTCCCCCGCCACCGCTGCCGCAGCTGATTCGCACAAGATCGTTTCCGACACGTTCACCCGCACGGCAGCGCAGACCTGGAAGAACGCGACTTTCGGCGGTCCGTACAAGCTCCGCAAGACCAAGGGCGCGTCGTTCGCCGTCGCGGGCGGGAGGGGTCGGTCGGCCGTGAAGCCGGGGAAGACGGTTGTGGTGCTCCCGTCACAGAAGAACAAGGGACGGGAGGTTCGGGTTTTCTTCGACGTGAAGCAGCGTGTGCACACTCGAGGCACGGCCTACTACGGCGCGGGGGTGCGCTCCCTGAAGAACGGGTCTGAGTACCGGGTGCAGGTCCGGGTCACAGGGACAGGGAAGACCGTCCTAGCGGCGCAGCGTGTGAAGGGGAAGAAGGTGACGACGCTTGGGAAGGCCACCGTCCCCAAGCTCGACATGCGCAAACAGTGGCTGGCGGTCGAATTCAGCGTGACAGGCACCAAGCCGGTCACGATCGAGGGCAGAGTGTACCGAAAGCATGGCCAGACGGCACCGAAGAAGCCGCATCTGGTCGTGACCGACACCTCCTCATCCCGCATCACCAAATCCGGAGCGGTGAACCTCCGTTTTCGCGCGTCGAGGTCGTCGAAGAAGACGACCAAGGCGTACGTGGACAACCTCCGCATCCTCGCAGCGTCGAAGCCTCTCAGCTACACCAGCCCCGCGCCGAAACCGAAACCGGTGCCGACCAGCAGCCCCTCCCCCGCGCCCACAGGGACGCCTACGCCTACGCCTACGCCTACGCCTACACCTACGCCTACGCCGGAGGTGACGGCGACGTCCGCCCCGGCCCCATCGCCTTCCCCCACCGTCACATCACCGCAGCGGAGCGGGGACGTCGGAGCGAAACCCGTCGGCACCGCCACATACCCGATCCCGGGCGGCTCCGTGTTCGTGGACGGGGCGGCCAGTCCGCTCGGAGCGGACGGGAGCGAATCGTTCCCCTACCCCACCGTCACCGCAGCCGTGAAAGCCGCGAAGACCGGGGCGACGATCGTCATCCGCGCCGGGGAGTACAACGAGCAGGTGAACATCCCGTACTCGAAATCCCTCACCGTGCAGGCGTACCCCGGTGAAGCGGTCTGGTTCGACGGGTCCGTACCCCTGACCGGCTGGTCTAGCACCGGCGACGGGAAGTGGGCATACCGAGGCTGGACGCACGAGTTCGACTCGTCGATGCAGGGTGACCCGCTCTCCCGGTGGGTGGACGAGGACAACCCGATGGCCAACCACCCCGACCAGGTGTTCATCGACGGCGCGAACCTCCGGCAGGTCGCTTCGTCCTCCGACGTTGTCCCCGGCACATTCGCCGTCGACTACGACACCGACACCATCACCATCTCCGACGACCCGGCGGGCCGCCAGGTCCGCGCGTCCAACCTCAGCCGCGCGTTCTACGTCCAGTCGGCCGGCACCACCCTGCAAGGGTTCGGCGTGCGCCGATATGCGACCAGCTACGCCGACCGGGGCGCCATCCGCAGCGAGAACATCGACTTCACCGCCCGAGACCTCGAAGTCACCGACAACGCCATGATTGGGCTAGCCCTGTCCAACAACGGTGTCACCGTCGAGCGCGTCACCGTGCTACGCAACGGGCTGCTGGGAATCGGAGAGAACGCCGCGTACGGGTCGCGACTTGCAGACTCTGTCATCAGCTACAACAACGCGGAGAACTTCCGGGTCACCCCTGTGGCTGGCGGCGTGAAGATCACCCGCACCCGGGGCACCGTCATCGACAACATCCGGGCCGACCACAACGACGGGCCCGGCGTCTGGTTCGACGAGTCCGTCTACGACTTCACCGTCACGGGCAGCGACTTCACTGGCAACACCCGCGACGGAATCGCCGCTGAGCTCAGCGACACCGGGATCCTCGCGAACAACACCGTCGTCGGCAACTACATCGGCATGTCCATCCACAACACCGGGAACGTGGACGTGTTCAACAACGACTTCGGCGCCAACAAGTGGATCAGTATCCGCCTGGTCCAAGACGAACGCCGCCAGGCCGCTGGCACTTTCGCTGGACGCGACCCCCGCGTCGGCGGCGTGGACCCGACCGTCACCTGGGTGACCCGGAACATTCGTGTCCATAACAACCTCTTCGGCAACGGCGGCAGCTACACCCTCCACGCACTCGACTCGAAGACGAACCGCCCCGTCGACGACTGGAACCTCACCATCGACGGGAACCTGTTCAACAACCGCGCCGCGAAAGGCCCGCAGATGGTGCTGTGGGGCCAGGGCGACAACACCACCCTCGTCGAATACCGGACCCCGGAAGCGCTCGCCGCCGCGAAGAACCCGGCCTGGCGCAACGCGATGACCGAGACGTCCCTGACGGCCGCGCAGATGCGGGAGCTCGCGCCTGCGCACGCGGCGATCGCCTCACCTCTCCCCCAGCAGGTCGCGGCTGCCGTCAGGGCACCTGCCGGGGCGCAGCTCATCGGCGCGTGGCGGTGACGCATAGGAGTCGGGCCCTCCCCGAACCTTGCCCGCCTCTGAACGGAGAACCTCATGACCGGAACCGCCAACGCCGCCGACTGGGTGCGCGTGTTCCCCGCCCGCGCCCTCTGGTACATCGGCGCGCTGCTCGCGCTCATGCTCGCCGCAGCAGCACACCCCGCGTTCCTCATCGCCGCGACCGCTTTCACAGTGTTCGGTGTCGCGGGGATGATCGGCGAGCAGATCCGCGGCTACAAGAAGGCCCGCACTGCAGGCTGACACCCGCCATCAGCACGAAGCCCCCGGCGCGCCGGGGGCTTCGTCGTGCCGCAGGGTACATCCCCGGATTGCCCACACCGACATTGAATGGAAACACCATGTTCCGCCATGCCCTTGTCCGAATGCTCGGCCTCGAGCCTGTCACCCACGAAGAAGCCGCCGCTGCGGAGGAGTCGCTGCGCGATTCCGGCTCGCACCACGCGATAGTCCGCGCCCAGCACGAAGCACACACCGCCCGGTTCGGGCTCCGGTTCTGACGTCGCAGGCCACCGGTACGATCAGCCCATGACCGACGAACTCGGGCCCCGCCTGGGCGAAGTCATCGGCCCCTGCTACACGGCAGATGCGATGTGCCGGGAGACCGGGATGAGCCCCGCAGGGCTCGACGCAGCTGTCCGCGAGCTGCGCGTGCTCCGGCTCGTCTCCTCCGACAGCGTCGACCTGTACCCGGCGTTCCAGGTCCGGGACCACACACCACTCCCCCACCTCGATGCGGTTCTCTCCCTGCTGCGAGAGGGGATCGACTCACCGTGGGCGTGGGTGCTGTGGCTCGCGGGGCAAGCGCCCGGGAACCCGCTCAGCCGAATCGAGCAGCTCGCAGCCGGCGAGGCCGAGGACGTCATCGCGGACGCCGGCCGCACAGTCTGGTCCTGGGCACCCTGAAAGGCCGTCAGCTCTGCCCGCCGCTCCCTGTCAGCATCGCCATGAACCTTTGGAACGCTGCCTCGGCGGCAATGCGGTCGAAGTGCTCCCCGAGGTGCACGCGTTGGAGGGGCATGCCGTCTACCTTCAGCTCCACCGCGACTTTGATGCCGTTCGCTCCCCCGAAGTAGGTTGCCTGCACGCTGACGAGATGGTCGGGGTTGATGTACAGCGTGGGCTTCCCGGTCTCGTCCGGGATCGGAAGCAGGCGCATTCGCCCACCATACTGGGGGCCGTGGCGCCGACGGTGTGTGGGAAATCGAACACACCATCTGGGGAACTCGCCGACTTCGCCGAATAGGAATGTGCTCGACACGCCGCGCCGATGCGGATTCTGATTCAGGTTCTCCGTCAAGATGGCGTCATGCCTCAGCCGAGCAAGGGTGACCGAGTCCCCATGACCGTCCGTCCCACACGGCCGTTCGCGGAGATCATCAAGGAAAACGCGAAGGCCCTCGGAATGCACCGCAGCGATTACGTCGTCTACCTCGCGGCGCACGCCCTGGGGCGTGAGGAGTTCGCTCCTGAACCGTCGAAGACGTTGGAGACGCTCGCCGGCCTCGACATCGATGCCGCTCCCCTGCCGTCCAGTCGCGCACCGGAGCTGGCGCACATCCAAGACATTCCCGTGACCGCGAAGGAGCTGCGCCACAAGATCGCCAGCTAACAAGAGAAGGCCCCGTCCGAAGACGGGGCCCCCTGAGATTTTCGCCGGACCAGAAGCCTGCAACCTGAGGTCCGGAGCTACCAACCAACCGAGGAAGGTGTCTTCATGCTACCCCGAAACGCGTCAGCGCGGGCGGATTTCTGCAATGTCCGCCGCGTGTCGCCGGCAAGCGCCACCGCCTCCTCGCGCAAGCGAGGGCGGGCTGCATGAGTTCACCGCGCACCTCAAATGGAACTAGTACGAGCGTCAGTAGCTTCGGACGTATGAAGCCCGCCCGTGTGCCCCGCGACACCCGCATTGAGCCAGTGAAGTTCGGCGGTTACGTCGTCGACAAGGTGTACCGGGAGACGTTTGAACGGATCGTGAAGCGCACCGGCGTCTCCGGTGCGCTCTTCCTCGAACGCCTCATCGAACACCTCGAAGACGAGCTGGACGAGCGCGGGTTCCCGGCC
>Ga0065721_10006079_pt1 | contig 11740 bp, 12 predicted proteins | sample Mesricmetagenome_FD_59108 | JGI IMG/M metagenome (GOLD analysis project Ga0065721, IMG submission 59108) | Mesophilic microbial community from rice straw/compost enrichment Sample: eDNA_1 v2 (version 2) | ecosystem: Engineered > Solid waste > Grass > Composting > Bioreactor | place: USA: Davis...
CGCCGAAGGAGACGGCGAGGCCGTCGGCGAGGAAGTAGGCGTCGAAAAGGCCGCGTTCGGCCGTCAGCGCCAGCTGCTTGTGGAACTCGAAATTGGTCGCCCCGTCGGCGGGCTGGTCGGGATGGCGCCAGGCCGCGACGTGCTGGCCGCCGCCGGGCAGGAAGGCACCGAGCTTGATCTGTCGTGTCATGGTCTTCTCCTTCGGATGGGGAGGCTTGGTTTGTCGGGAGAGGTTGCGGAGGAGGTCGGGCCTAGCGGCCATTGACCTGGGAGGCCGCCTCGGCGGAGCGAACCACGTGCACGCGCGGGGTGGCGCCGTTGAGCGGAGCCGCCGGCAGGACGGCGTGCGAATGCCGCTCGGAATAGGGGTCGAAATAGGCGCCGAACTCGTCGATGGCGCGGTCGAGCCGGCCCGACAAGGTTTCGGAGACGAGGGCGCCGTCGGCGAAGTCGCGCTCGGAGGCGTAGACGCCGGTTGCGAGCGTGCGCGCCTCGAAGAAGCCGAACAGCGGCCTCAGCTGATGCTCGATGACGAGCGCGTGCTTGTCGCCGCCGCCGGTGGCGGCGAGGAGCACCGGCTTGCCGGCGAGGGAGGCGGGATCGAAGAGGTCGATCAGATGCTTGAAGAGGCCGGTATAGCTGCCCTTGTAGACAGGGCTCGCGACGATCAGCGCCTCGGCGCGGACGATCTTGGCAACGAGCCGCAGCGAGGCGGGGGCGAGTTCGGTCTGCCGGCGGGCGCTGCCGAGTTCCGGCCCGAACTGGGCGAGATCGATCACCTCGTGGTCGAGGCCGTAGCGATGCGCGGTCCGGCGGGCCGCTTCCTCGACGAGGATGCGCGTCTTCGACGGATTGCTGTAGCTTCCGGCGAGGCCGACGATGGCTGGCTCGGTCATTGGCTTAATCTCCACTAAATCTATCGTTTTTATAGATTAAGGAGATCCCGCCGCCGGCGTCCATTCCGTATTGAGGCCGCCTTTTGGATGGAACATTTTCTCCCGGCAGGCGTCGGGAGGATGGTTCGTTCACCTCCGACCATTCGATGCCGGGCCGTGCGGAGCGTGCCTAGAGCCCCGCAATATGGCGCGCAAGCCGCGCCGCCTGCTCGCGGATGTCCGGCACGGCGGTGATTTCCCAGAAGGCGGCGCGCGTCACCGGACCGATGCCGAAAATGCGTTCGGACGGCTTGCCGTCGGCGGCGACGAGGGCGGACAAGGGCGAGAATTCGAGCCCGAGGCCGAGTTCGTCGATGCGGGCGTGGCCCTCGTCGACGAGCGCCTTGAGGAGCGGGGTCGCCGACTGCCTCGGATCGCGGCGCACGCCACGGCAGTCGACGATTTGGGCGGCGGCGAGATGGCGGATGCGCTCGTCGCCATGCGCCCGGTAGGCGACGCGCAGGCCGGATTTCGATCGCTTGGCGCCCTCGAAGCTCGCGCGGACGATCTTCAATTGNCCGGTGCCAGTCGCCTCGGAGATGCGCATGGCGGAAGCGGGCGCCATGCGGTGGCGGTGGGTGTCCCACCAGGTCACGGCGTGGCGCAGGAAGCGGCGGCGCGACTCCGCCGGCAGGTGGCGCCAGATCTCCTGCACGTGCGGGCGGATGGCGTCGACGACGTCGCGCCAGTCGCCGCCGGCGGCGACATGGGTGCGCACCAGCCCGCGCAGCCAATGTGTCGTATAGGCGAGGCTCGCCCCCATCGGGATGTCGGCTCGCGACAGCCGCACGCCGCGGGTGATTCGGTGCGGCTGCGGCAGGAGCCCGCGCCGCGATAGGCAGATGATCTCGCCGGAATGGCGCACGTCGAGAAGCGACAGCACCCGGTCGACCATGGTCAGCCCGGTACCGATGATGACGACGCGCGCCTCGCGATCCTCCGGCGGGGACGTCGTCCAGGGATCGCTGAGAAGGCCGTCCGGATCGGAGGGGATCTGGTGGCCGATGGCGATCACCGCGCGGTGGGCGGCGATGACGGTGCCATCGGCGAGGTCGAGCTCGACGCCGAGGTCGCGCGGGCGGATCGCCACGCATTCCCGGGCGACGAGCTGGTAGCGGCCGGCGCCGGTGCCGGGCCCGGGCAGGAGGCCGCCGAGATAGTCGCCGTAGGTCGCGCGCGAGACGAAGGCGAGGTCGCCCGGCGCCTCGCCGCGAAAGCGCAGCCACTCCGCGAAATGGCCGGGCTCGTCGGGGAAGGCGCTCATGTTCTGCACGCGCGTGTTGAGCACGTGGGAGGGTTCCTCGGTCGAGTAGGCGATGCCGCGGCCGGGCTCTCGGCCCTTCTCGATCAGGGTGACGCGGATGTCGCGCGTGGCGCGCAGGAGATGGGCGGCCATCAGGACGCCGCTCGCTCCGCCGCCGACGATGGCGACATGTTTCATGACCGTTCCCTCCCTACGGCAGCCGCGAGGTCAGGAGGCCGAGGCCACCTGCGTCTGGGCGGCGAGCTCCGCCTCGATCATGCCCTGCATGTCGGTGAGCGACTTGCCGTCGAGCACCGACGCGATCGCCTCGCGCACCTCGAGCATGGTCAGGCGTACGGCGCAGGTCGTCTCGTCCCGGCAGTCGTCGCAGCGGTGATAGGCGGTGCGGCTGGCGCAGTGGATCGGGGCGAGCGGGCCGTCGAGGACGCGCAGCACGTGGCCGACCATGATCGAGCCCGGGTCCCGGCTCAGCCGGTAGCCGCCGCCGCGGCCCTTGCGCGCGAAGACGAACCCGGCATGGCGCAGGTCCGAGAGAATGGCGTCGAGAAACTTCTTCGGGATCCGGTTCGCCTCGGCAATCTCGGAGGATTGCGCGACCGCTCCTGGCGGCAGCAATGCGAGATGATGCAGGGCCTTGAGCCCGTACTTGCCTTTCATCGAGAGCATGATTCGTCCGCGCCCCGGGAACCGCTAACCCAATACACGATCTCCCAGATAAACAATATAGATTAACGAAGGACGCGGTGGACGCGGCGTCTGGCATCGAGAACCTCCCACTTCCCGAGTTGCAGCGCGAAAGGAGGCGGCGCGGGCCGTCAGCCGCCTCCGGCGCGGCCGAGCCAGGCGCCGGCGAAGCCTTGCGGACGGGATGTGGAGCCGGTGGCCGGCGTGAGGTGGAGGAGGTGGGCGCTGCGCGCCACCGCAGTCTCTCCGCCGCCCGACTGGCCGGACGGCATGGCGATGAAGCCGCCGATCACGGCATAGGCGGCGGCGATGGCGATCCATTCGATCGTCCGGCCGCGGCGCCGCGCCGGCCGGGCGGCGCCGCGGCGGGACGTCGTCTGAGCGGCTGCGCCGGGGGCTGGAATGCGGGGCGTGGTCATTGCTGGCTCTCCCTCGTCTGGTATGGCCATCCGCCGGAGGCGGCCCATGTCGAAAGCGCCGGCCGGCCCGACTTGCGCTGAAGCTCGCGAAGCAAGGCCTTGCCGGCGGGCCAGGGGCCGAAGCCCGAGGCGACGTTGACGTGGCCGGCGCCGCCGAGATCGACGAAATCGGCTTCCCAGTCCGCGGCAAAGGCGCGGGCGCGGGCGAACGTCATCCACGGGTCGTTGTGACTCGCGACCACGATCGAAGGGAAGGGCAGTTTCTCGCGTGGGATCGGGCCGAAATGGCCAAGCCGCTCGCCGCCGATGCCGCGCTCGACGTCGGCAGGGGCGACGAGCAGGGCGCCGCCGATCCTGAGTTGCGGCCAGGCGAGCGCGAGCCGCGCGACCGACACGACGCCGAGGCTGTGGGCGACGACGAGCGCGCCGGGATTGGCGTGGATCGCGCGGGCTATCCTCAGATCCCAGGAGGCTGCGTCCCGGGCCAGCCAGTCGGGCTGGTCGACGAGCATCGAGAAGCGGTCCGTCATATGCCACCAGTGCTGCCAGTGCGGCGACGGCGAACCGTGGAGGCCGGGTACGATGATCGTTCGCATCATGACGCGCTCCCGTTCGTGGATGGCATTAACTTACTAAAGTCCATCAAGTTGGTAGACTATTTAAATTCCAAACTTCGCGCCAGCTGGAGAACAAACGTCCGCGAACGGGTTCGGTTGCAGACTTCGCCGCCGCCGGACTACCGGTTCATCGCGTCGATCGGATAGGCGGTGGTGGTCTTGATCCGCTCCATCGCGAAATGCGAGGTGACGTTCTTCAGGAGCACGCTGTCGGTCAGGCGCTTGTAGAAGTTGTCGAAGGCCGACATGTCGGAGACCGCCACCCGCAGGAGGTAGTCGACGTCGCCGGCCATGCGGTGGATCTCCATAACTTCCGGCATGGTGCCGACCGTCGCGGCGAAATTGTCGCGCCAGTCCGGGCTGTGGTCGGCCGCCTCGACCTCGACGAAGACAGTGAGGCCGAAGCCGATCTTCTCCGGCGCCATCAGCGCGACGCGGCCGAGGATGACGCCCGCCTGCTCGAGTTTCTGCACCCGCTTCCAGCACGGCGTCTGCGACAGGCCGACCCGTTCGGCGATCTGGGCGATGGAGAGAGTGGCGTCCTTCTGCAGTTCGGCGATGATCTTGCGGTCGATCAGATCCATGATCCTGCACTCCCGTGGCCTCGTTCGGCGGCGATCGAGATATGCGATAAAATCGATCGGGATTATCGATTTCACAAGAAACGGAGTTGCCCAATCGCGCGGGAACGGCGAAAGCGCGTCCTCTTTCGCGCCGCTGCGCGGCAAATGCGGTCTTGGGTGAGGACGGCGCCTGCTACAACCACCAGAGGCCGATGGCGATGATGGAGACGAGCCCGACGGCGAGCGTGAGCGGCCATCCCGCCTTCAGGAAATCGGCGAAGCGATAGCCGGCGAGCCCCATGACGATTGTGTTGTTGTGGTGGCCGATGGGAGTGAGGAAGTCGATCGACGCGCCGAGGGCGACGGCGATCAACAGCGGTTCGGGCGCGATGCCGGCCGTCTGCGCGAGTCCGATCGCCACCGGGCCGAGGACGATTGCCGTCGAGGCGTTGTTGACGAAGGGGGTGATGGCGATGGCGAGGAAGAGCATGATCGCCGGGAGCGCCAGCGGCACATCGGCGGGCGCGAAAGCGGTGAGTGCGCCGGCGAGCGTCGCCGCCGCCCCCGTCGTCTCCACAGCCCCGCCGAGCGGGATCAGCGCGGCGAGCATGATCAGGATCGGCCAGTCGATCTCGCCCAGGCCCTTGCGCAGGTTGAGATGGCCGGCAGCAGCGAGCGCGATCACCACGAGGCCGAAGGCGTGCTCGGGCGCGAGCAGCCCGAGCGCGGCGGCGATGACGCCGAGGCCGAAGGCGATCGCGGGGAACGGACGCCGTTCGGGTGCTGCCTGCGTCTCCCGCGGCCAGAGCGGCAGGATTTCCGCCTCCTCGGCCGCCTCCGCCAGCGCCTGGCGCTCGCCGGAGAGATGGAGCACGTCGCCGATGGCGAGCCGGATATCGCCGAAACCGCCCTCGGGCCGCGGCGCCTGGCCGGCGACGGCGACGATGTCGATCTCGCGCGAGCGCAGGCTCTCGACCAGCCCGACGCGCGAGCCGACGAGCGGGCTCTCGGGCATGATGACCGCCTCGACGCGGATGCGGTCGCCGCTGCTCCGGGCCGTAGCGAATTCGAGCGCGCCGCTTGCAACCAACGCCTCGATCGCCGTGAAGCTGCCGGAGACGAGGACGAGGTCCCTCGGCTCGAACCGGGTTCCCGACCGCTGGAAGATGATGGGGGCGCCAGCCCGCCGCAGGGCGTGGAGTTCCAGGCCGAGATCGGCGACGGCGGCACCGGAAAGCTCCGAGCCCGCGGGCACCCGCATTTCCGCAATCACCGTGCGCAGATGCTGCGGCGGCAGCCGTCCATCCGGTGCGGGCGCCGCCGTGAGGGAGCCGCGCCAGAGAAAGAGGATCATGGCGAGACCGGTAAGCGCCGCCGGCAGGCCGACATAGGCATAGTCGAAGAAGGCGAAATGCCGCCCGGTCGCCGCGATCAGCTGCTCGTTGACGATCAGGTTGGCCGGCGTGCCGATGATGGAGCAGAGCCCGCCGAGAAGGGCGGCGAAGGAAACCGGCATCAGCACGCGCCGCTGGTCGAGGCCCGCAACGCGGCACACGCTCGACACCACCGGCAGCATCAGGGCGAGCGCGCCGATATTGTTCATGAAGACCGAGAGCGCGGCGGTGATGCCGGTGAGCAGCGCCATGATGCCGATCGGGCTGCGCGCGGCCTGCGGAATGCGGCGGGCGAGCGGATCGAGCACGCCCGAACGCCCGAGCACCTGCACGATCAGGAGGATTTCGACGACGGTGACGAAGGCGGGGCTGGCGAGCCCGGCAAAGGCGCCCGTCGGCGAGACGAGGCCGAAGGTCACGCCGAGTGCGAGCCCGCCGAGCGCGACGACCTCCATGCGCACCCGGTCGAGCGCAAAGAGCACGAGCATGCCGACAAGCAGGACGAGCAGGGCGAGCGAGCCGTATCCAGCCGTCGAAACCATGTGTCCTCCGCCACGAGCCCGGCGTGTCGCCGTCACCGCGACCGATAGCACGGCTTGCGCCGGGGGCTAAGGGGCAAAGCTTTCCTGGGTGGTCGACGGGCGACGGACCTGCGCGGCGAGGTCAGAGCCGGTTGGCGAGGAGAAGGTCGATCTCGCCCGGCAGAACCGACGGCTCCGGCACCTGTTCAGGACGCGTCCGGTAGCCAGCCCGCGCCGTCGGTTCCACGGGTTCGGCGAAGACCTTGAAGCGCCTCGGCCGGAAGGCGACGCGCGAGCGGCCCGTCGCCGGATGCTCGACCGGCAGCTCGATCTCGACCCGCTGGTGGCCGCCGCCGATTTGCAATTCGACGCGGCGGGTGCCGGCCACGCGCCGGCTCGCCACCACGGTGCCGGCCATGCAGCCGCCGCAGCCGTCGAGAAGCTCGATGTCGTGCGGACGGAAATAGAGCGTCGCCGGGCCGTCGCGCACGTCGCGCGCCTCGAGCCCGATCGAGCGGTCGTCGAGCCAGACGAGGCCGTTCTCGACGCGCACCGGCAGCGACGAGGAATCGCCGATGAAGCCGTAGACGAAGGGCGAGACCGGCCGGTCGTAGACGTCGTCGGCCGAGCCGACCTGCTCGATCAGGCCCTGGCTCATGACGACGACGCGGTCGGCAAGCTCCAGCGCCTCCTCCTGGTCGTGGGTGACGAAGACGGTGGTGTGTCCGGTCGCCTCGTGGATCTCGCGCAGCCAGCGCCTCAGGTCGCGCCGGACCTGCGCGTCGAGCGCGCCGAACGGCTCGTCGAGAAGGAGGACGCGCGGCTCGATGGCGAGTGCGCGGGCGAGCGCCACGCGCTGGCGCTGGCCGCCTGAAAGCTGGCTCGGATAGCGGTTCTCGAGGCCCGTGAGCTGCACGAGGTCGAGGAGTTCGAGCGCGCGGCGGCGGATGTCCGCCCGCGACGGACGGGAACCCGACGGCCGCACCTTCAGGCCGAAGCCGATATTCTCGGCCACCGTCATGTGCCGGAACAGGGCGTAGTGCTGGAACACGAAACCGACATTGCGCTCCTGGACCGACTTGTGCGAGGCGTCCTCGTCGCCGAACAGGATCGACCCTGCGGTCGGAAAATCGAGCCCGGCAATGAGGCGGAGGAGCGTGGTCTTGCCCGAGCCCGAGGGGCCGAGCAGCGCGATCAGCTCGCCCGAGCGGATGTCGAGCGAGACGTCATGGAGAGCCGGGAACCGGTCGAACTCCTTGCGGATGTTTTGAATCTTGAGTTCCATCCTGATCTCCCTAGTGTCCGGCGCGGGTGGCGGCGAGCTGGTCGGAGTAGCGCCATTCCAGCCACGTCTTGATGGCGAGCGTCACCAGCGCGAGGCTCGCGAGCACCGCGGCGAGGCTGAAGGCGGAGACCTGCGCCAGCGCCCGGAATTCCTGATAATAGAGCTCGATCTGCAGCGGCATCGTGACGGTCTCGCCGCGAAGCTTGCCGGAAATGACGGCGACGGCGCCGAACTCGCCCATGGCGCGGGCGTTGCAGAGGAGCACGCCGTAGAGCAGCGCCCACTTGACGTTGGGCAGGGTGACATGGCGGAAGGTCTGCCAGCCCGAGGCGCCAAGCGAGAGCGCGGCCTCCTCGTCGCCCGTGCCCTGGTCCTGCATCAGCGGGATCAGTTCGCGGGCGATGAAGGGGAAGGTGACGAAGACCGTGGCGAGCACCACACCCGGCACGGCGAAGATGACGCGGATGCCGTAATCCTGGAGGAGCCAGGCGCCGATCGGCGTGAACGGGCCGAGGAGGAGCACATAGACGAGGCCTGCGACCACCGGCGACACGGAGAAGGGCAGGTCGATGAGGGTGACGAGGAAGGCCCGGCCGGGGAAGCGGAATTTTGCGATCGCCCACGCCGCGGCGATGCCGAAGACCAGGTTGCAGGGAACGGCGATCGCCGCGACGAGCAGCGTCAGCCCGATCGCCGCCAGGGCGTCAGGATCGGCGAAGGTCGCAAGCGCGGCGCCGAGCCCGAGCGCCAGCGCCTGCGCGAACACGGCGGCGAGCGGGACGACGAGGAACAGCCCGAGCAGGATGACGACGAGGCCGATCAGGAGCGCCCGGACGTAGAACGGCTCGGTGACCGCCGAGCGTGCGGATCCGGCGTCGGCATGGGAGACATCGAATGTCGCGTCAGACATTGCCGAACCTCCGGTTGCTCCAGGCCTGGATCAGGTTGATGGCGAGGAGGATGACGAAGGACACCGTCAGCATCACCGCGGCGATCGCGGCGGCGGCGGCGTATTCGCGCTCCTCAAGCCGGAAGACGATCAGGAGCGGCAGGATCTCGGTCTTGCGGGGGATGTTGCCGGCGATGAAGATGACCGAGCCGTATTCGCCGACCGCGCGGGCAAACGCCATCGAGAAGCCGGTGAGGATTGCCGGCAGCATGGCCGGGAGGACGACCCGCGCAATCGTCGTCCTTCGCGAGGCGCCGAGCGTGGCGGCTGCCTCCTCGACGTCAACGCTCAGGTCTTCGAGCACCGGCTGCACGGCGCGCACCACGAAGGGAAGGCCGATGAAGACCAGCGCGATCCAGATGCCGAGCGGCGTGTAGGCGACGGTGACGCCGAGCGGGGTGAGAAGCTTGCCGAACCAGCCTTCCGGCACGTAGAGCGAGGTGAGCGCGATGCCGGCGACGGCCGTCGGGAGGGCAAAGGGCAGGTCGATGATCGCGTCGAGCAGCCGGCGGGCGAAGAAGCGGTAGCGCACCAGCACCCAGGCGATGACCACGCCGACAACGACGTTGAACAGCGCCGCCAAGAGCGATGCGCCGAAGCTGAGCTTGAGGGCGGCGAGGAACCGCGCGCCGGTCACGATACGCTTGAAGTCGCTCCATTCCAGTTCGAAGGTCTTGATGAAGAGACCCACGATCGGAATGATCACGATCAGCGACAGGTAGAAGATCGTGAAGCTGAAAGTCAGCCCGAAACCCGGAATGATGCTCGGCTGTCGGAATCTCATCGTGCCATCGGCCTTCTCGGATGATTGACATGGCGGCGGGCCGTGGATCGTCTCCACGGCCCCCAATCTCGGAGGAGGCGGACCCGATCAGTCCTTCGAGTAAATCTGGTCGAAGATCCCGCCGTCGCCGAAATGCTCGGGCTGCGCCTTCGCCCATCCGCCGAACACGTCGCCGATCTTGATCAGCTTGACCTCCGGGAAGGCCTTCAGGTCTTCCGAGTCGACCTTTTCAGGATAAAGCGGCCGGTAGAAGTTGCGGGCGAAAATCTTCTGCGACTCGTCGGAATAGAGTTCCTCGAGGAAGGCCTGCGCGATCTCGCGGGTGCCTTTCGCCTCGACGTTCTTGTCGACGATGGCGACCTTCACCTCGGCAAGGATCGAGACGGAGGGAACGACGATCTCGTACTCGCCGGTGCCGAATTCCTTGAGCGAGAGCAGCGCCTCGTTCTCCCAGGCGATCAGCACGTCTCCGACCTTGTTCTGCACGAACGTGTTGGTCGAACCGCGGGCGCCCGTGTCGAGCACCGGAACGTTGCGGTAGATCGAGGCGACGAATTCCTTCGCCTTCTCCTGGTCGCCGCCGGTGCGTTCGAGCTCGTAGGCCCAGGCGGCGAGGTAGTTCCAGCGCGCCCCGCCGGAGGTCTTCGGATTGGGAGTGATGACCTGGACATCGTCGCGGATGAGGTCGTCCCAGTCCTTGATCTGCTTCGGATTGCCGGCGCGGACCAGGAAGACGATCGTTGAGGTGTAGGGCGAGGATTCAGCCGGGAACTCGTTCTGCCAGCCCGGCTCGATCAGACCGGCCTGTTCGATGGCGAGGACGTCGCCTTCGAGCGGAAAGGTGACGACGTCGGCCGGCAGGCCCTCGATGACCGAACGCACCTGCGCGCCCGACCCGCCATGGCTGTTGCTGACTTCCACGGTGCGGCCGGTCTTTTCCTTCCAGACCTTGGCGAAATGTTCGGAATATTCGCGATAAAGTTCGCGCGTCGGGTCGTAGGACACGTTGTTGAGCGCGTCCTGGGCGAAGGCGAAGCCGATGCCGCCGAACTGGACGGAGGCGGCGAGCGCCGCGGTGAAAATGAGGTTCCTGCGGTTGAGTTTCATGGGTCTGTCTCCCTATTGCAGGTAAACTCTACCGAATTAGTAGTCTATTAAAACGCACGAAAACTCCAATTTCAAGGCGCATGCGGGAATAGTCTACCCCGATAGATACGTGCCGGGCGATGGTTTCGTTCCATTCCCGGTGCGGGGAAAGAGAGTGGCTGTGTCGCGCCGGACGTCACCGGAGGGATTTCTTTTTACCGGATGGGCGCGCAAGAAGTTCGCGCCAGAACGCGCGGGCAGGCGTCTGCGGAGGCCCTAAGGCAGAGTATCGGGCCGGAGGCGGCCTCAGGCCATCAGCGTGCGGATGCGCGGCTCGGCCGGCCCCTTGAGGGAATCGGCGATGGTCGTCTTGTCGAGTACGTCGCGCGTCGCCTCGGCGACCCGGGCGAAGACGCGATGGATCTCGCAGGCCGCTTCGTCCGCGCAGTCCTCGCAGCGGCGGTAGGCCATGCGGCTGAGGCAGGGAAGCGGCGCGATCGGCCCGTCGATGATGCGCAGCACCTCGCCGAAGGTGATCTCCTCCGGCTTCTTCAGGAGCAGGTAGCCGCCGGCCTTGCCGCGCCGGCTCATGACGATGCCGTGATGCTTGAGATCGAGCAGGATCTGCTCGAGGAACTTCTTCGGGATCGACTGCTTCTCGGCGATCTCGGAGATGAGCAGGACCTCGCCCGGCTGCTCGGACCTTGCGAGCGCGATCAGGGCGCGGAGCGCGTATTTCGCTTTCTGGGAAATCATGTCGGCCGTTTCGCCGCCCGTGAAGCGGCGCTTCTCATGCTTCGGATGTGCCGGCAAAGGTAAACGCCTTGACGCTCGACTGCAACGCCACCGCTCCGGCCCCTCCGCGGGGAGGCGCCGAGAGCAACGCCATTGCAAGCACCGGCTTTAACCCTATAACCTCTACATAATAAGTCGTAATTAAGGACGGAGCCACCATGTCCGCCGGTTACGCAGGCAGGAACCTCGCGATCACGCCGGCGCAGGACGTCGATGTCCTGCCTTTCCGGCTGCGCGTCCTCGTCGTCGTCTCGACCGCGGGCCTGCGCCCGCCCGGCTGGCTCGATCCGGCGATCCGCACGCGGCTGGCCGCGCTCGCGGCCGCCGGCTGGACGATCCGGCTCGCGACGCCGCGCAACTACATGCTCTGGCGGCTCGGGCGCACCCTCAACCGGACCCGGCTGCCGCTCCTCGTCCTGCCGCTCGACTACGGCCGGCTCGACG
>Ga0065721_10052511_pt1 | contig 11740 bp, 8 predicted proteins | sample Mesricmetagenome_FD_59108 | JGI IMG/M metagenome (GOLD analysis project Ga0065721, IMG submission 59108) | Mesophilic microbial community from rice straw/compost enrichment Sample: eDNA_1 v2 (version 2) | ecosystem: Engineered > Solid waste > Grass > Composting > Bioreactor | place: USA: Davis...
TACGCTGCACCGATTGCCGATGCGTCGGCTGTGTTTACAAGGCAGACTGTCTTTCCAAAAAGGTCGGCGATTATCTGGAGCCATGCCTCTGAATGCACAAATCCGCCGCTAACGCGGATCTGTTGAATGTCGAGGTTCATGTTGCTTGTGATGTCATACAACGCCATTGAAATCCCTTCGACCACTGCCCGTGTAAAATGCTTCTGACGGTGATGTCCGCGCATTCCAAAAAATACTCCGCACGCATGACTATCCCAGATCGGTGCGCGTTCTCCCATTACATAAGGGAGAAAGATGAGACCTTCGGATCCAGCAGGCACTTCGTCGATTTCCTTTAACATCGCCGAGTAGTCAGAAATCGTGTCTAGTTTTCTTCCAAGAACATTCTCAGCATACCACTTCAGGGCGATACCTCCGTTGTTCACGGGGCCGCCGCACACGTAGGTGTGGTCGTTGAGCAGGTAGTTGAATGTCATCGCTTTGAAATTCCGCACAGGACGACTCTGAGTAACACGTACTGCTCCACTTGTGCCGATTGTCAGCGCTAAGTGCCCTTCCCTTGTGGCGAAGCTTCCGACGTTCGCGAGACATCCGTCGCTTGCTCCGATGATGAAGCTTGTCTTGTTCGTGATACCCAATTCAGAAATCAGTTCCGGATTCGTGCAGTACCGTTTGTGATTGGTGTTCACGAGTGCCGATAGTTGCGATGATTCGATCGATACGAGATGAAGGGCATCATCGTTCCACTGAAACGATCCGATATCCATTAACCCGGTAGCGGATCCGATAGCGTAGTCACATTCGTAGACATCAAACAACCTGAACCATACGTATTCCTTAATGGATATGAATTTCTTTGCGTTCGCAAAAATCACTGGTTCATTCTCGCGAAGCCAGGCGAGTTTGCACAGCGGTGTCATGGCGTGGATGGGCGTTCCACCCTTTTCGTAGATTGACTGACCCAACGATGAAGAGCGGATTTCGCGAGCGTGATCTGCGCTTCGATTATCAGCCCAAATCATCATGTTCATCAGCGTGTTCCCGTTAACATCGATTGGAATAACGCTATGCATAGCACTGCTCAGGCAGATCGCGTCGGGGTGACCCTGCTTTGAAGTGATCGTCGAAATGCACTTTACGAAAGCTTGCCAGATTAAATCGGGATCTTGCTCCTGGTAGTTGGGTTTAGGTTGCAACGTAGGGTATGAGATCTGGGAAGTGTCGATAATGTCGCCGTTGTGATTCATGGCGATGGCTTTGGTGCTGCCCGTTCCGAGATCAATTCCGATGATATATGGTTTCATTCGGCAGCCAATATAAAAAAGAAAGGGCACCCGTCTGCGACAGGTGCCCAGGGGTCAGGTTAAAAATCGAGGATCAGTGAGCGGTTTCCATCTCTTTTCGTCGCCGCGCATCAAGGGAATATTTACCGGCGCCAAAGACCATGAAGACGCCGAGGGCAACAAGCACAATTAACGATACCCACAGTTCCATGTAATTGCCCACCGACAAATGACCGCGAGGAGCATTTACGAAAATGACTGCGCCGATTAGAATTGGGAGTTGAATCGCGCAGACAATTCTTGTAAACAGCCCTGCAATGATCAGTGGTCCTCCAAGTATGTGTGCAAAGATGATATAATGTGCGAGTGCAGCACCGGCAAACCAAGTGGTGATACCGGATGTGGTGTTCTTCAGTTCATCCATGTGTGTGATGAACTCAAGACCTTTGTAGGTAATGAAGATACCCAGGGCGATTCGAAAAATATCAAGGAACCCAGGACGATGGCTATTGCCCCACGATTCCACATTGGAGATCACATTCATAGCCGTAAAATTTGGTGATATACAAAGTTTACGAAATCCCCTTGTCAGATACAATGGCTTCCGCGGTATGTGCAAAAAAAAACTGTCTCCATGTGGAGACAGTTTGCATTCTCAGTCAATATCAAGGACGCTTATTCCGAACTGCTGTTGTTGCGGTTAAAGCCGCCACCACCACCTCTGTAACCACCACCACCGCCGCCACGAGGAGCATCCGTCCTGGGACGGGCTTCATTTACGACGAGAGTTTTGCCCAGAAAATTGTAGCCGTTCAGGCTTGAGATAGCTTGACGTCCTGCTGATTCATCAGCCATTTCAATAAAGCCGAAACCGCGGCTGCGCTGTGTGACCTTGTCCATGATAATTTTGGCGGAGGAGACTTCGCCATACTCTTCGAATAATCCCTTCAATTCCTGTTCGGATGCCTTAAAAGGGATGTTGGCAACATAAATGTTCATCGTTTTAGGTAGTAAATGAGAGATAAGTTAGTCCTAACCGATGACCCGTTCCCACAAAAGGAATTAGAAGGAATTGCCGTCTTTGCGGAAAGGAGTTATCCGTTATTATGCTAAAGGTAATAAAAATAAATCAAAAATTACATGAACGGCTAGACGTTGAAATTGCCTTTTTACGGGAACGTAAGTCACACCTTTTAATAAGCACGGTCCACGCTTCCGCTGCCGTATATCTTCTTCTGAGCGTTTTTTGTGTTTCCTTTATGCTTCACAATACCACTTCCAGCTACGACGGCATCTAGCAGGTTGGTCACATTAAGTTCACAGATACCGGAACCGCCAACCTTAACTTTGGCTGTTTCTACAGGACAATTGAATGCATTGATATTACCAGACCCGGCAAGGAGTGCATCGATTGACGTAGCATAACCCCTTAAGGCGAGACTACCTGAGCCAGTAACCGCTGCGGTGACTACATCACCTTTGATGTCAATATCCATGCTTCCGTTACCATTGACCGCGAGCTTGATGTTGCCAGTGGCAATGGAGTTCTCTGCAATCACCTTTCCTGCTCCATTCACCTGCAACTCTTCGATATTCTTCACCGTCACGTATAGTTTCATCGTGGGGTTCAGCTTAATATCATCAATCTTCGCCCATAAGCTTCGGTTGGGGCTTTCAGGTTTGCGTTCAATGTTAACCATCAGGATACCGTCGACTACTTTAATGTCACTTACGTTGTAGATCTCAGTAAGGGCTTCTACGGTGACTTCTTGCTTGTTGGTTTGCTTCAAGTATACAGTGTAGTTCGAGTTGACATAGATGCCTTTGAATTCCGGAAGATCCAGGACTTTTTTTGTTACCTGCGCGAAGGCGGTCTGTCCGACAATACAAAGTAGTACGACGAAAATTCTCGTTTTCATAGTTTATACATTAGTGAGATTTATTACGAATGGTTTTGTTGCCTGGGCGCTTATCTTCGTTTATTAAAAATAGCCCGAAAAATCAAAATAAAGGCAATCCCTCCGATGCACATCACCAAAAGAACTTCAGGTGTAATATATTTTATAGCATGCATGAATTTCGCGACTTATAGGATTAGTCTCGCCTGAAATTTAACATCATTGCGCCTATTTCCCTCAATAGTTTCTTCGGCGGAGCCGATTTCCCCGATGAGCGACATTCGTATGCGGGAATAACGAACCCAGAAAGTCACCTTTTTGGATAATTTATATTCAACTAATACATAATTTCTTACACCAGTTCCCGAATACGCAGGCATGGAAAAGGCCGACCAGGCGTCTTTCTCATAGACGTAATGGCGATTGTCAAAGTCTTCAGTATCGAAGATCGCATGACTGGCAGAGATAACAAACCTTCCAATCTTAAGTCCGATATCCTGAGAGAAGAGCCACCCTTGTGTCAGTGCAGAATTGAATGATTGCGAATTGTATTGCACACGAGATTTCAATCGAACTATGCGGTTGATGCCATAGTCAAAGTGGACGACATATCTTCTTCGCAAACGTTCGGATACCTTGTAGACATTGGATGCTTCTGTGGTGTTCTGATCTTTCGATTCCTCCCTTATCTGAATGAAGGCATTTACATGGCGCGATGGTTTGTACATTGCCTTTAGTGACCATTCGTATCCAAATGAAGGACGATATCGACGGAAATCAATCCAGGGGAAATGGAAGAAATCGACATAGCTGACAAAGTTGATTCGTGAACCGAACCTGTACTTCCATGTCCAATACAACCCCTCTTCGTTCCGCGGAAGCGTATTCTCCGCGAATGCGTTTGAGTAAAACGTATGAAGGTCGCGATCGTACCTCCTGTATAACATGGCAAAATCCATATTCCTGTCAATCGCGAAAAGAACCCCGGCCACTACACCGATCCCGTGTCTGGTTGACTTGGTCGCCTCACTGAAGAACGAAAAATTTCCTCTATGAATATTAAGGAATAGACCTGCATTCGTGTTGTCAGTTCCCTTGAGGTGGAAGCGGTTGTACAACGCAGCACGCGCCATAAGTGGTGCGCTGAATTCGATCCGGTTAAACATCACGCCTGCATCGATCCATCCCTTCGTAAAACGAATGACGACTCCAGAGTTTTGTTCTGAAATGACTTTTCTTTTCATAATCTCACGTTGGTTTCGGTGCAGGCCGGTTTGCAACAGAGTGATCGTTGAATTAATCTCATCCTCCGATGCGTCACGTCGAACGCGCGACCACATCAGCGATAGTTCCAGGTGCCGGGATACATCGATTGTGGTAGCAATTCCTCTTTGATAGCCGCTTTCACGGATGCCGGTGTAAGGCTGAAAGGTCATCATCGCTTTTCGAACGAGGGAGATTTCGTCGCCTCCCTTCCCGGCTCCAAATCCGCCGCCGAACATCAATCCTTGTCCGAACTGCGCCAGGAAGTCACCCGCGATCAGATTGCGGACAATTCCCTTGTTCCTGACTTGCATGTGGAACGACGTGAAGTCAAGTCCCCATTGATGCGATGACGGATTGAAGCGAATTTGTTCACCTTCGTCTTTTTCTCCGGTGAATCCGAAACTGTACTCTCCCGGCGAAGATGATCGAACCCTTGTGTACAACCTGTCCGGACTTCCGAGAAACCTTTTAGGGTCCGGTTCATCGAACCCACGTTTTCTTTCCAAGGTCCTCTCATAACGTGCCACGAAGTAGGTGCTTCCTGATTTCATCATCCTTGCAAACATCGACTTGCCAAAACGCGTTGCAGGATCTACTACCTTTACGAAGGGAAGAATGCGATGAATAGTGTTCGCGTCAAACCCGGGTATCACCTGGAGTTCGTGAATGTCAAGGAGTGGCCCGTGCCTCGCCCTCCATTCTATCAGATGGTTGATCTGTGTATTATCAAGCAGATGCAAAGACTTCAGATCATCATCTGTCGCCGTATTCAACTCGACTGGAGAGGAGAACAGTTGAATCGTGTTTTCATACAACTGTTCGTAGTTCAAGTCATCATCTTGCGTTGAGAGGACTTCGTCGGTTAGTTGCTGCAGATCAATCTCCTGGCTGAAGGCGAAACGTGGAACTATCCCGAGCAGGATGATCCAGCAGATAGTCACTGGTTCTTTGTAAGATGACATGTGATTGTCGCCTGGTGACTCATCCCAAAGACATCCATGATTCTGATTGCGTAGTCGAGATTCATACGAGCGTGTTTGAACCCGAGGCCTGCAAACCCTGCTTGAGGCTTGAAACTGAATCCACTGCGAAACGCCAACTTGCTGAAGATGTAGTATTCCATTCCCGCTCTGAGGGTAGGTGGGTGAAGTATTTCTTTTTCTATCTCTGTTGAAATGGTAAGTCCCGTTGAAGGCAGGAACGCAATCCCTGTCAGTAAGCTTGTAGTTATTTTCTCTTCGATTGTGGGATTGATCGTTGGCTGATTGATGTTGGTAATGTATGCACCGAGTAGAAGGTGCGGAGTAAGAAATGCCAGACCTCCAAAGGAAAGGGTGAACGCATTTCGCGTTTCGCTTCCTTCTGCTCGGTGTTGGATGTAATTTCCTTTGATGCCGAGTGACGCAAGCCCGAACCGATTAGAAAACCCAAATGAGAAAGTGTGTTCGTTGTACAAGTTGTCTCCGAAGCGCGAGGCGCTGATTCCCATGACTCCTTTCGTCAATGGCAGCGCGAAGATTGCCGACATTTGGTTGAATGGTTTGAAGGAGGGAATCGCATGATAACTCACCGATGCAGTTGGGTTTTCGATCTCCGCCAGGCCTGCGATGTTATTTACTACAGCCCAGGAATCCGTCAGACAACCGGAGATTCCTCCCATCCCCATCGAACGCGCGCCATACGGTTGGGAAAGTAGTGAGCATGCGCTGACCGTACACAGCGCGAGGGTGTGCATGAGTAATTTCATACGAGGGTCTTTTTGGCGAAATTACGCTCGCGAGAAAGGGTGGTCAAGAGGGTGAAGTAGAATGTCTGGAAAATAGGTGCCAGGTTCCAGTTACCGGGTGCCGGGTAGTCCACCCCACTGATTACCAGTTACTAATTACTAATTACTGACTACGAACAACTTCATCTAAGAGAAGAACAACATTCCCGACGCACGGCCCTTGCAGTTTAACATTCAGAATTCCCTCTTCACGTGAAAAAAGAACCCATGTTCTCCTTCAGCATTGAACGAGTATTCAAAACGCAATACGATGTCATAGAAGCCAACGATGTCTGCCCCGAAGCCAGTGCCGAATAGAAGTTTGTCGGAGAGGCGCGTGTTGAATTGTTGTTCCTCGTAATATGGATAGTTTCTGACGTACCCAAGGTCGGCGTATGTCTTCAGGTAAATTGAAATCGGTACATGTCGGAACTGTCGGATAGGCATGGCTGCCCAGTGATAGTCGCGATGGAAGATCTGCTTCTTGAATGTGGTCTTGTTAAGGAGATACCATGGACCTTCAACAATGTAGAGTTCGTATCCTCTGACAAACTGTTTGCGTTGTCCGAGAACGCCGTAGTTGACATACGCAACATCGTCGGGATCGCTGAAGTATCCGACAAAGTTATTGGACAGATAAAATTTCTTCTTCAGCGCCAGGTATCTTGAATAGAGCAGGCTTGTTTCGAAGTAATTCAGGTCGTCGCTAATACCCAGTCCGTTGTGACCGATGAAGAAGATGAATTGATTTCCATTAAGCGGATAAGCTGCAACATCGCGATGATCGGAATTGAATTGATACCATACCTTCGGATACTTTTGTTTTAACAACTCTCCGTTCATGTAGTTGGCATTCGAATCGAGCACTACCGGGTGAATTTGTGTGCTTTGATACCCGAGGTTCAGAGTGTGTGTCTTGTAAAAGGAATTCCGGTAGTGGTATGCGAGATTGGCGCGCTTTTCGGTCTTGAGGATGTTCTCTGATTCTGCAAATACGTACTTGTGATCGAAGGTCTGATACGCAAGGTTCTTTGTTTCAAGGAATCCAAGATCTATTGAGAGTCCGTGCTTTTGTTTTTTATCGATGTACGGGAACCGATACGTCAATTCAAATTGACGTCGAAATCCGAATTGCGCGAGAAACCGCAGGGTCTCGTTACGTCCACGCATGTTAAACTGGTACAACCGCAGCCCGTAGTTCACCCGCTTCAGGTCATGGTCGTAGTTTTGCCACCACTCGTTGAAGTTTCGATCTGACAGCTCGAAGATGGGGGAAGGGAATGTGTACCATCGTTCATTGAGATCAACGAGCAGGTCCACTTTGTTCTCTTGCAATTCCATCGTACGGATATCGACGGTGTTGAATAGTCTTGTGTTGAATAACTTTTTTTTGTCGAGATCGAGTACAGCGGGAAGGTCGAGACTGAAGATCAGGTCGCCTGGTTTGAGAGAGAGTTCGCGGAGAATTATCGGCTCGCGTGTGAGTCGATTGCCTATGATGAAGACGCGGTTAATGAGAACAAATCTGCCAACGCTATCGGGGATTGTCTTAGTAGGTAGTGGTCGTTCAACGGTGTCAATGGCGATTATCTTGGGATCGGGCGCACCGACAGAAGTCAAGCCGCCCTCGAGGGTCTGCCCGAAAGAAATGGTTGTAACAAATAGTAGAATAATCGCCTTCACCATACCACATGACCCGTTGCACGAGTGACGTGTGTCTTACGACCGTCACGGCACTCGTTAGTTGGCTGTACCCGCTCTGTGATGTTTCCGGTATGACCATACCAGAATCACAACACCGGCCACCACGAGGGGGATACTTAGGATCTGCCCCATGTTGAGGGGAAGGTCGTCTTCGAATGCCACCTGATTCTCCTTCAGGAATTCATAACAGAACCTCAATCCGAAACAGACGATCAGGAAAATGCCAAACAGCATTCCCGGAGGTAAATCCTTTTCATACTTCCTCCAGATCATGAAGAGCAGTATGAAAAGAAAAACGCAGGAAATCGATTCGTATAATTGTGCGGGGTGACGAGCGATGCCGGTAATATTGATTCTCGCGGCGTACGCACCATTCTCCTGAGGGGTCAGTTCATAATCGACAGCATCGGATCCTTTGTCAAAGAATTCATCCAGCCGTCCCAGGAGACTGTTCACAGTAAACTCGATCGTCATCCGTGCCTCCTGCTCTTGCACACCATTCTTGAAGAATATATAGCCGTAAATCGGTACTCTTCCAATGCCGTCACCTTTCGGAGCGGTGTCGTTCCGTCTGAACTCTATACCCTCAATGACGTCGTTAGGGTTGTTTCGCGGACTCTCCAAAGCTTCAGCCAATGGATGAGCGAACACGACACCATGAGGTGCGTCTGTCGGAAGACCTATAATTTCCGAATTAAAGAAGTTGCCCAATCTGATCAACGCTCCTGTCAGGGCAACCAAAATCACGATTCGATCCACGACCTGCAGATAGTTTTGTCCCGGTTTTTTCTTCCGGCTGTAGAGCCAAATCGCCGTCAGGATGCCGATAGCTCCGCCGTGACTTGCGAGCCCTTGGAGGCCTGTAAAACGAAAAGGATTGAATTCAAACGGCAGGAAAATCCCCCAAGGTTCTGTCCAGATTATCTCCGGTTGATAGAAAATCACATGTCCCAATCTCGCACCCAGAATGGTCGCTACGACCATATAAATCGTCAGGGTGTCGACATCCCCCTCCGGTTTGCCTTCCTTTTTGTAGATGTAATAGAGAATCTGTTGGCTGACCAGGAACCCAAGTGCAAAGAATAGCCCATACCAGCGCAGTTCAAAGCTACCGATCGTAAAGATCTCAGGGTTTCCGTTCCAAAGGATGTAGTTGACTAAAGACATAAGGGCAAATATAACGTTTTTGGTCCACGGTCCACGGACCACAGTCCACCTTCGGTCCACGGTTATGTGGTCAACGGTGGACCAATTTATCGTGGACCGCTAGTGGACCGTTGACCGTGGTCCGCGGACCGTTCACCTCAGAGATCTTCAAGCTCTGACGTGAACGACGAGGACACTATCGGGAAGCGACACCAACTCCTCGGGTCGACATTGAAGTCGTCGAGGTGGAAGGATGGTGCGACGCGCTCGCGTTTCCACTGATTTTGGGACCAGAGACGGAAGAATTTGCGAATATGTCCCTTAAGCGTGTCGGTTGCGTAGTCCGATCGCATCGCCTCAAAGACTTGCAAGGGTGATTTCCGCTCATAGATAGCGAGGCGCTCAATTCGCTCGAGCACTGTATAGGGCATCAGGTCGTCCTCGTCGGTTTGATGCTTTTCAGGAGGACGGAGTTCTGCCGTTGGTTGGAGGCTGTTGACAGCCTTCAACGCGTCATGACCGAGTTCCTTTTCAGCCCACTTCAGCCATTGGAGGATGAATACCTTGCTTAGCCCGGCGATTGGCGCAAGACTTCCGCTTGTGTCGCCGTCCATGGTTGCATAGCCCACGTCTCCTTCACTTCGGTTGGACGTTGTCAACAGGATCGAGCGACGAATGTTGGCCAGCATCCAGATAATCGGAGATCGTGCTCTCGCCTGGATGTTTTGAAGCGCAATGTCATCGGTCTCCCACGCAAGCTTACGACCAATGGCTTTCTCGATGTTCGCTGAATATGACTTGACAGCTTCGTCAATCTTCCACTCGTGAAACTCCGCACCAATCCCCGTGGCAAGCTGACGCGCGGCATCAAGCGTGGTTTGGGAGGAGTTGACAGTACCCTGGTATGCACATGCGAGAATCGTTCCGACAGCCTTCTTCCAGTCACCACCGATCGCATGTTCGTCAAGTGAAAGTACCTCACAAAATCGCTTCCATCCCAGCGAAGTCGAAGCGCGTCTTACCATTTCGGCTACGAATACAGCGCATGTACTCGAGTCGGCTCCCCCGCTGAGGGACAGAACATATCCCCGCGACTTGCTCTTCCGCATATAGTCGAAGAGCGCAAGTGATACAGCCTGGGTAAGTTCTTCGTTGATTTCTTTGTTGTCTTGCGAAGGGATGACTTTGGTGTTAGCAGGATTATCGAAGTCAATGTCTGCTGTCATCAGGGAATAATCGCCGAAAGTCAGTCGCTTGTTAACTGCAATGAGCTTTCCTTTTTGTCCGACGATAATGTCGCCATCATAGATCATTCGCCCCGCTTCATTGCCGAGAAGATTGACAAAGAGGTAAGCACAGTCGAATTTTTTGGAGCCGTCGATCACGACTTCCTTCTCGCGCAACAAGCTTTTGCCCATGGCGAAGTGACTGGCGCTGGGATTGAGGATGAGGTCAATCCCTCGCTCGCGAAGTCGGTATCCTGGACGCCCTTCCTTCCGCCATGCGTCCTCGCAGATCTCGAAGCCGAAGTGTATGCCGTCAAGAGTGTACGTGATGTCACCAGCCTGAAAGCGTTCTCCGTTTCTTTCGCAGTTTATTACCTGTCCGGGTACACCTTCATCGAACCATCTCGGTTCGTAGTGGACGCCATCGCGCGCAAGATTTTGTTTGAAAGTAACGCCGAGGATTTTCTTGTTGCTGATTACGCACACGGCGTTGTATGTGATACTGTTGTGACGAAACGGGAGTCCGACCGCGATCGCAATACCTTCGCACTCCTGCCTGATCGTTTGAAGCTCTTGCCAGGCTCTTTCCGGAACCCATTCGCTGAGGAAAAGATCTTCGCATCCGTACCCTGTGATACTGAGTTCGGGGAAGCAAAGAAGTCTGACCTGTTGTCGTCTTGCTTCCTTTATAGCCTCTATGATGTGGGAGGTATTATTCTTCCAGTCAATGGGAGTCTGATTGACACTTGCACCTGCTATTCTCACTCGCTGATTCTGTTAGTTTGAGTTGGATCAAAGCAGATCCAACATCTCAATCGTTTTGTACGCGGCGTCTTGTTCTGCTTTCTTCTTACTATTTCCGTATCCGGTGCCTTTTGGCTCGTTATCGACGAGGACCTGTGCGGTAAACTCTTTGTGATTCCGCGCTTTCTTCACGTTGATGATTTCAAAGCGCAGGTCTTTCCCTTCGCGTTGTGCCCACTCAATGATCTTACTCTTGAAGTTTGAGTTGGAGTTGACCAATTCTTCCAGGTCGTAGTTAGGCGCGATCATTTTGTCGATAACGAACTTCCGCGTGCGTAGGAAACCTTTGTCGAGGTAGATTGCGCCGACGATCGCTTCGAGTGTGTTACCCAATATGACTTGTTGCAGATGAGCATTCTTGCTATCGAACTGTACAATATTTGCAACGCCGATCTTCCTGGCGAGTTGATTCAGTGCTTCGCGGTTGACAATACGAGAACGGATTTCAGTAAGAAATCCTTCAGGTTTGAATGGGAATTTTTTGAAGAGATAGTCCGCTACCGCTGCGCCCAGGATGGCATCACCGAGGTATTCGAGGCGCTCATTAGACTCTTTAACACCGTGTTTGTTTTCCTGCGCGATCGAGCTATGGACAGTTGCAAGCCTGTATAGTTCGATATTAGAAGGAGTCAGGCCTGCGATGTTTTG
>Ga0065721_10006972_pt1 | contig 11738 bp, 6 predicted proteins | sample Mesricmetagenome_FD_59108 | JGI IMG/M metagenome (GOLD analysis project Ga0065721, IMG submission 59108) | Mesophilic microbial community from rice straw/compost enrichment Sample: eDNA_1 v2 (version 2) | ecosystem: Engineered > Solid waste > Grass > Composting > Bioreactor | place: USA: Davis...
GCCGAAGCAGATCGTTTCGGTCGCCGCGGCGCTCATCCCGTTCCTCGAGAACGACGACGCCAACCGCGCGCTCATGGGCTCGAACATGCAGCGTCAGGCCGTGCCGCTGGTGCGCGCCGAGGCGCCGTTCGTCGGCACCGGCATGGAGCCGATCGTCGCGCGTGACTCCGGCGCCGCCATCGCCGCCCGTCGCGCCGGCATCGTCGACCAGGTCGATGCGACCCGTATCGTCATCCGCGCCACCGAGGAGCTCGAAGCCTCGAAGTCGGGCGTCGACATCTACCGTCTGCAGAAGTTCCAGCGTTCCAACCAGAACACCTGCATCAACCAGCGTCCGCTGGTGACGGTCGGCGACCGCATCGAAAAGGGCGACATCATCGCCGACGGTCCGTCGACCGAGCTCGGCGACCTCGCGCTCGGCCGCAACGTGCTCGTCGCGTTCATGCCGTGGAACGGCTACAACTACGAGGACTCCATCCTCCTCTCCGAGCGTATCGTCTCCGACGACGTGTTCACGTCGATCCACATCGACGAGTTCGAGGTCATGGCCCGCGACACCAAGCTNGGGCCTGAGGAAATCACCCGCGACATCCCGAACGTCTCGGAAGAGGCGCTNCGGAACCTCGANGAGGCCGGCATCGTCTATATCGGCGCCGAGGTCCAGCCGGGCGACATCCTCGTCGGCAAGATCACGCCGAAGGGCGAGAGCCCGATGACGCCGGAAGAGAAGCTGCTGCGCGCCATCTTCGGCGAGAAGGCCTCCGACGTGCGCGACACCTCCATGCGCATGCCGCCCGGAACCTACGGCACCGTCGTCGAGGTGCGCGTCTTCAACCGCCACGGCGTGGAGAAGGACGAGCGCGCCATGGCGATCGAGCGCGAGGAGATCGAGCGTCTCGCCAAGGACCGCGACGACGAGCAGGCGATCCTCGACCGCAACGTCTATGGCCGTCTCGCCGACATGCTCGTCGGCAAGGTCGCCATCGCCGGCCCCAAGGGCTTCAAGAAGGGCACCGAGATCGACGCCGCGTCGATGGCCGACTATCCGCGCTCGCAGTGGTGGACCTTCGCCGTCGAGGACGAGAAGCTGCAGGGCGAGATCGAGGCGCTGCGGGCCCAGTACGACGATTCCAAGAAGCTGCTCGAGCAGCGCTTCATGGACAAGGTCGAGAAGGTCCAGCGCGGCGACGAACTGCCGCCCGGCGTCATGAAGATGGTCAAGGTCTTCGTCGCCGTGAAGCGCAAGATCCAGCCCGGCGACAAGATGGCCGGCCGTCACGGCAACAAGGGCGTGGTCTCGCGCATCCTGCCGTGCGAGGACATGCCGTTCCTCGAGGACGGCACCCATGTCGACATCGTGCTCAATCCGCTCGGCGTGCCTTCGCGCATGAACGTCGGCCAGATCCTCGAGACGCATCTCGGCTGGGCCTGCGCCGGCATGGGCAAGAAGATCGGCCGCATGCTCGAGGCCTACAGGGAAACCGGTGACATCAAGCCGCTGCGCGAGACCATCGACGGCGTCATCGGCACCGGCCCCAAGGGCGAGCCGATCAAGCAGTACGACGATGACTCGATCGTCCGCCTCGCCGAGCAGACCCGGCGCGGCGTCTCGATCGCGACCCCCGTCTTCGACGGCGCGGTTGAAGAGGACATCAACGACATGCTTGCCAAGGCGGGTCTCAACGTCTCCGGCCAGTCGACCCTCTATGACGGTCGTACCGGCGAGCCGTTCGACCGCCAGGTGACTGTGGGCTACATCTACATGCTGAAGCTCAACCACCTGGTCGACGACAAGATCCATGCCCGTTCGATCGGCCCGTACTCGCTCGTTACCCAGCAGCCGCTGGGCGGCAAGGCGCAGTTCGGCGGCCAGCGCTTCGGCGAAATGGAGGTCTGGGCGCTGGAAGCATACGGCGCCGCCTACACGCTGCAGGAAATGCTGACCGTGAAGTCGGACGACGTGGCCGGCCGCACCAAGGTCTACGAGGCGATCGTCAGGGGCGACGACACGTTCGAGGCCGGCATTCCGGAGAGCTTCAACGTGCTCGTCAAGGAAATGCGGTCGCTCGGCCTCAACGTCGAACTGGAGACGGTCAAGCCCGACGACGTTTTGGAAGCCGACGCGCTTCCCGACGCCGCCGAATGAGAGTGAGGGACGCGCGGGATCATCCTCCCGCGCGTCCGTTCCGCGCCGGGCGTAGAGCCGGCGCGGCGTGACATCCGCTCTAGCGGCGCTAGATATTCCGCGATGGCCGTCCGCCGACCCGCTCGGCGCCGTCGCAAGTCAAGGGCGAGAGCCCATGAAGGAGACAGGCATGAACCATGAGGTCATGAATCTTTTCAACGCCCAGGCCCCGGCCCAGACGTTCGATTCCATCCGGATCTCGATCGCCAGCCCCGAGAAGATTCTTTCCTGGTCCTACGGCGAGATCAAGAAGCCGGAGACGATCAACTACCGCACCTTCAAGCCGGAGCGTGACGGCCTGTTCTGCTCGCGCATCTTCGGTCCGATGAAGGACTACGAGTGCCTGTGCGGCAAGTACAAGCGCATGAAGTACAAGGGCGTCATCTGCGAGAAGTGCGGCGTCGAAGTCACGCTGTCGCGCGTGCGCCGCGAGCGCATGGGCCACATCGAGCTCGCCGCGCCGGTTGCCCACATCTGGTTCCTGAAGTCGCTGCCCTCGCGCATCGGCACGCTGCTCGACATGACGCTCAAGGACATCGAGCGCGTTCTCTATTTCGAGAACTACATCNTCACCGAGCCGGGNCTGACGTCGCTGAAGGAGAACCAGCTCCTCTCCGAAGAGGAATACATGCTCGCCGTCGACGAGTTCGGCGAGGATTCNTTNACGGCCATGATCGGCGCGGAAGCCATCTATGAGCTTCTCGCCTCGATGGACCTCGACAAGATCGCGGGCGAACTGCGTACGGAACTGGCGTCGACGACGTCCGACCTGAAGCAGAAGAAGCTGATGAAGCGCCTGAAGATCGTCGAGAACTTCCTCGAATCCGGCAACCGTCCGGAATGGATGATCATGAAGGTCATCCCGGTCATCCCGCCCGACCTGCGTCCGCTCGTCCCGCTCGACGGCGGCCGTTTCGCGACGTCCGACCTGAACGACCTCTACCGCCGCGTCATCAACCGCAACAACCGTCTGAAGCGGCTGATCGAATTGCGCGCGCCCGGCATCATCATCCGCAACGAGAAGCGCATGCTCCAGGAGGCCGTCGACGCGCTGTTCGACAACGGCCGCCGCGGCCGCGTCATCACCGGCGCCAACAAGCGTCCGCTGAAGTCGCTGTCCGACATGCTCAAGGGCAAGCAGGGCCGCTTCCGCCAGAACCTGCTCGGCAAGCGCGTCGACTATTCCGGCCGCTCGGTCATCGTGACCGGTCCGGAGCTCAAGCTGCACCAGTGCGGCCTGCCGAAGAAGATGGCGCTCGAGCTGTTCAAGCCGTTCATCTACGCCCGTCTCGACGCCAAGGGCTATTCGTCCACCGTCAAGCAGGCCAAGAAGCTGGTCGAGAAGGAAAAGCCGGAAGTCTGGGACATCCTCGACGAGGTGATCCGCGAGCATCCGGTGCTCCTGAACCGCGCGCCGACCCTGCACCGCCTGGGCATCCAGGCCTTCGAACCGATCCTGGTCGAAGGCAAGGCGATCCAGCTGCATCCGCTCGTCTGCACCGCCTTCAACGCCGACTTTGACGGCGACCAGATGGCCGTGCACGTCCCGCTGTCGCTCGAAGCGCAGCTGGAAGCGCGCGTCTTGATGATGTCGACCAACAACATCCTGCACCCCGCCAACGGCGCGCCGATCATCGTGCCGTCGCAGGACATGGTGCTCGGCCTCTACTATCTCTCGATCATGGCCGAGAAGGAGCCGGGCGAGGGCATGGTCTTCTCCGACATGGGCGAACTGCACCATGCGCTTGAGACGAAGACCGTCACGCTCCACACCAGAATCAANGGCCGTTTCAAGACCGTCGACGCCGACGGCAACNCGGTCTCGAAGATCTACGAAACCACGCCCGGCCGNATGATCATCGGCGAGCTCCTGCCGCGCAATCCGAACGTGAGCTTCGACATCTGCAACCAGGAAATGACCAAGAAGAACATTTCCCGGATGATCGACACGGTCTACCGCCATTGCGGCCAGAAGGACACGGTCATTTTCTGCGACCGCATCATGCAGCTCGGCTTCGCCCATGCCTGCCGTGCCGGCATCTCGTTCGGCAAGGACGACATGGTGATCCCGGCCACCAAGGCCAAGATCGTCGGCGACACCGAGTCGCTCGTGAAGGAATACGAGCAGCAGTACAATGACGGCCTGATCACCCAGGGCGAGAAGTACAACAAGGTCGTCGACGCCTGGGGCAAGGCCACCGAGAAGGTCGCCGAAGAGATGATGGGCCGCATCAAGGCGGTCGAGTTCGATCCGCAGACCGGCCGCCAGAAGCCGATGAACTCGATCTACATGATGAGCCATTCCGGCGCCCGCGGCTCGCCGAGCCAGATGCGCCAGCTGGGCGGCATGCGCGGCCTGATGGCCAAGCCTTCGGGCGAGATCATCGAGACGCCGATCATCTCGAACTTCAAGGAAGGCCTGACCGTGAACGAGTACTTCAACTCGACGCACGGCGCCCGCAAGGGCCTGGCCGACACCGCGCTGAAGACGGCGAACTCGGGTTACCTGACCCGCCGTCTCGTCGACGTGGCCCAGGACTGCATCGTCACCCACCGCGACTGCGGCACCACCGACGGCCTGACCATGACGGCCATCGTCGATGCCGGCCAGGTGGTGGCCTCGATCGGCCAGCGCATCCTCGGCCGCACGGCCCTCGACGACATCAACCATCCGGTCACCGGCGAGACCATCGCCAAGGCCGGCTCGCTGATCGACGAGGCGCAGGTCGCCGAGATCGAGGCCGCGGGCATCCAGTCCGTGCGCATCCGCTCGCCGCTCACCTGCGAGATCCAGACCGGCATCTGCGCGGCCTGCTATGGCCGTGACCTTGCGCGCGGCACGATCGTCAACCAGGGCGAGGCCGTCGGCGTCATCGCCGCGCAGTCGATCGGTGAACCGGGCACGCAGCTCACCATGCGTACCTTCCACCTCGGCGGCACGGCGACCGTGGTCGACCAGTCGTTCCTGGAAGCCTCCTACGAGGGCACGGTTCGCATCCGCAACCGCAACGTCCTGCGCAACTCCGACGGCAATCTCGTCGCCATGGGCCGCAACATGGCGATCCAGATCCTCGATGAGAAGGGCGTGGAGCGCTCCTCGCAGCGCGTGGCCTACGGCTCCAAGCTGTTCGTCGACGAGGGCGACAAGGTCAAGCGCGGCCAGCGTCTGGCCGAGTGGGACCCCTATACCCGCCCGATGATGACGGAAGTCGAGGGCATCGTCGAGTTCGAGGACGTCGTCGACGGCATCTCGGTCACCGAGACGACCGACGAGGCGACCGGCATCACCAAGCGCCAGGTCATCGACTGGCGCTCGACCCCGCGCGGCTCCGATCTGCACCCGGCCATCGTCATCAAGGACAAGGACGGCAAGGTCATGCGCCTGTCGCGTGGCGGCGAGGCCCGCTTCCAGCTCTCGGTCGACGCGATCCTGTCGGTCGAGCCGGGCTCGAAGGTCTCGCAGGGTGACGTGCTTGCCCGTATCCCGCTCGAAAGCGCCAAGACCAAGGACATCACCGGTGGTCTGCCGCGCGTGGCCGAACTGTTCGAGGCCCGTCGTCCGAAGGATCACGCCATCATCGCCGAGATCGATGGCACGATCCGCCTCGGCCGCGACTACAAGAACAAGCGCCGCATCCTGATCGAGCCGGCGGAAGACGGCGTCGAGCCGGTCGAGTACCTGATCCCGAAGGGCAAGCCGTTCCATCTCCAGGACGGCGACTACATCGAGAAGGGCGACTACATCCTCGACGGCAACCCGGCCCCGCACGACATCCTGGCGATCAAGGGCGTGGAGGCTCTGGCTTCCTACCTCGTCAACGAGATCCAGGAAGTCTACCGGCTGCAGGGCGTGTTGATCAACGACAAGCACATCGAGGTCATCGTCCGGCAGATGCTGCAGAAGGTCGAGATCACGGAAGCAGGGGATTCGGGCTATATCGTCGGCGACAACGTCGACTCGATCGAGCTCGAGAACGTCAACGAGCGCCTCATCGAGGAAGGCCGCAAGCCCGCCGCAGGCGTGCCCGTCCTCCTCGGCATCACCAAGGCCTCGCTGCAGACTCCGTCCTTCTTCTCGGCGGCCTCCTTCCAGGAGACCACCAAGGTGCTCACCGAAGCGGCCGTCGCCGGCAAGGTCGACACGCTGCAGGGTCTCAAGGAGAACGTCATCGTCGGCCGCCTGGTGCCGGTCGGCACCGGTTCGACCATGAACCAGATCCGCCGCATCGCCACCTCGCGCGACGAGCTGATCCTCGACGAGCGCCGCAAGTCGAGCGGCGCCGAGACGGCCGTGCCGATGCTGACCGACATGGCCGGTGAGGCCCAGCCCGCCGAATAGGATCGGGTCTCCGACAAACGCGAAAAGGCCGCTTCCCACGAAGCGGCCTTTTTTCATTGCGATGTCCCGGGTGTTTCAGCACCGAATCGGAGATGTCGATGAAATTGCGTTCGCTGTTTCTTTCCGCCGCCTTGCTCGCCGTGGCCGGCATCTGGGCCGTGAATTCCAGCCTGCTCGCCCCCGCGCTCACCGGCACTCCCCGCATTCTCGCCCATCGCGGCGTGCATCAGGATTTCGACCGAACGAACCTGACCGCCGAGACCTGTACGGCGACGCGCATCCTGCCGCCGGTCGCCCCGGAGATCGAGAACACGATTTCCTCGATGCGCGCCGCCTTTGCCGCCGGCGCCGACATCGTCGAGCTCGACGTGCATCCGACGACCGACGGGCATTTCGCCGTCTTTCACGACTGGACGCTGGATTGCCGGACGAACGGGACGGGTCGCACGCGCGATCACGATCTCGCCTATCTGAAGTCGCTCGACATCGGTTACGGCTACACGTTCGACGGCGGCCGGACCTTTCCGTTGCGCGGGAAGGGCGTCGGCGCCATGCCCTCGCTCGACGAGGTGATGGCTGCATTTCCGGACGGACGGTTTCTCGTCAATTTCAAATCGCGCGACGCGGAGGAGGGGGAGCGCTTCGCCGCGCTACTGGCGGAAAATCCCGGATGGCGCGATGCGATCGCCGGCGTCTATGGCGGCGAGCCGCCGACCCTGGCGGTGCTCGAAAAATATCCCGACATGAAAGGCGTCACCGTCGCGAGCGCGAAATCCTGCCTGATCGGCTATTTCGCCACCGGCTGGACCGGCCGCGTGCCTGCTGCCTGCCAGAACACGTTCGTCATGGTGCCGATCGACGTCGCCCCGTTCCTCTGGGGTTGGCCGAACCGTTTCGTTGCGCGGATGGAGGCGGCGGGCTCGATAATCGTCCTGCGCGGGCCGCAATTCGGGGCGGCGGCCGACGACGGCATCGACACGCCCGGGCACGCCCGCCGCGTCCCGCCCGGGTTCCCCGGACTGGTCTGGACCAACGACGTCGCGCTGCTCGCGCCGATTCTGTCCGGCAGGTGAGGGAGGTCAGTCGAAGGTGATGATCGCCACTTCGCCGGCGAGCACGCCCTCGATCGCCGAGGCGTGCGGCTCCTCGTCCGGCATGCCGTCGAGGACGCCGATCTGGTCGAGCTCCGCCTCGGCATAGCCCTCGCGGGCGAGCGCGTTCAAGGTCTCGCGCACTGCATAGTCGTCGTCCGGCGCCTTGATCATGACGTGGACGGGCACCTTCTCGCCGCCCTTGCGCTTCGAGACGGTGCCGATGACGATGAAGACGTTGCCATCCTCGCCGTCGGTCTCGTTGTCGTTGTCGGCGTTCATGGCGGTCTCCGTTGGTCTGGTCGGTTGCGGGCGGGGCGACTCGGGGACCGGTTCATGTCCCGTTCGCCACCATGACGGCCGATGCTGGCGCAAGCCGTTCCGCACACATCTGCGCCGGCGCGCCGCTTTGCAAGGCCGAAATCGCGATTCGCCACATCACTTTGCGTGACGGGCGAGGGGATTGCCTTATGGTGGCCGGAACACGCCTGACGCGCGCAACGGATGGCTCCGGTTTCATTGTGCGACGCAACAATATTACGTGTGCGGCGCGCGCTGGCGCCGGACCGGCCCGAAAGCACGATTTTCTGGGCTCCGCTCTTGACCTAGAGGGGCGAAATCAGTAGGAAGCGGCCACCGAAACCGATGTGAGGCGCATTTCTTCGGGGCGACTCGTCCTGGAATTTGCCTCAAACAAGGTTTCCGACTGCACCGTGAATGACAATTGCTGCACGCAAGACGCGGTCTGACGCGTCCTCTGCTCTCATGGGCCTCCCGGGAAAACCGGACCAGGCCCTTGTTTTGCGCTTTGGCATATCGGGTATGGGCGCCCCGCGAGGGGAAAACGAGATTTCTAAAGGGATGGTAGCATGCCTACTGTAAACCAGCTGATCCGCAAGCCGCGCCAGGCGCCGGTGAAGCGTAACAAGGTCCCGGCTCTGGAGCAGAACCCGCAGAAGCGCGGCGTTTGCACCCGCGTCTATACGACGACGCCGAAGAAGCCGAACTCGGCGCTGCGTAAGGTTGCCAAGATCCGCCTGACCAACGGCTACGAGGTCATCGGCTACATCCCGGGCGAAGGCCACAACCTGCAGGAACACTCCGTGGTCATGATCCGCGGCGGCCGCGTCAAGGACCTTCCGGGCGTGCGCTACCACATCATCCGCGGCGTGCTCGACACCCAGGGTGTGAAGAACCGCAAGCAGCGCCGCTCGAAATACGGCGCCAAGCGTCCGAAGTAATCAAAAGGGGCCGGGTGCGGCGAAACCGCATCCGGCCCTTCCGATCACCAGTTGAGAGACAAGAAGCATGTCACGACGTCACCGCGCAGAGAAGCGTGAGATCAACCCGGACCCGAAGTTCGGCGACCTGGTCATCACCAAGTTCATGAACGCCATCATGCTCGACGGCAAGAAGTCGGTCGCCGAGCAGATCGTCTATGGCGCCCTTGACCAGGTGCAGGCCCGCGCCAAGCAGGAGCCGGTGGCGATGTTCCACCAGGCCCTCGACAACGTCGCGCCGCACGTCGAAGTGCGTTCGCGTCGCGTCGGTGGCGCCACCTACCAGGTTCCGGTCGACGTCCGTCCCGAGCGCCGTCAGGCTCTCGCCATCCGCTGGCTGATCGCCGCCGCGCGCAAGCGCAACGAGACGACCATGATCGAGCGCCTCTCGGGCGAACTCATGGATGCCGCCAACAATCGTGGTTCGGCAGTCAAGAAGCGCGAAGACACCCACAAGATGGCCGACGCCAACCGCGCCTTCTCGCATTACCGCTGGTAATCGCCGAAACGCTATCGAAAGGCAGATAAAATGGCCCGCGAATACGCAATCGAAGACTACCGGAATTTCGGTATCATGGCGCATATCGACGCCGGCAAGACGACGACGACCGAGCGCATCCTCTACTACACCGGCAAGTCCCACAAGATCGGCGAAGTCCACGACGGCGCCGCCACCATGGACTGGATGGAGCAGGAGCAGGAACGCGGCATCACCATCACGTCGGCTGCCACCACGACCTTCTGGAAGGGCCGTGACGGTCGCCTGCGCCGCTTCAACATCATCGATACGCCGGGCCACGTCGACTTCACCATCGAAGTCGAGCGTTCGCTGCGCGTGCTCGACGGCGCCATCGCCCTTCTCGACGCCAATGCCGGCGTCGAACCGCAGACCGAGACCGTCTGGCGCCAGGCCGACAAGTACAACGTCCCGCGGATGATCTTCTGCAACAAGATGGACAAGACCGGCGCGGATTTCTACCGCTCGCTGTCGATGGTCAAGTCGCGCCTCGGCGCCACCGCCGTCGTCATGCAGCTGCCGATCGGCGCCGAAAGCGACTTCAAGGGCGTCATCGACCTCGTCGAGATGAACGCGCTCGTCTGGCGCGATGAATCGCTCGGCGCCCAGTGGGACGTCGTCGAGATCCCGGCCGACATGAAGGAAAAGGCCGAGGAATACCGCGAGAAGCTGATCGAGACCGTCGTCGAAGCCGACGAGGCCGCGATGGAGCGTTACCTCGAAGGCGAAATGCCCTCGAACGAAGAGATCCGCGCGCTGGTCCGCAAGGGCACGATCGCGGTGCAGTTCTTCCCGATGTTCTGCGGCTCCGCCTTCAAGAACAAGGGCGTTCAGCCGCTCCTCGACGCCGTCATCGAGTACCTGCCGTCGCCGGTCGACATCCCGGCCATCAAGGGCATCGACGTCAAGACCGAAACCGAGACCACCCGTCGGGCCTCGGACGACGAGCCGCTCTCGATGCTCGCCTTCAAGATCATGAACGACCCGTTCGTCGGCTCGCTCACCTTCGCCCGCATCTATTCCGGCAAGCTCGAGAAGGGCTCGTCGCTTCAGAACACCGTCAAGGACAAGCGCGAGCGCATCGGCCGCATGCTGCAGATGCACGCCAATTCCCGCGAGGACATCGAAGTCGCCTATGCCGGTGACATCGTCGCGCTCGCCGGCCTGAAGGAAACCACCACGGGCGACACGCTCTGCGACCCGTTGAAGCCGGTCATCCTCGAGCGCATGGAATTCCCCGAGCCGGTCATCCAGATCGCCATCGAGCCGAAGACCAAGGGCGACCAGGAGAAGATGGGCCTCGCGCTCAACCGTCTCGCCGCCGAAGACCCGTCCTTCCGCGTCAAGACCGATGAGGAATCGGGCCAGACCATCATCGCCGGCATGGGCGAGCTTCACCTCGACATTCTCGTCGACCGCATGCGTCGCGAGTTCAAGGTCGAGGCGAATGTCGGCGCGCCGCAGGTGGCCTACCGCGAAACCATCACCAAGCGTTTCGAGGCGGACTACACCCACAAGAAGCAGTCCGGCGGTTCGGGCCAGTTCGCCCGCGTCAAGATCGTGTTCGAGCCGAACGAGGAGTCGGAAGACTTCAAGTTCGAATCGAAGATCGTCGGCGGCGCCGTTCCGAAGGAATACGTGCCGGGCGTCCAGAAGGGCCTCGAGAGCGTCATGAACTCGGGTCCGCTCGCGGGCTTCCCGATGCTGCGCGTCAAGGCGACGCTGGTCGACGGTGCCTTCCACGACGTCGACTCGTCGGTTCTGGCCTTCGAAATCGCCTCGCGTGCCTGCTTCCGCGAAAACGCCAAGTCGATGGGCCCGCAGCTCCTCGAGCCGATCATGAAGGTCGAGGTCGTCACGCCGGAAGACTATGTCGGCGACGTCATCGGCGACCTGAACTCGCGTCGCGGCCAGATCCAGGGCCAGGAAATGCGCGGCATCGCCGTCGTCATCTCCGCCCACGTGCCGCTCGCCAACATGTTCAAGTACGTCGACACGCTGCGCTCGATGAGCCAGGGCCGTGCCCAGTACACCATGACCTTCGACCACTACGCGCCGGTGCCGTCGAACGTCGCCCAGGAAATCCAGGCCAAGTACGCCTGATAACGAACTTGGCCCCGGGCTCGCCGAGCCCGGAGGGCCGCCAACGAAACAGGATCTCTGCCCCGCGGGCAGGCTGAAGATGGAGAGCCGGAGATGGCAAAAGGCAAATTCGAGCGGACGAAGCCGCACGTTAACATCGGGACGATTGGTCACGTTGACCACGGCAAGACGTCTTTGACGGCCGCGATCACGAAGTATTTCGGCGAGTTCAAGGCTTACGACC
>Ga0065721_10052512_pt1 | contig 11738 bp, 9 predicted proteins | sample Mesricmetagenome_FD_59108 | JGI IMG/M metagenome (GOLD analysis project Ga0065721, IMG submission 59108) | Mesophilic microbial community from rice straw/compost enrichment Sample: eDNA_1 v2 (version 2) | ecosystem: Engineered > Solid waste > Grass > Composting > Bioreactor | place: USA: Davis...
CGATGACGCTCCTGCGCGTCGTCTCGGGCGACGCCGGGCCGGTCCTGCGCACCGATCGGGTCTTCATGCGGCCCCCCTCCGTCGCCGACTATCCGGCCTGGGCGGAGCTGCGCGCGGCGAGCCGGGCCTTCCTCGAACCCTGGGAGCCGCGCTGGCCGGAGGACGACCTCACCCGCGCCGCCTTCAAGCGCCGGATCAAGCGGTATCATCGCGAAATCCGCGAGGATCTCTCCTATCCGTTCTTCCTGTTCCGGGCCGAGGACGGAGCGCTGCTCGGCGGGGCGACGCTCTCCAACGTGCGCCGCGGCGTGTCGATGAGCTGCTCGCTCGGCTACTGGATGGGCGAGTGTCACGCCGGCCGCGGCTTCATGGGCGAGGCCGTCGCGAGCCTCGTGCGCCACGCCTTCCGCGAGCTCCGCCTGCACCGGATCGAGGCCGCCTCGATGCCCCATAACCAGCGTTCGATCCGGCTTCTCGAAAAAGCCGGCTTTCAACGCGAAGGCTTCGCCCGACGCTATCTCCTGATCGATTCCCGCTGGGCCGACCACCTGCTGTTCGCGATCCTGCGCGAGGACGTCGAGGCGGCACTGCAGCCCCTCAGGGGCTGAGCCGGGCGCCCGGCTTGCCTCCACAGGCGCAAGCTCCTATGGCTTGTCCTGCGGAGCGGGGACGCGCGAGGGACCGGGGCATCGGTCCGCAGCGACGACGAAAGAACATGGGAAGACCGCCCTTGGCAGAGACGATCACCGCGCCGGCCGTCCGCCTCGCGCTCCGCGCGCTGGCGTTCGTCGCCCTCGTTCTCGCATCCCTCGTCGCAAGCGCCCCGGCCTTCGCGCTCGAGCCGATCGTGGTGCCCGCCGACGTCGAGGCGCTCGACCTCACCTCCGCTCTCGAACTGCACCGCGAAGCCGACGACCGCATCCAGGTCTCGACCGCGCCCGGCACCGACGGCATCGTCCGCCGCATCGAGGTGCGCGCGCGCACCGAGGGCGAGGGCAGCAGCTGGGCGGTGTTCGCACTCGCCAACAACACCGACGAGCAGCTCGACCGGCTCGTGGTCGCGCCGTTCTTCCGGCTGTCCGGCTCCGGCATCATGTGGCCGGATCTCGGCGCCTCGCGCATCGCCAGCGTCACGCCGAGCCAGGGCTTCGCGCCCAAGCGCCAGCCGAGCAGCGAGGCCGACGTCTTCCTGATCACCCTGGACCCGGGCACCGTCGTCACCTTCGTCGCCGAGCTGCGCACCGCCGCCCTGCCCCGCCTGCAGCTCTGGACGCCCAACGCCTACAAGGACAGCGTCAACTCCTACACCCTGTTTCGCGGCATCATCCTCGGCATCTCCGGCCTGCTCGCCCTGTTCCTCACCATCCTCTTCGTGGTGAAGGGCTCGATGATGTTCCCGGCGACGGCGGCGCTGGCCTGGACGGTGCTCGCCTATCTCTGCATCGACTTCGGCTTCTGGAACAAGGTGTTCCGCATCAACGCCGGCGCCGACCAGATCTACCGGGCGAGCGCCGAGGTGATGATCGCCGTCACGCTGGTGATCTTCCTCTACGCCTATCTCAACCTCAGCCGCTGGCACTTCCGCTACAATCAGGTGATCCTGCTGACGCTGACGGTGCTCGGCGCCCTGCTCGCCCTCGCCTCCTACGATCCCTCGATCGCCTCCGGCGTCGCCCGCATGGCGCTGGCCGTGCTCGGCTTCGCCGGCCTCGTGCTGATCCTCGCCCTCGCCGTGCGCGGCTACGACCGGGCGATCATGCTGATCCCGACCTGGCTGATCCTGATCGCCTGGCTCGCCGGCACCGGCCTCACCGTCGCCGGCCACCTCGCCGACGACGTGGTGCAGCCGGCGCTGTCCGGCGGCCTCGTGCTGATCGTGCTGCTGCTCGGATTCACGGTGATGCAGCACGCCTTCGCCGGCGGGCCGATCGCCGACGGCCTGATCAACGACGTCGAGCGCCGGGCGCTGGCGATCACCGGCGCAGGCGACGTGATCTGGGACTGGGACGTCGCCCGCGACCGCATCTACACCAGCGCCGAGGCGGAGGCCCAGCTCGGGCTCAAGCGCGGCGCCCTCGAAGGACCGGCGCGCGACTGGCTGGAGGTCCTGCACGTCCAGGACCGCGACCGCTTCCGCGCCAACCTCGACGCGGTGGTCGAGCAGCGCCGCGGGCGGATCGCCGAGAGCTTCCGCATGCGTGCGGCGGACGGCCACTATCTGTGGTTCCGCCTGCGGGCCCGGCCGATCCTCGGCGGCGACGGCGAGGTGATCCGCTGCGTCGGCACCCTGCTCGACATCACCGAATCGAAGAACGCCCAGGAACGGCTGCTGCACGACGCCGTCCACGACAACCTGACCGGCCTGCCCAACCGCCAGCTCTTCGTCGACCGCCTCGGCATCGCCATCGGCCAGAGCGACGGCGGGCCGCGGCCGTCGGTGTTCATGATCGACCTCGACCGCTTTCGCCAGATCAACGAGACCCTCGGCCTCGCCCTCGGCGATTCGATCCTGCTGACGGTGGCGCGGCGGCTGAGCCGGCTGCTGAAGCCGGTCGACACCCTCGCCCGCTTCGACGGCGACCACTTCGGCATCATCCTGATGTCCGAGCAGTCGCCCGACCGGGTCGCCGCCTTCGCCGATGCGGTACGCCGGGCGATCCGCGCCGCCATCGCCCTCCACGACCAGGAGATCTTCCTCACCTCCTCGATCGGCCTCGCCATCCACGACCGCGAGGCGAAGGATCCGATGGACCTGATCAAGGACGCCGAGATCGCCACGGCCGAGGCCAAGCGCGCCGGCGGCGACCGCATCGAGACCTTCCGACCGGCGATGCGCCCCAACGCCGGCGACGTCTTCGCCCTCGAGAACGACCTGCGCCGGGCCCTGGAGCGCGAGGAGATGCAGGTGCTGTACCAGCCGATCGTCCGGCTGGAGACCCGCGAGACCGTCGGCTTCGAGGCGCTGCTGCGCTGGGATCATCCCAAGCGCGGCCGGGTGTCGCCGCTCGACTTCGTGCCCGCGGCCGAACGCTCCGACCAGATCGTCCAGCTCGGCTTGTTCGTGCTCGACCGGGCGACGCGCCAGCTCGCGGCCTGGCAGCAGTCGCTGCCCGGCGGCGAGAAGCTGTTCATGAGCATCAACGTGTCGAGCCGCCAGCTGCTGCGCCACGACCTGCTCAACGACGTCAAGGCGGTGCTGTCGCGCACCTCGCTGCCGAAGGGCGCGCTGAAGCTCGAACTGACCGAATCCATGGTGATGGACAATCCGGAGTTCTCCTCGCAGCTGCTGTCGCGGCTGCGCGAGCTCGGCGCCCGGGTCTCGCTCGACGACTTCGGCACCGGCTATTCCTCGCTCAGCTATCTGCAGCGGCTGCCGATCGACACGCTGAAGATCGACCGCTCCTTCGTGCGCGCCGCCTCCCAGGGGCGGCCGCAGATCCTGCGTTCGATCGTCGGCCTCGCCCATGACCTCGGCCTCGAGATCGTCGCCGAGGGCGCAGAGACGGCCGAGGAGGCGACCGCGCTCGAGAACCTCGGCTGCGACTTCGCCCAAGGCTATTTCTTCGGCGCGCCGATGACCGCCGACGAGATCCGCAAGTTCGTCGAGAAGGGCATCCCGGCCCGGGCCAAGGCGGCGGAATAGGTGTTCCGGCGTCCGCGCCAGCGAGGCCTTTCCCCGCCGTCCGGACGATCCCCTTCCACTCGGTCCGCCGGCTGCAGCCCGCGGCCGTCGTCAGGCTCCCGCGCAAAGCATCGTCATCGCGCCGGAACGCTCTCCCGTCCCGCCGCGGCGTGCCCGCGCCCAACATTTGCGCAGGCCGATCGATCGAAAACGCTTGTTCGGTGATTCGCGCGGCCCTAAGGTTTCCGAGTGGTCGCGGTCCGTAGTTTTGCGGAGAGACCGTCGGCGGCAAGTCTTCCATTCGGCGGTCGAAGACGTCCCGTTTTCGCGGTCGATCTGTGCACTGGCCTGCCGGCTCAACTCGCTTCGGCGTTATGCCAGTGATTTTCGTCGATTAGGACGATCCGCGGAATCGATCCCGCAAGTCCGCACCAATTTGCCAAAGGGCGGCGTTGCGAATTCATCCGCGACACCAGAGATGAATCGAATTCTCATCTTTCCTGTGTTTCGTCATTCTTTTCAATCGATTGAAAGCCTTTCCGGACTCTGTCTGGGAGAGGACTGGACGGTCCGGAACCTGCGGGCCCATGCGGATAACCGGATTCGTTTTCAATGCGTTGCGGAGCGATCTTGAATCGGTTTCGCCGCCGGCGCCACCAACCGATTCAAGAGACTCCGTTATCCAAAACGCCGCGCCTCAATCACCTCAATCGCGCGGCCGGTCTCCGGCCCGCGACCGCCTGAAATAGGCCGCCGTCACCGCGACGAGAGCGAGCGCCAGACCGTACCAGGTGACGGCGTATTGCAGATGGTTGTTGGTGAAGGTGACGAGGGTCTCGCCGCCCTGCGGCAGCCCGCCAGGGGCCTCCCCGGCCTCCACGTCGACGGTGAAGGGGGCGACGCGCGCGGGGTCTATGCCGCTCGCGGCGGCCATCTCGGTGACGTTGCGGGCGAACCAGACGTTCTTGACCGGATCGGAGGCCGGCGTCACCCAGGACGGCTGCTCGGAGGGCCGCATCAGGCCGGTGATCGCCTGGACGCCCTCGACCTGCCCCTCCGCCCGGGTCGCCGGGTCCTTGCGGTCCATCGGCACGAAGCCGCGGTTGACGAAGACGACCGTGCCGTCGTCGAGGTCCGCCGGCGTCACCACGAAATAGCCCTGCCCGCCGAACCGCCCGCGCGGGGCGGAGAGCGCGATGAAGACGTGGATCTCGTCGTCGTGGCGGTAGCGGGCGGTGAAGGCGACGCGGCGGTACTCGATCTCTTCCGGCGTCAGGGCCGCCCAGTCGGCCGGTGCCGGCAGCGGCTGCGGCGGCGCGTCGACGCGGCTCGCGATCCGCGCGATCAGCGCCTCCTTCCAGGCGAGACGCTCGAGCTGCCAGGTGCCGAGGCCGCAGAGCACCGCGAAGGCGGCGAGGGCGAGGACGGCGAGCAGCAGCGGCGGACGGGCGTGGTGCCGCGGCGGCTCGGCTCGACCCGGACGGCCGCGACCGTCGTGGCGCTCCCCTGCCGGCTCGCTCACGACCGCTCGTCCCGGCCGGGCGCCGGAGCGGCGGCGAGCTGCCCCTCCTCGGCCTTGTTCTTGTACTGGAGCGCGATCATCAGGCCCTTGAGCGGGCGCAGCATGCCGAGGGCCAGCACCAGCGTCAGCGGGAACCAGAGCAGGATGTGGAGCCAGATCGGCGGCTGCCAGACGACTTCGGTGTAAAGGGCGGCGCCGACCACGACGAAGCCCACCAGCAGGATGACGAAGACGGCCGGGCCGTCGCCGGCGTCGATGAACTTGTAGTCGAGACCGCAGGCCCGGCAGGATGGCGCCGTCTCGAGAAAGCCCGAGAACAGGGCGCCGTTGCCGCAGCGCGGACAGCGGCCGCGCAGGCCGGCCCCGACCGGGGGCACCGGGGCGTGATGGGCCGTGTCTTCCACCATGATGGTCCGCCTTCTCGTTGCGGCCGGACGCCCGGCCGCGCTGCGTTGATGGCCGGTCGGTGCCGGGGCCGGAGCACGGTGGCCGCCGGCACGGCGCCGGGGTCATCCTCGGCTCCGGGACGCCCGACGAGCCCCCGCGGCGAGCCCCCTTCCCCGCCAAACGATACGGCCGGCGAAGCGCCGGCCGTATGCTGGGTCGGTATCGTGTGTCGGACGTCCGCTCAGCGGGCCCAGACGTAGATGCACACGAACAGGAACAGCCAGACCACGTCGACGAAGTGCCAGTACCAGGCCGCCGCCTCGAAGCCGAAATGCTGTTTCGGGGTGAAGTCGCCCTTCAAGGCGCGGATCAGGCAGACCAGCAGGAAGATCGTGCCGACGAGGACGTGGAAACCGTGGAAGCCGGTCGCCATGAAGAAGGTCGCGCCGTAGATGTGGCCGCCGAAGTCGAAGGCGGCGTGGCTGTATTCCACGGCCTGGACGTAGCTGAACAGCGCGCCGAGCAGCACGGTCAGCGTCAGGCCCCAGATCAGGCCCTTGCGGTCGTCGTGCAGCAGGGCGTGGTGGGCCCAGGTCACGGTGGTGCCCGAGGTCAGCAGGATGATGGTGTTGAACAGCGGCAGGTGCCAGGGGTCGAAGGTCTCGATGCCCTGAGGCGGCCAGACGCCGCCGGTCAGTTCCGCGCGCATGTACTGGTGCGGCTCGCCCGGAAACAGGCTGGCGTCGAAGAAGGCCCAGAACCAGGCGACGAAGAACATCACCTCGGAGGCGATGAACAGGATCATGCCGTAGCGCAGGTGCAGCGAGACGACCCGGGTGTGGTAGCCGGCGTGGGCTTCCTTGATGGTGTCGCGCCACCAGACGAACATCGTGTAGAGCACGATGACGAGGCCGACGACGAAGATCCACGGCGTCGTCATGTTGACGCCGAACAGGATGAATTCGCCGCCGTTGTGCCAGCGCATCAGGCCGATCGCGCCGAGCGCCATCACGAAGGCGCCGAGCGAGGCGAGCGCCGGCCACGGGCTCGGGTCCACCAGGTGGTAGTCGTGATCAACGTTGTGTGCGCCTGCCATACTCGTTTTCTCCCCGATTGCCCCTGCCGCGACCGATGCCGCATCGCGGCGTCACGGCAAGGGCGACCTGATCAATCCGGCCCGATCCGGACCGCCGCGGCAACCTGCCGCCGATGAACCCGCTCCCCGCCGGCCCATCGCGCAGGATGGCCGGACGCGGCGCGTCAAAGCTGTCTGTTCGCCTCCGCCTCGCCCGTCTGCCGCGCCGCCAGCGGCGCTGCGTCCTTCACCTCGAAGAAGGTGTAGGAGAGCGTGATCGTCGACACGTATCGCGCATCCGGATCGTCGACGAGTGCCGGGTCGACGTAGAAGGTCACCGGCATCTCGCGCACCTCGCCGGCCTGCAGCGTCTGCTCGGTGAAGCAGAAGCAGGTCAGCTTGGAGAAGAACGACCCGGAGATCTCCGGCGTGACGTTGAAGGTCGCCGAGGCCGTGACCGGATGATCGGCGCGGTTCTCGACGACGTAGTTGACGGTCGTCACCTCGCCGAGCCGGACCCGCACCGACGGCTCGACCGGGCGGAACCGCCACGGCAGCTTCGCGCCGACGTTGGCGTCGAAGCGCACCGTGACCATCTGGTCGAGGACACGGTCGGACGGCATCTCGGCGCGGCGCGTCGTGCCGGCGTAGCCGGTGATCTGACAGAACAGCGTGTAGAGCGGCACCGCGGCATAGGCGACGCCCAGCATCGAGGCGACGAAGACGACGCAGCCGACCATCACCGCGCGATTGCGCCGCGCGAGGCCGCCGACCCTTCCGTCCTTCTCCGCTCCGCTCATCCCGCTCTCCCGTCCGCGCGTCGTGCCGCGCATCGCCGTCAGAAGCTTCGCTCGGCGACGTTGCCGCCGATCCGCACGATGGTGATCAGGTAGAACAGCACCACGAGGCCGCCGAGGGCGAGCGCGATCGCGATGTTGCGATTGCGGCGCCGGCGCTTCTGCTCGGGCGTCAGTTCGATTTCGTCGTCTTCGGTCATGGGCATGTCACGCATGGATCACCACCATCGACACGACCCGCTCGAGCAGGAGGACCGCGAAGAGCGCGAAGAGGTGGAGGATCGAGAAGAAGAAAAGGCGCATCGACGCCTTGCGGGAGCGCTCGCTGCCGCCGGCGCGCCAGACGTCGAGCGACAGCCAGAGGAAGACGATGCCGAGCAGCGCCGCGGTCGCCGCGTAGAGCGTGCCGCCGAAGCCGAGCGCCACCGGTGCCATCGACGAGGCGACGAAAAGCACGGCGTAGCCGACGATCTGGCGCCGGGTCGAGGCGTCGCCTGCCACCACCGGCAGCATGGGCACGCCGGCGCGGGCATAGTCCTCGGACTTGACGAGGGCGAGGGCCCAGAAGTGCGGCGGCGTCCACAGGAAGATGATGAGGAACAGCGCGACGCTCTCGGCCGAAACGCCGCCGGTGACGCAGGCCCAGCCGATCATCGGGGGGAAAGCGCCGGCGCCGCCGCCGATGACGATGTTCTGCGGCGTCGAGCGCTTCAGCCACATCGTGTAGACGACGGCGTAGAAGAAGATCGTGAAGGCGAGCAGCGCGGCCGCGGCCCAGTTGAGGGCGACGCCGAGCGTGAACACCGACAGCACCGCGAGAACGAGCCCGAAGGACAGCGCCTCTTCCGGCGTGACGCGGCCGGAGGGGATCGGCCGGCCGGCCGTGCGGCGCATGATCCGGTCGATGTCGGCGTCGTACCACATGTTGAGCGCGCCGGAGGCGCCGGCGCCGACCGCGATCGCCAGCAGGCCGACCGCGCCGAGCAGCGGGTGGATCCCGCCGGGCGCCAGCACGATGCCGACGAGGGCCGTGAAGATCACCAGCGACATCACGCGCGGCTTCAGCAGCTCGAAGAAATCGCCGACCGAGGCCCCGCCCGTCCAGTCGGACGCGCCGGCGCGTTCGGATCGCTGGTCAACGAGTGACATCGTCTCAACCATCCCGCTTGCCGGCCACGCCGCGAGGGCGGAAGGCCGGAGGTTTGCGGCGGCGGGAAATCCCGCCTGCCGTCATTCGTCTCGTCAGCGAGCCCCCGGAAGGCGCCTTCTCGCGAAGGCCCGCCACCGGTGGTCCGCACATCCGGCTCCGGGCACCTCGCGATGCCCGGAGCCGGTTCGATCGCTCAGTGCACGTCGCCCCGGAAACGCGGCAGCTTCTCGAACTGGTGGAAGGGCGGCGGCGAGGACAGGGTCCATTCCAGCGTGGTCGCACCTTCGCCCCAGGGGTTGTCGCCGGCGACGCGCTTCTTCGCGAAGGCCTCGAAGACGCCGAAGAGGAAGATGAAGACGCCGACGGCCGAGATGTAGGAGCCGATCGAGGAGACGAAGTTCCAGCCCGCATAGGCGTCCGGGTAGTCGACGTAGCGGCGCGGCATGCCGGAGAGGCCGAGGAAGTGCTGCGGGAAGAACACGAGGTTCACGCCGATGAAGGTGACCCAGAAGTGCGTCTTGCCGATCAGCTCGTTGTACATGTAGCCGAACATCTTCGGGAACCAGTAGTACCAGGCGCCGAAGATGGCGAAGACCGCACCGAGCGACAGCACGTAGTGGAAGTGGGCCACCACGTAATAGGTGTCGTGCAGCGCACGGTCGAGGCCGGCGTTGGCGAGCTGGACGCCGGTGACGCCGCCGACGGTGAACAGGAAGATGAAGCCGATCGCCCAGACCATCGGAGTGCGGAAGTCGATCGAGCCACCCCACATCGTGGCGATCCAGGAGAAGATCTTCACGCCCGTCGGCACCGCGATCACCATGGTGGCGGCGACGAAGTAGGCCTGCGTGTCGACCGAGAGGCCGACCGTGTACATGTGGTGGGCCCACACGATGAAGCCGACGCCGCCGATCGCGACCATGGCGTAGGCCATGCCGAGGTAGCCGAACACCGGCTTGCGCGAGAAGGTCGAGATGATGTGGCTGACGATGCCGAAGCCCGGCAGGATCAGGATGTAGACCTCGGGGTGACCGAAGAACCAGAACAGGTGCTGGAACAGGATCGGATCGCCGCCGCCCTGCGGGTCGAAGAAGGTGGTGCCGAAGTTGCGGTCGGTCAGCAGCATGGTGATGGCGCCGGCCAGCACCGGGAGCGACAGCAGCAGCAGGAAGGCGGTGATCAGCACCGACCAGGCGAACAGCGGCATCTTGTGCAGCGTCATGCCCGGGGCCCGCATGTTGAAGATGGTGGTGATGAAGTTGATCGCGCCGAGGATCGACGAGGCGCCGGCGACGTGCATCGACAGGATCGCGAAATCCATGGCCGGGCCGGGGGTGCCGCTGGTCGAATAGGGCGCGTACATCGTCCAGCCGCCCGAGACGCCGTTGGTGCCGTCCGCGCCCTCGACGAACATCGACAGGACGAGGAGGATGAAGGCCGGCGGCAGCAGCCAGAAGGAGATGTTGTTCATCCGCGGGAAGGCCATGTCCGGCGCGCCGATCATGATCGGCACGAAGTAGTTGGCATAGCCGCCGATCATGGCCGGCATGACCATGAAGAAGATCATGATCAGGCCGTGGGCCGTGGTGAACATGTTGAAGACGTTCGGATCACCGAAGATCTGCATCCCCGGTTCCTGCAGCTCCATGCGCATGCCGACGGAGAGGGCTCCGCCGACGATCCCCGCGAAGATCGCGAAGATCAGGTACATGACGCCGATGTCCTTGTGGTTCGTCGAATAGACGTAACGCCGCCAGCCGTGCGGATGGTCGTGCGCCGCTGCGTGAGCAGTCGCCATGTCCAAGGCTCCTCTTGCCTTTTCGGTCGGCCATCCCGCGGGACGGCCCCTCGTTCACGGGACCGGGCGCAGGATCGCCCGGCCGTTGTCTCGCAAAGTGCTCAGGTCAGCGCGCCGCGACCTTCTGGGCCTCGGCGGCGTCCATCGCCTCGCGCAGCTGCTCGGTCGCCGCGTCGATGTCGTCGACCGCGGCCGCCGTCCAGGTCGCGAACATCTCGTCGGAGACGACGCGGATCTCGATCGGCATGAAGGCGTGGCGCTGGCCGCAGAGTTCGGAGCACTGGCCGTAGAAGGTGCCCTCGCGGTCGGCGCGGAACCAGGTCTCGTTGAGGCGGCCGGGCAGCGCGTCGATCTTCACGCCGAAGGCCGGCATCGCGAAGGAGTGGATGACGTCGGCGGCGGTGACCTGGACGCGGACCGTCTTGCCGACCGGAACCACCATCGGGTTGTCGACCGCGAGCAGGCGCGGCTGCTTGACCGGGTCGGTGATCGCGTCGGGCTCGATCATGTAGCTGTCGAAGGCGATCTCGTCGTTGTCGGGATACTCGTAGGACCAGTACCACTTGCTGGCGGTGACCTTGACGGTCATGTCGGCCTCCGGGATCACGACCTGCTTGAAGAGCAGGCGGAAGGAGGGGATCGCGATCACCAGCAGGATCAGGATCGGCGCCACCGTCCAGACCACCTCGATCATGGTGTGGTGGCTGGTCTTGGAGGGAACCGGGTTGGCCTTGGCGTTGAACTTCACCACCACGGCGATCAGCAGGCCCAGCACGAACAGGGTGATGACGGCGATGATCCAGAAGGTGAAGGATTCGAACCAGTGGATGTCGGCCATGATCTCGGTCGCGGCCGGCTGCAGCGTCATTTCCCAGGGCTGCGGCTGGGCGGCCGCGGCACCGGCCGCGGACAGGCCAAGGCCGGCGGCGGCCAGCGTCGCCCCCGCGAGGAACTCCCTCAGGCGCTTCACGATATTCCTCACGTCTCAAGCTCCCTCAACGATGCGGCGCCGGCCACCGGCCTTCCTTCGAAAGCCCCGGCCGGACCGGCGTCATTTACGTTGCCCGCAGGTCGGCGGACCACCGCCATCCATTGTCGCCGGACCGTCCGGCGGCCGACGCTCTCTCCGACGCGGCGGGCGGGAGGAGCGGGCCGGGCGACGAAGCGCACGACCGGGCGACATTGATTCAGATCAATCCGTTGGAGAGAAAAAACACAAGGGCGTGTCCATCGCAATGGTCCAGCAGGTGGAAGGTTGCGGCAATTTTGCACCACCGAGCGGCGGCGCTCCCCGGTTTCCGCGGGCCTGCGGCCATTGGTCTCTGTGATAGTACTTAAGGACAGACTCGCAGCCGGGGCGCCGCCGCATCCTCGCCGGCGGCGCCCG
>Ga0065721_10052513_pt1 | contig 11737 bp, 11 predicted proteins | sample Mesricmetagenome_FD_59108 | JGI IMG/M metagenome (GOLD analysis project Ga0065721, IMG submission 59108) | Mesophilic microbial community from rice straw/compost enrichment Sample: eDNA_1 v2 (version 2) | ecosystem: Engineered > Solid waste > Grass > Composting > Bioreactor | place: USA: Davis...
GGGGGCCATTTAAGATATTTGACGACGGGGATGTCAAAGCTAAAAAAGCGAGGCATACAGTACCCCTCTGAGACCACCGTGTACCCTGGCATCATTCCATAGGTTTGCACCGCCTGTAGTCGGCGCTCCTCACATTCAAGGTAATTAGAACCCCGGACTTGGACGGAACCGTGCCAGCCCGCGGCATCTTGGAATTCCACCTCGCCGAAAAAACCGACCGACTGTGATAACGCTGGCGAGGCAGCTCCGAGCAAAATCGTCAAAGCTACAACCCGCTGAAGTAGAGTTTTCATAATGCCTCCATGTTCATCATTGAAATGCGGCAGGCGTGTCAACCGCAAGGAGGCATCATCATCTCGAGATGATGTTATGAATGCCGTGAAAAATTTCTCTCTTGCAGAGGTAATATGACCTTGTGAATAGTTGTTTTCTGTCGGTTGTTTTATAAATGCCTCGCTTGTTGTAAGCCTTGTTTGCAAGCTTAAAATCATTTCGATCCCGAAAGAAAAACCGCGACAACCCGTTAGGGTTGTCGCGGTTTTATGATGCGGAATGGTTCTAACTTAAAACTGCGAGAAAAACTTCCAGGACTCCTTCGGCACCCAGGAATTTAAGCCGTCACTGCCGCTGCCGCCATCGTAGGGCGCCGGATCGTGGCCTCCGTTGTAGGTGCAGACTTTGACGGGATAATTTTCCTTACAGCCCTGATAGTCGTAGCAAATATGGCGTGATGGGCTGGATTGGTTCCAGGTGGGAATATTCACTGCAGTACACCCGTTATCTTGCGCGCGTCGCTCGGCGGCGTATTTTGCACCGCGGCCATTACCACCATCCCATGGAGTTGTGCCATCGCTCATACCAGTGGTGCTCATCCAGGCGATAGGATCGCGAGGAATTGGGTTGGGCAGCCAGATATTGTAGTTGGCAGGGCTGATACCCACGGCAGCGCGAATTTGTTTTTGATGGGTTGTCGACAGCGAGTAGGTGATCATGCCGCCGAAGCTAAAGCCAGTGGCAAACACGCGCGACTCATCAATACAGAGGCTGCTCTTCACTTTTTGCAAAATGTCATTGAACAAATATTTGTTGTCTTTTTCTTGCCATGTCGCGCCGTCCGCTTGCGGTGCAACAAAAATCGCTGGCTGTCCCGCCGCCAGTGATTCACGACGCAAACCATAATAGCTCCAGTTAGTGGCGCTTTTATTTCTCATGTCGTGGTCGCCAGTGGCGATGGCATTATCGGTACTGCCAATCCAGTGCGAGGTGTAGAACAAACGATAAGGTTTGTTTTTGTCGTAATCCGCAGGGATATCGATAATGTATTCGCGGTTCTGGTTATTGCTTTGAATTCTGAGCTGAGTTGAGGTCGGCAAGCCGCCACTCACTGATGTTCCGCCGGCGAGCAAGGTCAATTTTCCATCGGTACCGCAGCCAGAGCTTTTTACCGGAGGATTGCCCAATGGATAGTCACCCGGAACACCGGCGCCCACTGTGTCGATCGGGCCGGTATAGGGGCCTATGTGCATCCAATCGAAATCCACATCGGCAGCCGCACCCACTTTCACGCGAATGACTTGGGTGCCTTTGGTTAAACGAATTTTGCCGGCGGACAGGGTTTTAAATTCGCCCCAAGCGCTCACTCGCGGCACATTGAATGCGTCGATCAGCACCTTGTCGCACTGCAACACTTGCAGGGCGCGACCGGACTCGACCGCGCCTGCGCGAATGGTCACATCGTACTCACCGTCCTCAGCCACATAGACTGTGTATTCCACCCATTCGCCTACGGTCATCCAACCTATGGCGTAGCCGCCAGTGATTTCTTTGATATCGACATCGGTATCGGCGCGGTAGGCACCACCTTCGTTATTGCTCGTGCTATCAAAATAACCATTGGGATCAAAATCTTCAGCTTCGATTTTGCCCGGCAAATTGATTGCGCGATTTTGATAAGCATTGCGCGCATCACCGGGGCAGGATGCATGGACCACACCCGAGCTGCTCGAAGATGAAGTACTGGACGAAGAGCTTGAACTTGAAGATGAGGAACTGGAAGACGTTGAGCTGGATGATGAACTCGAGGACGACGAAGAACCCGTCTGATTTCCTCCTCCACAACCAGCTGCCGTGAGCAATGACAGTAAGCAAGCACTGGCGACAGCCCGCTGTACCGTGAATACGCTTTTCATACAGTTCTCTCTTTATTATTGGATGACGTGGGACGAGTAGTGACCGGCTTTAGCCATAATGCTCCCGATCAGTTTTGTATTCCCGCGTGCAGCATACTGGGAGAGATCCAAAAGATATGCGTTATTCGTTTCCAATATTGGAAATTTCGCATTTATATAAGGATTTAGCGCTTTAGTTAAATCGAACGTGCAACATTATTTGGCTGTTTAGTTTATGAAATGGAAGGCGGTGGCTGGCACCGCTGAGGATGTCTCACTTTAGTTGAGGAGTGGGTCGCAGTGGCTAGATCACCGCAAACTCTTTTCCTTTTACCTGTAACGTCTCAATACACTGCGAGATGCGCTTTTTCCGAAAATGAGACCCGCTAAAACCCCTACTAATCCCACTCCGGCCACCATCCAAGCATGCTCCACCGCTTCCTGCGTCACACTAATGGCGCTGTCTTTTGCTTTAGCGCCAAAGCGTCCATGCTCCTCATGCAGTCCGGGTACGGGATGTTCCAGGTTTCCATCTTCCTCGTGGGCGGGTAGTTTTTCATCGCCTTTTTGCCCGGCGTAGGCACGGGTGGCCAGTATTTTATCCAGGCACGAAGGAATAAATCCGGTTCCAATTATCGATAACAAGGTATTGCGTCCCACCCATAATTCCCTCGGTGCGTCATGCGCGGCGCGGTAGATGGCGCGGGCGGCGACTTCCGGTTGATAAATAGGGGCAATAGGCTGGGCAACGCTGCCGAGTTTATTGCGCGCCCAGTCGAATTGCGGAGTGTTGTGCGCCGGCAGTTGCACCATGGTGACTTTGATCGCGCTTTTATCGTGAATCAGCTCACTGCGCAGAGAATCGGTAAATCCGCGAATGGCCGCTTTAGCGCCGCAGTACGCGGATTGCAGCGGAATCGATCGGTAAGCCAGGGCGGAACCCACTTGCACTATGCAACCGCGATCACGCGGCTTCATATATTTCAACGCGGCGAGGGTGCCGTGGACATAACCCAGATACGTAATTTCCGTTACGTCTTTATATTCTTCCGGCGTGATGTTATCGACGGGAGAAAATACGGTGACCATGGCGGAGTTGATCCATACGTCTATAGGCCCGAGTTCCTGTTCGAAGCGCTCCGCTGCGGCGAAAACTTCATCTGCTTTGGAAACATCGGCGGAAATTGCTAAGACCTTTACGCCCAATGCCTCCAGCTCGCGGCGGGTTTGATTTAATCCTTGCTCATCGCGGGCGATCAATCCCACATTAAATCCTTTTTCAGCAAATTCCTGTGCGGTGGAACGGCCAATGCCGGCCGTAGCGCCGGTTATTACGAGGGTGCGTTTTTGCTGTGTCACGATGCTTCTCCGCTTCGTCTGAGTGGATATCAGCGAATACGCAAAGGTCGTTCCAGGCGGAGAGGGATTGATTTCACAAGAAAATAATGCGCTAGCACAGAAAAACTCGTGTGCCTTTTACATTAACTAAGCTGGCTTTACATCACTCGCGCCAATGCTCCGCCACCCACGGCGAGGGTTTTATATAGTGGCGCAGGTGCGTGATCGGATTGATTTCATTGTTACCCAATTCGCACAGGTGCTCTTTGATGGTAGCCGGTCGGTCCGGACCGTAGCGCCCCTCGATGGCGTGTTGCGGGTGCAGTCCACCGGGAAATATCACAACCTTGGCATTGGTTGGCAGGCGCGGTGATAAAAAATAATTCAGCGGAAATGGCCGGCGGCAGTGATGGCGAAAATGACTGACCCAACCGCGGGGGAAAAATTTAATGCCGCCCGGTGCGTTGCGCGTAACAAAGCGCTGCTCAAATCGATATTCGTCAGCGATGGCTTGGGGGTTTTCACGAAAGCGCTCCTGCAACGGCAGCAGTTTGCCGACAGGAAAGCGAAACAGAGAAGTCTGCCCCAGGCGTTCAAACGGTTTGGCGGGGTTGCGCGATAAAATCACTTCGCCCGGCGCGCCAAATTCAAAAAATGGATCGAGATTGCCGACGATCACCATATCGAGATCGAGAAATAAAACATCGCCCGTTAAATTGCCCAGTTTCTCTCCCCACAGACGTGCTTTGGGCCAAATACCGGGTGTGCCCACCGGCATTTGTACATCTAAAGGTGGCAGAGGTTCGCACAATACCTCGGGACGAACATCGACGGTGCTGTCAGTAAAACAGGTGAAAGTAAATGGCGGTGTGATATTGCGGCTGACCATGCCGTAGAGGCGATTGATAAAAGGTGGGCCATATTTTGTGCCCCAATTGATGCAAATGATCTGCTTAACTTTTTTACTGTTGCTCATGCAATTAATTCAGCTCCATCAATTTTTATTAACGCCAAAAATCTCTGATCCAGGGAGTGGGGCGCATAAAGCGGTACCATTTTCCGGTTTTGCCGCGAATGGCTTCATCCGGGTGGGGATGGCCATGGAACACAACAATTTTCACTTGCGCTGGAATCTCTGGCATTTTGAACAATGACAGCGGAAATGCGTGCATACAGTGGCGTTTAAAACTTTTGCACCAGGCATCCGGCCAATAACTCAATTGCTTGTGCTGCAGCAATACTGCTGAAATAAATTCCTGCTCATTGCGATATTGCTGCTTCAGAGCCGGCCATTGCCGGTTGAATTCTTCCAGCACATAAGCGTGCTGGCCAATATCGAAACGGTAAACCGAGGAATTGCCGGTGCCGTCATGTTTAAGCCAGTCTTTGATAATCAGCACATTGCCTTCGCGCAGGAAAAAATCATCCAGGGAATCGAGGATCAATAAGTCGAGATCAAGAAATAGACACTTACCTTGCAGATTGTAGAGCTGCTCGCTGAAGGTAAGGATTTTGGTCCAGCCCCGTTCAGGACCGCGGATATCCACAGGCATAGGGGGGATGGGGAATACTTCAATGCCGGAATTGAGTCCGCTGGCGTCGTCAGTCAGGCAGACGAATCTGTGCGGCAGGGAAAGATGGCGCGCCACGGCGCTGTGCAGCTTGTTCACATAATCGGCGGGATATTTGACGCCCCATTTCATGCACAAAACATTTACCGGGTCCAAGTGTGCCTCGACTATAGTTTTAACAGGTGGCGCATTATAGCCCGGTACTGGCCATGCAGTTCCACTGCTGCAGAGATAGCCAAGTTTGACGTCAAGGGGCAGAATGTGGCGGCGTATGAGCGCAATACATTTACGGAAAGGAGAAAAATCGTATGAAAAATTGCTTACTGATTCTGTCGGGAGCGTTGTGTACCGTGACTCAGGCGGACGTGAAGATCGATATGAAGCCTGGGTTGTGGGAAAACACCATCAAAATGTCCGATCAAAGCGCACGGCAGATGCAAGATGCCTATGCGGATCAGATGAAGCAGGCGATGGCGGAGATGCAGAAACAGCTCGCGGAAATGCCGCCGGAACAGCGCAAAATGATGGAAGAGGCGATGGCGGCCTCCGGCATGAAAATGACGGAACAAGGTGTGACCTATGACGGCGGCAACGTAACCATTAGCAATGGTAAAACCGTGGTGAAAAATTGCGTGACGCAAGCGGATATTGATAAAGGCCGCTTCCGCGAAACTGAAGAGGGCTGCACTTCCACTTTGAAGCAGATAGATAAGAAACATATTAAGGCAACAGAAATCTGTACGGGTGAACACCCTTCATCATCAGAAACGGAAATTCAATTCCACTCACAGGCTCATTACACCGGCACAGGCAAAATCACCCAAACCGTCGAAGGTAAACCCGTAGAAATTAACGTTAGCCTTGAAGGCAAATGGCTGGCAGCAGATTGTGGTGATTTGAGTCCGAAAAATAACATCGCCCAATTGGTGAATTGATGCGGCAGAAAGGCAAAATCAAAAGCTGGAACAGCGAAAAGGCTTATGGATTTATCACGCCTCTCACCGAGGGACGTGATGTTTTTATTCATATAAAAGCTTTCGCCAACCGCAATCGCACGCCGCTGGTGGGCGATCTGGTGACTTATACCCTGGATAAGGATCAGCAGGGGAGAGCGTGCGCGATAAATGCGATATTTGCCGGCGAAACATTGCCGAAAAAATCTGGAGGAAAAGGCGGCTCTCTGCTGGCGGTTGGTCTTGGTAGTTTTGCTTTAATCACGGCGATTTCTGCTTTACTCGGCCAAACTCCCATTTGGTTGCCCTGCGTCTATTGGGTGATGAGCGGCATAACCTTTTTGGTTTATTGGAAAGATAAAGCCGCCGCGCAAAAAGACAAATGGCGTACTCCGGAAAGTACGTTGCATCTTCTGGCATTAATCGGTGGTTGGCCGGGCGCTATGCTGGCTCAGAGCAAGTTGCGGCATAAATCCAAAAAGAGAGAATTTAGGGCAACATTTTGGGTGACGGTTTTAGTGAATTGCGGCTTTTATATCTGGTTGCATATGGATGGGGGGATTGCGTTCCAGCGCACTTTTTTAGGGATGTAAAGACAGATAAAAAAATCCCGGGCAGTGCCCGGGATTTTTTTAGTTTAGTTTCCGAATACAGGTTCTAAAGGTTCATTTACCACCTGTACAGGAATATCAACTTGAATAATCTGATTGCGACTGTCAGTCAACGTTCCTGTGACGGTGATTATGGCGGAATTGCCGACGTTCAAGTCGATATCCCTAATCAAGTTGTTGTAGCCGTAATACCAGAGATATTCCTCGGCCCTCTCTGATGCTAAGGATAAGGTACCGGTTAAAGTACCGATCTGCTGTCCATCAGAATTGTTGATGCGCAGGTTGTAGTTGAGCGGAAATACATCCCGGTGACCTAGTGCGAAAAAATAAATACGTTTTTCAACGGTTGAGTATCCGGCGCCCCAAAATGTGGTGGGAATCGGCTCAACTTCTATAACAGGAAGCGAAGACACAGTGCCGTTGTCAGATGCTTCGTCATGGTCTTTGGTGCCGTTTACATTTACCTGTTTATCGATTGTGCTTTCCGAAATCATCGAGACGACGTAGTCCTTGCCACAAGTGGCGTTTAACCAGAATTCGCCCTCAGAGTTGCTGCCTGAGAAATCGATATAATCGCCAAGGGCATATTCTTGCGGTACAGCGAGAACAGGATGGCGGGTTGCTGGTGAGCCATCGGGATATTCCAGTTTGCCGTAGATCTGACATCGCGCCGGTTTACTTACCTTCACAACCTGGAGTGGAGGATTGCTGCAATCCCGACTCAACGTCACGCTGCCGCTGGCAATATCCTCACCAAAAAACAGGATATTTGCGTTAATCGTCTCGGTGGCGGAGCCGGCATCAACTTGCAAAAGCGCGCTGCCATTATTGTCGGTAATAAAATAATTGCTGGCAAACTCACTTGCTTCGGCATAAACAAATCCGTATACGCCGTTGAGTGGTGCACCTGCTTCATTTTCTAATTTCACGTTTGCGCAGTATTGCACGGGTTGGGTAAATACCAGGGGATAATCCAGGTTCCACCATTCGCTCAGGAAAATATCGCTGGATACCGCAACCTCCAATACATAGGAATCGGATTCGCACTCATCTTCATCAACGGCATTGATCGGTGTGCCACTGCCAGAATAGACGGTGCCGTGACCGAGCAGCTCCCACAGACCGCGGCTGTTGTCATAGGAGTAAACCGGTATTTGGAAGCCGGCAGTTTCCGCATCGGAGTCGCCTAGGCGGCTGAGCGTTGCGCAACTGCTCGCTGGTATGCCGCGATTGATGATGACGGGTTCGGCATTGGCGGTTGAGAAAATACCCACTTGTGCAGCGCGCGAGCGCAGAATACCGGAAAGCGTCTGGCCATCATCGGTGCGAATATTTGCGTAGTTAAACGCTACGGAAACGAGATTATTACCATCGGTATCGGCGTAGGCGCCGGGGAAATTCTGCGCATCCTCAGGATCGTTGGGGTCGAAGGATTTCAATTCAGCGGTAACGCTGGTGGTGCCTTCGGGAAGTAGTGATTGCGGAATACCGATTTGAATATCGCCCTCGCCGCTGTCTGCGGGCAGGCTTACGGTAAAGCCGTCAACTACAGTGCCGGAGATACTCGCGGTTTGGGTGACATTGGCTGTGCGCTCTTCCACTGCGTGTAATTCCGCATTCAAATAAATTGTCGGGCTCACTTCAAAGCGGCGGGAAAAACTGGTGAAGCCGGGGTGACTGACATTGATCACCAATAATTCGGCGCCTTCCAATGTCACCGGGCCGGCACTCTTCAGAGAACGCCGATCAGTTGATTCAGCCGCATCCAAGGTTTTTTGTCCCAAGGATTCACCTTCGCTTCCCAGTAACTCCACACTTACCTGCGCAAGTGGAGCAGATAATTCTTCGCCGCCATTTGTAGCAACGGTGATACTCAAAAAGCTCTCCTCCAAAGCCACGCCGCTGGAGCTGCTGGAAGAACTTGATGAAGATGAGCTTGATGAGCTTGAAGTACTGGATGAGGTGGATGAACTTGATGCGCTAGAGGAAGTTGAGGAGCTGGACGATGACGACGAAGATGCTGCTGTTCCCGATGAGCTTGATGAACTTGACGAGCTGGATGATGAGCTGCTGGACGAACTGCTGCTTGAACTGGAAGCCGGCTCGGCGGGTTTGGGATCGGATTTGGAATCGCTGCATGCCGAGATGATGGCTAGGCAGACAGCGAGACACGCGGTTCGGCTCCATTTGAAAAAGGCGGAACGGGCTGAGCCGGCGCTCCTGCGGTTGATTAGACAACTCATGGCAGACACTCCTTATTAAATTGACTTGAACAATGAATAACGGGCGTAGCGATACCCGGCTACACGAAGCGGCCCACGGGAATTCGAATAGGTTTAATTGAGAAACGCATGACGGGGACGTCCGTGTAAATGCGGCGCGATGGTAACAAGTTGATTGTGAATCGCTCAATGTCCCGCTTGTAAAGAACTGTAAGAAGGTACCGACCCGTAACTGTGGCTTGTAGATTTTTCCATAGGCGCGTAAATGGCGGATTGAAAAACTGCTCAACAGATTATTCGAATGGGCTGAAGCGCTAGAAAGTAGAGGATTCTCAAAGTTGGGCATTGAAATTGCTCCGATCATTGCGCTTGGGTTTTCCCGACGTTACTAGAATGTAGCATGATGAGGACGTGATTATGAAAAGCAAAGCTCTAATTATGGCAACTTTTTTGGCGGTCTCCGCTCCGTTGTGCGTGCACGCAAACGATAAGCACGACAAAGATCTAATCAAATCCCTCAATCTGCAGGGAGACAAAGCGGATCAGGTGGAAGATGTAGTTAAGCGCTATCACGATCAGGCGGAAAAAATTAAAGATACCGCTAAAGATCAGTTGGGTGATCTGCGCGATCAAAAAGATGAACAAATAAAAGCAATTTTGTCAGACGCGGAATATAAGCGTTATGAATCCATGAAGGATGCTAAAAAAGACATGAAGGAAGAATGGGCGGAGAAATGTGGAAAAGACAAGGATGACAAATGGTTTGGTCTGGCTGAATAAGTCCCTTACCAACAGGACCTGAGAAAAGCCACCGTGCGGTGGCTTTTCTTTTTTGAAGTACTTTATTTTTTCAGTTTTACGACCGCATCGTAAGCAGGCTTTTTCTTATATTGGCGATCAAACAGCAACGGATAATTGGTGCGGCCTTTTACCGGGAAATCATTTTTCCAGGATTCGGCATCACTGGTACCCCAGAAGGTTACGCGCTCGATTTTGTCGCGGTGTTTGATGAACAATTTAAAAAATTCCTCATAGCGGCGAGTTAATTGATCTTCGATTTTTTGCGGCAGCCCTTTGGTGTAAGGGTCGAGGCTTTTTGAGTAGGCAAAATTGGTGGAAATTTCTGCGCCTGTATGTTCCCAAGCCTCTGGCAGAACATCCACTTCCAGTTCGGTGATATGCACGCGCATGCCTGCGGCCGCGTAGGCCTCAATGCTTTTTTCATATTCTTTGATATTCGGATAATCCAGCCCCACATGCCCCTGCATGCCGATACCGTGAATGGGGATTCCCTGCTTTTTAAATTTACTGACAAAATCAACAATAAAAGCGCGTTTGGCGGGTTTGTGCTCGTTGTAATCGTTGTAAAGCAGGTGGGCTTTGGGGTCCACTTCATTGGTAAAGAGAAAGGCTTTTTCCATAAATTCCGGCCCGATGATGTTGAGCCATGGGCTTTTGCGCCAGCCTTTGTCTTCGTCTATGGATTCATTTACCACATCCCAGGCAGCGATGCGGCCTTTATAGCGGCCGGCCACAGTGGCGATCTGTTGCTGCATGGACTTCAACAGAGCCTCCCGGGCCAGGGGCTTGCCGTTGACGTCTTCAAATACCCATTGTGGTGTCTGCGAGTGCCACACCAATACGTGACCGACGATATACATATCGTTGCGCACGCCGAAGTCCACAAATTTGTCCGGAAGTGACCATTCCCAAACGCCTGGGCGAGGATGAACGCGCTCCCACTTCATGTCGTTTTCCATGGTAATGGCGTTGAATTCCCGGGTGATCAATTGTTCATAATCCGCGGGTAGCGCTTTCATCATGTCGCCGCTGATGGCGGTGCCGATTTTGAAGTCATCGCGGAAATAATCCTTTAGGCCCACTTCTCCCAGCGCTTTGGCCATGGCGTTCATCTTGATGGTGCTCAGCATGGCCAGACCGAGGGAGGAATGCAGCAGGAAATGTCGTCTCGAATAAGTCACGTAAAGGATCTCTTATGGTTATAGGTGGCGGCTTGTTGGCCCCGTCAGCGGGCCGGCTTTGAGTGGTGCTTATGAGATCCGTTCGATAAGTGCACTTGGCAAATTATAGAAGCCGCGGTGCGCATTGCACGGTGGGGGGATGAAAGGCCCACCCGGCGACGAAACCGGGCGGGTTAGGGAGGGCGTGAAAGCCTTTAATTACCCGCGGCGGCGAGCCAAGAATGGCAGACCGAGCAGGGTGAGGAACAACCAGTCGAGGCTGCCACCGCCGGAGTTACCGCCGGGGCTGGGCTCACCGCTGCTTGACGAGCTGGAGCTTGAGGAGGAGCTACTGGAGCTGGACGAACTGGAACTGCTTGAGCTCGATGAGTTGGAGCTGCTCGAGCTGGAAGACGAGCTGGAACTGCTGCTGGAGCTGGATGACGATGACGACGAAATGGCGCGCACCAATATGCCGCTCAAGGTGCCGTTGTCGACGGTCTTGGTCACACTGATGGTAAGGCTGCGATCGTTGACGGTGGTATTGGCTTTCGGCGTGGTGTATGCCACGTCATGACCAACCAGCGCGAACAGGTCAATATTGTTCACCACCTGCGTTCCTTCCACATCAACGCTGAAACTGCGTGCATTGGCGGCGGTTTGATACAGCTCAACCATATGCAGTTCGACGCTGTAAGTACCGTTGGTCACCGGAATTTCGTAAGTGACATCGCCATAGCGCTCGGTTTTAAACAGGGCGCTGCCGTCGGAGCCGGTGATGTTGTCGCTGGTGGAGTTGGGCATGCCGCCGGTGAAGTATTTGTCGGCTTCGTAGTACACACCGTTGTAAGAAGCGCCCTCGCTAGAACCCACGTTGATGGCTGCAACCACGTCTTCCGGATTCGGTGGAATA
>Ga0065721_10052514_pt1 | contig 11736 bp, 9 predicted proteins | sample Mesricmetagenome_FD_59108 | JGI IMG/M metagenome (GOLD analysis project Ga0065721, IMG submission 59108) | Mesophilic microbial community from rice straw/compost enrichment Sample: eDNA_1 v2 (version 2) | ecosystem: Engineered > Solid waste > Grass > Composting > Bioreactor | place: USA: Davis...
TGCTGATCCTCGGTGCTGGTTTGTTCCTGGCCTTCCGGTCCCTGGGGATTGGTATTGGCCCCAATAACCCGCCCACCAAATACGAAAAAATTCTGCACAATGTAGGGGAGATGCTTTCCGAGATCCACTACAGTCCCAAAAAGATAGACGATAATTTCTCTAAAGAGATATTCAAAAAATACCTCGGTGAGAAGATCGACGAGCAAAAGAACATTTTGCTGCAGTCGGACATCACCCAGTTGAAACGATTTGAAACCAGGCTGGACGATGAGATACTCGGCGGCCCCGTTCAGTTTGTGCCGGCGGTTTCTGAGATCATCAAAAAGCGCCTGCCCGAAACAGAGGCCATCTACAAGGAATTTCTGGCTAAACCTTTTGATTTTACAAAAGACGAAACCGCCAACTTCAACAGTGAAAGCCTCGATTTTCCCAAAAATGAAGCAGAAAGAAAAGAAGCCTGGCGCAAACGGTTAAAATACCTCACACTGGAACGCTATTACGACCTGATGGAAGACCGTGAAAAAAACAAGGGCAAGGAAGGTTTTGTAGCCAAAAGCGACGAAGAGCTGGAAAAAGAAGCCCGCGATCGTGTGTTGAAGATCATGAACCGCACGTACGATCGCCTGAAGTTCAAAGTAAGCGACGATGACCGTTTCAACGAATATGTAAAAACGGTTACCGAAGCCATGGACCCGCACACCACCTTCTTCCCGCCTGTAGATAAACGTTATTTCGACGAAGAAATGAGCGGACGTTTTTATGGCATCGGCGCTTCGCTTCGTGAAGAAGACGGTAATATCAAGATAGGCACCCTGCTTACCGGCAGCCCCGCCTGGAAAAGCGGTGAGTTTTCCATTGGCGATGCCATCATAAAAGTAGCACAGGGCAGCGCCGAACCGGTTGACCTCACCGGTTACACCGTACAGGATGCCGTAAAACTCATTCGTGGTAAAAAAGGCACCGAAGTACGCCTGACACTGAAAAAGACCGACGGCAGCATCAAGACCGTCTCCCTCATACGCGACGAAATTATCCAGGACGAAACCTTTGCCCGCAGCGCCATCATCAATACGCCCAAGGGCAAACTGGGCTTGATCTATCTGCCCGAGTTTTATGCCGATTTTGATAACCCGAAAGGCGCCCGCTGCTCGGAAGATGTGCGCAAGGAACTGATCAAACTGAAAGAACAAAAAGTAGACGGCGTGATCATGGACCTGCGTAACAACGGCGGTGGTTCGTTGTATGATGTGGTACAAATGGTAGGTCTGTTTATCGAAGGCGGCCCCATTGTACAGGTAAAAGACCGTGAAGGCAAACCCCAGGTTTATTACGATCGCGATAAAACATTGGTTTACGATGGCCCGCTGGCTGTAATGGTAAACGAGTTCAGCGCCTCGGCATCGGAGATCTTTGCCGCCGCCATACAGGATTATAACCGCGGTATCATCATAGGCAGCACCTCTACCTATGGCAAGGGTACCGTACAACGTAATATCGGTTTGGATAAAACCATGGGCTTCCTCGACCCCAACAGCGAACTGGGTACCGTAAAGCTCACCCTGCAAAAATTCTATCGCATCAATGGCGGCAGCACCCAGTTGCGTGGTGTGGCTTCGGATATTTCGATACCCGATTTGTTTGAATACACCAAGATCCGTGAAAAAGACAATCCCGGTGCATTACCCTGGGACGAGATCCAGAAAGCCGATTACAACCGCTGGAAATATGGTTTAGACCTGAACCCCATTCGTAAGGCCAGCGAAGAACGTATCAAGAGCAACGCCGTATTTAGCACCATTCACAGCAATGCCGAATGGCTGGCCAAACAAAGCGATAAACAGGTTTCTTTGAACCTGAAAAAATACCAGGAAGAACAAAAAAAGAACAAGGCCATTGCCAAACAGCTTGAAAACCTGAACAAGCTGCCCAACGAGCTGGCCGTGGAAGGTTTATCCGAAGACCTGAAAAGGCTTGAATACGATGCCGGTAAAACGGAGCGTTTCAAGAACTGGTTGAAGAACCTGCGCAACGATCCTTACCTGGAAGAAGCTGCGCATGTGCTGAATGATATGGTGAATCAGACCAACCTGGTGTACGCGAATACAAGAAAAAATTAATGAAGTAGGAGGTAAGAAGTAGGACGTAAGAAAAATTCAGCGACCATCTTACTTCTTGCGTCATACATCTTACTTCCAAAATCAGAAAAGCCGCTATGGCATCCCATGCCATAGCGGCTTTTCTGATTTTGAAATACTATTTTTGCCGGAAGGTAGCGCTATGAACATATTAGAACAATTCAAACTAATCACCACATTTGTATTCGATGTAGACGGCGTACTTACAGACGGTACGCTGTTTATTTTTGACAACGGGCAGTTTGTGAGGCGTATGCATATCAAAGATGGTTTTGCCCTGCAACTGGCCGTAAAAAAAGGCTACCGCGTGGTGGTGATTTCGGGCGGCGCCAGCGACGCCGTGGTGGAAAGGCTGCACCGCCTGGGCATCAAAGATGTGTTTATGCAGGTGACCGATAAAAAGGCCAAACTGGCCGAATATGTGCAGCAGCACAACCTGCAATGGAACGAAGTGCTGTTTATGGGCGACGATATACCCGATTACGAGGTGATGCAGCAGGTGGCCCTGCCCTGCGCACCCGCCGATGCCGCCAACGAAATAAAACACATCGCCAAATACATTGCCCTGCTGCCCGGCGGACAGGGATGTGTGCGCGAAGTGATTGAAAAGGTATTAAAGCTTAACGACCATTGGGAATTACATACCGATGTAAGAAGTAAATAAGCGGAATGAAACTACTGGCAGCATTTTTACGGCTTATACGTTCAGTGAACCTGCTGTTCATTGCCATCACCCAATTGCTGTTCCAGTATTGGATAGTGGCGCCCGTTTTCAACAGGGCCCATGCGCCTTTGGTAATGAGCTGGCCCATACTGCTGGTGCTGGTGCTGGCTTCGGCCTGTATTGCCGCCGGCGGTTATATTATCAACGATTATTTCGACCTGAATATCGACCGGGTAAATAAACCCGGCAAACTGGTGGTGGATAAAGTGATCAAACGCCGCTGGGCCATTTTATGGCACCTGTGTCTTTCGGGTGTGGGCCTCATACTGAGCGCCATCGTGGCCTGGAAAACCAGGGCCTGGTGGCTGATACTGGTGAACACCGGTTGTGTGGGAGCGCTTTGGTTTTATTCCACCACCTTTAAAAAGAAGCTCCTGAGCGGCAACATCATTATTTCCCTGCTTACCGCCTGGGTAATACTGGTCATTGGTTTTATTACCCATTATACCGTGCTTAAAAATCCTGATATCTATGCCGGCATCGACGCTTCCAAGCTGTTGCGCCGCACCTTCCTGTATGCCGGTTTTGCTTTTATGATCTCCCTGGTGAGGGAAGTGGTGAAGGACATAGAGGATATGCCCGGCGATGCCCAGTATGGCTGCCGCACCATGCCCATTGTATGGGGCGTGAATGTATCAAAGGTATTTGCCGCCACCTGGCTGGTGGTATTGATGGCCGCGCTGGTGATCATTCTGGCCTATGTGCTGCCCTTTGGATGGTTTTGGGCCATCGTATATTGTGTATTACTGATCGTGATACCACTGATGGTGATATTGCGTAAATTATTCACCGCTACATCTACCCGGGATTATCACCAGCTGAGCACCGGTTTAAAACTCGTTATGCTCACCGGTATTTTGTCGATGGTGTTTTTTAAACTGTATTCATGAGCATGCATGGTATTCCCATAATCCTGGCCTCCCAATCGCCCCGGCGTAAACAATTACTGGAATGGGCCGAGGTGCCTTTTGAAGTGATCGTGCAGCCTACCGATGAAGATTTTCCCGAAGATATGCCGGTGCATGAAGCACCTGTGCACATTGCACGCCAAAAAGCCCTGGCCGTGCAGGGCAAACTGCAGCATGAAAAGGCCATAGTAATTGCCGCCGATACCGTGGTGGTACTGCACAACACCATCATTGGCAAACCAAAAAACAGGGAAGATGCATTGCGCATATTAGCCGCCCTATCGGGTAACAAACACCAGGTGATCACCGGGGTGGTGATCAGGCAGGGCGATAAGGAAATGGCTTTTGCCGATACCACCGATGTATGGTTTCATGAATTGACCGCGGAACAAATTGCCTTTTACGTGGATAAATACCAACCCTATGATAAAGCCGGCGCCTATGCCATACAGGAATGGATAGGGGTAGTGGGCATTAAGGGCATCCAGGGCGACTTCTACAATGTGATGGGCCTGCCCGTTAGCCGGGTAGTAACGGTATTGCATACGTTAATATCCTAAAAACACATATATTTGTAAAAAGGTGATGCATGAGCTTTTGTTCATCTTAAAACCGTTGGCTCATGACGGAAAAGCTGTTGCAATACCTTTGGCAATTTCAATACTTCAACCAGCATGCATTATCCCTCGATAGCGGGGAGCCGCTGCACATCATTTACCCCGGTCATTTTAATACCAACCAGGGGCCCGATTTCCTGGAAGCAAAGATCAAAGTAGGAGGTACCCTTTGGGTAGGGCATGTGGAGCTGCATATCAAAACCTCCGATTGGATCAGGCATGCCCACCAGTTAGATCGCAATTATGACAATGTGGTATTGCATGTAGTTTGGGAAGACGATGCCGTTGAAAAGATCAACAACATTCCTGTGTTGTGCCTGCAGCCCCTTGTGCCGGTGATGCTGTTGCGCCAGTACAACCACTGGATGAAAAATCCTTCTTTTATTGCCTGCGGAGCCCAGGCGCAGCAGGCGCCGGAAATTACCTGGATGGCCTGGAAAGAAAGATTGCTGGCCGAGCGGCTGCAGCGCAAGGCCGATTATGTATTAGCATGCCTGCAACAAAATAACCAGCATTGGGAAGAAACCTTTTGGTGGATGCTGGCCCGCAATTTTGGGATACCCGTCAATGCCGAGCCCTTTGAGGCCATTGCACGCAGCCTGCCTGTAAAGCTGCTGGCGAAACACCGGAACCAGTTGCCGCAGCTGGAAGCCTTGTTGCTGGGGCAGGCGGGGCTGGTAACCGATCATGGTGAATACAACCATTTAAAAAACAAATACCAGCTGCAGCCTGTGCCGCAGTCGGTACATTTTTTACGCATGCGGCCCGGGAGTTTTCCTACCATTCGGTTAACACAGCTGGCCCTGCTCATTCATCAAAGCAGCCATTTATTTGCTTATATAAAAGATGTGATGCACCTGCGGGATGTAAAAAAGCTGCTGGCACATTCCAAAGCCGGCAGCCAGATGGTGAATAACATCATCATCAATACCGTGGTGCCGGTATTGTTTGCCTATGGGCAGCAGTACCACGAAGAGTGGTATATCAACAAGGCCCTGCAATGGCTGGCGGCGCTGCCCGCCGAAAAAAACAACATCACCAACCATTTCGCCGCACTGGGCATAGCCAATACCAGCGCCGCCGACTCGCAGGGGCTTATTGAATTAAAAACAAATTATTGCGATCAAAAACGATGTCTGGATTGCGCCATCGGGAATGCCTTGTTGAAAAACACGGCGTCACCGGCAACCCCCAGAGATCCCGGGCTACCCACCGGTCGTCCCTAACGGGACGATGCCTATGTGCGGCGTGATGATCCCGGCATTGCATGCCGGGCTACCCACCGGTCGTCCCTAACGGGACGATGCCCATGTGCGGCATGATGGTCCCGGTATTGCATGCCGGGCTACCCACCGGTCGTCCCTAACGGGACGATGCCTCTGTGCGGCGTAATGAACCCGGCATTGCATGCCGGGGCTACCCACCGGTCGTCCCTAACGGGACGATGCCCCTGTGCGGCATGATGAACCCGGCATTGCATGCCGGGCTACCAACATATCGTCCCTAACGGGACGATGCCCATGTGCGGCGTGATGATCCCGGCATTGCATGCCGGGCTACCCACCGGTCGTCCCTAACGGGACGATGCCTATGTGCGGCGTGATGAACCCGGCATTGCATGCCGGGGCTACCCACCGGTCGTCCCTAACGGGACGATGCCTCTGTGCGGCGTGATGATCCCGGCATTGCATGCGGGGCTACCCACCCGTCGTCCCGTTAGGGACGACCGGTGGGTAGCTTGATAATTATTACGACATGATCACCACTTGAATTCGAGCGGCACATTTACTTTAAACCCAATATTCCTCCCCATATTAAACACACCGGTACGCCCCGTCACGGCATTCGCTGCCGTATACTTTAACCGGCTCAAATGATTCTGGTAGGCCACATCACCCAGGTTATTACCGGTGATATGTACACTAAACAAGGTTTTGCCCTTACTGGCTATGTCGGCCCCGATACCGGCGTTAAAAATCCAATAATCACCGGTAGCCGTTTCGGTATCAAAACCCGTAAACGGACTATCCTGTTTAAACGTATAATCGCTTTCAAGATTGATATACAGGTTGCGAATGGTTTTTCCCTTCGGCAACAACCGCACGGCCAGATCGGTAAACAAACGGGCAGCCGGAATCAAAGGTATATTCCTGGTTCCATCGATGGCCTCGGTAAAACGCGCGTGTGTATACGAAAAGGTATTGCGAAAATGCAGCCAGTCAAGCGGGTGGGGGTGTATATCTATACTGGCTTCCGCGCCATACAGGTTGGCATCATGCTGGTTAAAACGAAATACCTTTAGTTCATCACCGGTTTCATCGTCAATGATCAGCGAATCATCACCAGCCCCATCCAGCACCTTCTCATAAAAAATAAAGTTATCAATATGATTATAAAACAGGTTGGCCTCCAGCGAAACGTGTTCCGTGTTCAATTCCAAACCCCCATCTACCTGCAAACTGGTCTCCGATTTCAACCCATTATCACCTATCTCATACCGGTTGGTGCCTTCATGCGCGCCCTGACTGGCCAGCTCGGCCAGGTTGGGTGCACGAAACCCACGCGCCAGGTTCAGTTTTACCGTAAGCTGCTGGCTGGCTTCATAACTCAAACCGGCGCTTCCTGAGAAGTTGGAAAAATCGGTGGTGAACCCTGCAAACTTCGGCTCATCATCCACATCCATGGCCATACTTTTAATATGACGGGTATCGAACCGCAGCCCGCCGCTCAGCGCCCATTTGTTTTTATGGTATTGGGTAAATACAAATCCACCAATATCAAACAGGTCATAATCGGGAATGATCAACTCTTCCGCCTTATTGATATTCTCCTGGCGCATGCCGTTCAGGCCAATGGTGGTTTTCCAATATTCGGTGGCCGGCAAATGCCATTGCAGCGAATAGTGCAGGGTGCGTAAGTTAAACCAGGCTTCCGGGCTGCCCGCATCATCGGCATCGCCAAATTCCTGCCGCTGGTTGCGCTGGTAACCCAGCACCAGGTCCAGGTTATTGCGGCCCAGGTTAAAACTGTTTTCGGCAGTCACTTTCAAATGACGGATATGCTGATAGGGTACATAGGGCGTTACCTTCTTAAAATCATCTTCCGTGGCAACAGCTTCATCACCGCCCGGCAGGGCTTTTAAAAATTCACCGGTGTTTTCGTCGCGGTCGCCTTCTATCATACCCAGGCGCTGATCGAAATGGCTTACCGATACATGGCTATACCCCCAGGCGCCGGAATAACCCAGCATACCGCCCAGGTTTTGATTATAGAATTTGGAGTTGAATACCCTGCCATCGTATTTGTTTTTGTAATCCTGTGCGCCTTTAAACGAGCCATAGGCATTCCAGCTAAAACCGTTTTTGGTGCCGCCCAGGTTGCCATAAAAACCACGCAGGGCGTTGTTGGTCTGGTATTCGGCCAGTACATCACCCCGGATCAATCCTTCGGGCGCCGGGCGTTGCGAAATAATATTGATCACACCGGCCAGGGCATCGCTGCCATACATCAGCGAGGCCGGACCTTTTAATACTTCTACCCGTTGAATACTGTAATCGTCTATTTCAATACCGTGCTCATCGCCCCATTGCTGACCTTCCTGCCGCAGGCCATCGTTGATGGTGATCACCCGGTTATAACCCAGTCCGCGGATAAAAGGTTTGGCAATAGCCGGACCGGTACTCAGGGCCGAGATACCCGGTACCGTTTTGCTGAGTGCATCGATGGCATTGGTGGCGTTGATCTTTAACAGCTCGTCTTTTCTTACTACGTCTACCGGTTGCGGCGACAGCCGGGTGCGGGTGGCCGACGACACACCGGTAACCGTCACCTCTTCATTTTCCACCACCGTTTCTTTCAACGCAAAGTCTTTTTGTGTATCGCCGTTTACGTATACATTTTCAATAACCGATGCATGACCGCTGTAACTCACCTCTACCAGGTAACGGCCTTTAGCCAGGTGGGGAATGCGGTAATGACCCCGCTCATCACTGATCGTGGCTTTTTTCAGATCGTGTACATAGATGGTGGCGCTGGGCAGGGCTTCGCCGGTTTTAGCATCGGTGATTGTTCCGCTCAGTACACCTGCCGTGCTGGCTGGTGGTAAAGGCGTATTCACGGTAGATATTTCCTGCTGACTATATGAACCGATATATAAAAGATGACAAATAACTATTCCAAATAGCTTTACTGATCTCATATGATGAATGAATTTGGCAAGGCCAAAGCCTTTGCATAAAAAAGGAGATGGTTGGGAACGCAATAAACAAATCAGGAAAGCGGTGCAGGTGGCGCACGAAGGGAGTGGTAGTATTTGTAAACGGCCGGCAGGGTATAGGTATATGCAGCTACCGGGCTGTTAAAGGTGGTTGGGGGAACCGGCAGTTCCAGTAGGGTCGTTTCGGTGACCGGCGCCGTAAAATCGTTGATACAGCTACAGGCGTTTTTCAGGTCCTCACTGCTGAGGGGAGCCGCCGCAGCACTGTGCGGGTCGCCGGCGTGCAACCAATTGTGCAGGTGCAAACCCATGCCCATCTTCTGGCTGAACACCAGGATGAGCGCCAGGGCAACGATCTTTTTTATGGTGGAACTACCTGCCATGCCGCAGCAAATGTAGAAATTTGCAACGATATGGCAAATTTTCTTAGAAGCCGATCAGTTTTTCTTGGCGCATGGCCTCTTTTTCTGCGGGCGAGAGGTTTCGCTTGTATTCATAAATGGCATTTTCCCATTCTCCATACATGATATTCGGCAACACGATAAAACGTTTGCCCCATTCAAGGCGCAGACTGTCTGTAGCCGCCTTGCGGGCATCGGCAGGGCGTTTTTCAAAAACGGTCAGAAAATCGTTCAGGTTATCACCCATCAGCATGATCACGTTGTGGTTTTGCATCACGCGCTGCCGCCGGGGTTCCTTGGCCGATGTGCTGCTCATCAACAACAGGTGCGCCGTATCGGCATCCGGCAATTGCAGCTTTTGCAGGTTCAGCAGGGTGCTGTTCACATCGGCCATATCGCGGTTGCTGATGTAAAAGATCGAAATGCCTTTTTGTTTGGCGGCCTGTAAAAATTCCACGGCGCCGGGAACGGCGGTGGCCGCCGACCGGGAAGTCCAGGCCTTCCAGCTTTCGCTGCTGAACGATTTGCCTTCCCTGATCAACCTCGCTTCATGATAACTATTGTCGATGATGGTTTCATCGAGATCGGTGATGATGGCCAGTTTTCCTTTGCGCAATTTCCTGCGGGGCAAAGCATCGATCTGCGCCATGGCCATATTAAAAGCCTGGTAACAAAGCGCCCTGTATTCGGCTGCTTGTTGCTGGAACAAAACAGGGTATTCCTTCAGCAGGGTTTCATCTGATTCATGCATGGCCTGTTGCGCCTGCAGTACAGTGCCAAGCAAAAAGACCAAACAACCGGCAATATATTTTTTCATACGCTTGTATTTGAATGTTCAAAAACAAAATAACGGCCGGCAACCAGCAATTCGAAGGCGATGACCTGGCGGCTTATTTCAACTGGCCTTTACGCAACTCCACCCTGGCATCGGTATCGGTGATAAGCGGTACCGGTATCAAAGGCATGCGTGCTGCCGATGCCAACCAGTATTTTGCCGGTGGCAGCGGCTTTCCCGATTATATGATCTTTTCGCTGGATATGCTGCAGGATGGGGTGACGGGAATTAAAACGGCCGGCTTTTTTGATCATGACTGGAAGCTTTAATCACGCGGTCTGAATTTATTACCCCAATCTGCCATACTTCGCAGTATGGGCTTCATCGACAGGCCTGCCTCCGTTAATTCATATTCCACCCGGGGCGGTACCTCTGCATGTACGATCCGTTTCACCAACCCGTCCTTTTCCAGTTCACGCAACTGCAACACCAGTATGCGCTCCGAGGCGCCGGGTACCGACCGGCGCAATTCGTTGTACCGCATTTTTCCACCCATCAAACAACACATGATGGACGGTTTCCACCGGCCACCTATCAACGATATGGTGTAAGCCGTGCCGCAAACGGCATCCAGGCTTCTGCGGTTCAGCGTATTGGTTGAGTTTTCTTTTTTCATACTTACATTTATGTTAGTACTTAACAATTTTATACGTACTATATTTTCTACAAGGTAGTCATTAGTTTTGCCATAGAAAAAAAATAGTACCATGAAAAAATCAGAAGGAAAAGTTGCAATTGTTACAGGCGGCAGCCGTGGTATCGGTGCAGGTATTGCCCGCAGGCTGGCTGCAGAGGGTGCAAAGGTAGTTATTACCTATGCCAATTCGGTCGATAAGGCAAAGGCCGTTGTGGCGGATATTCAGCAGGCTGGCGGTGAGGCCATGGCCATCAAAGCCGATAATACAAATGCCGGTGAAATTAAAGCGGCTATTGAAAAGGTAGTGAACAGTTATGGTAATATCGACATCCTGGTGCTGAATGCCGGGGTGGCCATGCTGAAGCCTGTGGGCGAATTAACCACAGAAGATTATGATGCCACCATGGCTGTAAATGCGCGTGCGGTATTTATTGCCTCCAATGCCGCGTTGCCGCATTTGAACGATCAGGGACGTATCATCATCATTGGCAGCAATATGGCCGACAGGGTGGCCATGCAAACGGGCAGCCTCTATGCCATGAGCAAGTCGGCCCTGATTGGGCTCACAAAGGGTATGGCCCGTGATCTGGGATCGAGAGGTATTACCGTGAACCTGGTGCAGCCGGGGCCCATCGATACGGATATGAATCCGCCGGTAGGAGAGCATGCAGATGCGGCCAGGCGTATGATGGCCATTCCCAGGTATGGCCGGCCGGAGGAGATTGCCGGGCTGGTAGCTTACCTGGCCAGTGAAGAAAGTGGTTTTATGACGGGTGCTTCGCTGACTATGGATGGAGGTTTTAATATTTAAGCGAGTGGCAAGTGGCGAGTAGCTAGTGGGTCTTAAACCTACTAGCTATTCACTACTAGCCACTTGCTATGATTTTTGTCTTTTGTTAGACAGTTTCCCAGGTAGTATTCTCAGTAGCTACTACCTGCATGGTTCCATTGGAAGACAGTTTCACATTCTTTAATGTGTACAAACCGGGTTTGTAGTTTCCTGGTACTACCAGACCATCTACGATGGCTTCGGCGGGTAAACTGCCACCATCGCCGGCAGACACTTGCTGAGTGATCTCGATAGACTGCATGGGGCAGAAATACAGGATCATTTTGCCATAACTGCTTTCCAGGCGAACGGGTGAAATGTTGGCGGTTACTGTTTCACCATGTGTCAGTTTTTCTTCCTTCATTCTCTGTTGCAGTACATGCGGTTGAGAATAAGAAGTAATTACCACCGGTGTTGATTTATCAGCCTCGGCT
>Ga0065721_10052515_pt1 | contig 11736 bp, 8 predicted proteins | sample Mesricmetagenome_FD_59108 | JGI IMG/M metagenome (GOLD analysis project Ga0065721, IMG submission 59108) | Mesophilic microbial community from rice straw/compost enrichment Sample: eDNA_1 v2 (version 2) | ecosystem: Engineered > Solid waste > Grass > Composting > Bioreactor | place: USA: Davis...
CTGGTGTTTCTCTTGGTCGGGTGGACGGGCGGGATGTATTACGTGACGGCGCTGTCGGTGGGCGCGATCGTGTGCATCGCGTCGTCGAACGGCGGAACGACCTCGCAGGACCTGAAGACCGGATTCCTGATCGGCGCGACGCCGAAGTATCAGCAGTATGCGATCATGGCGGGCGCGTTGGTGTCGGCGATCGCGCTCGGGCCGATTTTGCTGCGGTTGAACGAGACCGCGACGGTGTATGTGCCGGCGGCGCAGGTGGCGCCGGGCTTGCGGGTCGAGGCGGCGGCGTTGGAGGAGAAGCGCGAGAGCTTGAAAGGACCGCAGGCGCGCGACGACGCGGGCAGCTATCGCGTGTGGCACAAGACGGACCTCGCGGGCGGGCCGGCGGGGAAGTATCTGGTGAACGACGCGGGCGAGGCGGTGTGGCTGGTCGACCCGGGCATCAACGGCGTGCATGAGACGCGGCCGGATGGCTCGACGGTGCGGAAGTTTGCGGCGCCGAAGGCGACGCTGGTGTCGTATATCATCAAGGGGATTTTGGATCAGCAGTTGCCGTGGGCGCTGGTGTTGTTGGGCGTGATGATCGCCGTGACGCTGCAGATGTCGTTTGTGCCGGCGTTGGCGTTTGCGGTGGGCGTGTATCTGCCGTTGTTCGCGTCGATGCCGATTTTCATCGGCGGCATGATTCGCTGGGCGGTGGACGCGAAGACGCGCAAGCAGGCGTCGCATGCGAATCTGACCGAGGAGCAGTTCAACGCGGAGAGCGACAAGTCGCCGGGCGTGCTGCTGGCGTCGGGCTACATCGCGGGCGGCGCGATCGCGGGGATCATCATCGCGTTCCTGGCGGGCGTGCTGGGCGATTTCGACCGGGCGGTGACGGAGTGGTCGACGGCGAACAATCCGTTCTTCAACGGACCGAACGCGGACTGGTTGTCGCTGTTGCCGTTTACGGTGCTCGGGGTGTTTCTGTATCTCGTCGCGCGCGAGAAGCTGCTGAAGCCGAAAGGGTGAGAGCGGCGCGCGGCGACGGAACTGGCGACAACGCGACGAACTGTGGGACGATTGGGTCGGGGCTAAAAGCCCCTGCCAGAGGGGCGTCACGGCTTGGCCTTGGGCGCGGAGGCGATTATTCTTCGCCCTCGTAGTAATCGACGGGCTCCGGCCGGAAGAACATGCGCGGGGAGCGGAGGCCCCATTTGTTCGAGTCGGGGTAGTGCCAGTAATCGACGGGCGGGTTGTCGGCGATGCAGAGGTAGAGGAGGTCCGTCTGGCCGGCGTTGGAGAAGGAGTGAGGTTCGCCCGGCGGATGGAGGACGGCTTCGCCAGCGGAGAGAAGTCGGGTTTCGTTGCCGGCGCGGACGTGTGCGGTGCCGTCGAGGAAGAGGAAAAATTCCCATTGGGCGGCGTGCAAGTGGAAGGGGCAGCCGATTTCGCCGGGGGCGAGTTTGCCGAGTTCGACGTCGAAAGGATGACCGCCGAGGCCGGTCGGCGTGTTGCGTTTCGCCCCGAGGGCGATCGATAGCTCCTTGCTCGTGCCGCGAAATTTGCCTTTGGGCGAGCGCCACTCCTCCCACGTGAGATCGTCGGTGTGAAGTTTACGAGAGGCGAACGGCGTGATCACCGCGGAGGCGGGGGCGGGGCCCATGCGGTTGGGCTTGGCGTCGGGCGGAAGAGCGTCTTCGCCTTGGAGATAGTGTGCTTCCTGGAGTCGAAAGAAGATGCCGGGTGGACGAAGCGCGTATTTGTCGGAGTCGGGATAGTAGCAGCCGTCCAGGGGCGGATTGTCGGCGATGATAAGGACTTCGAGATCGGTGGCGCCGGTGTTGGTGAGTTGGTGGGCGGCGCCGGGCGGGTGAATGAAGCAGTCGCCGGCGCGGATAGGGAACGTGCCGTCGGGCGTGCGAGCGGAGCCGGTGCCACTTTGGATATAGAAAAATTCCCACTGTGCGAAGTGCGCGTGGTAAGGGCAGATCGCGGCGCCGGGAGGCAGCCGGCGGAGTTGCACGTCGAAAGGATGGCCGCCGGCCCATGTCCCACCATTGCGGATACCGCCGAGGGCGAGGGAGACGTTGCGGGAGAAGGAGTGGAATCTCCCGGTGGGCGAGCGGGATTCTTCTTCAGCGATCGAAGAGAGGCGGACGTGGTTCATGAGGCGAAGGAGGCGGGGAAGGAAGGCAACGGGGTGAACACGCGGTCGTTTGACGGTGATGCGCGACGCGACATCGTAGCGACACGCATGCGATTCTCGGTCGTGAAACAGATTTCGTTCATGCTGGAGAACCATCCGGGTGCGCTGCATCGGGCGGCGGCGGAGCTGGCGCGATGTGGCGTGAACATCCACGGCATCTCGGTGCTCGACAAGCCGGATGTCGGCGTGGTGCGGCTGCACACGAGCGATCCGTTGAAGGCGAAGACGGTGCTCGAGTTGATCGGGTTGAAACCGACCGAGACGGACGTGATCGAACTCGAGCTGCCGAATCAGCCGGGGAAACTGGCGGACGTGTGTCGCGCGCTGACGCTGGCGGAGGTGAACGTCGACTACGCGTATGGCTCGAGCGGCGGGCAGGAGCAGCGGATGAAATTTGTGCTGAAGGCGTCGCCGTTGAAGGAAGCGACGCGGGTGCTGGAGGAGATCGCGGAGGAGTGAGGAAGGATCGTGGCGACGAGGGGAGGCGTCGCTCGATCACGATCACGAGCACGATTACGAGTCACGAGCACGATTACGAGTCACGAGCACGGGGGCAGGAGACGACGGAGCCGTTTTATGAGGCGGCGATGACGGGGTTGGTGAGGGTGCCGATCGATTCGATGTCGATGCTGACGGTGTCGCCGGGTTTGAGCCAGACGGGCGGCTTGCGGGCGAAACCGACGCCGTGCGGGGTGCCGGTGAGGATGACGGTGCCGGGGAGGAGGGTTTTGTCGGTGCTGAGAAATTCGATCAACGTGGCGACGTCGAAAACCATGTCGTCGGTGTTCCAATCCTGCATCGTCTCGCCGTTGAGGAGCGTGCGGATGCGAAGGGCGTTGGGATTCGGTATTTGATCTTTGGTGACGAGGACCGGGCCGAGCGGGCAGAAGGTGTCGAAGCTCTTGGCCTGGCACCATTGGCCGCCGCCGAGATCGCGTTGCCAGTCGCGGGCGGAGACGTCGTTGGCACAGGTATAGCCGAGGACGTGGTCGAGGGCGTGGGCGCGGGAGACGTTTTTGCAGCGGCGGCCGATGACGACGGCGAGCTCGCATTCGTAGTCGACCTTGGTGGAGGTGCGCGGGAGCTCGATGGGATCGCCGGGATTTTGGACGGAGGACGTGGCCTTGATGAAGAGGACGGGGCGTTCGGGGGCGTCCTTGCCGCCCTCGGCGGCGTGGCGGCGGTAGTTGAGGCCGATGGCGAGGATGTTGGAGGGGACGAGCGGGGCGAGGAGTTTGCCGGGAGTGACGGTGCGATCGGTGACGGTGAAGTCGGAGAGGATGTCGCCGGTGATGTCGCGGGCGGAGCCGTCGGGTTGGAGGGCGGCGTAGGCCGGACCGGCGGGGGTGAGGTGGCGGATGAGGTGCATGGCGTCACGAAACGCCCGCGCGCGGACGGGGCAATGCGGCAGCGAAGGCGGGTGCGCGTTTGGCGCGGCGGGCGTTCAAGACGCGTTCCGGCGGATGCGCCGCGGCGCTTTCCTGGGCTTGTCGGGCTTCGCGCCGTATTTCGCCGGAGCTTCGGCGGCCATCGGCAGGGCGGCGTCGAAGTCGACCAGTTCCCGGAGGCTGAGCCCGAGGCCCTCGGCGACTTTGATCAGCGTGGAAAGGCGGACATCGAATTTCCGGCCGGCTTCGACATGTTGGTAGTGCTTGTAGGTGAGACCGGCGCGTTCGGCGAAGACCTCCTGCGTCAGGCCGTGGGCCTTGCGGAGTGCTCGGATGCGCATTTGCAGGCGCTTCGCCGTGTCGTTTGCCACGCGCGAAGATAGCGGGCGGCGACGAGGGCATACACCCCGTCAACGGTAGTGTTGGCTGGACACCCTGGTATCGGTGGTGCGAAGTGGAGAGGTCCATGGCTCGTAACTATGATGACCTCTCTCGGGAGCAGCTGATTGCTCTGCTACACGCCCGGGACAAACGGCGGTTCGGCTTGGTTTGGGAGCAGGACAAGTCGCTGATCGGGGTCGATCGTTCGCTGAACGAGGATTTTGTCGCCCTTGAGGCGGACACAGAGCTTTCCTCTGGAGAAGGGACGTGGCAAAACATCCTGATCGAGGGCGACAACTACGACGCCCTGCGGGCCCTGAGCATTTCGCATAAAGGGCGCATCAAGTGCATCCTCATCGATCCGCCCTACAACACTGGTGCAGGTGATTTCATCTACAACGACCGCTTTCTCGATCGAGAGCATCGCTATCGGCATTCGGTTTGGTTGGAATTCATGTTCCAACGGCTCCAGCTCGCGAAAGAGCTGCTCACCGATGATGGAGTCATCTTCGTCTGCATCGGTGAAGAAGAGGTTCACCGCCTTGCATGTCTGATGGATGAAGTGTTTCCCGGGAACAAGGTCGGCACGTTTGTGTGGAGAACTCGCTCCGGTGCGAACGACTCGCGCGAGTATTTTCGGAGCATCGATCACGAATATGTGCTGTGCTATGCGAATCCCGGGTTTGAGTTTGGAGGTCATGCCAAAGACACATCCGCATACGCCAATCCGGACAATGATCCTCGTGGTCCATGGATAAGTAGTGATTTGGGGAAACGGGCGACGCGCTTACAGCGGCCTAATACTTTTTACCCGATTCATGATGCTCAGCGGGATGTCTGGTATCCCTGTGATCCCGAGAGCGTATGGGCGTATGCTTCAGAAACGCGGATTAAGCGCGATCAGAAGACACGTGCTAAGACGATCGAACAACTGATTCGGGAAAATAAGATTCTATGGCCCGGGGATACTCGAACGGTTCGCTATCACACATTGGAGGAGTTGCTGGCGGCGATTGATGCCGGCACGGCGCCACGCAATCTGCGGCGCGATATTCCTGACTTGGAGTTCTGGGTGGGAAAGACGATCGGCTATGGCAAGCCGCGCTACAAGCGCCACCTCTCCGAAGTGAAGCGCACAGAGAAGCCCTTCTCGACGTGGATCCGGCCCAGCGCGGATAAAGAGGCGGCTCCAGAGGATGTGACATCGCTGGAGGTCGGAGGAACCAATGAAGGCACCGCTCTGCTGAAGCAGATTCTCGGAAACAAGAACTTCCCGTATCCGAAGCCGTTGTCCCTCATCCAAGGGTTGCTGGCTCAAGCAACCGGGCCCGATGATACCGTGCTCGATTTCTTTGCCGGTTCCGGAACCACGGGACATGCGGTGCTCGCCTTGAATGCGGAGGACGGCGGCAATCGGCGATTCATTTTGGTGTCCAGCACGGAGGCGACCGTCGACGAGCCGGACAAGAACGTCTGTCGCGATATTTGCCAGGTTCGCTTGGCGCGCGTGATCTCCGGTTACGATTATCGAACCAAAGATAAACTGAAGCACGTGGAAGGTATCCCCGGAGACTTCGTCTATCTTCGGACGAAAAGGATTCCGCGCGGCAAGGTGCTGACGCGTTTATCGCACCAGCACATCTGGATTGCCCTGCAGATGCTCCATCTCGAGCAGCTCAATCCAGCGCATCCCACCGGGACTATTTGGGAGGCGGGAAGTGAAGAAAACAGGTTGATCTATCTTCCACGTGTCGATGCGCCGACGCTGGCTGAACTTGATCGCAAAGGTCTGCTGACCGTGGGTGCAACCATCTATGCCTGGCAGGCGGAACTGGTCGCGCAGCATGTATCGAAGGCCGTCAGTGTGCGCCCTGTTCCTCAGTTTCTACTCGAACGCTTCGGTCGAAAGTCATGATCTCACTGCGCCCCTATCAAGAGACTGCAAGGGACCAAATCCTCGAGAGTTTTCGATATCTCGCAGGCCAGCTGCGGGCGCTCACAACCGCGGCGGATCGTGCCGGAGCGATTGCTCACAATGGGGCGGTGTTGCTGAATGCGCCGACTGGTTCGGGAAAGACTGTGATCGCGGGAAGTGTCGCCGAGTCGTTGAGCCGTGATCCTGGGATGAGGATTGTTTGGTTTTGGTTTGCGCCGTTCAAAGGATTGATTGGACAGAGCGAATCTTCGTTGCGGGAGCAATTCCCCGGGTTGCGAATTAGGTCCATCAAGACAGACCGGCAGTCGAGCAGCACCAGAAGCGGAGATACATGGGTCGCCACATGGCAGTCGGTGGCTGCGCGCGACTCCGATGCCCGTAAAATTCGAGCGGATTCCGAATCCACGCCATCGATTGATGCGATGGTCGCCGGTTTGCGGGAAGAGGGCTTTCAGGTGGGAGTCATTGTAGACGAGGCTCACCATGGCTTCGGGCACGGCACACAGGCGTTGGAGTTTTTCAGAACGGTATTACGGCCCGAGTTCACCTTGCTGGTTACCGCGACGCCGGACGACGAAGACGCGGAGAAGTTTAAGAAAGCGGTGGGGATTGTTCATCTACGACGCGTCACAATTGGTCGGGACGAACCGGTGGCAGAGGGACTAATCAAACCGAGTGTTCGTTCGATCGCTTTTGTTGCCGAACAAACCAATCAGAGCAAAATCGTAGATTTCGAAAGCACCGCGCTCTCTCAGGGCGCACTGTTGCATCAGCGCATCAAGGCGGAGCTCAAGGCCCATGGCATCAACCTCGTGCCGTTGATGTTGGTGCAGGTGGATTCCAGCAAGGATAGCGAAAAGCGGGTGCGCACCAAACTCATGGGTTTGGGTTTTTCAGAAAGCCAGATCGCTACGCACACGAGCAACGAACCGGATGCAAATTTGCTGGCACTTGCGGTCGACGAGGAAAAGGAAGTTCTGATCTTCAAAATGGCGGTGGCACTCGGCTTTGATGCTCCTCGTGCTTTCACGCTTGTTTCGATGCGCGGCGTAGTGGATCCGGATTTCGGAACACAAATCGTCGGGCGTATTCTTCGGGTGCATCCGCGCTGCCGAGGTCGTGAACTTTCGCCATTGTTGTGCAATGCTTACGTGTTTCTCGCCGACTGCGAAATGCAGGCGGGACTGACCACGGCTGCTCAAAAGGTGAATCAAATCAAAACCGAGTTCGGTCGAGTTTCGCCCTACGCACTCGTCGTGAACGTCGCGGGTGAAAATCAGCTACAGGTCGTCAAGGACGGCCAGACGTTGCTACTTCCTCCGTCTGCAGTGCCGGTCTCCACGACGGGAGTGGTGGAAGTCATGCCGTCCGTAGCGATTCCCGACGTTACGCAAGAGGAATGGTTCGGTCTGCTAGAAGGGACGACCGGCCAGGCACTCTCTCAGAATCCATCCACATCTACAGGTCCGACCGTAGTGCAGTTGAGTGCTGGGAGACGCTATCCTCTGCGGGAAGGAATGCCGCAGCGCTTCATAACGCAGCGGATCCAAGCGGTCACGAACGGACTCGCGTGCCTTGTGGCCCAACGAATCCGATTCGACGACCATGCCTTGCTCGCGGGGACGCGTGAACAAGTGCACGTATTGCGTCGCGAGCAGGATGTTTTTGCGGCCAAGGAAGACGCCGTGGCACGTATTCAAGCTGCGCTGGACTTGGCACAAGCCGACGAGCAGGCGCAGCAAATGCTTTTGCAGTTCGGCATGATCGATCCGCGCGAATTACACGCCGAGCTCATCAAGCGCCTGCGTGACGAGTATCAGAGGGCCGGACTGCCCATCGCTGGAGATGACGATGCGTTGGAGTCCGCCTTGTCGTTGATTCTCGTGCAGAACCCGAGACTGCTTCGGCAAGCAGAGCGCGAGGCACTGGCCAGATATGCGGAGGCGATACCATCGGGCACGTTGCCGGAAGCGATATATACGGAAACGGAGCTGCCCCCTTCGCGCCACAATGTTTACGGGGTGATACCTTCGGGATTGAACGAGTGGGAGCGTAAGTTTGCGAATCTGCTCGATCTCGATCCGGACGGTCACGTGCTTTGGTGGCATCGGAATGAGCCGCACAAGCCGTGGTCAGTCGCCACCACGTTGCCGAACGGGCACCAATTTTTTCCGGACTTTCTTGTCGGCATCAAAGATCGCCTCAAACCGGACAATGTTCTGCTGATCGACACAAAGCGCGCCATCAATGACGACGTGAATGCGAAAGTTAAAGCTGTCGTGGAACACAGAGCTTACGGTGCCACAGCTATTCTTTTTTATGAAGCTGCGCTCGATCGCTGGATGACTGTGCGCTACGACGAACAAAGGGATAAGAACGACTTGGATGCCGTATTTAGATTAAGCGCGATGGTCGGCTTCTGAATGAGGCGTGCGCCACACGAAAACTTTACTTCGACGTTTGCTTGGAATGATCCCTTGACGATGCAGATCGAACATGCAGCTTCGTCTGCATGAGGACCACGTTGAATCTGGATGATCGCCTGATGGAGGAGGCGGCGGAGTATGCGGGGGTGAAGGAGAAGACCGCCCTGTTGCACGAGGGGCTGCGGGCTTTGATTCAGCGGGAGGCGGCGATGCGGTTGGCGGCGTTGGGCGGCTCCGATAAGAAGGCGTCCGCGGCACCGCGGAGAAAATCGAAGACCGGCAGCTCGTGAGGGTTCTTGTCGATACGTCCGTTTGGATCGATCACTTGCGGGTAGCCGATTCCGCGTTGGTCGGATGTTTGGCTGCGGGTGTGGTGTGGACGCACGCGGTGGTGATCGCCGAACTCGCGGCGGGGCAGTTGCGGCGGCGGGAAGAGGTTTTGCGTCATTTGCAAAAGCTGCCCCGGGCCGATGAAATCGATCTCGCCGAAGGCCTGCTCTTGATCGACGAGCACGGGCTCGCAGGGCGCGGATTATCGTGGAGCGACGTGCAGTTACTGGCGGCGGCGCGGATCGAGGGCGCCAGGCTCATGACCCACGATAAGGCGCTCGCGAGGGCGGCGAAGGAGCTCGGTGTTGTCTATGGTGAAAGCTGATCAACCGCGGCGCGGATGAAGCCGGCGCGTGAAGGGCGGGGAAGGCGGCGAGGTTACAGGAACACGGGTGTCGGCAAAATGGCAGTGTGGGATCGACACCTGGCGGTGGTGGTGCGAAGTCGGGAGGTCCATGGCAGATACTTCCGGTTCACCGAATACCCGCTCCGTCGAGCGCGTCGCGCTGGCGTCGCCAGATCCGGTGGCGCGGCGGCTCGAGGAACTAAAGGCGCTCTTTCCGATGGCGGCGACGGACGGGCAACTGGATTGGGACAAGTTGCGGGCGTTGAGCGGTGAGGCGGTGGCGAGCGGTCCGGAGCGTTACGGGCTTTCGTGGGCGGGAAAAAGCGATGCGCTCAAGGCGCTGCGGCAGACTACGACGGCGACGTTGCGGCCCACGGTGGCGGAATCGGAAAAGTGGGATCGAACGGGGCACGCGATCATCGAGGGCGACAACCTCGAAGTGTTGAAAGTCCTGCAGCATGCGTATCACGGCCGAGTGAAAGTCATCTATATCGATCCGCCCTATAACACGGGCGGCGAGTTCATCTACCCGGACGATTATTCGCAGGGGCTGGCGAGTTATCAGCGTTTCACGCGGCAGGTGAACGAGGAAGGACATCGGCTCACGACGAATCTCGACAAGAGCGGCCGGTATCATTCGCGGTGGCTCACGATGATGTATCCGCGACTTTATCTCGCGCGGAATTTGTTGCGGGAGGACGGCGTGATCTTCGTGTCGATCGACGATCACGAAGTGCACAACCTGAGGCATCTGTTGGATGAGATTTTCGGGGAGGAGTGTTTCGTGGCGCAGGTGATCGTGCAGTCGAACAAGCGCGGCCAGACCTACAAGGAGGTCGCGAAGACGCACGAGTATCTCCTGATTTATTCGCGGAATCCGGACGTCGCGTTGAACGAGTTGGAGAAATCGGAGGCGGCGCTGCCGTATGCGGATTCGAAGGGGAGCTTCGATCTGTGGGAGTTGCGCAACCGGAATCCCAAGTTTGGCCGCTTTAATCGGCCGAATCTGTTCTTTCCGATTTATGTCGATGCCGCGGCTCTGGATGAGAACGGCTACGCGAAAATTTCGCTGCAGCGGTCGGCGGCGATGGACGTCGAAGTTTTTCCGCTCAACAGCGAAGGTGTGGAAGGATGCTGGCGGTGGAGTCGCGAGAAAATCGCGGCGGCGGATCTGACGAGTGCGACGCCGGAGCTCGTGGCGCGACAGCGGAAGGACGGCGGGTGGAATATCTACGAGAAGTCGCGAAAGACGACGACCAAGGTGAAATCGATTTGGGCGGAGACGGGATTCATCAGCGAGCAGGGCACGGTGGAACTGGGCGAGCTGGGACTCGGCGCGGTTTTCGAACATCCGAAACCGGTTCAATTGGTTCAACGCTGCCTGCGCATCGCGTCGGGGCCGGAGGATATCGTGCTCGATTTCTTCGCGGGCAGCGGCACGACGGCGCAGGCGGTGTTCGAGTTGAATCGGGAGGACGGCGGCGATCGCAAATTTGTTCTCGTGCAACTGCCCGAGCCGACAGGGCGGAAAGATTTTCCGACGATCGCGGAGATCACGAAGGAGCGCGTGCGGCGGGTGATTCGGCGCTTGGAGGGCGCGCGGGCCAATGGAGATCGTGCAGGTGATCTCGGTTTCAAACTGTTCAAATTGGCTCCGAGCAATTTTTCGATTTGGGATCCGGCGTTGGCCGCGACGGAGCCGGAACAGTTGACGGCGCAGTGGGAGCGGTCGGCCGACCATGTGCGGGCCGACGCGGACGGGGACGCGCTGCTGTATGAGCTGATGTTGAAGAGCGGGCTGACGCTTTCGTCGCGCGTGGACCGGGCGGATGTCGCCGGCGATGCGGTGTATCGTCTCGATGAGGGCCGGCTGGTGATTTGCCTCTCGCGGGAAATGACGCGCGAGAGATTTGGCGCGCTGATCGCGTTGCGGCCGCGGTCGATTCTCTGCCTGGACATCGGGTTCAAGGGCAACGATGCGCTCAAGATGAACGCGCAGCTCGAGTGTCGGAGTCACGGGATTCAGTTTCGCACGGCCTGACGTGAAGCTTCATTTCGACGCGCAACAGCCGTATCAACTCGACGCGATTCGCGCGGTGGTGGACGTGTTCGCGGGGCAAACCGTGGCGGTCGGCGCGGTCGAAGGCGGGAGAGCCAACGAGCTTTCACTCCCGGACGAGCGGTTGCTGGCGAATGTGCGCGCGGTGCAGGAGCGCAACCGAATCCGCTTGGCGGAGAAACTGGCGCGCGACGACGTGCTTGGTTCGCGGAATTTCTCGGTCGAAATGGAGACGGGGACGGGAAAAACCTACGTCTTCCTGCGCACGATTCACGAGCTGCACCGGGTTTATGGTTGGAAGAAGTTTGTGATCGTGGCGCCGAGCGTGCCGATCCGCGAGGGCGTCACGCAGAGCATCGCCGCGATGAGGGAGCACTTCGAAGAGTTGTATGGGCGCGTGCCGATTGATTCGTGGGTCTATGAATCGGCTACGGCGACGCGGTTGCGGCAGTTCGCGTTGAGCGATCAGGTTCAGATTCTCGTGATGAACATCCAGGCGTTCGACAAGAAAGCGGTCGCGGTGGTTCACCAAGAAAGCGACCGGATGCAGGGACGGCGACCGATCGAATTCATCCAGCAAAGCCAGCCGATCGTCATCATGGACGAGCCGCAGAACATGGAGAGCGAGAATGCGCGACGGGCGATCCGGTCGCTGAATCCGCTCTTCACGCTGCGGTATTCG
>Ga0065721_10005768_pt1 | contig 11735 bp, 14 predicted proteins | sample Mesricmetagenome_FD_59108 | JGI IMG/M metagenome (GOLD analysis project Ga0065721, IMG submission 59108) | Mesophilic microbial community from rice straw/compost enrichment Sample: eDNA_1 v2 (version 2) | ecosystem: Engineered > Solid waste > Grass > Composting > Bioreactor | place: USA: Davis...
GCCAAGCAGGGCGGTGAAGATGAGCCCGTAGGGGCGGAAGTGGTAACCCCAGAACTGGATGACCGGATAGGTGCAGAGTACCAGAACCAGCAGCAGCAACTGGCCGCGCAGCAGGCGCTGCAGCAGTACGGCATTGAGCAGGGCCACGCCCAGGCTCAGATAGCGGGCCTGGTTGAAGTCGACCACATGGGACAGGCCGCGCAGCAGCCAGTACCAGAGCGGGGGATGGCCTTCGCCGGGTATGGCGAAGAATTCGGCTGGCGTAGAGAGCGCCTGCGCCCATAGCCAGGCCTGGCCCTCGTCGCGCCACGGCACGTGCCCGGCAAAGAGGGCTATCTGCGCCGCGGCATAGACCAGCACGACGATTGTCGTGGCGATGGTATCCGTGCTGGCGCTGCGCGACGCAGCGGGGGCGTTGGTGTCAGGCGACGCGGCGGGGAACAAGGCGTTCCTCGATTCTATCGGTGCCGGCTTCGCCGCCCTCGTGATATTCGGCGTCCTCATTGACGGTCCAGACGTCGAAAGCCTTGGTGCCGGCGATGATGTTCTTGGCGGTCAGGATGCCAGTCATCATGGCATGGTCCTGATTGTTGTATTTGTGCATGCCGTTGCGGCCGGCCAGGTGCAGGTTGACGAAATGCTCAGCCAGGCCCTCGTTGATGGTGTCGACGTTGAGCTTGTAGCTGTCGTCATAGACCGGATAAGCCTTGGGCTGGCGCACTACCGAGCCGTCGATGATGTCTTCGGGGCGGGCGAGGCCCAGCTTGCCGATTTCCTGCTTTGCTCGGGCGATCAGGTCGGCATCGGCCATGGCCCAGGTGTCGTCGCCGCTATTGCAGAAATATTCCATGCCGTAGCAGGCCGTGTCGGGATCCGGCACCATGTCGGGCGACCACGACTTGAAGTTCTGGATACGCCCGACCTTGACGCTGGGATCGTGGATATAGATCCAATTGTCGTCGAAGCTCTCCTTGCCGCGGGTGATGAGCCCGATAATGACGAAATCGCGGTAGCGCAGTCCGGCTGATGCAGCCGCTACGGCCGGGTCGGCATCGGCACCCAGCATCTTCACCAGTTCGTTGATGGCGGCGGTCGACACCAGGTGGTCGGCGGTGACCTTGGTTTCCTTGCCATTGGCATCCGTAACGATGGCCACCCACTGCCCGGTGCCTTCGTGCTGTCTGATGGCCGTGATGGTGGAGCCCATCATCACATGGCCGCCGCGCTCGACGATGCGGTCGCGGGCGCGTTCCCACATCTGGCCGGGCCCAAGGCGGGGATAGCGGAAGGAATTGATGAGGGTCTTGATGACTTCGTCGCCTGTCCCCGGCTTCTTGCCGATGCCGAAGCTCTGGATGATGGCCTGGTAGAGGTTGAGGCCCTTGATGCGCTGGGCCGCCCAATCGGCCGATATTTCCGAGCAATCCATGCCCCACACCTTTTCGGTGTAGGTCTTGAAGAAGATCTGGAACAGGCGACGGCCAAAATTGTTGACCACCCACTGCTCGAAACTGACCACGGGGCGATAGGGGCGGGCCTTTGCCCAGGCATAGGAAATGACGCAGCGCAGGGCTTCGATGGGCCCCAGCTTGGAGAGCGCATCGCCGGCGCGCAGCGGATAGTCGAACAGTTTGCCATTGTAATAGATGCGGCTCGAGCGTGGGCGCTGCAGCAATTCGTCGCCCATGACCTCGGTCCACCACGCCTCGACTTCGGCGCTCTTGGAAAAGAAGCGGTGCCCGCCAATGTCGAAGCGATAGCCTTTGTAGTTCACCGTGCGCGAAATGCCCCCGACATAGGCCGGGTCGCGCTCGACGATGGCGACGCTGCGGCCAGCCTTGGTCAGCTCATAGGCCGTGGTCAGGCCCGCGGGGCCGGCACCGATGATCAGGGTTTCGACATGCATCAGAACACCAGTGTTGCGCGGCCGGTCAGCCGGGAAAGAAGGCCGCCCGCAAAGGTCACGTGCTTGTGGGCGAGGAAGGAATAGATCGTCACCAGCCCGACCGCGCCCAGATGGGCGAGCCGCTCGGCGAGGGCGGGTACGGGGAGCAGGGCGATTGCCGCAAAGGCGGGCAGGGCGAAGAGCGCCACCAGTGCATGCGCCACGATCAGGCGCAGCCCGATCGTGGTCAGCGACACCAGCGCAAAGGTCGCCAGTTGCTGGCGGGCGCTACGATTGTCGCTGGCAAAGACGAAGCGGCGGGAGAGAGTGAAATTGACCAGGAGCCCGGCCAGTCCGCCCAGCACGATGGCGACGGCGAAGAACAGGGGCTGCCGCGCCATGTCGAACGACAGCATGGTCTGCACGATGGCGACGTCCACGCAGGTCGCTGCACCGGCGGTCAGCAGGTATCGCGCAAATGAAATCAAGAAAACCGCCGCGCCAATTCGAGGAAGAACAGTTCTTCCCGAAACCTAGGCCGCAACGGCTTAACAAATAGTCATTTTCAGGAGGGCTTTCGGGCGCAATTCAGCGCCCGAAACTGCCTAGACCGGAACCGAGGCGTAGGCCGCAAAAAGCAGGCCGAGAGTGGCGAAGAACATAACCGAGAGGGAGATGGTTTTGAACATGGCAAAGTGGTCCTGCACCAATAGGCGGCGCGACAGTGAGTATCGCCCGAAGGCGTTAATTTGAGATTTCGACCGCGTAGTTTTCGATCACGGTATTGGCCAGCAGCTTTTCGCACATGCTGGTGAGGGCAGAACGTGCAGCGGCCTCGTCGGTTCCGTCGAGCACGAGGTCAAAGACTTTGCCCTGTCGCACGGCTGCAACACCGGAAAAGCCCAGGCTCTTGAGGGAGCCTTCGATGGCCTGGCCCTGGGGGTCGAGGACGCCGGCCTTGAGGGTGACGGTCACGCGCGCTTTCATGGCAATACCCTACTGGACGAGACGCGGACCGGTGGTCAGCGCATTGTCCGTTTCGACCAGGATGCCCAGGCGCTGGGCGACTTCGCGGTAGTTCTCGATGAGCCCGCCGAGGTTTTCGCGGAAGCGGTCCTTGTCCATCTTGTTGCGGGTCTTGATGTCCCACAGGCGGCAATTGTCCGGGCTGATCTCGTCGGCAAGCACGATGCGCATCAGGTCGCCCTCATAGAGGCGTCCGCACTCGATCTTGAAGTCGACGAGCTGGATGCCGACGCCCATGAACAGGCCCGTCAGGAAATCGTTGACGCGGATAGCCAGGCTCATGATGTCGTCGAGTTCGGCCGGGGTGGCCCAGCCAAAGGCAGTGATGTGCTCTTCGGAGACCATGGGGTCGCCCAGGGCATCGTCCTTGTAGCAGAATTCGATGATCGAGCGGGGAAGCTGGGTGCCCGGCTCCAGGCCGAGGCGCTTCACCAGCGAGCCGGCGGCGTAGTTGCGCACGATGATTTCGAGCGGGATGATCTCGACTTCCTTGATGAGCTGTTCGCGCATGTTGATGCGGCGCAGGAAGTGAGTCGGAATGCCCAGGCCGTTGAGCTTGGTGAAGACGAATTCGGAAATCCGGTTGTTGAGGACCCCCTTACCGTCGATGACCTCGTGGCGCGCACCGTTGCCGGCGGTGGCATCGTCCTTGAAATACTGAACCAGAGTGCCCGGCTCGGGACCCTCGAACAGGATCTTGGCCTTGCCCTCGTAGATTTTGCGACGACGGTTCATTGGGAAATCCGGGACCGTTGGAGGAGGGGAGAATTCGGCCGCTTCATGCGCCAGAACCATGCAAAAATGCAAGCTCTTTTGCATATGGGAGCCACATGGCTCTCCACTGCGCCGTGCATAAGGTCGCAGCGATGTGCGGGACGTTGATTTGGCGGGCCGAACCCCCTATGTCGATTGGCAAGCGCCGGAAGGCGACAGACACGAGCCAGCGGGAGAGTCGCATGAGCCAGTTCGAGGATCGGCAGAAGGGTCAGGAGGCCAAGTTCGCCTTCGACGCCGAAAAGAAGTTCAAGGCGGAAGCCCGCCGCAACAAGCTGGTCGGCATCTGGGCCGCCGAGCTGATGAGCCTCACCGGCGACGAGGCCAAGGCCTATGCCGCCGAAGTCGTGGCTGCTGATTTCGAGGAAGCGGGCGACGAGGACGTGTTCCGCAAGGTTTCCGCCGACCTCAAGGCCAAGGGCCTCTCCATCGGTGACGACGTGATTCGCCAGAAGATGGCGCAACTGGTGCAGGTCGCCAACGAGCAGATCGCCGCCGAAGGCTGATCCCGCGACACTTTCGAAATGCCATGGAAGGGGAGCTGGTCCGTCGACCGGCTCCCCTTGTTTATCTGGCCTCTTACTTGATCTGCCTCAAAGCACTGCCCACGGCCGCGACGTATCGTTCTGCATGCATCAAGGAGGTCCTGATGACCAGCATCGCAGAACTACCGGGTGGCGACTCCCAGTCTTCGTCGCGGCAGCGTCTTGTTCTCCCGTTTCTTGCCGGTTTCTATGACCGCTTTGCCAAGCCATTCGCCTGGGTGGCCCTGCGTGTCGCGGTCGGCGCCGTGCTGGCCTACGAGGGCTGGGTGAAGATGGGTAATCCCCTCGGCATGACGGGGTTCGTGGAAAGCCTTGGCTTTTATCCGGGCTGGTTCTGGTCGCCCGCGCTCGGGCTGATCAATCTGGTGGGCGGCGTCTGCATCGCTCTGGGCCTGCTGACGCGCCCGATGGCGCTGGCCAATACGGTGATGCTGGCCATCACGCTGTGGTTTCACTACGTGAACCCTTATGGCCCCACCTTCCTGACCGAGGCCGGTGTGGAACTGCTCAAGTCACCCGATGCCGCGCAATATTTCACTGCGGATGGCTTGCGCCGGCTCGCCGATGGCGGCGGGGCTTTCCTCGCGCAGGTGCAGGGCAAGGCGATCTTCGCCTCGCTGTTCTGGACAGGCGCGGTCGGGATCTTTGCGGCCTTTGGCGGTGGCGCCTGGTCCCTCGACCGGCGGCTGGGCAAGGAACTCTAGCGCCGCAGGCATTGCATGGATGACGGAAAGGGCCGGCCTTGCGCCGGCCGTTTCATTTCGGCGGCGCCAGCCACAGCGCCATGCCGATGGATGCGGGCATGACGGGTTCGAAGCCGAATTTGGCGTAGAGATGCCGGGCATCGCCATCGGCGATCAGGCTGATATAGGCGCTGGCGGGAGCATGGGTGTGGATATGCTCGACCAGCGCGGCCATGATCCGCTTGCCCAGCCCCTTGCCTTGATGATCCGGCTCCACGGCGATGTCGACGATCTGGAAAGCCGTGCCGCCATCGCCGATCACGCGCCCCATGCCGATCACGTTGCCTTCGTGGCGGATGGTTACGGCGAACCAGGTATTGGGCAGGCCGGCTTCGGCAGCCGCCTGGGTCTTTTCACTCAGGCCCGCAACGCGCCGCAGCCGGCGGTAATCGTCCACCGAGGGCGTTCCGGCGATCAGTTCATAGCCGCTCATCTGAGGCGCTGCATCAGGCGGGTGAACATCAGCAGGCCCTCGGGCCATGGCCCATGGCCGGAGGCGACGTTGATATGCCCGGCCTCTCCCGCCTGGTGAAAGTCCGAGCCCCAGCAGGTGGCGAATTCCACGGCGCGGTCGATACTGCAGAGCGGATCGTTGGTGGAGGCCACGACCATGGAGGGGAAGGGCAGCGGATCGCGCGGAATCGGCCGGAAGCCGAAGGTCTCCTCCGGCGCGTCGGGGCTGAGCTCGATATCGGGCACCGACACCAGGAAGGCGCCGCGCACATTATCGGGCAGCTTCGGCGCGGCTTGCGCCACGGCGATGGTGGCCAGGGAATGGGCCACCAGCACCACCGGACGCGTGGTCAGGCGGGAGGCCTGGTCGATCGTATCGACCCAGTCATCCAGGTCGGGTTCGTGCCAGTCGGCCTGTTCGACAATGGCGGCGCTGGCCATGCGCTCGGCCCAGCGCAACTGCCAGTGGCCAGGGCCGGAATTGCCCAGGCCCGGCAGGATGAGGATATCGCATTCGGCGATTTTCATGATTTGTCCTCGCGCTTGCGCCAGAACGCCGGGTAATCCGACATGCCGATATGGCGGTAGAAGCCCTCGACACCTGGCAGGGGCAGCAGGGCTATGCCCACTTTCGGCCCGAGAATCCTGGCCGTCTCGTCCAGCAGGGCCTTGCCGATGCCCGAACCCTGCTGGGTTTCGACAACGGCGAGGTCCATGCAATAGGCCACCCAGTGCCAGTCGGTAATGGTGCGGCTGAGCCCGAGCAGGGTGCCGGCGTCGTCCCGCGCGGTGACCACGAGGTCAGATTCGTCGATCATGGCCCGTACCCGCTCGACATTGCCGAGCGGGCGGCTCGCGCCAAGCTTGGTCTGGCCGACACAGGCGATATATTCCTCGGCGGTTAGGCCGGTTTCCTGTGCGTAGGTGATCGCCATCACGCCTCGCCAAACACCCGCTTGAAGATCGTATCGACATGCTTGAGGTGATAGGCATCGTCGAACATGGCGTCGATTTGTGCATCGCTCAGAGTCACTTGCGGATCGTCCTTGAGGTTTTGCGCAAACAGCCCGGCGCGGTCGCCACGATGTTCCCACACCTTCATGGCGTTGCGCTGCACGGCGGCATAGCTCTCCTCGCGGGAATAGCCGGCCTGGGTGAGGGCCAGCAGCATGCGCTGCGAATTGTGCAATCCGCCCAGCAGGTCGAGATTCTTTCGCATGTTCTCGGGATAGACGACCAGCTTGTCGATGACGCCGGTGAGGCGGGCCAGCGCAAAATCCAGCGTCACGGTGGCGTCCGGGCCGATCATGCGCTCCACGGAAGAGTGCGAAATATCGCGCTCATGCCAGAGGGCGACATTTTCGAGCGCCGGGGTGACCATGCCGCGCACGAGGCGGGCGAGGCCGGTGAGGTTTTCCGTCAGCACCGGATTGCGCTTGTGCGGCATGGCCGAAGAACCCTTCTGGCCGGGCGAGAAATATTCCTCGGCCTCAAGCACTTCGGTACGCTGCAAATGGCGGATTTCCACGGCGACGCGCTCGATGGAGCTGGCGACGACGCCGAGCGTGGCGAAGAACATTGCATGGCGATCGCGCGGGATGACCTGCGTCGAAACCGGCTCGATGGAGAGGCCAAGCTTCTCGGCCACATACTCTTCGACCTGCGGATCGATATTGGCGAAGCTGCCGATGGCGCCGGAAATGGCGGCCGTGGCGATTTCCGCCCGCGCCGCAACCAGGCGGGCCCGATTGCGGGTGAATTCGGCATAGGCTTCGGCCAGCTTGACGCCAAACGTGGTCGGCTCGGCATGGATGCCGTGGCTGCGGCCGATGGTGATCGTGTTCTTGTGCTCGAAGGCCCGGCGCTTGAGCGCGGNGAGCAGGGCNTCGACATCAGCGATCAGCAGGTCNGCGGCGCGGGCCATCTGCACCGAGAGCGTAGTGTCNANAATGTCCGAGCTTGTCATGCCCTGATGCACGAAGCGGGCGTCGGGACCGACGATTTCGGAAAGGTGGGTCAGGAAGGCGATGACGTCGTGCTTGGTGGTACGCTCGATTTCGTCGATGCGGGCGACGTCAAAGCCATAGTCACCCTTCTCGGCCTTGCGGGCATTCATCACGTCCCAGATGTTCTGCGCCGATTCCTTCGGCACGACGCCCAGTTCGGCCAGCTTGGTGGTGGCATGCGCCTCGATCTCGAACCAGATGGCAAACCTCGTCTCGGCCGACCAGATGGAGACCATTTCGGGGCGGGAGTAGCGCGGAATCATGGGCTTGGGCTTTCCGGTTCAGAAGGTGATTCAGGCAAGGCGGGTCGAAGCGGCATGGCGGATGGCCGCTATACGCGGGCCATAGGTGGCGGGGTCGTTGCCGCCATAGACCGAGGAGCCGGCCACGAAGACATTGGCGCCGGCATCGGCAATGGCGCGGGCATTGTCGGCGGTAACACCGCCATCGACTTCAAGGTCGATGGGGCGGCTGCCGATCAGCGCGGTGGCCTGGCGGATCTTGCCCAGGCTTTGCGGAATGAAGCTCTGCCCGCCAAAGCCGGGGTTGACGGACATGACCAGCAACAGGTCGATATCGTCGATGACATTTTCCAATGCCGAAACGGGCGTTGCCGGATTGAGTGCCACGCCGGCCTTCTTGCCCTCGGCGCGGATGGCCTGGAGCGTGCGGTGCAGGTGCGGGCCGGCCTCGGCATGGACGGTGATGATGTCGGCACCGGCCTTGGCGAAGGCGGCGATATAGGGATCGACTGGCGCAATCATCAGGTGCACGTCGAAAGGCTTGCTGGTGCGCTTGCGTACCGAAGCCATGACCAGCGGGCCGAAGCTGATATTGGGCACGAAATGCCCGTCCATCACATCGACATGGATATAGTCCGCACCACCAGCGTCGATCGCTGCGATCTCGTCACCCAGCCGTGCGAAATCAGCCGACAGGATGGAGGGGGCAATGCGGATGGGACGGGTGGTCATGGGGAGGGCACCTCAGCCGCGTATGGGACGAGGCTGCTATAGGGCCGCAGCGGGCAGGGGGCAAGCGCTACTGCGGGGGACCCCGACGTCATGCCACGGCTATCACAAACCGGCGATGCGACACTGGGCGCGTTGCTTTGCCTCCCGGACGCGATAGAACCACAGCGCAACAGGAGCGTCAGTTCGTGGAATTCTCTTTGCCATTGGTGTTCGGCGCGGGCGTGCTGAGTTTTCTCAGCCCCTGCGTGCTGCCGCTGGTGCCGCCCTATCTCACCTATATGAGCGGGGCGAGCTTCGACCAGTTGCGAGCCGATGATGCCGGGGCCGCCGTGTTGCAGCGGCGTGTTGCTTTCACGTCGCTGTTCTTCATCCTTGGCTTTGCCGTAGTCTTCGTCACGCTGGGCGCGACCGCCACGGCGTTCGGGCAGGCCTTCCGCCAGGCACTGCCGATCCTGACGCCGATTGCCGGCGTGCTCATCATCGCCATGGGCCTGCATTTCCTGGGCGTCTATCGCATCGGCCTGCTCGACCGGCAGTTGCGCCACCAGGGGCCGGGCGCGGCCAGCGGGCCGTTGGGCGGCTTCCTGCTCGGCCTGGCTTTCGCCATCGGCTGGACGCCCTGTATCGGACCGGTGCTGGCCGCGGTGCTGTCGGTGGCCGCCAGCCGTGACACGGCCTGGGAGGGGGCGGGGCTGCTCGGGCTCTATTCGCTGGGGCTGGGTGTGCCCTTTTTCCTCGCTGGTATCGCCATCGGGCCGTTCCTCACCTTCTTCCAGGGCTTCAAGAAGCACCTGCATACGGTCGAGCGCGTCATGGGCGGGCTGCTGGTGCTGACCGGGGTGCTGTTCCTGACCGGCAATTTCACCCGGCTGTCCTACTGGTTCCTGGAGACCTTCCCCGTCCTGGCGACTTTTGGCTAACGGGTAAGCTGAGCTTAACCTTCAATCGCTTTTTGCAGCGCGCGGGCCTTTGCGCGTGAGATGTTGAACTTGGGTTTACTTCGCCTGAGGCAGAGTGCGGGTCGAAGGAGTTCTCATGCCTGCCTTTGAAACCACGTCGCCATTGCTGGCCAGGATTGCCGTCGGTGCCGGGCCGATGGCCGGCCGCGCATTTGGCGAGATTACTGCCGAGGCGACTGACGATCTCGAGGCGGTGGAGGCGATCTGGCGGCGTCTGCAGGCGGGTGGCATCGAGTCGCCCGGCCAGAACTTCGATTTCATCCACGCCTGGCTGCAGCATCACGGCATTGCGCGCAAGGACCAGCGCTATGTCGTCGGTTGCGTCGATGGCGAGGCGGTGGCGCTGCTGCCGCTGCATCGCAAGCGCGTCAATGGCGTCTCGGCCTTCACCTGGTTCCCGGGCGCCAATGTCGGTTGCTATGCGCCGGTTTCCAATTACGGGCGGCTTGCCGCCCTCGATCCGGAAGAGCGGTGCATGCTGTGGAAGGCCATGTTCAGCCGGCTCGACGGGGCCGACATGGTCTATCTGCACTCGATCCCGGCCGAGGTCGGCGGGCATCGCGGCCTGTTCGACGAATTGGGCGCGACCCTGGAAGTCGAGACGCTCTATCGTTCGGAATATGCCAGTTGGGATGAGTGCGACCGCCTGCAGCGCAACAAGTCGCGCCGCAAGCATGATCGGCAGCAGGGCGACCGGCTCAATGCCATGGGCGCGGTGAGCTTCGAGGAAGTGCGTAATGGCGGCGACACGACCTGTGCGATCGAAACCATGTTCATCCAGCGCTCGGCCCGGTTCCGCGCCATGGGTATTCGCGACACCTTTGTCCGCGACCGGCTGATTGGCTTTTACCACGACTTGGCCAAGCCCGATTCCGGCGTCGATGTTCGCCTGCATATCCTGCGGCTGGACGGGGCGATCATCGCGGTGCGCTACAATGTGGTCCACAATGACCGCATGTTCTGCCTCATCTCCTCGATGAGCGACGATCCGGCCATCCAGCATGGCTCGCCCGGCAAACAGTGCCTGTTGCGAGTGATGCAGACCGTGTTCGATGAGGGTATCCGCGTGTTCGACATGGGCAGCGGCTTTACCGACGAGAAGCGGCATTGGTGCAATAGACAGGTGCCGCTGCGCCAGCATTATTTCGGCCTGACACCGCAGGGCGCGGTGATCGTCAAGGCGCACCGGCTGTTCCAGAAGGCGCGGGCGACCGTCAAGGCCAATCCGCAGCTCAAGGCGGCCATCCGCTCGCTGCACCAGTTGCTCGACCGGGCGCGTCCTGCCTCGGCCGGCAAGTCAGAGTAGCTTGAGGCCGCGCAGCGAGGCGTGGCCCGATTTCCCGATGATGATGTGGTCGTGCAGGGTTATGCCCAGCGGCTTGGCAATGTCCGATATTTCCCGCGTCATCCGCACATCGGCCGATGACGGCGACGGGTCGCCGGATGGATGATTGTGCACCAGGATCAGTGCCGTGGCCGAAAGCTCCAGCGTGCGCCGGATGACCTCGCGCGGATAGACCGGGGTATGGTCGACCGTACCGGTCTGCTGCACCTCGTCGGCGATGAGCCGGTTCTTCTTGTCGAGGAACAGTATGCGGAACTGCTCGATGGTTTCGAACGCCATCTGGCTGCGGCAATAGTCGATCAGCTGGTTCCATGAGCCGAGGATCGGCTGTTCGCTGTCGATGCGATCCCGCCCGAAGCGGGCGGCCACGGCCTGGATGACCTTGATATGGGCGACCGAGGTGGCGCCCAGGCCCTCGACCCTTTCCAGCCGGGCCTGGCTGGCATTGAACACGCCGGAGAACGAGCCGAATTCACGCAGCAGCGCCTTGGCCATGGCCTTGGTATCCTTGCGCGGAATGACCAGCTGCAGCGCCAGTTCGAGCAGTTCGTAATCCTCCAGCGCGTCGCCGCCGACCTTGAGGAAGCGCTCGCGCACCCGCTGGCGATGCCCGGCATGGTCGTCGGTTTGCGCGCTGGGTGCCGGATAGCTGGCTTCGGCGAGTTCGTCGCGCCGATCCTTGCTCATGCTGCCCGCGCGGCCATGGGGTTGAACAGGCCGGCGGGGGAGAGCGTGAAGATCTCGCAACCCGTTTCGGTAATGCCGATGGAATGTTCGCACTGGGCCGACAGCGTCCGGTCACGCGTCACCGCCGTCCAGCCATCGGAGAGGATTTTCACATGCGGCCGGCCCAGATTGATCATCGGCTCGATGGTAAAGATCATGCCCGGCTTGAGCGGCACGCCGGTGCCTGGCGTGCCGAAATGGAGGATGTTGGGCTCGTCATGGAAGAGCTTGCCCAGCCCGTGGCCGACGAAATCGCGCACCACGCTCATGCGTTCCCCCTCGGCGACGGCCTGGATGGC
>Ga0065721_10006027_pt1 | contig 11735 bp, 9 predicted proteins | sample Mesricmetagenome_FD_59108 | JGI IMG/M metagenome (GOLD analysis project Ga0065721, IMG submission 59108) | Mesophilic microbial community from rice straw/compost enrichment Sample: eDNA_1 v2 (version 2) | ecosystem: Engineered > Solid waste > Grass > Composting > Bioreactor | place: USA: Davis...
TTCTTCTCGTGGAACTGGGGATCGATGCCCCACTCCTTCGAGCGGCTGCGAATGTAGCTGAAGGCCGCCTGCGCGGATTCCTTCATGACGTCCCCCAGCTTGCCCGTCANCGTAAGCTTGCCGCTTCCCGGCATGACCGTNACTTCGATCACGAGCGTGTCTCCGCCGACTTCGGTCCAAGCGAGGCCCGTGACGGCGCCGANCTGATCCTCGATCTCGGCCATTCCGTAACGGTACTTGGANGGCCCTAGGTACTCTCTGAGCTTCGCCTCGTCCACCGGGATCGGAGCCGAATCCGGATTCGCGACGATCTCCTTCGCCGCCTTCCGGCAGATCGCGGCCAACTGCTGCTCCAGGTTCCGCACTCCCGCTTCCCGGGTGTAATCGCGAATGAGCGTCATCAGCACGTCCGTATCGAGGGTCAGCTGATCCGGCTGCAGCCCGTGGTCCTTGATCTGCTTAGGCAGCAGATGCTTCGCGGCGATCTCCTTCTTCTCGAGTTCGGTGTAACCCGGAATGTAGAGAACCTCCATCCGGTCGAGAAGCGGCCGCGGGATCTGGTGCACGGCATTCGCCGTCGTGATGAACATGACCTTCGAGAGATCGAACGGCATCTCGATGTAATGATCGCTGAACGTGGAGTTCTGCTCCGGATCCAGCACTTCAAGCATCGCGGACGCCGGGTCCCCGCGGAAGTCCATCGCCATCTTGTCGATCTCGTCGAGCAGGAACACCGGGTTCTGCGTGCCCGCCGTGCGCATGCCTTGGATGATGCGTCCCGGCATCGCGCCGACATAGGTGCGGCGATGGCCGCGAATCTCCGCTTCGTCCCTTACCCCGCCGAGGGAGATGCGCACGAACTCCCGGCCGAGGGACTTCGCGATGGAACGGCCGAGGGACGTCTTGCCGACCCCCGGAGGCCCCGCGAGGCAGAGGATCGGCCCTTTGAGCTTCTTGACCAGCTGCTGCACGGCCAAGTATTCCAATACCCGCTCCTTCGGCTTGTCGAGTCCGTAATGCTCTTCGGCCAGAAGCTTCTCGGCATTCGCGATATCGAGATGGTCTTCCGTCTCCTTGTTCCAAGGAAGGGCCAGCAGCCATTCCACGTACGTGCGAATGACCCCGCCTTCCGCGGAAGACGCGGGCATTTTCTCTAAGCGATCGATTTCCTTCTCGACCTTGGCCGCGATCTTCTCCGGCAGGTTCGCTTCCTCGAGCTGGTTGCGCAGCTCCTCGACCTCTCCGGCCCGGCCTTCCTTCTCGCCAAGCTCCTTCTGAATGGCCTTCATCTGCTCGCGAAGGTAATATTCCTTCTGCGTCTTCTCCATCTGCTTCTTCACGCGCTGGCTGATCTTGCGTTCCAGCTCGAGAACTTCGCGCTCGTTGTTCAGGAAGTCCAGAAGCTTCTCCAAACGTTTATGAACGTCCACCGTCTCCAGGATCTCCTGCTTGTCTTTGATCTTGAGCGAGAGATGGCTGGTAATGACGTCGGCGAGGCGGCCCGGCTGCTCGATGTCGGATACGGCGGCGAGCGTCTCGGGAGTAACCTTCTTCGAGAGGTTGATGTAGTTCTCGAATTGGCTAAGCACGGCGCGCATCAACGCGTCCAGCTCCGAGTCCGAGCCGAGCTGTTCCGTCAGCTCCTTGGCGACGACCTCGTAAAATTGATCGTTCGGCAAATATTGTTCGATCTCCGCACGGATGACCCCTTCAACCAATACGCGAATCGTTCCATTAGGCAGCTTGAGCATCTGTCTGACTTTGGCGATCGTGCCGATCTTATAGATGTCCTCTTGCGTCGGCTCTTCGATGTTCACTTCCGACTGGGAACAGAGCAGGATCATGTGGTCGTCGATCATGCATTGCTCCAGCGCTTTGACCGATTTCTCCCGTCCGACATCAAGATGCAGCACCATGCTAGGGTAGACAAGGAGCCCTCTCAAGGGCAGCAGGGGCAGGGTACGGCTTTTGGATTTAGTAGAACCCATGATCCGACACCTCCAAAGATGTAATAAATGGCTAGAGACTAAGTACTTCAGTCATTGTATCAAATGTTATCCGCAGTCGCAAAAAGGCTCGTCCGCACCCGTAACCGCGAGAAGGACCAAGCGGCTTGAAGCGGCTGCTTGGTCCCTTCCCATTGGCTGATCGGATATTCGATTCGTCCGGCTCGGGTCACCCCGGCGCCGGAGTTCCGGCCGGAGCGCTTCCGCCGCCTCCCGGCGGGTATATCGCCGGGGCGGCGAGCTCGCCCTGAGACGCGAAGCCTCCGGCATGGAGGACGGAGATCGGAGCGGAGGCGAAGGTATCCGGAGCAAGCGGGCGCTCCGCCTCTTCCTTGTTCGCGACGCCGACGATGGAGTCCCCGAAGATATGGGTGAACACTTCCTCGATCGTCTCGACCGGAACGACCTTCACTCCCTCCAGCCCTTCGAAGATCGCCTGCCAATTCTCCTTCGGAATAAGGACCGTCTCGGCCCCTGCCTGGAAGGCCGCCTCGACCTTGGCGATGACGCCGCCCACCGGCTTCACGCGGCCGTGAATGCTGATCTCGCCCGTCATCGCCAGCTTGTTGTCTACCGGACGGCCCGTGATGGCCGACGCGATCGCGACCGCCATCGCGACTCCGGCGGACGGCCCGTCCACCGGAGTTCCTCCGGGGAAGTTGACGTGAAGATCGTAATTCTCCGGACGAAGGCCGAATTTGCGCACGATGGTCAGCACGTTATCCACGGAGCCCTTCGCCATGCTCTTGCGGCGAAGGGTGCGTTGGCCGCCGCCGAGCTCCTCTTCGTCGACGACTCCGGTGATCGTGGCTTGCCCCTTGCCCAAGGCGGCCGGCATGGCGGTCACTTCGATCTCGAGCAGGGCTCCCATGCTCGGGCCGTATACGGCAAGGCCGTTGACGAGGCCGACCTGCGGCTCGGAAGGGATTTTGCGATCCGGCCGCGGAGAGAGCTGGCTGCTATTGACGACCCACTCCACGTCGGAAGCGGCAAGACCTTGACGGTTCTCCGACAGGGCCAGCCCTGCCGCGAGCTGAATGATATTGACCGCTTCGCGCCCGTTCGTCGCGTAATGCTTAACGACCTCAACCGCTTCCGGCTGGGGCGGGAAGCCGATCTTCGCGATGGCGTTCTCGGCGATCTGGCCGATCTCGGACGGCAGCAGCGGACGGAAGTAAATCTCCATGCAGCGGCTCCTCAGCGCCGGGGGCAGCTCGTTCGGCGACCTTGTCGTCGCTCCGACGAGCCGGAAGTCCGCGGGCAGGCCGTTCTGGAAAATATCATGGATGTAGAGCGGAATATTCGGGTCCTCCGCATGATAGTAGGCGCTCTCGAGATAAACCTTGCGATCCTCCAGCACCTTGAGCAGCTTGTTCATCTGGATAGGGTGCAGCTCGCCGATCTCGTCGATAAACAGAATGCCGCCATGAGCCTTGGTGACCGCGCCCGGCTTCGGCTGAGGAATTCCCGCGACCCCCATCGCTCCCGCGCCTTGGTAGATCGGATCGTGCACGGAACCGATAAGCGGGTCCGCGATTCCCCGCTCGTCGAAGCGGGCGGTCGTCGCGTCGATCTCCGTGAACTTCGCGTCCAGCCGGAAAGGCGAAGCCGGGTTTTTCTTGGCCTCCTCCAAAACGACGCGAGCCGCCGCCGTTTTGCCTACTCCCGGCGGTCCGTAGACGATGACGTGCTGCGGATTGCCGCTGCATAATGCGGCCTTGAGAGCCCTTAAGCCTTCCTTCTGCCCCACGATATCGTTCATGTTGGCGGGGCGGGTTTTCTCGGACAACGGCTTCGTCAGCGAGATCGAACGAAGCTTGCGCAGCTTGTCCATCTCCTTGCGGGATTCGCGGTCCACGGCCGTACGGTTGCTTTTCTGATTGCGAAGCAGATTCCAGAAGTAAATGCCGATCACCACGGCAAAGAACACTTGAACCAACATAAGAAGCGAACCCAAAGTCAATCCTATCCCATCCTTTCCGTGCGGTCCCTTCGATCGGCGGCTGTTGCGGCAATTATAAAAAAACCGGTACCCGGGCTACTACATGGTAGTATTGCCCGAATCCCGGCGGATATAGTCATGGAAACCCTTAAATGACGGGCTTGATCACCATCAGAAAGAGAATGGCGACCGGCAGAAGCGTCGCGACCGATCCGAAGATCGCCCAGTTCCTGGAAGCTTGGCGGTAAGCGGCCGGGATGACGCCGGAATGGACGGCATCCGCGCTTAAACGGATCATCTTGCGTTGGAGCGGGATGAGGAGGGCCGCCCACAAGATTCCCGTCAACGCGAAGAGCGCCAGGGAAAGCGTCAACCAATTCCATCCCCCCATCGAATAGCCTCCTTGCTCCGCCATAAGGCCTCCCGTCACCACGAGGAGCGCGAGTCCCGGCAAGGTGAACGCCCAATCCGCCTTCATGACGAATTTGGACGCTTGATGAATCGCCGCCGGATTCCCGCCGACGTCCGCCATCGTTTTCCAGAAGGCCGCCGTTACGATATTGCCGACAAACAGAATGGCTCCGAGCACGTGCAAGGTAAGCAGAACGCCCATCATCATCATCGCTCCTCGTCATTTGGTTGGAATCTGCAGCGTATTCGTCATTAACCGACCGAAGTCCTGCGGGGCGATGGCCGATTCTCCAAGCGAAGGCAATCCGCTGCGCACCCGGGCGCCAAGCGCCAGCAAGACAAACAGCTCTGCCGTAACGCGGGCGTCGACCGAGGACGGGATAACCCCTTCGCTCTGGCCTCTCTCGATCCATTGGGCGGATGCCGTCACGGTCCGGGCGTAATAGTTCGACAGCAGCTCTTGAACGAACGGCTCCTCGCTCCTTCCGATCATGTACCGGAAAATATCGTTGGAAGGATCGTTCGCCCGCATCAGCTGGGCGAGATTGCTCGCGATCACGTTCATCGGCCCTTCGAAGGAACGGTCGCCATTCTCGATCGTCTCGTTGAACCTCCGGTCCGTTTCTTCCGTGCTCGAATGCAGCACAAGCGCCAGCAGCTCGTCCTTGCTCTTCACATAGTGGAAAATCGCCCCTTTCGACAATCCCGATCGCTTCGTGATCTCGCTTAAAGTCGTGCGCGTGCAGCCCTTCTCCATAACGATTTCTCGCGTGGTGTTCAGCAGCAGCTGCAAGGTTTGTTCCCGTTTCAGCTCTCTCTTCATGGTATCTCCTTGGTTTTCATGAGAAAAATGGATATGGGATGTTGGTTTTAATTTAACATACCGTTGGTCGGTTTGTAAATAAAAAAAGACGACTCCTTATCGGGATAAGAAATCGTCTTTTCGTTTGCGTTTATGCCAGAGGTATTGGCGTATCTGTCGGAGCCGCGTAGCCTTCCGAATAGTTCTGGTCGATAAACCTGCGAATCTCCAAATCCGACTTGCCCTGCTGCTTCAGTTGAGCGGATTGGATCGCGATATGCTGGCAAACGCCGCATCGGGTGCCGTGGTCGTCCCAGACAACGGATCCGTCCTCGCGAACGCCTGCTATAAAGCAATCCAGATTGCTCTTGTGGCCGGCCGAATCGCCGCAGCCGCAATAACAGGGAATATATTGCAGCGTGTCCTTCAGCTTGGCGGCCGCCGCGTACGACAGCCCGACCAGCTCGGCTTCCCCATCCAGGAACGAGGGCATGTCCGCCAAGGAAGCCGTCTCTTCGCGAAGATCGCCATTCTCGTGGAAATGTTGGCTTTCGCTCAGGTTCGACAACGAGGACTTGTCTTCTCGGCTGCCGCATGCGGCAAGCAGGAGAAGCAGGGCGAAGCCCGTTAGCAGCCAGAACAGCTTACTCTTCATTTCGCGGTTCTCCTTCGCGTTCTCAGTGCTTGCGTCCCGGAATTTCTCCCGTCTCCGCATATACCTTGGCGATGTGGTCGATTTCTTTCTTCAGCTCGGAGACCAGCTCCGCTTCCGGAATCTTGCGAACCATCTCGCCGTAACGGAAAAGCATGCCTTCTCCGCGAGCGCCGGCGATGCCGATATCCGCTTCTCTCGCTTCGCCCGGTCCATTGACGGCGCAGCCGAGCACGGATACCTTGATCGGCACCTTCAGCTTGGATAGGTACTCTTCGACTTCGTTGGCCACGGAGAACAGGTCGATGTCCAGGCGGCCGCACGTCGGGCAAGATACCAGCGTCGGAGCGTCCGTAATCAATCCGAACGTCTTCAGCAGCTCTCGGGCCACCTTGATCTCTTCGACCGGGTCGGCGCTGAGGGAGATTCGCATCGTGTTGCCGATGCCCGCGTTCAAAAGGACGCCGAGGCCGGCCGCGCTCTTGACCGTTCCGGAGAACAGCGTTCCCGCTTCGGTAATGCCGAGGTGGAGAGGATATTTGATGACCTCCGCCGCCTTCATGTAAGCTTCGATTGCCATCGGCACGTCGGATGCCTTCAAGGATACGATGATGTCGTGGAAGTCGAGCTCCTCGAGGATGCCGATGTGGAACAGCGCGCTCTCCACCATCGCTTCGGCCGTCGGATAGCCGTACTTCTCCAGAAGATGGTTCTCGAGGGAACCGGCGTTGACGCCGATCCGGATCGGAATGCCCTTCTCCTTGCACGCCTTGACGACGGCTTCGACCTTCTCGCGGCGGCCGATGTTGCCCGGGTTGATCCGAACCTTGTCGATGCCGTTCTCTATTGCCAAAAGAGCCAAGCGGTAGTCGAAATGAATATCGGCGACGAGAGGGATGCTGATCTGCTTCTTGATCTCCTTGATCGCATCCGCCGCTTCCTTGTTGTTGACCGTGACGCGGACGAGCTGGCAGCCCGCCTCTTCCAGCCGCTTGATCTCGGCAACGGTAGCCGCGACGTCGGCCGTCTTGGTGGTGCACATGCTCTGAAGCAGAACTTGGTTGTTCCCGCCTATCGTCAGGTTCCCCACCCGGACGGGAACGGTATCGGTACGTCTATACATGTCTCCCATTCTCCCCGTATACGCCAAATCCCACCCTCCGCTCGCGGGAACGAGCTCGGGGTGGAACCGGCAGCTTTCTAAAGCAGGTAAGCCGGCAGCAGAGCTAAGCTTCTATCGGAAGCTCCCGCTTGATCTTACGCGCTTTCTTCTTTTTTCTTGCCTTTCTTCGTCGTCAGCTCCGGAGCGATCTTGTCGCGGACCACTTTCTCGGTGATGACGCAGCTGGTCACGTCCTCGCGGGAAGGAATCTCGTACATCACTTCGAGCAAGAAGCCTTCGATGATGGCGCGAAGACCGCGGGCGCCCGTATTGCGCTTGATCGCCTCGCGGGCGATCTCCTCGAGCGCGCCTTGTTCGAATTCCAGCTTCACGTTATCCATCTCGAGAAGCTTCTGGTACTGCTTCACGAGAGCATTCTTCGGCTCCGACAGAATCCGCACGAGCGCCGGTTCGTCGAGAGGCTCGAGAGAGGAGATAACCGGCAGACGGCCGACGAACTCGGGAATCAGGCCGAACTTCAGCAGGTCTTCCGGTTGAACCAGAGAGAGATATTCTCCCGGCTTCAGATCCTTCTGGCCCTCGCCGCCGGTATTGAAACCGATGACCTTCTTGCCGATCCGGCGCTTGATGATCTGCTCCAGTCCGTCGAACGCGCCGCCGCAGAGGAACAGAATGTTCGTCGTATCGATCTGGATGAACTCTTGATGCGGGTGCTTGCGTCCGCCTTGCGGAGGTACGGAAGCGACCGTTCCTTCCAGAATCTTCAGCAGCGCCTGCTGGACGCCTTCGCCGGACACGTCGCGGGTAATCGACGGGTTCTCGGACTTACGGGCGACCTTGTCGATTTCGTCGATGTAGATAATGCCGCGTTCGGCTTTCTCCACGTCGTAGTCCGCAGCTTGAATAAGCTTAAGCAGAATGTTCTCGACGTCTTCGCCTACGTAGCCGGCTTCCGTCAGGGAAGTCGCGTCGGCGATCGCGAACGGAACATTCAGAATCTTGGCCATCGTCTGGGCGAGCAGTGTCTTGCCGGAGCCCGTCGGGCCTACGAGCATGATGTTGCTCTTCTGCAGTTCGACGTCCTCGATCTTGCTCTGCGAATTGATTCTCTTGTAGTGGTTATAAACCGCTACGGAGAGGGATTTCTTCGCTTGCTCCTGGCCGATGACGTATTGGTCCAAAATATTGCGGATATCCTTCGGCTTCGGGATATCCTTCAGATCGAGCTCTTCTTCGTGCCCCAGTTCCTCTTCGACGATCTCGGTGCACAGCTCGATGCATTCATCGCATATATAGACGCCGGGTCCGGCGACCAGCTTGCGAACTTGGTCTTGAGATTTGCCGCAGAAGGAGCACTTCAGTTGGCCCTTCTCGTCATTGAATTTGAATCCCATGGGATCACTCCTTTATCCGTTGATTGGGGAGGCGATAACCTTATCGACAAGCCCGTAAGCGCAAGCATCCTCCGCGCTCATGAAGTTGTCGCGATCGGTATCCTTCTCGATGGTCTCGTAAGACTGACCGGTACGTTCGACGTAAATCCGGTTTAGCTTCTCTTTGGTCTTGATGATCCAGTCGGCGTGGATCTTGATGTCTGCCGCTTGCCCTCTGACGCCGCCAAGCGGTTGATGAATCATGATCTCGCTGTTCGGAAGAGCGAACCGCTTGCCCTTCGCTCCGGCCGTCAGGAGCAGGGACCCCATGCTCGCGGCCATTCCGACGCAGATCGTGCTCACGTCCGGCTTGATGAATTGCATCGTATCATATATTCCCATTCCGGCCGTAACGGAACCGCCGGGAGAATTGATGTACAGGCTAATATCCTTCTCTGGATCATCTGCCGCCAAGAAAAGCAGTTGGGCGATGATGGAATTGGCCACATCGTCATCTATTGCGCTTCCGAGAAAAATGATTCTGTCTTTAAGCAGACGGGAATAGATGTCGTACGAGCGTTCTCCGCGGTTCGTCTGTTCGACGACGATAGGTACCAAATTCATGGGATCCAACCTCTTTTCTCTAATGGGCTTAAATGCGGTGGCGTTTCGAGTATCGGTAATATTCTAACACGTTCAATGACCAATGTCATGCGAGCCGGTAATGCGCGCTCGGATTCAGGCTTATGTAGGGTGAAAAACAAGGCACGCGGTTTAGCCACGTGCCTTGTTTCTATGTCGGAACCGATATCAATTACGCGCTCTTGCTGTTCTCGACGAGGAATGCGACCGCTTTGCGAACCTTCAGATCGGCTGTCAAGGTGCTGATGTAGCCGTTCGAGGTGAAGATGTCGCGAAGCTCGTCCGCCGTGCGGCCGTACATCTTCGCGAGGTTGTTCAGCTCCTCGGTCAGCTCTTCGTCGGACACTTCCAGGTTCTCGGCTTTCGCTACTTCTTCGAGAACGAGGTTGTTCAGAACGCGCTTCTGGGCGTCGGTCTTCATTTGGCCCTTCAGAGCCGCTTCGTCTTGGCCGCTGAATTGGTAGTAAAGCTCCAGAGTCATGCCTTGCTGGCGCAGGCGGCTCTCGAAGTCCTTCAGCATGTTGTCCACTTCGCTGTCGATCATGACTTCCGGAATCTCGACTTCCGCGTTAGCGGAAGCTTGATCGATGATCGCGGACTCGCGAGCGACTTCGGCGTCCTTCTCCTTGCGCTCTTTAAGCTTGCTCGTCAGATCGGCTTTGTATTCATCCAGCGTATCGAATTCGCTGACGTCCTTCGCGAATTCGTCGTCCAGGGCCGGAAGGTTCTTGCGCTTGATCTCGTGCAGCTTGACCTTGAAAACGACCGGCTTGCCCGCGAGGTTCTCGGCGTGGTAGTTCTCCGGGAACGTGACTTCGATGTCCTTCTCTTCCGCGATGTTCAGGCCGACCACTTGCTCTTCGAAACCCGGGATGAAGGAACCGGAGCCCAGCTCCAGGGAGTAGTTCTCGCCCTTGCCGCCTTCGAACGGTACGCCGTTCTCGAAGCCTTCGAAGTCGATGATCGTGATGTCGCCCATTTGAGCGGGGCCTTCGTCAACGACAACCAGCTCGGCATGGCGCTGCTGCAGGCGGTTCAGCTCGGCGTTCACTTCTTCTTCCGTCACTTCCACGTCGGCTGCAGGAGCTTCCAAGCCTTTGTACTCGCCCAGCTTCACTTCCGGCTTAACGGTTACCTTAGCCTTGAACTTGAAGGCTTGGCCCTTCTCGAATTGCTCGACGTCGACGCTCGGGCGGTCGACCGGCACGATGCCCGTTTGGTCTACGGCATTGCTGTAAGCGTCCGGAAGCAGGATGTCGATCGCGTCTTGATAAAGGCTCTCTACGCCGAAGCGGGCTTCGAAGATCGAGCGAGGCACTTTGCCTTTGCGGAATCCAGGAACGTTAACCTTCTGAACGACTTTCTTGAATGCCTTGTCCAATGCGCCGGAGACTTGCTCCGCATCGATCTCGACCTCAAGAAGGCCGACGTTCTTTTCTATTTTTTCCCAAGTAGCTTTCATAATTTGCATTCCCCTCCGAAGACGGCTTGCCGACCTAGCGGCAGCATAACATAAACCATTCTATTATAATCAACCCTACTCATCATTTCAAGGGCCGAATCATCGCCCGGGCGAACGGCAAGACGAACGGCAAGACGTTAGGAATCCGCGTTCAATTCTCCCGCGTACATGCGCAGCCAACGCAGCGCCTGCTCGTACCGAAACCTTAAATCTCCGGTGATGCCGTACTGCTCCCGAACCCATTCGTCGTTCTGAATTCCGTGCAGCTTCTCGGTCAGGAATTGATGCAGGGCCGCCGCCCAGGTATCCGAGGAGCTGTCCTCGTCCTCCATCATCAGGCGAAACACCGGAGTACCGTAAGCGACCTGGACGCATTCCTTCCACATCTCTTCCGCGAAGTAGCTCAGCGTTGGATCGGACACCTCGGCGGCCTGACGCACCCGATCGAGCACGTTCAAGACGGCCGGAGGAAAATCGTCGAAGTGCAGGGGAGTCGCTTCCGCTTCTACCGATAACAGCTCTCCTTCTCGCAGCATGTAGACGGGCCCCGACGCCCCTTGGCGGCGAAGCATCTGCAGCGCCCGAAACTGAACGACGGCGTGGCGTTCGGCATCAAGCAGCCACTTCCGCACGGCGCCTTCCAGCTCGGGATGCTCCAAATAATTCAGTTGGCCCAGGATGAGCAGCTGCTGCTCGGGATCGTCCGTCTCGGATAAGTTGGTCAGCAGTCGCGGAATATACTCCGCATCCTGTCCCGAACGATCGGCGAGCCTCTGCCTTAACGTATCCTCGGCATCCTCCTCGTCCTCCATCAAGGCTTCTCCGGCAAAGGCGCCGCCTTCCGCTTCGGGGAAGGCGGCCTCCAGCCACCCGAGCAACGCTTCCCATTCCGTATGATGACGCTCCGCTTCTCCCCCGCATTGCAGCAGGAAGTTCAGCAGGCTTTTGGCATCGGCATATCTCTCGGTCTCGAGCATTCTCGTTAGCTGTATCTGATAATAATCCAATGTCTTGGGAAACAAGACCAAGTTGTCTTTCGCTTCACTCACAAGGCGAACCCCTTCCTGCTCGGCCGTAAGGCCTTCGGTTGCCGATTCTTCCGCATTATACCATGAAGTTCCCCCAAAAAGGAAAATGCCTCCGTCCGCTCCGCCCTTCGGATTGAATTGGCCATGCCGGTATGCTAATATATTTGCAGCGATAGATTCTTGCGGGTGTAGTTCAATGGTAGAACGCCAGCTTCCCAAGCTTGAGGCGAGGGTTCGATTCCCTTCACCCGCTCCATAGCCTTATCCATCCGAAGCCTTGCGATGCAGGGCTTT
>Ga0065721_10052517_pt1 | contig 11735 bp, 14 predicted proteins | sample Mesricmetagenome_FD_59108 | JGI IMG/M metagenome (GOLD analysis project Ga0065721, IMG submission 59108) | Mesophilic microbial community from rice straw/compost enrichment Sample: eDNA_1 v2 (version 2) | ecosystem: Engineered > Solid waste > Grass > Composting > Bioreactor | place: USA: Davis...
GTCCCCCTCCCCGCGCCGGAGGCCAGCGCCGCACCCCGTCCGCAAGGCGGGCGGCGCGAAGCGCCCTGCCAGGCGGCCCCGGGGCCGGGTCCGTGTCGGCGGGCTTGCGATGGCCTTGCTGTCCCTGCTGTTCATCGGCGGCGGCGTGTTCGTCGGCGTCGGGGTGCAGGGCGTTCTCGCCAGGTCGGCGGGAGCGCAGCAGCAGGCGCTGGCACCGCCGCCGAGGGCCGAGGTCTCGTTCACGTTCTAGGCGTGGCCGCGCTGCAATGGCCGCGTCCGAAAGCCCCGAATTTGCAAGGATTGGATTGACACTCCTTTAATCCTTGCCGATCCTTCCCCTGCATCCCGAGCGCCACGAATCATCGGGCGTGACCCTGAAGCAGGAAACCGACATGAAGAAACTCATCCTGGCCGCCGTCTCGGCCGCCGCTCTCCTCGGCTCCGGCATCGCCTCGGCCAACGCCCAGTCGATCGAAGGCCCCTATGCCGGCGCCGCCGGCGGCTACGGCCTCGGCGTGGTCGACATCACCGACCCGACCGGCACCGTCAACGGCGCCATCCAGGCCGGCGCCCTCGGCCTCGACGGCGCGATCTTCGCCGGTTACGGCACCACCTTCGACAACGTCTACCTCGGCATCGAAGGCCAGGTCGGCTATTCCGACATCAAGCACAAGACCGACTTCGGCGGGGCCAACCTCACCGGTCGCGTCCAGGAAAACGCCGCGATCTACGCCCGCCTGGGCTTCAGCTTCGCCGAATCCAGCCTGATCTACGGTATCGCCGGCCTGAGCGGCGCCAACTACGAGCTGAGCGACGGCACCACCACCATCGAGAACACCGTCTACTCGTACAAGCTGGGCGCCGGCATCGAGCAGGGCCTGAACGAGAACATGTTCGTGCGTGGCAGCGTGGACTTCGACATCGCCCGCGAGGACGTCCGCTTCAACGGCATCGACATCCGTCCGGTGACCTCGGCGGCCCGTATCGGCCTCGGCTTCCGCTTCTAGGACCGCCTGCCCTAGCCAAGCGCCCCGGATCCGTCCGGGGCGCTTTTTGCTGGCTTCGTCCCGGCGCAGGCCACAAGATCGGCGCCGAGGCAGAAACCGATTCGAGAGGCCCATGAGCGTCGAGGCCAGAGACCCCTTCACGGAAGGCCGAGTCCGCGCCGAGGACGAGGACCGCTTCGTCCTCGACCTGCCGAACTACGACGGACCGCTCGACCTGCTCGTGGAACTCGCCCGCGCCCGCAAGATCGACATCTCCGCCATTTCCGTCCTCGAGATCGCCGACCAGTTCCTGGCACGGTTGCGGCAGGCCAAGGAGTTGCGCCTGGAGCTCGCCTCCGACTGGCTGGTGATGGCCGCCACCCTGACATTGCTGAAGTCCCGCATGCTGGTGCCGACGCCCCCGGCGGAGCGTGCCGAGGCCGAGGCCGCCATCGAGGACCTGGCGCTGCGCCTGCGGCGGCTGGACGCGGTCCGCTCGGTGATGGAGGAGATCATGGACAGGCGCCAGCTCGGCATCCACTGGCACCGTCCAGTGCAGGGCGGGGCCGACCGGGGCCCGGCCAAGCGCGTCGACGCGACCCTGCACGGCCTGCTCTCCGAATATGTCCGGGAGGCCCGCAAGACCCTGGCACCGCCACCGGCGCCGGTCCGGCAACCGTTCCTGGTGCTGTCGGTGGAGGACGCCATCCGCTACCTCGAGGAGACCAAGGTGCTGGGCGAGGGGTGGCAGTCGCTCTTCGCCGTGGTGCCGCCCGGACGCACGGTGGACAAGGTCCATGGCAGGTCCAAGATCGCGGCCACCTATGTCGCCGCGCTGGAACTGGGCAAGCGCGGCCTTGTCGAGATCGAGCAGCGGACCGACGAACCGCTGGTGAATGTGCGCCGGAGGATCGGATGAGCGAAGCCGTCCGCCTGCTCGAGGCCGCGCTGTTCGTCGCCGGGCGCTCCATGACCGAGGAGGAGCTGGCGGCGGTCCTGCCGCCGGGGCATGACCTCAAGGCTGAACTCGCCGCCCTCGAGGCCGGCCTATCCGACCGTGGCGTCGGGCTTGTCCGCACCGCCGTCGGCTGGGCGCTGCGCACCCGCCCCGAGGCATCCGACCTCGCCACGGCGGTCGTGGGGGAGTCGCGGCGCCTGACCCGGGCCGCGGCGGAGACCCTGGCGGTCTGTGCCTGCTTCGGGGCCGTGACCCGCAGCGAGATCGAACGGGTGCGTGGGGTGCAGATCTCGCCCGGCGTGGTCGACCAGCTGCTGCAGGCCGGGTTCATCCGCCCTGGCCAGCGGCGTGACACCCCGGGACGCCCCCTGACCTGGAAGGTGACCGACACCTTCCTCGAGCATTTCGACCTGATGTCCGTGGACGACCTCGTCTCCCTGCGCCGCATGCGCGAGGCAGGGCTAGACGTGTTGCCGCCGCTCCGCCAGAACCCTCTCCTCGCCGCGGTGGACGGCGCCCCTGAAGAGGAGGCCGAGGAAGCGGAAGGCGGCGGCGCGGGGGGCGAAGATGCCTAGGCCGGTTTTCCTGCCGGGCGAGCGCGAAGCGATCGACGCGGTCGTGTCCGCCTTCGCCGCGGCGGCAAGGGAAGCGGGTCACGTCACCGTCCGTCCGGAGACGCCGTTCCTCGAGCATGCGCGAAAGGAACGCAAGCGTCTGTCCCGGGACGGGCGTCCGGCTCGCCAGGGCGACATCGCGGCGCTCCTGCTGGAGTGGGCGAGGAACGAGGGTGACGTCCGGCTCTACGCCTACCGCCCGATCGACCGGTGGTTCGCTGGACCGGGTGCCGGCGTGGGGTTCGCGCCCGAGATCCGTGCGGCTGCCGCCGAGGCGGTGGCGCGGGTGTCGACGGACTTCACCGCGTTCGCGCGGCAGGCGATCGGCTAGGGATCAGGCGATGCTGAGCTGGAACGACAGGTTCCAGGTGTAGGCCTCGGAACGCCCGCCGACCGTGGTCACCACGCGCTGGCCGCGTATGGTGCCGACCGCCCAGCCGCCGGCCTTCGCTTGGCCGTCAAGTCCGATGATGGACAGGTCGGTGCCCTCGAGGATGGTGTCGCCGCGGTCCATGATGACCGGGGCCGGCTCGTCGAAGTGCCAGAACGTGGTCTGCACCGATTCCAGGGCTTCCTTGACGAGGCTTTCGCCCTCCGCGTCGGCGCGCAGCTTGAGCCGGATCTCGACCATGGGGTCGCGCCGCGCCAGCGCCGGGTAGACCCCGCGCCCGCTGATGACGGCCTGGCGCTCGCGGTCGGACATCCTGAAGGGGACGAAGGCGATCGTCGCGGTCCTGGAGCCCGGTTCCATCCATGCCACCGCGTCGGGGAAGGCGGTGCGGGCGCTGCCCCTGGCGGCGGAGGCGACATAGCCGTCGTCCGCCGATCCCGTGCAGGAGGCGAGCACCAGGGCCGAGCCGCCGAGCAGGAAGACGCGGCGGTTCGGTCGGAAGTCGTCTGGCGGTCGGTCCTGCATGATCTCGGTCGTTCCAGTGGCCCTTGGAACGATGTGTAACTTTCAGGGGAAATTCCTTCAAGGATTGAATCCCCCGAAGTATGGTTTTCGGGACCAATCCACGAATCGGAACGACGAAATTGCCATCACCACACGGTACCGGGACGGCGGAAGGCGGTGTCCTCGCCATTTCGCTCAAGGCGGTCACCCTCGTCCCGATGGGCAGCGGGCATTTCTGGGCGCCCCGGTCGGCCCCCGGCGGGGTGTGCGACGCCTGGTTGATGACGACGGAATATCCCGGCCATGTCGACCGCGTGGTGTACGGGCGCTATTCAACGGCCCGGGAGATCGGCAACGAGCACCTGCGCGCGATCGGACGCGGGGAGCGGTTCCCCGACTCGGCGGACGACTGGTCCTTCGCGATAGCCTAGGGGAAGCTGCCGGCGGCGTGGTCGATGGCGGCCTGCTGGATCTCGCGGCTGATGTAGTCGCCCTGGTCGCCGATGGGGGTCGTCTCCTCGGACATGCGGCGGCAGGCCCTCTCGATGGCCAGCGGTACCAGCTCCCGCGGCAGCGGTTCCGGGAGGCGGGGATAGTCCGCCGCGGGGCGGTCGGTCTCGTCTTTCATGGCCACGCTCCGGTTTACGGACTGCTCTTCATGGATCTCGACCATAATCCTTTCCCGTTAACGTCCGGTTAACGTATGGCGGCCAACATGGTTAAGGAAGGTTTCACTCCCCCGGACGCGCCAGATGACCTATGCCAGGACCATTCTCGTGGTGGACGACTGCCCTGTCGGGCGGTTGCTGGTGGCGCGCGCCCTGGAACGCGGGGGCTTCCGCGCCGAAGGGTGCCGGTGGGGCGAGATACCATGGCGGGCGCGCGGACGCTGGGACGCGGTGGTGGCGGAGCCGCCGGGGCCGTTGCCGGTGACATGGGCTTCCGTCCGCGCCATGATGGGCCCCTTGCGCGGGCTGCCGGCGATGGCGTTTACCGCCTCGGCCATGCGGCATGACCACCTGCTGGCGCGTGCGGCGGGATTCTGCGCCTACCGTCCGCGCCCTTCCGGCATCCGCGGCCTAGACGCCGCGGTCGCGGCCATGCTTTCCGGGGTGGAGGCGGAGGACCGCGCCGCCCGGCGGGCGGGCGTCGGTGGCCATCGCCCGCGCCACCTTGATCTCGAGGTCCTCGGTGTCGAAGGGCTTGCGCAGGACCACCTCCCGGGTTTCGTCTAGCGCGCCGATGTCAGCATAGCCGGTTGCGAACAGCACCTTGATGCCGGGCGCCTTGCGGCGCGCCTGCGCGGCCACCTCGACGCCGTTCATGCCGGGCATGGCGTAGTCGACGAGCAGCAGGTCGAACCGCTGTCCCCGGTCGAGGGTAGCCAGCGCGTCCGGTCCGTCGAAGGCGGGTACCACCCGGTGGCCTGCCTCGGTCAGCAGGTCGCGCGCGACCTCGCGGACGCCGTCGTCGTCGTCGACCAGGAGGATGTCGAGGCCGCTGACCTTTGCGCCCCCGTCCTCCGCCTCGAGGGCGGGCAGGCGCTCGCGGGAGCGGGGCAGGAAGATGTCGACCGAGGTGCCGTGGCCGGGGACGCTGGAGACGATGACCTCGCCGCCGGCCGCCTTGGCCATGCTGTCGACCTGGGTCAGGCCCATGCCGCTGTTCTGGCCGGACGGCTTGGTGGTGAAGAACGGCTCCGTCGCCCGCGCGGCCACCTCCGGCTCCATGCCGGTGCCGGTGTCGACCACCGTGATCCGCACGAAGTCGCCGACATGCCCGTCCTTGGTGCGGTGGCCGTGGACGTTGGCGGTGCGGATGCTGATCTCGCCGCCTTCCGGCATCGCTTCGCGTGCGTTGTTGGCCAGGTTCAGCAACGCCAGCTCCAGCTGGGCGCTGTCCGACACCGCCGGCCACAGGGACTTGGAGAGGCTGGTCGACAGGCCGGTCATGCCGCCGCCGGTCTGCCCAAGGATGTCCAGCATCGAGGAGACGATCGAGTTGGCGTTGAGCGGGGCGACCGTGGCGTCACGCTTGCCGGAGAACGACAGCAGGTGCTTGGTCAGCTTGGCGCCGCGCTGGGCGGCGTGCATGGCGTTGCGCAGCAGCCTTGCCACCGTGTCATCGCCGACGCGGCGTTGCGCGAGGTCGAGGCTTCCGATCACGGCGACCAGCAGGTTGGAGAAGTCATGGGCGACGCCGCCGGTGAGGTGGCCGATCGCCTCCATCTTCTGTGCCTGTCCCACCGCCTCGCGGGCCTCGGTGCGCAGGCGCGACTTCTCCAGCAGCCCGTCCACGCGCGCCTGCAGTTCGGCGGCGGCGAACGGCTTGGTCACGTAGTCGTCCGACACCCCGCGCAGGGTGACTTGGTCGAAGCGGTCCAGCAGCGCCATGACCGAGGCGGACGGGGAATGTTCCATCACCAGGGTGGCGAGGCGGGTGAAGCCGTCCTGGGGCTCCGCCTCGGCGACCAGGACGTCGACGGGTCCGGACGTCTCCAGCATGAGGGTGGCGGCTTCGGCGTCCGCGGCGGTCATGATCTCGCCGGTGGTGGCGAGGATGCCCGCCACGTGCGCCCGCAAATCGTCGTTCGGTTCCACGACGAGGATGCGGGGGCGGCGCGGCAGGTCGAGGCGCGGGCGCCGAAGCCGGAGGTTTGTCACCTTGCCGACAGAGCTCTCGGCGTCGGTGGACACCTCGGGGATCCAGCGCACCGCCTCCGCCAGGAACGCCTCGGATGACCTGGCGCCCCCGCGGGGACGCGGTACCAGGGAGAACTTGCCGGCGTCGTACTCGAGGCCGAGCGGGACACGGACCGCGAACTCGGTGCCCTCGCCGACCTTGCTGGTCACCGCGATGGTGCCGTCCATGGCCTGGACGTATTCGTTCACCTGCGCGAGGCCGATGCCGGTTCCCTCGCGCGACCGCCCGGTGGTCCCGGGGATGCGGTAGAAACGGTCGAACAAGCGGTCGACCTGGTCTTCCGGCACGCCGGTCCCGGTGTCCGCGACCCGCAGGACCACGTGCTCCCCCTCCTTGCGCAGGGTGATCGAGATCCGGCCCTCGAAGGTGAACTTGAGGGCGTTGGACAGCAGGTTGAGGACGATCTTCTCCCACATCTCGGGATCGAGGTAGATCTCGCCGACGTCGTCCAGCGCCGCCTCGAGCCCGAGGCCCGATCGTTCCACCACCGGGCGGAAGACGGAGACGAGCTCGCCGGTCACCCGGGACAGGTCCATGCGCTCGAGCCGGGCGCGCAGGTGGCCCGCGTCGCTGCGGGCGAGGTCGATGATGCCGTTCACGAGGCGCAGGAGCTGCATGCCGTGGCGGTGCGCCGTCTCGAGCTCGGCCCTGGCGCCTGCGGGCAGGTCGCCCCGGGCGATGGCGTTCTCGATGGGCCCGAGCATCAGGGTGAGGGGGGTGCGGAACTCGTGGTTCACGCGCGCGAGCTGGTCGGAGCCGTCGTGGTCCCTGTGGTCGCGATCGCTCATCTACGCCGTTTCCGTGTCCGCGTTTGCGCCCGCGCGGGCGGTTGTCGCGGTGTAACGCGCCTGCGGGCGCCGTTCAACCGCGTGTCTGCTTCGCACGGAACGCCGGACGGGGCAAACGGTGGCATGCGCGATGATTAACGATATCGGGGATGTTTGGAGGCGCGGTCCGGGATCGAACCGGAGTAACGGGATTTGCAATCCCGCGCGTGACCACTCCGCCACCGCGCCGTCTTGTCGGGGTGCGAGGCACCCGTGTGATGATGGAAAGGGATGGCGTCGACGCCCGGATTCGAACCGGGGAATGGCGGTTTTGGAGACCGCTGCTGTAACCGACTGAGCCACGTCGACCCTTGGTGATTGACTGTCGCGACAGGGCTCCCGCCCGGACCGCGTCCGTTCGTCAATCACGCCAGAGGAGACAGCTTTCGGTCAGGCAGGTCATTTCCGTGTTCCCGGGGTTTCGTCGAGGCCCCTCTTTCCCACGGGGCGGCGACAGTGTCAACGCGCCAGGCCGCCCACGGGTTAACTAATTTCTCTGGTTCGAGTCGCCGATCACTGTTGCCGCATGATGCGGCAACAGTGATCGGCGAGAGGCTCTTGCTCAGCAGGTCAGCCCCAGCGTCTGTCCGCTTTCCTCCATGATCACGCAGGAATGCCCCGGGTCTCCATTTGGCATTGGTACGCCCTTTGCGATCAAGAAGCGGACGGAGTAGCCGCCGTGGAGACCTGCAGGGAAGTGCGGGATCGGCTTGATTATCCGATAGACGCGGTCGTCCGTGGTCTCCGCATAGCCGTCAGCCACCAGTTGCCGCAACCCAGACTGCCCGGGGAGAACTTGGAAGGGAATTACCTTGGTCGCTGCGACGACAGATTCAGGATCGATATCAACGTGCCTGCGATCGAGACCGCTGTGAGAACTGGGGTTGTCCACAACCATGCTGGGTAGGGAGATGCGTTCGAGGGCATACGTGCCGCCTGCGCTCGTTACACCCCGCCTAATAAGCCTCTCAGCTTGGCGCAGGGCCGTGATGCCCTCGTCAGACCGGAAATCGTAGGCATACGAAAGACAACTGCGTGCTTCAAGGAAGGCGATTTTTTCCTTGGGTATGCCAACGACCCCTCCCAGATCGAAGCCGCCGACCACCACGTTCGAGACCCTGGATACGTCGCCCGTGAAATCCCACACGATGGGTGTATAGTCGGTCAACAAGACATAGAGAGGTTTGCTTCCCTTCTCCACGTGGACCTCGGCATAGCCTACATCCTCCGTGATGTCGCCAAAGTGGACGGAGGAGTAGCGCTTGCCTTCGTAGGCCCCCACGAGAACTACCTCGGCGTCGGGTGGTGCTGTGGGGACGGTGCAGTGCGACCCAGAGGTAGTTCCCTCTGCCGTATGGATTGGTATGGGTCGCTGCACGTCCAAATGGCCCATGGCGGACGGGACGACGACGTCGCCTCGCAGTTCTAGGGTGTCGATGATGCCGTTTCCGTCTGCGTCGAGACTGTCGAAAATCATGTCGGTCAGCGTATTGGCATCTTCAAGCGTGAAGCGGGAGCCCCATTCCGTCTTGAATAGTGCCACTGCATTGAGGAGACGTTCCCCTTCGGATGCTCCATATCCGCTGCCGGGGCCTGTGGGAGGAAGCGTCATCATCTCCTGAAGGGTCAGGACGCCGTCCGCGTCCGTGTCGTGCCGCGTGAAGAGTTGTTCGACAACTGTGCGTCCGGAGATGCGGCTTACCCTCTCCATTTCAAGTTCCGTTACCTGGAGGTCGCCGTCCAGATCGAACGGGAGAAAGGACGCCAACACTTGGGCACGCACTTGCGATTGGATGGCTTTGACCTGGGCTGTGGCGTCGTCACGATCCAGACCGTTCCCGTCTACGTCAAGTTGGCGAATTGGCCTGGTCAGGACGGATACGAGTTCTTCGCGGGTGGGCGTTCCGCTTCGCAGTGGCAGGTCGCTTTTCAGCAAGGCAAATTGCTGGGCACTGACTCCTTGCGTCATGTTCTGGGCCATGGCGGGAACGGCAGAGATCAGAACCGCGACGATTACGGTGCCGAGCGACAATGACTTCATTGGATGATCCTCTCGAGCGGACAAGAACCGCCGAGAACAAGATAGCGGATGGTAGCAAGGATTGCATCTTGGCTCTTGCGGGATTCTTTCCATCTCCTCGTCAGGTGCCGCCCACGGACTGCAGGCGAGGAGATCTCGTCCTACCAGTCGGGGCAAAGGGACTGGATCTGGAAATAGCTCTCCGGCGTGTCGAGCGCCGCGTTCCGGGCGCGGGCCTCGCGGGTGATGCCGTCGGCGATCTCGTCGACCGCGGCGTTCACCGTGGCGTCCATGCGGTCCTTGGCCTCCGCCAGCGTGCGCGCCCGCACCGGTCCGGCGAGCCGCAGCCGCTCCGCCAGCCGCCCCGAGGCGCCGGAGAGGTGCCGTGCCAGCACCTCCTTGTAGATGCGCACGTGCCGGATCTCGTGCTCGAGGATCACGTTGTAGGGGCACGAGCCGGGGGCATACTTGCTCGAGATCAGGACGCGGATCGGGCTCTCGTATTCCACGGTGAACTCGGCGCTGGCCAGCGAGACGCACCAGCCGCCGTCCGACAGGCGGTACTCGCGGGTCACCATCTCGCCGGCGGTGAGCAGGTTGGCGGTGGCGAGGCCGTTGGTCACCCAGCCGTCCTTCACGGCCATGGACAGGGTGCGGGCGCGCCGGTCGATCTCGTTGTGGTCCACCGAGTGGTCCAGCGCCACGTCGGCCTCGGAGGTGAGGACGCGGACCCCGGGTACCTCAGGCACGCAGGACGATGGGGCGAACCAGGTGTCGGGCTGGAGGAGGTCGAAGGCCGCGGCGGGCGCGGCGGCGAACAGGAACGCCGCCATGGAGAGGATGAAACAGTGCCGCATCGGGTCCGACTCGGGGATGGTCCGACCATGATCAGGCATTTCCGTCCCCCTGGCCATAGGGGAATGGCGGCGGGTTGCCTTTCAGCGGGTCGCGGGTTCGGGTTCCGCTTGCGTGGCGCGTAGGATGGCGGCGGCCACCGCCTCCGGGGGAGCCGTCCCGTCCACCTCGACCAGCAGGCCGGCCTCGCGGAACAAATCCGTCACCGGCGCCGTGCGCTCGCGGTAGATCCGCATCCTGGTGGCGAAGGTCTCGGGGGTGTCGTCGGCGCGTCCGGCGGACGCCCTGGCCGCGACCCTTGCCGCGAGCGCTTCGTCGGGCACGGCGATAGCGACCACGGCGTCTGCCGCGCCATGCTCGAGGACGACGCGGGCCTGCGGCAGGGTGCGCGGGTAACCGTCGAGGATGTAGCCGCCGCGGGCCGCGTCCCGGGACAACACGCCGAGGACGATCCCGGTGATGACGTCGTCGGGGACGAACTCGCCCCGGTCGATCAGGCTGCCGGCGAGGACGCCGAGCTTTGAGCCCGAGGCGATCTCCGAGCGCAGCATCTCGCCGGTCGAGACATGGGGCACGCCAAGCATGGCGGAAAGGAGCGCGCCCTGGGTGCCCTTGCCGCAACCCGGCGGGCCCATGAGGACGAGGCGGGTCACCCCGCCATCCTTGCCGGCGCGGGACTGTCGCCCAGCTGGTCGAGCGCCGTCCTGACGCTTTCCGCGACCACAGGCCATTCCGGCTCGGCGTCGACCCGGACCACCGGGACGTCGTGCCCGGCCATGACCCGGGCCACCTCGGTGGTCTGCCCCATGTAGACCGCTATCCGGTGCGGGAACACCGCCGGGTCGTCGTCGGGGCGACCGCTGGAGGCGGACCGTTCCATCACCCGCGCCATGAGCCGCTCGGGCGAGGCCTCAAGGACAAGGAAGGCGTCGAGGCCGGCGGTCCCGAGGGCGTCCAGAAGGGCGGATGCCTCCTCCGGCTTGCGCGGGAACCCGTCGAGGACGAAGCCGTCGGCGCAGTCGGGGCGGCCAAGCCGCTCGAGGACCATGGCGGTGATGGTGTCGGAAGGCGCGAGGCTACCGTCCGACACCCGCCGGAGCAGGGCGACGGCGGCGGGGTCGCCGGAGGCGGCGCGTTCCCGGATCAGCGCGCCGGAGGAGACGTGGGGCACGCCCAGCCGCTCGGCGGCGATCCGGCCCTGGGTGGACTTTCCGACCGAAGGCGGTCCGGACAGGACGATTCGCATGGGATTCCTTTCGCTGTGCCCGATCAGAACCCGAAAGCATGCAAGCCGCAATCTGGAAGATGGCGCCTGTTCGTGCGAGAACTCGTTGACCGGCAGAATCGGAGTGACGGATGGACGGCGAGATGGACCCGGCGGAAGCGGCGCGCGTGATGCAGGAGGCCTCCCTGCGCTCGGCGGCGGCGTTCGCCAGCGACGGGCGCTCCAGCGAGATGGACGGGGACACCCTGGTCGACTGCCTCCTCGGTGACGGGGAGCCGCCCTCCGAGTGGCGTCCGCACATGCGGCGCCTGCTGGGCGGCGAGGAGGCCACCTTCCTGCAGGACCTCGTCCACTCCGGCGTGTGCTCGTTCACCGACATCGAGGCCGCCGCCGAGCGGTGGCGGGTGGACACCGGGCTCTTGCGCGGCTGGCTGGCCGACATGGCCGCGCGGGAGCGATCCGTCCCCACGACTTGACGGATTGGTGATCACGTCCTTACCGTCCCCGTGTCAAAGCGTCTCGGCCTGCCGATTCGCGCCCACCGGGACAACGAACGCATGCACGGTATCCTGAAGGCGGCCCTGCTGGCCGCGGCTTGTTCGGCACTGGCGGGCTGCGCCCATGTCGGCACCACCACCACGACCCGGACGGC
>Ga0065721_10052516_pt1 | contig 11734 bp, 11 predicted proteins | sample Mesricmetagenome_FD_59108 | JGI IMG/M metagenome (GOLD analysis project Ga0065721, IMG submission 59108) | Mesophilic microbial community from rice straw/compost enrichment Sample: eDNA_1 v2 (version 2) | ecosystem: Engineered > Solid waste > Grass > Composting > Bioreactor | place: USA: Davis...
CAAAATAGTTGCAGTAATAAAAAGCAATGCGCTGAAAACAAAACTTCCCATTCTTCCGAGCAAATAGCTGATGGTCACAACATCGTCCTTCAAATCTTCTTCATACTGATATATCTGAGTCAGAGGGTATAATCCTCCAATCAGCATACTGGAAACCAAAACAGGTAATAAAGGCGTTTGAGAAGGAAAATGCGTCTGAACGGCATGATAGGTTAGAAAAAATATCCATCCTCCCTGAAACACAAACACGGTGAGAAATGCAGCGACGGGATGACGTTTCAACCTGATTTTCCTATAACTATAAGCTCTTGATGCAAGAATGTAGAGTAAAATACCCAGCGCGAACCAAAGTCCTATGAAAAAAGAAAGGGCAAGCGCAATCAAATCCATGATTAGTGTTACATGAAATAATTGCCTCGTCGGTTGCATGGGTTGTGCAAGTCCTCCAATAGGGGTTTCATCACGATCCATGTATGAATTGTATCCGTTGCTGGCAGGATAAACCAACAGATGTAAGATCAGGAATGTCAGAATACTTCTGGTGATGTCAATTTCGGGAGCCTCACTCAATGCAAACAGAAATACAGGGAGGAGAAACAATGAGAAATGCAGCCGCAGCAACTGTATTGTTGAAGGATGAATCACCGAAAGAAATTACAGGATCTGGCCGTCATCTTTTGGCACGGCCAATCAGCCAAAGTATCAGCACAACTACAATCACCACCAATACGATGGCAGTCCAAAATCCCGCTTTGTATATTCCCGCTACCAATTCACAGGAAGAAAGCATTGTCGCCATCGATAGCAATAGGAGCCATAACATCGGTTGTTGTTTCATGAGATCGCCGTTTCTGCATTTTATGCAAAAGCTTTGCCGCAGGGCGATCTACTTCTTCAACTTCCACAAAAAACTGAGGTAAAGGCCGGAAGAATGTGTTTTTGTTTTTGACGGAGAAGGTTTGCCAATGCTCCTGAGACCAAGGTAATCTTCAAACCCAAGTACCAGTATATTTCTTTGTCCAACAGGAACCCGGTAAGTAGCGGCCGCAATCAATCCGAAGTTGAATGATCTTCTTCCTTTGTCAATCTCGGGCGATTCCACTGTATTCCCCTGTTTGGTTTTGATTTTCCCGGTTGCATCCAACAGCCATCCTCCAAACATGCCTGCGCCCAGGGAGAAACGCTCCTTTTCACCGAGACTATAATCCACACGGAGTGGCAATGTGAGATAATGACATTGATACAGAAGGTCACCATCGACAAAGGTGACACCATCGGGAGATAAAAAAGTTCCGTCGTTCAGACGCGAACCCGCACGGTCGAATTGCAAGCCAGCGGACAGTGAAAAATTGCTACCCAATTCTTTCCTGGCGGTTACTCCGGCTGAAAATCCCCAGCGTGCTTTCCAGGATACGAGGTGCTCTTTACCATAAAATTCATTGATGCTCACCCCTGCTTTCGGCCCGATCTCAATCTGCGCCTGCACCAGGACAGGCAGGACAAGTAAAACCAAAAGGACGTTCTTCATAGCTGTCCAAATGTACAGATTTGCAAGGAATAATCAGCCCTGTACCGGTCTTTCAGAGCAGCCTGTTAACTATCTTTGCCCCCTTGTAAACAATACATATCAATGAGAATTTCATATAAATGGCTGAGCGAATACCTGCCCGTGGAGGTGGAACCAGAGCGACTTTCGCGGATACTGACCTCCATTGGTCTGGAAGTGGAGCAAATGGAACATTATGAAGAAGTGAAAGGCGGGCTAAAAGGCCTCGTGATTGGAGAAGTGCTTCATACAGAACAACACCCCAATGCCGATAAATTAAAACTGACCAAAGTAAACATTGGCCGCGAAGAACCTTTGCAAATTGTTTGTGGCGCGCCGAATGTTGCCGCCGGACAAAAAGTAGTTGTGGCTCCCGTGGGTGCAACCATTTATCCGGTATCAGGTGATCCGCTGACCATGAAAGTTGCAAAGATCCGTGGTGTTGAAAGTTATGGTATGATTTGCGCGGAAGATGAAATTGGTCTGGGAGACTCACATGCCGGCATCATGGTGCTGCCTTCTGATGTAAAACCAGGCACGCTTGCTGAAGATTATTTTCAACCCTATACCGATGTTGTTTATGAAATCGGTCTGACGCCCAACCGCATGGATGCCATGAGCCATTGGGGTGTAGCGCGTGACGTGTGCGCGTATCTTTCGCATCACGATAAAAAAGAATTGAAGCCTGTTCTGCCGCACGGACAATTCAAAGTAGACAACAATTCGCTGCGCGTAGATGTTTCTATTGAAAATACAGAAGCATGTAAACGTTATTCGGGTGTGTGTATTGCGAATGTAAATGTGAGCGAATCACCCAAATGGCTGCAGGAACGTTTACGCTCCATCGGACTTCGTCCAATTAATAATATTGTGGACATCACAAATTTCATTCAGCACGAAACCGGCCAGCCTTTACATGCTTTCGATTATGATGCTATTGGGGAACACCGTATTGTGGTAAAAACAATGCCCGAAGGAACTCCTTTCGTCACACTTGATGAAAAAGAAAGAAAACTGCATGCCGAAGACCTGATGATCTGCGATGCCGGCAAAGGCATGTGTATAGCGGGCGTATTTGGTGGTGTTCATAGCGGTGTAACAGAAAAAACCAAAAACATTTTCCTGGAAAGTGCCTGGTTTGATCCTTCTTTTATCCGCAAAACATCTTTCCGTCATGGATTGAGAACAGATGCGGCAACACGATTTGAAAAAGGGGTGGATATTTCAAATACCGTAGCGGTACTGAAACGTGCAGCGATGCTGATTCGTGAGATTGCAGGAGGAACAATTGCTTCGGAAATCACAGATCTGTATCCCGATCCGCTTCCGAAAAGTGAAGTCACTCTAAAATATCATTACCTGCGCAAACTCAGTGGAAAGAATTATCATCCCGATGCAGTGAAGACGATTTTACAAAGTCTTGGATTTACTGTAGTAAAAGATGGCGTCGATGCTCTGGTAATAGAAGTTCCTTATCACAAACCAGATGTAACACTTCCGGCAGACATCGTCGAAGAAATTTTGAGAATTGATGGTCTCGATAATATTGATATTCCGACAACCATTGCCATTTCACCTTCCATCGATCCGAATTATAAAACAGAACAAACAAAAGAAAAGATCGCGGGGATGTTGACAGGACTTGGTTTCTCAGAAATTCTGACCAATTCCATCACCAATGCAGCCTATTATTCGGAAACAGAATTGCAGACAACAGTAAAACTGCTAAACAATCTTAGCAGCGAATTGAACATTCTGCGTCCCTCGATGATTCACACAGCACTGGAAGTGATTGCATTTAATATTAACCGAAAAAATCTCAATCTGAAATTTTTTGAGTTCGGAAAAACTTATGCGAGCAGCGGTGTGGGACAGTACAATGAGACAAATCATCTCTGTCTGTATGTAACTGGTGCCACTTCCGGACAGCAATGGAAAGGGAAAGCAGTGCCGGCAGATATTTACTATGTAAAAGGAGTTGCAGAAGCGTTGTTATCTGCATTGGGATTAAAATCAGAAGAGCTTGAACCCGTGCAGTGTGATGGCTTCCATCAGGCAATGATACTGGAAAGAAATGGAGAACGTTTGCTACAGCTTGGAAAGATCAATCCTGCGCTCGCATCGAAATTCGATATCAAGCAACCTGTGTTCGTGGCTGATTTTTATTGGGACAATATCCTGCAATATGCTGCGAGCAAAGTACGTTTCAAAGAAATCCCGAAATATCCGGCAGTAGAAAGAGATCTCGCAATGATCGTTCCGCAAAGTCTGAAATATGTGGAAGTGCGCGAACAAATCAACAAGCTCAGGATGAACAAGCTGAAAGAAGTAAAGCTGTTTGATATTTTCGAAAGTGAAAAGCTGGGAACAGGAAAAAAATCCCTGGCAATCAATCTGACTTTCCAGGATGATGAAAAAACGCTGACGGATAAAGAAATTGATGGCTGGATGAATAAAATCATGGTTACCTTAGAGAAAGAACTTCAGGCCGAAATCAGAAAATAATATGAGCATAGACCAGCAATTCAATGTATTGAGCGAAAAGCTGCAACTGCTGTTGAAGCAACATGGTCGTTTGCAAAAAGAAAATGAAAGACTTCGGATTGAACTGAATGAATACAGAGATCGTGAAAAACAAATGCAGGAAAAGATAGAAGAGCTGGAACAGCAGGTAAGCATTATGAAAATCACCGCGGGTGAAATGAGCGAGAAAGACAAAAAGGAATTTGAGAAAAAGATCAATCAGTACATCCGCGAAGTAGACAAATGTATTGCGTTTCTAAGCCAGTAACGATGTGCTATTCTAACCTTTGACCATCACTATTTATCATCATGGACAATCTCATTCCTCTCAATCTTGTTATCGGCGATCGCACCTACCGCGTTCGTATTCATCCACAGGATGAAGAGGTAGTGCGCAAAACCGCAAAGACGATCAACGATAAACTTCTTGAATTCAAAACCCAGTTTGCGGGAAAGGATATGCAGGATTATATCGCCATGGTGCTGGTATGGTTTGCAACCGAACAAAATGCCGCGATCTCCAATCAGGTAAATCTTGAAAATGTGAGCAGCAGACTTCAAACACTGGAAAAGATGGTGGATAGTGTGCTGCGCGAAGAGGGGTGAAGAGTGTGGTGTGTGGAGTTTGGGGTTTGGAGTGGTGGTTTTCTTACTGAATGCATTTGAGATTCAGGTGCAACACACTTCAATAACACAACGCTTTTTCAACCGCGCAACCGCTACCCCAAACCCCAAACTCCAAACCTCACACTCCCGTTTGATTTTTGACCTTCTCGCCTTACTTTGGCAGCACCTCCTCCAGCTTTCTCAAAAGCTCCTCTCCTCTCAGGTTTTTCGCAATAATTCTTCCATCAGGATCGATCAGCAGGTTTTGAGGAATGGCTTTGATGCCGTATTCCTTCGCAACAGCATTGTCCCAATGCTTCAGATCACTCACCTGCGTCCAGGTAAGTCCATCCTTACGAATTGCTTCCAGCCATTTTTCTTTACCATCGGGTTTGTCGAGAGATACACCTAATATGGTGAAGTTTCTGTTTCGGAATGTTTCAAATGCTCTTACCACATTCGGGTTTTCTTTTCTACACGGTCCGCACCAGCTTGCCCAGAAATCGATCAACACATATTTTCCTCTGAAAGATGAAAGAGAAACAGGTCTTCCCAACGTATCGTTTTGTGTAAAATCACTGGCAATGGAACCTATGGCAGTCTTTTTGGCAATCTCAATTTGTTTTATCAAAGCCAGCGCCGATGGTTCCTGAAGCGTTTCCTTTGGCAGTTTTGCCAGCAATGGTTCAACCTCCGCGGGAACGATATCATATCCTGCATACATACTCAATGCATACACAACCACCGGGGAATTAGGATGATCCAATACAAACTGCTTGTACACCTTTTCCTTCTTTTCATTATCCAGTGCCATTACCTGCGAGCGAACCTCTTCTGCCTGCTCCGGTTTTCCACCCAGCATGAGCTCATTATATTTTGCTACCAAAGCACTGATCCTGTCGTCATATTCTCTTGCCTGCGTTGTGAGTTTGATATAATCATCGTGCGCTGCAGACCCTGTTACGGTGGTGTTGGTCAGACTCTCTTTTGAATGAAGCTTTGTTTTACCCGGACCCAGAACCAGACTTGTACGTTCCTGGAGTGGGTGGGCCTCGCCAGGTTGTTGAGCGTATTTCACAACCAGCACCGCCATTTCGGGTTCCTTGATCGTGCCCCTGAAGCGATACTGACCTTCTTTCGGCTTCACGCTGTCCATTTTGGCCTGATTTCTCTCACCATAGGTCAGATACACCCATTCCACCGGATTTTTGGTAGCAAGGATGCCCTCGATCTCAAACGGTTTTTCGGTTTGCGCGAACATGGTTACCGGACACAATAAAAGCAGGATTACCTTTTTCATAGCGCAATGGTTTCTTGCAATTTGGTGAATTTGATGAAATTTCAGAGACCTTTCACCACATTTATGGAGATGCCTGAAAATAGCGCCCGTTTTGTATCTTCGCCATCTGCCATAAAAAGCAGAATGACAGGTTATTGTAACCATATAAACCATCTAATACAAAAACAGACGCAGAATGGACATCAACATAATTACTATTATCATCGCCATTGCTGCCCTCCTCGTGGGCATCATAGCGGGTAAACTCATCTTTGCCAAAGATACCAAGCGTAAGATCGAAGAAGCTGAACTCCAGGCCCAAACACTGATCAAAGAAGCAGAACTGAGGGCCGAGACCATACGTCAGAAAAAAGAAGTAGAAGCCAAAGAGCGTTTCATCCAACTCAAAGCAGAGCACGAAAAAGAAGTTCTCGAAAGAAACCGACGCGCCGGTGAAGCTGAAAACAGAATCAAGCAAAAAGAGAACACGCTCAATCAAAAGATGGAGCAGCTCGAACGCCAGATCAAGGAAAACGACGCCATCAAACAAAATCTCAATCGTCAGATAGAAGTTGTAAACACCCGTCAGGCCGAACTGGAAAAACACCAGGAAGAACACATGCGCCGACTGGAAAAAATTTCCGGCCTCACTGCCGAAGAAGCTAAAAGTCAACTGATCGAAAGTCTGAAACAGGAGGCGCACTCACAAGCGCTCGGACTGCAACAGGAAATCATTGACGAAGCCAAACAAAAAGCAAACAAAGAAGCCAGAAAGATCATCATCCAAAGCATTCAGCGTACTGCTGCGGAACAGGCTATTGAAAATGCCATCACTGTATTCAACCTTGAAAGTGATGAGATCAAAGGTCAGATCATTGGTCGTGAAGGAAGGAACATCCGCGCCATTGAAGCAGCTACCGGAGTGGATTTGATCGTTGATGATACTCCTGAGGCCATCATCCTTTCCTGCTTCGATCCCTTGAGAAGAGAGATCGCACGTCTTTCCCTGCAACGTCTCGTATCCGACGGAAGGATTCACCCTGCACGTATCGAAGAAGTGGTGGAAAAAACACGCAGACAACTGGAAGAGCAGGTGATGGAAATTGGTGAAAGAACAGTAATCGAGCTCGGCATCCACGGTTTGCACAAAGAACTGGTGCGCATGGTCGGTAAAATGCGGTTCCGTTCTTCCTATGGTCAAAACCTGCTGATGCACAGTCGCGAAGTAGCTAACCTCTGTGCTGTGATGGCCGCTGAACTGGGACTGAATCCCAAACTTGCGAAACGTGCTGGTCTGCTCCACGACATTGGTAAAGTTCCGGACGAAGAAACAGAACTCAGCCACGCGCTGCTGGGAGCCAAACTGGCAGAAAAATATGGCGAAAATCCCGCTGTGGTGAATGCCATTGGTGCACACCACGATGAAATGGAAATGCAGTATGTGATCTCACCAATCGTTCAGGCTTGCGATGCCATTAGTGGTGCAAGACCGGGAGCCAGAAGGGAGATCATGCAACAATATCTTCAAAGGATTAAGGAACTGGAAAATCTTGCGCAGGCTTATAATGGTGTAGAAAAAGCATACGCCATCCAGGCTGGTCGCGAACTTAGAGTGATCGTTGAAGCCGATAAGGTTTCTGACACCGACAGCGAAAGACTTTCTTTCGAGATCGCTCAGAAGATCCAGACTGAAATGACTTATCCTGGTCAGATCAAGGTTACTGTAATCCGCGAAAAACGTGCGGTGAACGTAGCCAGATAAGATTTGAACCCGCTTTGAATTCTCCATGGATTACTTCAAAATAGGCCGCTTTGTTGCCACCTTTGGATTGAAAGGTGAGTTGATATTGCGTCATAACCTTGGGAAAAAATCATCTCTCAAAGGGATTAAGGCCATTTTCATAGAAGAAAAAAAAGAAAGTTTTATTCCCTGGTTTGTAGAGAGTACGCGTATCAAAAATGATGAGGAAACCTACTTCAAAATTGAAGGCATCGACGTAAAGGAACAGGCGGGAAAACTCACACAAAAAGAGGTCTGGATCACCGAAGAAGATTTCAACAAATTTTCATCCAAATCTTCTCCCATCAATCTGCTGGGTTACGAGATTGTTGAAGGAGAAAAATCACTTGGAAAAATCCTTGAAGTGATTGAACAACCGCACCAGGTGCTTTGTCGCGTTGAAATTGACGGCAGGGAAGCTTTCATTCCCCTGCATCAGGAAACACTGGTTAAGATTGACCGGAAGAAGCGGCAGGTTGCAGTCGCGCTGCCTCCAGGATTACTGGAAATTTATCTGTAGAAACTCCCACCGCCTTAATGGTATTCCTCGCCTGAATCATATGACGCTGTTCATGTGCAATCAGGAATCTGAAAGTATCCCCCAGCTTAAAACGAATGAGTTTGCTGATGGAAATCGGTACACGAATCGTGTTCAGATTTCTTCTCCGCGCCACCTCCAGCAATTGAATCAGTTTATGCTGATGCTCGAAAAATTCATTGAATACGGTTTCAACATTTAGACTTTTATCCGGCGTATAGGCCTTCATCGCCCTCATTTTGTTTTTGACTTCGTAGACATTTGTGGGCATCATCATTTTAGTGAAATAATTGCCCCAAAAACCCGAAACAAACCAGGCATTTTGCTCTTTTGAAATTGCCGCCATCGCCTTTTCAATGGCAGGAAGATAATATCGATTATATGCATTCAGATGCTCCAGGATTTGTGCTACACTCCACTTCCCTTCTCCCACGCTATAACCCAGCTTCACCGGATCAGCCGTACGTAAATGTTCTGCCGCCTCAATGAGCTTTTGAACGTCGGACTGCAGCTGGTTGATCAGATCTTCGCTTTTGAACTTTTTCATAAACCGTATTTTTTGCAAAGCTATGCCATGTGAGTTGCAAAATCTTTGCCGCTAATAAAGTTGAGGTTAGAATAATGTTATCTGTTTAACTGTCAATCGTTAACTAAATTTGACGTCCGACTTTTATTTTCTGCATCCTACTTTTCGCCATATTGCCCATTTTGATCTCGATGCGTTTTTTGTATCAGTGGAGATCCTCAAAAATCCTTCTCTAAAAGGAAAGCCAATCATTGTGGGCGGCGACGGACAACGAGGTATCGTTGCAGCATGTAGTTATGAAGCGAGAAAATACGGCATTCAAAGCGCCATGCCCGCACTCACGGCAAAACGTCTTTGTCCTCATGCCATTTTTATCAGAGGCAGTTATCACGATTACAGTCATTACTCACGAATGGTCACGCAAATCATTGCCGATGCGGTGCCTGTATACGAAAAAGCTTCTGTAGATGAATTCTACATTGATCTAACGGGAATGGACAGGTTTTTTGGAGTGAGTCAATTCACACGCGAGCTCCGGGAAAAGATCATCCGCGAAACCGGACTTCCTATCTCCTACGGACTTTCCACTTCCAAGCTTGTAAGCAAAATGGCTACCAACGAAGCAAAACCAAATGGTTTTTTGGAAGTAGCACCCGGCAAGGAAACCGATTTCCTCTGGCCGTTGACTATTGATAAAATTCCAGGTGTTGGTAAACAAACACAGATCCAGCTGAATGCATTAGGACTTCATACAATAAAAGACATTGCGCAAACGCCTCTGGATGTACTGGAACATCATTTTGGAAAATGGGGAAAGAAACTTTGGGAAAAATCGCATGGCATTTCCAATTCCCCTGTTGAACAATACAGCGAACAAAAATCTTTATCGCACGAAAATACTTTCCACGAAGACAGCCGTGATATTCAGTTCCTTCATACCGAACTGGTAAGGCTCACAGAAAAATGCGCATACGATCTTCGGAATGATGAAAAACTCACCGGTTGCGTTACAATAAAATTGCGTTATGCGGATTTTACAACTGTCTCAAAACAGGAAGTAATTGACTACACCGCGCTTGATAATGTTCTCACCGCAAAAGTGAAAGATCTCTTTGCCAAACTGTATAAAAAAGGAGAAAAGGTGCGACTACTGGGAGTGAAGTTCAGCCACCTGGTTCCCATGACCCTGCAGATGAACCTGTTCGACAATGCCGTGGAAAAACTGGAACTCTATAAAGCTGTGGACGATATCAAAAATCAGTTTGGCAGTGGTGTCCTTACAAAGGCGACCACACTCCGAAGAAAAAAAGAGTAATCGTTCCGTTAAAAATTTCATAACCGGCTTCGGTGACAGAATTTTATTCTTGATATTAGTAAATTAGCCGAATAAAATTCTTGAAGATGTCGTATTCCCTCGATGCTACCGACCTCAGGATTCTTTCGCTGATCCAGCCCAATGCCGCTTTGACCAACAATGAGCTGGCTAAAAAAATCGGTATGGCGCCTTCGGCTGTATTGGAAAGAGTAAAGAAACTGGAGAAAAAAGGGATTATCGAAGGTTATCCTGCACGCATCAAACCAGAAGCGCTCGGACTCAAACTTCTGGCTTTCATTTTTATTAAAAGCGGTGAAGGTCCGGGCAATGCAGGTGTGGCCAGACAACTCGCGAAAATTCCGGAGGTGATGGAGCTGCATCACATTGCAGGCGAAGATTGTTATATAGCAAAGGTGAGAGTGCAGGATCCGTTGTCGCTCATTCACCTGATGCGTGAGAAATTCGGCAAGATCCCCAATATCCTGTCAACGAAAACTACGATTGTACTAGAGACCCTGAAAGAAGACAATCAATTACCAATTCCAAAGAAACTGAAATGAACGACCTAGTTAAAAAAACACCGGGATCACTTGTAATCGCCTCTTTTGCGGCCATCTATATTATCTGGGGCTCTACATATCTGGCCATTTTGATTGGACTGGAAACCATTCCACCATTTTTCCTTGCAGGCACACGATTTCTAACCGCAGGTTTGCTACTATTAGCATACGCATTTTACAAAGGAGAAAAACTTCCCGATACAACTTCTTTATTACGCATTGGATTAGCAGGGATTCTGATGTTATACATTGGCAATGGAACTGTTACCTGGGTGGAACAACATCTTCCCAGCGGACTTGCTGCCATCATTGTGGCTACTGTTCCACTATGGCTCGTGATACTCGACAGAGGTCAGTGGAAATTTTATTTCTCTAATATTCAAATCATTGGTGGTCTGCTGGTAGGTTTTGCCGGCGTAATTCTTTTGTTTGCGGGCAATGCCGCCGGCGATCTGTTTTCGGATCCTTTAAAATTTGTCAGTCTGCTGGTATTGATGGGAGGCATCGTAAGCTGGAGCATAGGAACCCTTTTTTCCAAATACAAACCAATGCAGGGTTCCACTACAATGAAGGTTGCGGTGCAATCAATTACCGCGGGTTTATTCTTCATCCCTACCGGTTTTATTTCCGGGGAACACGAAGGATTTTCCATTAGTGATGTGAGCACGAATTCGCTTTTAGCACTGTTTTATCTGACTTTTTTTGGCTCCATCCTCGCCTATCTCGCATATATGTGGTTGTTGAGTGTAAAACCGGCATCGCTTGTTGGAACTTATGCTTATGTAAATCCTGTCGTAGCCGTGTTCCTGGGATGGCTGATAGCAGCAGAACAAATTAGCATGCAGCAGGCGATTGGCCTGGGTGTGATCATTCTCGGACTGATCATCGTGAACATGTCGAAAGAAAAAAAATCGCCCTTACTCAAACCAGTGGGGAAAGGTGCTGTTTAGCTAACCGGTCCGGAATACACAAACAACTTATCTTCGCTGACCGTTAACACTCAATTTTTTTCTATGACTACAGCCTGGAAAGATTATCAGGAAAAAAACAAACAACGCTTT
>Ga0065721_10052518_pt1 | contig 11733 bp, 12 predicted proteins | sample Mesricmetagenome_FD_59108 | JGI IMG/M metagenome (GOLD analysis project Ga0065721, IMG submission 59108) | Mesophilic microbial community from rice straw/compost enrichment Sample: eDNA_1 v2 (version 2) | ecosystem: Engineered > Solid waste > Grass > Composting > Bioreactor | place: USA: Davis...
GGCTGCCACTGCTGCGGCTACCGCTCCTGCCACGTCCTCGGCCGCGGAAACGAACATCTGTCCGCCCGTCATCGCGGCCAGGTAGCCGACGCTGCTTTCGAGCGAGTCCTCGCCTACGAGCACGACCGTAAAGCGCGCGCCCGTCTCGACTGCCTTCTGGACGTCGATGGGCGTCCAGCTCTTTCCGTCCGTGACGAGCAGCACATTCGCCTCCCGGCGCGAACCCGTCACCTTGGCGACAGCCCCGGCGATCTCGGTGCCGCCGCTGTCGAAGGGGACATCGAGCGTGGCCAAGGCGTCGCCCTTCACTTTCGCGACGCGGCGGCAGCTGCTTGAGAAGGTCCATACGGTGACGGTATCACTGCCGGTCAGATGCTTGCCGGACGCGGCCCTGAGGCCGGCCAGGACGGCGTCCCACTTGGTGCCGTGCCCTTCGGTCCTGCGGGCGACCGCCTCCCTCATGGAGCCGGAGGTGTCGAGCAGGAAATCGGCGTCGAGCGGCAGGTCGCGGACCTCGCCCGGAGCGAAGGAGATATCCACCTGCCTGCCGTCGGCCGCGCGGCCGACAAGCGGGGAGGGGACCCCCGAATAGAGGCCGACGACCTTGACCTCGACCGGACTGTCAAGCCTGGCCTTCACTGCGCCCGTGGCCGCAGCGCCGTTGACGAAGGCGGTTCCGGAGGCCGACGTGACCGTCACGTCGGCCTCCCGGGCCTCGCCGCCCGTCAGGATGCGGTCGGAATCGACGAAGGGCTGTTCCCCGTATACCTGGCCGACGGTGACGGGAATGCGGAAGCGCCCGTCTCCGTCCTCGAGCGCGAGCGGGGTGACGAAAGTCGCCGAGACCTCGATCTCGGCCCCGGGAGCGACGTTGGCCACGGACAGCATATGGAGGCCGCGAAGAAGCTCCTCGTGCAGGACGGCGGGCTTGCCAGCGTCGATGGCGTCCTCGTAGGACTGCCGGGCCGTGGCCCTGGCCTGAGCCTTGCCTGTCAGCACTTTCCCGCCGACCTTGGCCTCGATGCCGGTGACGGCGCTCTCGAACGGCACGGGGAAGGTGATCGTGGCCTCGATCGGGATGTCCTCTTCGTTGCGGAACACGCGGACGAGCCGGACCATGGCGAGGCCGGAGACTACCCGGACGTGGTATGCCGTCGACTTCAGGGGAACCGGATGGCCGTCGGCGCGCGCGCTGACGAAGTTCGCGATGGTGCTGTCGTGCTTCATTCTGCCTTCTCCTCCGGTTCGGCCCGTGCGGCGCCCCGCACCGCGTCCGCGATTGCACTGGCGAGGGCCTCCGCCCCCTTCTCGCGCAGGACCGAAGCCTCGATCCTGACTTCCACCCCCGGCAAGGGGGCGATTAGCAGCGGCCCGCCGTCGCCGGCGGCCGCGATCCTTTCCCTGATGACATCGAGCGAACCCACGCCTGCGGCCTTCAGCCGGGCGTAGGTCTTGAGCGCCACGAGGTGCTCGGGACCGTAGGAGGCGTTGCGTCCGCGGCTGCGGGGTTCGGGGACGACCTTCTGCGCGATGAGGAAACGGATGTTGCGCCTGGGCTGGCCCGTGAGCCGTTCCAGGTCCTCCATCCTGAGGCCGTCATGGGCCTCGCCGTCATGGCTGGTCGCGTCTTCCATCGCCTCGTCCGTTTAATGTGACAGTTAACTGTCGCATTATGGCCGGGCGTGCGTCAAGAAGAATTTGACAGCTAACTGTCTAATTATTGGCGAGAGCGGAGCGCGGTCCTAGCCCGCACCAAGGCGGCACGGGCGGGGCATCAGGCCGTTCCGAAGCTGTCATCGGCGTCGGCGGCGACGTTCTCATCGCCGTCAGCGCCGGAGTCGCCGTCCAGTCGGCGCTCGTAGCCTAGCGCGGCAAGCGCGGCGTCGGCCTCGGCCTCGTCGAGGTCAGCCGACACGAAGCAACGAAGCCGGCCCTTGCCTTTAAGGGGCACCAGCGCGATGCGGCCCTCGGCCACGAGGACGTCGGTAATCTGGCGGACGCGCTCGGACGAGACGCCCAGTTCGGCCGCGAGGTCGGGCTGGGTGACGGGACCCTTGGCCACGAGTTCCTCGATGCGCGTCCAGTTGGGGCCGCGCTGCTGGCCCGACCAGCCTCCTGAACGGAGCGGGGACACGCCGTCCTCCGTGGGGATCGAATAGACCTTCTGGCCTCCGCGCCGCCACATGGCGGCCTTTCCGCGAGCCTCCAGGTAGCGCAGCGCAGACTTGGCCTCGGCGAATTCGGAACCCGGAACCTTGTCGCGCACGGCGCTCACCGGATAGCCGCGGCCGTCGGAAATGACGTCGAGGACCACCCTGCAGAACGCCTCCCACGCACGGGACCGTTCCTCGGCCCCGTCGGAAGCGTCGACCACGCACCTGAGCGCAGCCAGATGACCCACGTCGTCAGAGACGAGCCTGACGTGGCGCCGCGTCTCGCGGGCGATGTCGGAAAGGCGGGCAGGGCCGTTCATCCGCAGGAAGCGCAATACGGCGGCCGCGCCTTCGTACAGTCCTTCCGGAAAAGGGTCCATGCCCGGGCTGGCAGCGAAGCGGCGCTGGTCCATGCGGTCGGGCGGCATCGTCCAGTCGTTGGCGGCTGATCCGGGCACGAAGCACCAGGCGCCTTCCCGTGCGAAGGCCGACTTGAGCCGAGCGCCCGAACGCGCCTTCGCCAGCCGCTCCGAGGGAACTTCCTCGCTGGGCCTGGGGGCGTCGGCCATCACGAGGGCTGCGAGGCCCCGGCCGGCCGGGGTCAGGCCGATGTACTCCTCGATGAAGCCCTTGTCCCGCAGGAACGCAAGCGCGTCGCGCAAGGCGCTTTCCGGCAGGCCGGAACCGGACAGGAGATCCTTCACGCTGACCGGGCTTGCCTTGGCGACGGCCTGGAAAACGCCGATCGCCCGCGCGGAAGCGCCGAAGTCCGAGGACTCAATTTCATGCGTGAAGAGGGTCTGATCCATGGGAGCCATCCTTTCGGTCCCAAGGGGAATAGACGAATCCTACAAAGCAGTCAACAAACTTGGCACGAATCCTTGCGCGAATCCTTCATGCGGGTCCTTACGATAGGTGAGGCGGCGCGATATCGGGCCGCGAAGCCTTTCGCGCGCGGCAGCCGGCCCGCCCCGCCGCCGCCAACGCATGTTCCCGTCTTCTGCGTGGCCCTGCCCACGGCTCTGTCGAGGGGAAATCGCATGGCCGCAGCATCACCCTGTCCCTTCGGGGCAGGAATGGCCCGCGGTTCCGGCTCCTCGCGTCGGACGCCTTCGCCGCGCGTTTCAGTGGCCGACCCCTTCCCGGACGCTTCTTTCCCATGGACGTTTCGCCCATCCCGGAACCGGCCAGGCTCCTACGCGGTCATTCGGTCGACTAGTGCCTGGCGCCAGCTTGCGGAACCGCGGCGGGGCGAAGTATGTTCCCGTTACGTTCTCATCGGTTCCCGCATGACCAAGCCATACGACGGCTCCGAAACGACTGGCTTCATGTCACCCGCGCGCGACCACGCCGACGGGGCCGTGGACCTGTCGGAGGCGCTCAGACTCGCCTCTCCGAGCCGATATCCCGTTCGGGTCAGGGGAGGCGGGTTCGCTTCCCGGGGAATACTCGACGGCGACGTCCTTGTGGTCGACGCTGCGCTAGATCCGGCTCCAGGCGACATCGTCGTCGCGGTCGCGAACGGGGAGACGGCGCTCGCCGTCGCGGAGAAAAGGGGAGGCAGGCTGCGCCTGAGGCGGCCGGACCGCTACCTCGACGAGGACGGCAGCGAGGTCTGGGCGGTCGCCGTGGCACTCGTGCGCGAGAGGCTGCGATGACATCCTTCGCCCTCGTCGACGGCAACAGCTTCTACTGCTCCTGCGAGCGGGCCTTCGACGCGCGCCTGGCCGGGGTCCCTGTCGTCGTCCTGTCCAACAACGACGGCTGCGTGATCTCGCGCACCGCCGAGGCGAAGGCGCTCGGGATCGCCATGGGCGAACCGTGGCACATCGCCTCGAAACGGCCCGAGCTGAAGGGCGTGCGCTGGTTCTCGAGCAACTACGCGCTCTACGCCGACATGTCGCGGCGCATGTTCGAGGTGCTGTGCTCCTTCTCCCCGGACGTGGAACCCTACTCGATCGACGAGATGTTCCTCGGTCTCGACGGCCTCCGGGGCAACAGGGAAGCCCTTGGCGCGGAGGTCCGGGCGGCGGTGCTTCGGATCGCCAAGATCCCCACCTGCGTTGGGATCGGCCCGACCAAGACGATCGCCAAGCTCGCCAACAGGCACGCCAAGAACACGCCGTCGCTTCGAGGCGTGTGCGACCTGACCGATCCGGAAGCCAGGCGCAGGCTCTACGAGGAGCTGCCTGTCGCCGAGGTCTGGGGGATAGGGCCTGCATCCGCGGCGCGGCTCGCGCGGCACGGCGTGCGGACGGTCGAGGACTTCCTGCGCATGCCGGCGGCGCTCGCGCGCGACGAACTCACCGTCACCGGGGCGCGGATCCAGGAAGAGCTTCGCGGCACGTCCTGCCTGCCCCTTTCCATGCTGGCCCCCGCGCGGAAGGGACTGGCGGTCACCCGCTCGTTCGGCGCTCCGGCCCGCTCGCGCGAGACGCTGGAACAGGCCGTAGCGTCCTTCGCCACGCGCGCCGCGGAGAAGCTCCGGGAGGCAGGCATGGTCGCCGGGCACATGTCCGTCTTCATGCGGACCAGCGACTTCGCCCCGGGAACGAAGCGCTCGGCGCAGGCTTCGTCCTCGATCGAGCCGACGTCCGACACGCTCGCCATCGTCTCCGCAGCCATCCGGATGGCCCGCAGGCTATGGAAGGACGGCTACGCCTACGCGAAGGCCGGCGTGATGCTGGGCGACCTGTCGCTCGCCGCCGAAAGGCCTGCCGACCTCTTCCCCTCGCGCGATCCAGCGCGTTTCACGCGCCTCATGGAAGCGATGGACGTGCTGAACGCCCGCATTGGGCGCGGCGCCGTCCGTCCGGCGGCCGCAGGCGTGGGCGCGCCGTGGAAGCCGCGGCAGGGAAACCTCAGCCCGCGCTACACGACCGATCCCGAGGGCTTCATGCGGGTCGTCGCCTGAGGGCGGCCGTGCTCCCGGCAACGGCTTGCCTGACTGTCCTGCGGCAGGCACCATAATGATCCGACGGCACCGCACCTTGGGCCATGCCCGCGCGGATATCACAAAGGGTCTCCGGAGGAGGCTGGCCTCGGCGGAGGCGGTCCATCCGGGCCGCCTCCCGTTATTCGTCGGATGCTCCCCGCCACGCTAACCTTCGCCGGACGGAGGACGGACATGGACGACATGAGACCGGAAAGGCTGAGGCCCGCGAAAGACCTGGAGCCGGGAATGCTCGACGGCTATTTCGCAGGCCTGTCCGCTGGTTACACGGATGCGGGCTTCGGCCTTGGCGACGTGATGGCGACCATCTGGCACAGGTCCTTGGAAGCGGCTTGGCCGTCCGCGCTGCGGCTCGCCCGCACGCTCGGAAGGGATCCGGGCCCGGCCCTCGAAGGCTGGAGGTTCCGCGCCGTCGGCGACGGCAATCCGTGGCATGCGTCGTTCGTGGCGGAGAAGGAAGACGGGTCCGGATTCCTCTACACCCTGGCCCTGCGCAAGGAGAGGTCGGAAGCGGACCTGCAGCGCCGCCGAGCCGCCGCGGCAGAGGCGAGCGCCGACAAGGGGCCCGACGAAGCCAGGGCGGTCCTCGCAGGCATGCTGATCGCGGAGATGAGGGAGGACGACGCCGCTGCCGTGGCCGACCCTGCCGTCTACCGCGACCCATCCGGGGTAAACATGGCGGAAGATGTCATGGTCCATGCCTTCGGCAGCGGAACGGCCCCGGACTTCTACGACGGCTACGCCGTGCCGCTGGCTGAGCTGCTACGGACAGTGGGGGCAGGCGGCTACGCACACGGCCTCGTCGGAACCTGCAGGCCTACTGCAAATGAACTCGACCCCGAACCTTGCCGATCGTCCTCCGACCGCTGTCCCGAGACCGTGGCCGCGCTGCTGGCCCTGTCCGTGCTCGACCGCGGGCTGGAAGCCGCAGGACTCCAGCAGGACGTAAGGAAGCGCGCCCGCGAGGTCTCGTCCTGGTCATACGCCCACTACGGCGACGCGCGCGCCGCGGTCCTCGCGGAAGCGGCGCAGTGCGCGGTCTACTGCGACTCGGGATTCGCCGGGCCTCATTCCTATGAGACAGCCTGGGAATACTGGAAGGAGGCGGCATGCCACGACCTGTCGAGGATCGCAGGCCAGGCCGCCGAGACGGCGGCGATGCTCGGGGAGGGCGGGCACGTTTCCATGGAGGACGCCTATTGCTTCAACGACCTCGACGACCAAGCGTTCGCGAGGCCTCTCGCAGGCGGGCTGACGGCGGTCTGGCTGAGGACGCAGGCAGGCGGCTACGGGATCGTGATGCGCGCCGTCGCGTCATGCGTTCCGGACCACTTCTCCATCGCGCGCGTCGACGAGGGCTGGGGAAAAGCGGTCACGGCGATCTCGCCGGACATGCCGGGCTTCCTCGGCTCCTTCAACGCGGTCGACGGAGGGGACGGCAGGCGCAGGTTTACCGCAACCCTGATGGGCAGGTTCACCGACAGGGCGGTGCGGGACCTCAACAACGTGCTCCTGACGCTCGACTCGGCGCATTGCTGCCTGTCCGATGAGCGACGGGCAGCGCCAGCACGCTGAACCGCCAGCGGCCTCGCATGAGGCGGGAGAACGCCTTCGAGACGGCTCGCATCCTCTCGGCCTCCTCGGGAGATGGAGGCTCCGGGGCCTTCTGTCTCGCCACGGGCCTGGCGAGGAGCTGCCGCTGCGCGGCAATGTCCACGACGTTGAACTTGCCGATGGCGCCCAGCAGCGCAGCCGGGCTGTGTTTCGCCCTCACGCGTCCGAGCAACGTCTCCTGGCGCGTTGCCGGGTCGATCCTGACGATCGTCCAGAGCGGCATCAGGAACGCTTCCTGGCCGTCTCAGCGACCATCCGCACCAGCGCGTGGAAGCCTTCGGTCTCTGCCCGCGCCTCCTCGATCTCCTCGCGCCATGCGAGCATCGCCTCTACCCGCTCGGCGGCCGTGCCCTTCAGCGTGTGCCAGTCGAGCTCGTGCCAGTCGTATTCCGGATCGAGAAGCTCGAGGGCGCGGAACATGACGGTCTTCTCGTAGTGGTTGCGGCCGTCCGCCTCGTCGCCAAAGATGCCAGTCCCGCTGTCGCTCTCGTCGAGAACCATCCAGCAGACTGTTCCGTCTTCCTTCGGCTGCCGCTCGAGCCTGAGCCGCCTGTAGGTGCGCGCTAGCGCGGTCTTCGGCTTCATGCGTGGCGCTCCCCGATGCGACCCGAACCGCTGCAAGCAGTGCAGGCGACCATCTGCAGGCATTTCGCCGCCTCGAATTCCCTGCGCCGCTCTTCCTTGCGTTCGAGCCAGATCATGCCATCCGTCATCGCGGCCTCGGCTGCTTCACGGTCCAGTAGCCGACCATGTCGAACTCCGCCTCCTGCCTCGACAGGAAGGAGAACTCCCCCGGAGCGACCCACTTGCGGCCGAACAGGTCAGTGTAGAGGTAGAGGTCCCGGCCGGTGTCCGGATCGCGGTAGAGGTATTCCCCGCGCTCCATCGGGCAGCCCCCGAACGTCAGCACGTGGGCCAGCACGTGGGCCAGCACCTTCCCCGTAGCCTTCAGGACATCCATCATCGTCCTCTCCTCAAGCCGCATGCTTCTCGATCACGGCAAGGAAGTCCATGCCGAAGCGGTCGCGCTTGGCGGGACCCACGCCCTTGATGGCGACCAGTTCGGTGCCGTTGCGGGGGCGCTCCTCGGCCATCGCCTTCAGCGCCGAGTCGTGGATCACGAAATACTTCTTCACGCCGAGGCGGCGCGCGATCCGGTCGCGTTCGCGGCGCAGCGCCTCGAGCAGGGGCGATCCGGAATCCCGGCGGCGGCGCGACGGACGAGGCGAAGCCTCCCATCCCTCGCGGCGCGGTGCGCGCGGCTTCGACGGCCTCGCGGCGGAAGGCTTCTTGCCGACCTTGCGGACGGAAGCGGTGACGGAGGGGCCTGCCGCGTCGACCTCGAAGGGGAGCTTTCCTTCCATGACCGCCCGGCCTTCCGCGGTCACCGACAGCGCGCCGCGCGCGGCGAGGTCGCAGGAGAGGAGGCCGGAAGCCTGCATCTGGCGCAGGAGCCACGACCAGCCAGCCTCGTCGGCATCGACGGCGTTGAACGAGGAACGGATCAGCCCGTCGTCGACCTTGATCTTCGAGGCGGTCGAGCATGCCCACGAGACGACGTCGTATGCGTCGTATCCGGAGCCCGCCTTGTCGAGGAGCGCGATCACGGCCTTCGCCTCGAAGGAGGCGTCGCGGCGCTCGGCAGGGGAGATGCAGCGGTCGCAGTTGCCGCACGTGCCCTCGTAGGCCTCCCCGAAATAGCCGAGGATCGCCTTGCGGCGGCAGCCCGCCGTCTCGCAGACCCCGATCAGGCCGTCGAGCTTGGCGTATTCGGTGCGTTTCGCCGGAACCGAGGCGGAACCCTTGTGGATCATGCGGCGGCGCTTCACCACGTCGCCGCTGCCGTAGAGCATCAGCGTCTCGGCAGGCAGCCCGTCACGCCCCGCGCGGCCCGTTTCCTGATAGTAGGCCTCGAGGCTCGACGGCATGTCGGCGTGGAGGATGAAGCGGATGTCGGGCTTGTCGATGCCCATGCCGAACGCGACCGTCGCGACGAGGACGTCGGCCTCGCCGCGCATGAACGCGTCCTGGTTCATGTCACGCTCGGACTGGTCCATGCCCGCGTGGTAGGGCAGGGCGGAGTAGCCTTCGCTCCGGAGCCAGTCGGCAGTGTTCTCGACGGTCTTGCGGCCCATGCAATAGACGATTCCAGCCTCGCCGGCGTGGCGGGCGAGGAAAGCCTTCACCTGTTCCTTCGGCTTCTTGCCGCGCATCTCGACGCGGTAGGCGATGTTCGGGCGGTCGAAGCTCGTGGCGAAGACCTTCGCGTCTTCCATGTCGAGCGCGGCCTTGAGGTCGGCCTGCGTCTGCGGGTCGGCGGTGGCCGTCAGAGCGATGCGCGGCACCCCGGGGAACTGCGAGCGCAGCAGCGCCAGCGCCCGGTAGTCGGGACGGAAGTCATGGCCCCACTGCGAGACGCAGTGCGCCTCGTCGATGGCGAAGAGCGCGATCTCGATTTCGGACAGAAAGTCGCGGAAGCGCTGGTTGGCCATGCGCTCGGGCGTGACGTAGAGAAGGTCGATCTCGCCTTCGCGGACGCGCTCGAGCAGTTCGTCGGCCTCGCGGCGCGACAGCGTCGAGTTGAGCGCGGCGGCTCCCACTCCGTGGAATTCGAGGAACTCCACCTGGTCGTTCATCAGGGCGATCAGCGGGGAGATCACGATGCCGACGCCTTCGCGGCACAGCGCCGGGACCTGGTAGCAGATCGACTTGCCAGCTCCGGTAGGGAACAGGACGACGGCGTCGCCGCCCGAGACGACGTGGCTGACGACCTCTTCCTGGAGGCCCCTGAAGCCGTCGAATCCGAAGACGTTCCTGATTACCGAGAGCGGCGCGTTCTCCATGTCCCTGTTTCCTTCTGTCAGCGTCGGGAGTAAGGACTTGCGACGGTTATGTCAACAATTATCGCGACCTCTTGCGAATCCTTTCCCGATTAACGGGTCCTTCATCACTTGCGCATAGGGAGGCAGGTCCGTAGAGAGGATTCGCATGAACGACCTTTCCAGAGAACAGGCGGTGAGGTGGGTGGCCCGCGAGGCTTCCCGGCTCCATGCCTATGACGAGATAATCGAGCGCCTCGAGGCCGAGCGCAGGATTCTGGAGCGCGCCGGCGAGGACGCGCGCCGCTACCCGGTGACGGCCCAGGCGAGGCGGACGCTGGTGAAGCGGCTCGAGGCGCGCCTCGACGGCCTCCGCAGGAGGCTCCATTGAGCCCGCCTGGTCCGTGGGCCACGATGGCGTACGCCGCCAAGTCGTCGCCCGAAAACCTTCCCGCCGTCTATGACGGCACCCGAAGGACCCTTCAAGTCGACTTCGGCCTAGGCGCGGCTTGACGGGCGGCTTTTCGCCGAGATCCTGAAGTGGGACCCGCGAACCGGAACGGCTTCGAAATCAGGGTACTCGTAAAAGTGAGTTGCAGATCGGCCTGCTATCCACTGGCGCAGTGCGCCCAATATTCGTAAAAGCGTGTTGCATTTAGCTTGATGTTCTCTTACGCTTACAACATCGAAAATCGTAAAAGGGTGTTGTCAATGAGCGCATCTGCCAAATCTATTGTTCTTGATACGTGGGCGGGCCGTCGCTACTACGCTGTTGAGGTGGTAGGTGAGACGCCAAAAAAGACGCGAGTGCGTATCTTGACGCCAGGCGGTGTCAAGCTGCCTGGTCGCCGCTATGTGGATTATGGGGAAACTGTTCTAGTGCCCAAACACGCAGTTGTTGACTGCCCCGAAGCTGCCCACAAGGTCGAGGATGGCTACTACGACGGCCATGTAGATGGCTATGGGGGCGTGGTTGACGCCCGCTAATATCCTGAATCTCCCGCAGTACCGCGTGCTGCACGTGGAGGAAACCGACCACGACTACCACGTCAGCGCCGAGCCGGTGGACGTAACCGCTGCCTGCCCACATTGTCAGTCCGACCGCCTGAACTCGTGGGGAACCCGCGAGCAGGTATTCAAAGACCTGCCCATGCACGGCAAACGCGTGGGCATCTACATAGACACCAAGCGGCTGCGCTGCCAAGCCTGCGGCAAGACCTTCTCGCAAGCGCTGCCACTGCTGGCCGAGAACCGCATGATGACCGATCGGCTGGTGAAGTGGATCGGGCAGCAGGCGTTGAAACGCACCTTCACTTCGCTGGCCGACGAAACAGGCGTGGTCGAAGGGACGATCCGCAACATCTTCCGGGACTACATCAACGAGCTTGAGCAGACCGTCCGCTTCGAGACGCCGAAGTGGATGGGCATCGACGAAATCCACATCATCAACAAGCCGCGCTGCGTCGTCTCGAACATCCAGAACAACACCATCGTGGACATGCTCCACAACCGGAACAAGGACACGGTGGCGAAGTACCTCTACAACCTGGAAGGGAAGTCCGAGGTGCAGTATGTAGCGATGGATATGTGGACGCCCTACCGCGATGCGGTGAGCGCGGTGCTGCCAGACGCCACAATCGTCATCGACAAGTTCCACGTCGTTAGGATGGCGAACGATGCGATGGAAAAGGCCCGCAAGGGGCTGCGAAGCGAACTGACCATCAAGCAGAAGCGCGGGCTGATGCACGACCGCTTCGTCTTGCTCAAACGCGAGCGCGATCTGAACGATGAAGAGCGCCTGAATCTTGATGGCTGGACGAAGAACTACCCGGCCTTGGGTGAGGCGTACCGGCTCAAGGAAGCCTTCTACGGCATCTACGAGGACTCGGACTCACCGGAGAGCGCCTTGAGGCGCTACGAGGCTTGGAGCAAAGATGTGTCGCCCGAGATCAGGCCGTACTTCCACGACCTGATCCGTGCCTTCACCAACTGGCAGCCCTTCATCCTCAACTACTTCGAGCACCCCGTCACCAACGCCCACACGGAGAGCCTGAACAGCCTGATCCGGGTCATGAACCGTTTGGGCCGTGGATACTCGTTCGAGGCGCTACGAGCCAAGATTCTGTTCACCGAGGGTATCCATAGCCGCAAGCAGGCAAGGCCCAAGTTTGAGAGAAAGCGTGCGCCGGAGCCT
>Ga0065721_10005771_pt1 | contig 11732 bp, 8 predicted proteins | sample Mesricmetagenome_FD_59108 | JGI IMG/M metagenome (GOLD analysis project Ga0065721, IMG submission 59108) | Mesophilic microbial community from rice straw/compost enrichment Sample: eDNA_1 v2 (version 2) | ecosystem: Engineered > Solid waste > Grass > Composting > Bioreactor | place: USA: Davis...
GGGCGGGTCAGGGGGCGGGCGGCGGGGGCGGGGACGAGGCGGCGGCCTGGGTCAACTGCTGCGCGACGCGGAGGAGCGAATCGATGCTGTAGGGTTTGTGGAGGATTTGGACGACGCCGAGGCGGGCGAGGGCCTTCTGATCGATCGATTCCTCGTAACCGGAGATCATCGCGGCGTGGACGGAGGGGGAGATCTTGCGCAGGGCCTGGAGCGTGGTGAGCCCGTCCATGACGGGCATCTTCATGTCGACGAGCACGGCGTCGACGGCGGCGTGGTTCTTGGCAAACCAGGCGAGGGCGTCGACCCCGTCCTCGGCGACGTGGACGCGGTAGCCGTGCTGCTCCAAGGTGGTGGCGACGGTCTGGCGAATCGCCTCCTCGTCGTCGATGACGAGAAGTTGTTGTCCCTGGCCGCGCGGGGCGGGGGCGGCCTCCTTCCCGGAGGCGGTGGAGCCGGTCGGGGTGCGCGAGGGGAGAAACACGTGGAAGGCGGTGCCACGGCCGACCTGGGTCTTGACGTCGATGAAGCCGCCGTGGGCCTTGACGATGCCGAGGATGGTGGAGAGGCCGAGGCCGGTGCCCTTGCCGGGGGGCTTGGTGGTGAAGAAAGGCTCGAACATGCGGTCGAGCACGGCCTGCGGGATGCCGGTGCCGGTGTCGGCGACGACGAGTTGAAGGAAGGTGCCGGGCTTGGCGCCGGGGCGGGCGCTGGCCTGGAGCTCGTCGATGGTGGTGTTGGAGGCGGAGATGGTGAGAAGTCCGCCCTCGGGCATGGCGTCGCGGGCGTTGACGCAGAGGTTGAGCAACACCTGCTCGATCTGGGTGTCGTCGGCGAAGATCGGCCAGAGGTCGGCGGGGAGATCGAGGTGGATCTTGATGTTTCGCGGGAAGGTCTGGCCGAGGACTTTCTCGAGCTGGGCGATCATCGGCGGGATCTCGACGACGCGGTATTCGGCCTCGCCGGTGCCTCGGGCGAAGGTGAGGAGCTGGCGGACGAGGCGCGCGCCGCGGTGGGCGCTTTGGTGGACGGTGTCGAGGATCCTGCGCGACTGCGGGTCGGTCATGGTCATCTGGAGCAGCTCGATGCTCAGCATGATGGGCGCGAGGACGTTGTTGAGGTCGTGCGCGACGCCGCCGGCGAGGGAGCCGATGCTGTCCATGCGCTGGTTGCGGAGGAGGTGCTCCTCCATCTGCTTTTGCGCGGTGATGTCGCGCATGGCGACGACGGCGCCGCGGATGACGCCGTCGGGGCCGCGCGCGGGGCGGGCGGTGATGCTGAGCATGAGCCCATCGGGATGCGGATCGGTGCGGACGAAGAGCTCGACGTTGTCGACGGACTCGCCCTTGAGCGCGCGGTGGAGCGGGAGCTCCTCGGTCGGAAACGGTGTGATGCGGTCGGGGCGGAAGGAGGCGGCGCGGACCCGGGTCCGGCCCGGGGGGATGCGGCCGAGCATGGCCTCGGCGGCGGGGTTCATGAGGACGAACTCGTCCGGGGACGTGGCGACGACAAGGCCGTCGCCCATGCTATGGATGATGGATTCGAGGATGGTGGCCTGCTTCTGCATGGCATGCTCGGCGGCGGCGCTTTTCGCCATCGCGGCCTCGAGCTCGGCGGTGCGTTCGCGGACGCGTTGTTCGAGGCTTTCGGTGAGGGCGCGCAGCTTCTCCTGGGTCTCGACGAGGGCGAGGTTGCGCTGCACGGCGGTCTCGTAGCTGCTGAGGAGGAGGTTGAGGATCTGGAGGCGGTCCGAGTTGATGACGAAGCGCTGGCCGGCGAAGGTGATCTTGATGTCGATGTCGGCGCGGTGGACGTCGGTCCGCAGCTGCCGGTTGGCGATCATGTGGTTGACGCGCGCCAGCAGGTAGTCCTCGCGGTAGGGCTTGACGATGAAGTTGTCGGCGCCGGCCTCGAGGCCGCGGATGACGTCGACCGGATCGGAGAGCATGGTGACGAGGATGACCGCGGTGCGATTGAGGGTCGGGTGGTCCTTGATGCGGCGGCAAAGCTCGTAGCCGCCGATGTCGGGCATGTTGATGTCGGTGAGGAGAACGTCGGGCTTGAACTCCTCGGCGGCCGCGAGGGCCTCGCGGCCGTTGGCGACGGCCTTCACCTCGCAGAAGAGCTTCTCGAGGACGATGCAGAGTTGTTCGCGTTGGGTGGCGCTGTCCTCGGCGACGAGGATGCGAACCGGGTTGTCGAGGGTTATGGGCGGCATGAGGACGCTTCGGTCATGGGATTGTCGTTGTTGGAGATCCGGGCGAGCAGGGCCGCGATCTCCTCGGGAGGAAGAATCCAGGAGGCGCCGCCGAGTTTGATGGCGGCGCCGGGCATGCCGAAGACGACGCAGCTGGCGCGGTCCTGGGCCACGGTGGCGGCGCCGAGCTCCCGGAGCTGTTTCAGTTCGGCGGCGCCGTCGACGCCCATGCCGGTGAGGAGCACGGCGAGCGAGCGCGAGCCGTAGACGGAGGCGACGGAGCGGAAGAACACGCCGACGGAGGGGCGCAGGCCGCGTTCGGGCTCTGTATCCAACAACTGGATGCGCCCTCCGCGGGCGACGGCGAGGTGGGTTCCGTCGGGCGCGAGGTAGGCGTGCCCGGGCAGGAGTTTGTCCTGATGCGCGGCGATGCGGACGGGGAAGGGGGCGGAGCGCGCGAGCCAGTCGGCGAAGCCGGGCATGAAGCCCTCCGTCATGTGCTGCACGATCACGAGAGGAAAGGGGAGCCCGGCGGGGAGGCGGGAGAGGATCGTTTGCAGGGCGACGGGGCCGCCGGTCGAGGAGCCGATGGCGACGATGTCGATCGGGCCTCGGATCTCCCGGGGAAGCGAGGCGGCCCGGGGGGAGGACGCGGGCGACGGGGCGGAACGGCCGGCCTGCCAGCGGCGGACGACCTTGACCTCGGCCATGGCTCGGACGGTGCGGACGAGCGCGCGCGCGTCGGCCTCGAAGGCGGGATGCCCGACGCCGTGGGGACGTTGCAACACGGCGACGGCGCCGGCGGTCATGGCCTGGAAACCGATGTTCACCTCGGCGGTGTTGGAGCTGCCGCTGATGACGACGATCGGCGTCGGGTGGCGGTGCATGATCTCCCGCGTCGCCTCGAAGCCGTTCAGCCTCGGCATGTGGATGTCCATGGTGACGACGTCGGGCCGGTGTTTCGCGGCGAGCCGGACGGCCTCCTCGCCGTCGCGCGCGGCGGCGACGACGACGATCCCGGGCTCGGCCTCGAGGATGGCGCGCAACAGTTCGCGGGCGACGGCGGAGTCGTCGGCGACCAGGACGCGCAGGGGAGGGGCGGACGCCGGGGAGGCGGGGGCGTTCATAGAAAGCGGTGGACGGCCTCGAGCAGGTTGCTCTCCTCGAAGCTGCGTTTGACGATGTAGGCGTTGGCGCCGGCCTCGAGGCCGCGTTCGCGGTCCTCGCGCGAATCGAGCGAGGTGACGAGGATGACGGGAAGGGAGGCGAGGGCGGCGTCGGCGCGGATTTTCTCGGTGAGGCCGACGCCGTGGAGCCGCGGCATGTCGATGTCGGTGACGACGAGATCGAAGGGGGCGCTGCGGAGTTTGGCGAAGGCGTCGATTCCGTCGACGGCGGTTTCGACGTGGTAGCCCGCGCCCTCGAGAATGCCGCGGAGGAGCGTGCGCGAGGTGATGGAGTCGTCGACGACCAGGAGTTTTTTCCGCCGGTCGGCCGCGGGCGTCGCGTCGGGCTCGGAGGCGGGGCCGTCCTCCGGTCGTCGGCCGGCGAGGCGGATGAGTTCCTGGGCGTCGAGGATGAGCGCGGCGTGGCCGTCGCCGAGGAGGGCGGCGCCGGCGAGGTGCGGGAGATGCGCGCCCTGCGGTCCGAGTTTTTTGGCGACGATCTCCTGTTCGCCGCGGATCTCGTCGACGGCGAAGGCGAGCCGCAGACCCGCGGCGGCGACGAGGACGACGGGCGCGGGCGCGGCGTCGCCGGGATTTCGCGGCGACTCGGGAAGGCCGAGGACCGCGGCGAGGCGGACGAAGGAGAGGTGTTCGCCGTCGGCGCGGATAGTTTCGCGATTTTCGACGGTGACAATTTGTTCCGGCGCGACGCGGAGCACGCGGCGGACGCACTCGACCGGAAACACGAACGCGTGCTCGTCGACCCGCGCGACGACGCCGCGGAAGGTGGCGAGGGAGAGCGGCAAGGTGAGTCGCAGGGCGGCGCCGCGGCCGGGGCTCGACTCGAGGCGGACGGAGCCGCCGAGTTTCTCGATCTTCTCGCGCACGATGGCGAGGCCGAGCCCGCGGCCGGAGAGGTCGGTGACGACGGGGCGGGTGCTCACGCCGGAGCCGAAGGCGCCTTGGAGCACCTCGTCGTCGTCGAGGGCGGCGACCTGCGTGGCGTCGAGCAGGCCGGCGCGAACGATCGCCTCGCGGAGCGGGACGAGGTCGACGCCGCGGCCGTCGTCGCGGACGACGATCTCGACCCGGCCGTTGCGGGCGGGGGAGACGCGGATGGAGAGCGTGGCGACGCGCGGTTTGCCGGCGCGTTCGCGTTCGGCGGGAGGTTCGACGCCGTGGTCGATGCTGTTGCGCAGGATGTGTAGAAAGGGGGCNTTGAGCTCGGCGAGCACGCGGCGATCGAGCTCCACCGCGTCGCCCTCGACGACGAGGTGGAGTTCCTTGCCTTGTTCGCGGGCGAGATCGCGCACCGGCTGACGGATGCCGTCGAGGAGCCAGGAAAAAGGGAGCATCAGCAGCTCCCGGGTGGAGGCGAGCAACTGGTCTACGTGCGCGCCGAGCGTCTGACGGTCCTGCGCGGCGCGGCGTTCGAGCCGGGAGAGTCGGGTCTCGAGATCCGCGGCGGATTTCTTGTGCCAATCGAGAAAGGCGCGAACGCGTTCGGCGGCGGACGCGACGAGAGGGCGCGGCGCGGGCCCGGCGACGTCGGGGGCGGCGGACGCGGCGCCGGGCGCGACGACGGACTGCAGCTCGGCGGCGATCGGCGCCCAGCGACGTGCGTGTTCGGGCGAAGGCGGAGACGAGCGCGCGGATTTCGTCGGCGCGCCGGGACGCGGCGAGTTTGTCGGCGAGGAGCTCCTCGGCCTGGACCCGGACTGCGTCGAGCACGGCGGTCGACACACGCACGGTCTCGGGCAGTGTGGCTGCGGCGGCGGGGGGCTGCGGTTGCGGCGCGGGAGACGAAGGCGCGGCGTGGGCGGCCGGTGGCGGCGCGGGAGCGGCGGGCACCTGGGGTTTCGGAGGCGTGGATTCGCCGGGAGAGGTGGCGGCGGGAGGTGTGCGGGAGGCGACCGGCGGAGGGGGCGCGGAAGGGGGGGGCGGCTCGGCCGCGGGCGAGAGAGGAGGGGGACCGGCGGGCGGTGTCGGCGTGGCGATGGCGTCGGCCCAGGCCGCGTTTTTGAGGGCTTCGACCGTGGCGGTGATGGCGGGCGGAGGCGTCTTGTTTTCCTCGGCGGCGAGCAGTTCGCCGGCGAGGCGGGTGGCGGCGAGCAGAGCGTCGACGAGCGCGGAGGAGGGCGGGATCTCGCGTTGTTTGATGCGGGCGAGGACGGTCTCGATCGCCTGGCACACGGCCTCGATGGAGGCGATGTTCACGGCGCGGGCGGCGCCCTTGAGGCTGTGCGCCTCGCGGAAGGCGGTCTCGACGAGCGCGGCGGTGTCGGTGCCGGCGGACGCGGCCTCGAGGTCGAGGAGTTGGCGCGAGAGGACCTCGATGTGTTCCTGCGCCTCGACGCGGAACACCCGCCAGAGGCGGTCGCGCAACGCTTGCTCGCGCTCGTTCATGATCAGTTCGCGGCGAGCTTATACCGGCCGACGAGCGCGTGGAGTTTTTGCCCGACGGCGTGGAGATTGCGGGCGGCGGTCTCGGTCTGTTTGGTGCCGCTGGCGTTCTGGTTGCTCGCCTCCTTGATGCTTTCCATGGCGGAGGCGACCTGGTCCATGCCGACGGATTGCTGTTGGCTGGAGGCGGCGATCTGCATGGCGGCCTGCGCGCCGGACTCGATGACCTCGGCGAGCGAGCGGATGGCCTCGTTGGCGGCGAGGGACTGCTTCATGCCGGCCTCGACGGTGCGGTCGCCCTGTTCGGCGGCCATGACGGAGCGGCTGATGGCTTTCTGGATGTCGTTGAGGATGGAGCGGACCTGGGCGGTGGCCTGCTTGGACTGGTCGGCGAGCGATTTCACCTCCTGCGCGACGACGGCGAACCCCTTGCCCTGGTCGCCGGCGCGGGCGGCCTCGATGGCGGCGTTGACGGCGAGGAGGTTGGACTGCTCGGCGAGGTCGGCGACGGTGGCGACGATCTCGCCGATGGCCTGGCTCTGCTCGCTGAGGCGGACGACGGTCTCGGCGATGGAGCCCATCTGCTGCTGGATGCGGCCGATGCTCTCGGAGGTGGCGTCGACGGCGGCGCGGCCGCTCTGCGCGATCTGGGTGGCGGTCTGGGCGTTTTCGGAGACGAGTTTCGCCTTCTGGCTGGCGAGCTGCGCGGTCTGTTTGACCTCCTCGATGGTGGCGGTGGTTTGCGCGAGGGCGGCGGCGGTTTCGGTGGAGCCGGCGGCGACCTCGCTGGTGGCGGCGAGGATCTGGCTGGCGGTGGAGGCGAGGACGTTGGCGGCCTCCTGCATCTCGGCGGTGGAGCGGCGGAGGCCGTCGCGCATGGTGGCGAAGGCGTTGCCGAGGGTGTCTTTCGCGGACTGGGGTTTCACCTCGGCGGAGAGGTCGCCGGAGGCGATGCGTTGCGCGACGGAGGCGACGGCGTTGAGCGAGTCGATCATCCGCGAGAAGGCGCGGAAGAGTTCGCCGACCTCGTCGGTGCGGGCGGTGTCGGGAAGTTTCACCGAAAGGTCGCCGGCGGCGATGTCGCGGGCGGCGGCGGTGACCGCGCCGAGGGGACGGGCGATGGTGCGCGTCAGCCAGACGCCGACGCCGGTGATGAGGGCGACGGAGCAGATCATCCCGACGACGGTCATGAGCTTGGACTGGCGGGCGTTGGCGGTGGTGGCGGCCTCGCGCGCGGCGAGCCGGGCCAGCTCCTCCGTCTTCATGGCGTCCACGAGGGATCGGATCGCGTTCATGGTGTCCTGGCCGCGGCCTTCGGCGACGAGTTTGACGGCGGCATCGAGGCCCTGCTCGCGACGTGCGACGAGGATCTCCTCATACTCCTTGAACTTTTTCGCGACGAGCGGTGTCAGCTCGACGAGAGGCTGGAGCTGGGCGGGGTTGTCGGCGAGCAGCGTCCGCAGGCGGGCCAGGTGGGAGTCGACGCTCTGGCGGGCGCCTTCATAGGGGGCGAGATACGAGTCGTCGCCGGTGAGGGCGTAGCCGCGTTGCGCGGTCTGGCCGTTGAGGAGGCCGGTGAGGGTGTTCTCGAGGGAGTTGAGCACCTCGTGCGAGCGGGTGCTGCGCCGGGCGGTCTCGTCGAATTCCTGGATGCTGAGGAAGGAGAGGAGCGAGAAGAGGAGGCGGACGAGAAGGATCGACGCGAAGCCGACGACGATTTTGAGGCCGATGGACCATTTCATGGGAGGGGGCGCGGTTGTTTGTGTATTTGGAAAGTGGTTACGTCCGGTCGGCGTCGAAGCGCGGATCGCGGAGCAGCCGGCGGGCCGCGAGGACGATGAGGGCGTCGGGGGCGAGGCCGCGGGAGAAACTCGCGCGCAGGCCGGTGAAGGAAGGAGGCGGGGCCTGGATGTCGCGGACGGGCACGCGACGCAGGCCGCCGGAGACGGAGTCGGCGAGGAGGCCGAGCTCCAGGGAGCCGTCGCCGAGCACGATGATCTTGTTGAGGTTGGTGATGCCGCGGTCGGGCAGCTCGAAGAAGGGCTTCAGATTGACGACGGTGAGCATGCGTCCGCGGAGCGGGACGACTCCGAGGATGCAGGCGGGGGCGCCGGGAAGCGGGAGGTAGTTGTCGAGTCGCGCGACCTCGCGGACGTGGGCGACTTCGACGCCGTAGTTTTCGTGGAGAAGGGTGAACTCGACGAGCTCGAGGCGGCTTTCGACGGGTTCCGCGGCGGCGGGCGGGCGGGCGGCGAGGCGGGCGCGTTCGCGCAGGATGGCGCGGCGGCGTTCGCCGGCGGGGGAAAGGAGTTCGTCGAGGCGGGCCTGCGCGGCGGCGGCGCGCGCGCGCAGCGAGGCCCAGTCGATGGCGGGGCGGGCGGAGGCGGACGATGCGGTGCCGGCGGGAGACATGGTCAGGAGGCGTCCGGAGCGAGGGTGCGGACGCTTTCGGCGAGGCGTCCGGCGGTGAGGCCTTCCATTTCGGGAAGCTCGGTCTCGGCGGGAAAGGGACGGAGGAGGGCGAGCAGACGTGAGAAGGCGCGCCGGGCTTCGGCGGAGGCGCCCTGGCGGGAGGCGAGGTTGCCCAGGGCGAAGTGGGCGTGGAGGGAGTCCGGGGAGAGGTAGAGCACGCGGCGGAGCTCCTCCGCGGCCTCTTGAGGACGACCGAGCTCCTCGAGGATGCGGGCCCGGAGCCCGTGGAGGTCGGGGTTCATGCGGTCGGCGGCGAGGGCTTGTTCGCAGTTTCGCAACGCGATCGGGAGCTCGCCGCGGTCGGCGGCGGTCCGGGCGCGTGTGGCGGGATCGTCCGGCGCGGAGGCGGAGGGGGCGGGGGAACGGGCGGGGAAGGGGCGACGCGGGGGAGCGGAGGGACGGGGGGCGGGGGGGACGAAGGGAGGCGCGGCGGCGGGGGCGACAGACCGGGCGAGGGGAGGGGACGCGGCCACCGCGGAGGCGGCGGGGCGGCGGGCGTTGTAACGGGTTTTTTGATACAGGGAGCCGCCGCCGACGTTGACGGAACGGAACCCCGGCGCGTCGCGGAGCGCGTGCTCGGCGGGGCTGAGGGCGAGCCAGCCGGAGTCGGCGAGCGAGCGCCGCAGGCGGGCGATGACCGCGGCGGCCTGGCGCTCGGAGAAATACATGAGGACGTTGCGGCAGAGGATGAGGTCCATCTCGCCGGTGTCGCGGACGGGCGACGGACAATGGTCGTCGACGAGATTGAGCGGGACGAAGCTGACGCGTGCGCGGAGGCGAGGATGGACGGCGAAGACGCCGGGTTCGATCTCGGTGAAAAAGCGGGTTTTGATCTCGGCGGGTGTCTGGCGGAAGGACCAGTCCCTGTAGAGGCCGCGCTCGGCGCGTTGGAGGAAGTCGCGGTTGATGTCGGTGGCGAGGATACGGACGTCCCAGTCGTCGATGTCGGGCAGGGCGCGCTCGAGGATCATCGCCAAGGTGTAGGCTTCCTCTCCGGTGCAGCAGCCGGCGCTCCAGAGGCGAAGACGGCGGCGTCCGCGGGCGCGGTGGCGGATCAAGCCGGGCAGGACGTGGCGTTCGATGGCGTCGAGCGTGGCGGGTTCGCGGAAAAAGTAGGTTTCGCCGACGGTGAGCCGGCGGGCGAGCGATTGCAGAAACCGCGATTCCGTCGGGGAGGCGGGCGTGTTGGCCGGCGAGCCGGCGAACACGGTGTCGAGATCGACGTCGGCTTCGGCCGCGGCGGCGACCAGTTGGCGGGCGAGTTCCAGCGCGCGTTCCGCGGGAAAGTCCAGCCCCAGGCGTTGCTCGATCCAAACGAGCGCGTGCGGAGAAAGGACGGGCGGCGCGGCGCGGGGCGTCATGACCGGGGCGGCCCGGCGAGGGCGAGGTTCAGCGCCTGTTCCTCGTCAAGGGAGAGACAGGCGTCGATGTCGTGGATCAGGATCAGGCCGTCGGGGTGTTTGACGGCGCCGGCGAGATGTTCGGCTCGCGGCAGAATCGTGGCGGCGGGGACCCAGTCGGCGGGAGGCACGTGGGCGAGTTCCTCCGTGCGGTCCACGAGCAGGGCGAGCCGACGGCGCGGGGTGCGCACGAGGATGAGTTGATCGCTGAGGAGAGGTTCGCGGGAGGGCAGGTGAAAGCGGCGGCGGAGTTCGACGAGGGGAAGGACCTCGCCTTGAAAATCGATCACCCCGGCCACGATCTCCGGCGCGCGGGGCAGGGGATGATAGTCAATCAGCCGGATGATGCGCTCGACCGCCTCCATCGGCACACCGAAGCGGCGCCCCTCAAGGGTGAATACGACGATGTCGGCCGAGGCGTGCATGTTTGGGTGGCGAAGGGTGATGAATGAAATCGCGACACCAAAACGGCGTCCTGAACGTTCCGGACGAGCCGTGGGTAAAACGGAGTCTCTGCGCATTTTTTGCTCAAGCGCTTTCTGTCTTACTTTACATTTTTTTAGCTAATATGGGTGTGTTTTGGCGATTCCAGAAGAGAGGGGAGGTGCGGCGGAGAATCTGAATCCCGTTAAATGCAGATGGCGTCGGGGTTTTCCGCGGGTGTTTCGACGATGAACGTGGTCGATGCGGGCGGGCGGACATCGGTCGACGGTGGCCTGCGTCGTCCGGTCATTTTCGACGGCGCGTCGTATTTGCGGGACGTTGACCCATGGCACGCGGTCTGCACGGTCGGCACCAATGTCAGACGCCAAAGCTCCCTCCATCCTGGTTATCGATGACGATGCCGAGGTCCGCTATTCGCTGGGCCGCGTGCTCTCTTCCAAAAAATACCAGGTAAGCGAGGCGCCCAGCGGCGAGGCTGGCGTGGCGGCGGTGAAAAAAGGGCCCGCGCCCGACCTGATCTTCCTCGATGTGCGCATGGGCGGCATGAGCGGGATCGAGGCCCTGCAGCACATCCGCTCGGCGAACCCGAAGCAGCTCGTCATCCTCATGACCGCCTTCGGGACCGCGCAGACCGCGATCGAGGCGATGAAATACGGCGCCTTCGATTACATCATGAAGCCCTTCGACCCCGCGAAGGTGCTGACGCTGGCCGAAAACGCGCTCAAGGCCCACGCCGACATGCGTTCGGCCGGCAACTACAAGCCGACGATCAACGCGGACGACTACCGCGAGGGCATCGTGGGCGCGTCGCCGGTGATGCAGGATGTCTTCAAGGTCATCGGTCAGGTGACCGCCAGCGACGTGACGGTGATGATCACCGGAGAAAGCGGCACGGGCAAAGAGCTCGTCGCGCGCTCCATCTGGAAACACTCGCACCGTGCGAAGGGCAATTTCATCGCGGTCAATTGCGCCGCCATCCCGGACAACTTGATCGAGAGCGAACTCTTCGGTCACGAGAAGGGCTCCTTCACCGGCGCGACCAACCAGCGTATCGGCAAGTTCGAGCTCTGCGACCGCGGCACCATCTTCCTCGACGAAATCGGCGACATGGCGCTGGCNACGCAGACGAAGATCCTGCGCGTGCTCCAGCAGGGCGANATCCAGCGCGTGGGCGGCACCGACACGATCAAGGTNGACGTGCGNATCATCGCCGCGACGAACAAGGACCTCGAGGCGATGGTGAAGGCCAAGACCTTCCGCGAAGATCTCTACTANCGGCTCAACGTCGTGCGCATCAAGATGCCGCCCCTCCGCGAGCGCCGGGAAGACATCCCGCAGATCGTGGATTTCTGCCTTCAGAACCTGTTAAAGCAGAAGAAGGCGCGCGTCGCGAAGGTCTCGCCCGAGGCGATGGCGATGCTCTGCCGCTACGATTGGCCGGGCAACGTGCGCGAATTGGAAAACCTGGTGTATCGCGCGGCGGTGATCGCCCAGGGCGACGCCATCCTCGTTAAGGACCTGCCGCCCGAGGTGCTCGCGAGCGCGGGCGCCTCGCCCGCGCCGGTCGCGGTTTCCGTTTCCGCCGCGAGCCCCGCGACCGACGCCGCCGCGTCGGCGGGGGCGTCGAACGCCGTGTCGGCGGCCGCCTCCGCG
>Ga0065721_10005989_pt1 | contig 11728 bp, 13 predicted proteins | sample Mesricmetagenome_FD_59108 | JGI IMG/M metagenome (GOLD analysis project Ga0065721, IMG submission 59108) | Mesophilic microbial community from rice straw/compost enrichment Sample: eDNA_1 v2 (version 2) | ecosystem: Engineered > Solid waste > Grass > Composting > Bioreactor | place: USA: Davis...
TTAGCCCGCCGCGCGGGATGGGCGCCGGCGCGTCCATGTCACTGCCAGGTCATGATCGGACGCACCTCGACGGCGCCGATCCGCGCGAGCGGGATGCCCTTGGCGATCTCGATCGCCTCGGCCATGTCCTTGGCCTCGATGAGGATGAAGCCGGCGACGTGCTCCTTGGTTTCGACGTAGGGTCCGTCGGTCACGCTTGCCTCGCCCTTGCGCACGCGCACGGTCACGGCCGTGCCCGTATGCTGCAGCGCTTCGGCGAGGATGTAGTTGCCTTGCGCCTCGAGCTGCCTGTCGTAGGCCATGGAGTCGCGGTCGATGGCCTGCCAGTCCTCCTTGGAGAGGCCCGCCTCGATTTCAGAATCGGCGCAAACGAGACAGAGGAACCTCATTTCTCGATCCTTTCGAGATGGTCGACAGGGCGCACCTCGATGGAGCCGACGCGTGAGAGCGGCATGCGGGCGGCAAGCGCCACGGCTTCGTTGAGGTCGCGCGCTTCGACGATGCAGAAGCCGGAAAGGTGCTCCTTGGTCTCGGCGAAGGGGCCGTCGGTCGCCGAAATACTCCCGTCCCAGGTGCGCACGGTAATCGCCTCGCTCGGGAGCTTCAGGGCTTCGGAGATGAGGTAATTGCCGCTTGCGCGCAGCTCCTCGTCATAGTCGAGCATGGCGTTGGTGAAGCCGTCGCGCTCGTCCTGGCTCATTGGAGCGAACTTGGCTTCGTCGAGATAGATGAGGAACATGTATTTCATGCACGCCTCCCTTGGGTGAACGATACCCTTAGCCGAACAGGCCGCGCCATATTCGACACGGGCGGCGGCACTTTTTCTTTCGGTACATCGGAGGCGGCTGTCGAAAACGGCTGCGGAGATTCGGCCAATTGCGAACCCCTCTCGCAAGGAGATGACCGATGGACCTTCTGCTCGCCTGCCACATATCGCAGCTCAANGCCCTCACCCGTCCGCCTAGGGGCGAGAACATNGAGGACGCCTATTTCCGAGCCGTCACNACGAGCCTGCCCGACCCCAGCGGCGCCGCGCGGATTGCCGCGGCCGCGGCGCTGCTGGTTCCATTGGCCGTCGTGCTGGCCTACGGCCTCATATGACGCGGTCGCTCTCGACGTCGAAGAGGTGGATGTTCTCGGGCGCGATGGACAGGCCCATGACGTCTCCGGCCGAGAGGGGACTGCGGCCGTGGATCACCACGGTGATCTCGGGGTCTGTCTCGCTCGAGATGTAGGTCATCGAGCCCGTCGACTCCACGACGCCAACGGGGAGGCGCAGCGCCGCTGCCTCGGCGCTCGTCACCGTCAGGTGCTCGGGACGCAGACCCGCCGTGACTTTGCGCCCCGGCTCCAGCGAACGCCTGACGGCCAGTCGCGGCGCGTCGGGCAGGTCCAGGAGAACCGCATGGCCGTCCTCGCTCACCATCGCGGGCACGAAGTTCATCGCCGGTGAGCCGATGAAGCCGGCAACGAACCGGCTCGCCGGCTTGTCATAGAGCTCGAGCGGGGCGCCCTGCTGCTCGATCACCCCGTCGCGCATCACCACCACGTGGTCGGCCATGGTCATGGCCTCCACCTGGTCGTGAGTCACGTAGACGGAGGTCGCGCCCAAACGGTCGTGGAGGGCGCGGATTTCCTTGCGCATATGGACGCGCAGCGCCGCATCGAGGTTGGAAAGCGGCTCGTCGAACAGGAACGCCTTGGGGTGGCGGATGATCGCACGCCCCATGGCGACGCGCTGGCGCTGCCCGCCCGAGAGCTCGCGCGGAAAGCGGCCGAGGAGGTGCGAAAGCCCGGTGGTGCGCGCCACGTCCTCGGCGGCGGTCAGCGCCTGCTCCCTGGGCGTACCCTTGAGGCGAAGCGAATAGGTGAGGTTCTCGGCCACCCGCATGTGCGGATAGAGAGCATAGCTCTGGAACACCATGGCGACGTCCCGCTTCCTCGGCGGCACATCGTTCATCACCTCGCCGGCGATCTTCATGGTGCCGCCTGTGATGGTCTCGAGTCCGGCGAGCGAGCGCAGCAGCGTCGATTTCCCGCAGCCCGAGGGGCCGACGAGCGCAACGAACGTGCCCTTCTCGATCGAGAGGTTGATGTTCTTCAGGGCGTGGAACTGCCCGTAGTGCTTGTCGACGCCGGTCAGCTCGATCTGGACGTTGCTCATTTGAGGGCTCCCGAGGTGAGACCGGAGACGATCCGGCGCTGCAGCAGCACGAAGGCAGCAAGGATCGGTGTCACATAGATGGCCGAGTAGGCCATGATGGCGTTCCAGTCGCTGGAGTTCGGTCCAAGGAAGCCGGAAAGGCCGACGCTCGCCGGCTGCAGCGGCGGATCCTGAATGATGGACTTGGAGTAGATGTACTCGCCGAACGCCGACATGAAGGTGAGAATGGCGCAAACGAGTATGCCGTTGCGCGCCAAGGGGAGCACGATGCTGAAGAAGGCGCCGAAGCGCGAATTGCCGTCGACCAGCGCCGCCTCTTCCAGCTCACGCGGCACGCTCATGAAGGTTGCGCGCACCAGCACCACAAAGAACGGCATGGCCTTGGCTGAGGAGGCGAGGATCACCGCGAGGCGGGGGCTGGCCAGCAAGCCCACCTGGTTGAAGCCGACGAAGAGCGGCGTGATCATCACCGAGGCAGGCAGCACCTGCAGCATCAGGATGCAGAAGAGCCCGACATCGACCCAGGCGTTGCGGTAGCGTGCCAGCACATAGGCGCAGCCCGTACCGAGGATCACCGTGACGGCGGTGACGCCGGCGGCGATGACCGTCGAATTCCACAGGAACGTGCTCATGCTGCGCCGTGCCCAGACGCCGGGATAGATGGCGAACTGCGGGTCCGACGGCCAGAAACTCGGCGGGCTGGCGAATATCTCCGAGTTGGTCTTGAGGCTCGTCACGTACATCCAGTAGAGCGGGAAGAGGTAGATCGCCGCCATGGCGAGCGCCACGGCGAGGAGCACCCACTGCGTCCAGGGCCGGGTCATCCGCGCACCTCGCTGCGGGTGGAGCGCACGTAGATGATCGATGCGATGAGCACGAGGATGAACATCATCACCGAGATCGTCGCGCCGCGCGCGAAGTCATAAAGGGTGAATGACATCTGCCAGGCCCAATACTGGGCGACGGTCGAGGAATTGGCGGGACCGCCCTCGGTGATCGCCGGGAAGAGGTCGAACTGCTGCAGCGTGCCGATGAGGCCGAGCGAGAGCACGGCACCGATCGTCGGGCGCATCATCGGCAGGGTGATGGTCAGGAAGCGCTTCCAGGCATTGGCGCCATCGAGCGCGGCCGCCTCGTAGAGCTCCTTGGGAATGGCCGCCAGACCCACCGAAAGCAGCAGCATGTTGAAGGCGAGGCCAAGCCAGATATTGGCGATGGTGACCGCCCAGATGGAAAAGTTCGGGTCGGACTTCCAGAAGATGGCAGCGTCGATCAGCCCGAGCGAGCGCAGGATCGCGTTCAGCACGCCGAAGTCGCCAGCGAGAATCCAGCTCCAGATGGCGCCGACGACGAGCCCCGGCATGACCCAGGAGACGAGGAAGAGCCCGCGGATGGTCGCGGCCCCCGGAAAGTTCTGGGCGAAGAACAGGGCGAGCGCGAAGCCGAGGACGAACTGACCGGCCATGGAGCCGACGACGAAGATGACGGTGTTGCGCACCACCAGGGGAAACTCGGGCTGGGAAATGACCGAGATATAGTTGTCGAACCCCGCGAACGGCCTGATCCAGGTGCCCAGGGTGAACATATCCACCTGCTGGAAGCTCATCAGCACGTTATAGAGGAGCGGCAGGCCGGCCAGCAGCACCAGGAATATCAGCGGAGCTGCTACCAGCAGGATATCGAACCCCACCCCATCGCGGATGCTGGAGAGGAAGCGCGAGACCGGATTGCCGCGCCGGCGCGAACGGGCAGGAGCTGCCTCTGATATGTCCATGGTCGACCTCTTTCTATCGTGCCGCTCGGAGAAAATGGCTGCCGGGCGGACCCGGCAGCCAGTCAGGGAGGGAACGCTATCCGAGAATGCCGGAGATGGTCTGCTGGGCCTGGTCGAGGGCCTGCTGCGGCGTCATCTGGCCGGTGAGCGCGGCCTGCATGGCATCGTAGATCGCCTTGGAAATCTTCTGCCACTCGGGGTGAGGCCCGCGCGGCTGGGCGTACTGGAGCTGCTCCTGGAAGACCTTGAGCGCGGCATCCTTGAGGGCCACGCCCGTTTCGGGCAGCGCGATATCGCTGCGCGCGGGCAGGACAGAGAACTCGGGGAACATCCGCTCGTCCTGCGAGACGAAGTATTCCAGCACTTCGAAAGCGGCATCCGGGTTCTTGGTGGTCGAGAAGATGCCGTAGTTGAAGCCACCCAGCGCCGAGGAGCGCTCACCCCCCTCACTTTCGGTGGGCAGCAGGGCGACGGCCCATTCGAACTTGGCATCCTCCACCATGCGGTCGAGCTCCCATGGGCCGGAGATGGCCATGGCGGCATTGCCGGAATTGAAGGTGCCGGTCGAGTCCCACTGGCCGAGGCTCAGGACATCCTGGCTGGCGAGGCGCTCGTCGACCATGGTCTTCCAGATCTCGAGCGCGCGCACGGCGCCCGGCCCGTTGACCTGCTCGTAGGAGCCGCCGCTCATCTGGATCCAGGGCAGGAACTGGAAGGTCCCCTCCTCGCCGGCGCGGGCCGAGAAGGTGATGCCGTAGACGTTGTTGTCAGGATTGTTGAGCGCGCGGGCGGTTTCGAGCAACTCGTCCCAAGTCTGCGGAGGCTCGGCGATGCCGGCCTCGGCGAAAAGGTCCTTGTTGTAGAAGAGCGCGATGGTGTCGGTGTATTTGGGCACGCCGAAGAGCTTGCCGTCCCAGGTGACGGAATTGAGCGGGCCTTCGAAGTAGTTGTCCGGATTGATGACGTCGGAATTGGCCACCCTGTCGGTGATGTCGAGGAAGGCGCCGCGCGAGGAGAACATCGCGAAATCGGGGTTGTCGACCGAGATGATGTCGGGCGCATTGCCGGTGGCGAAGGCGCGCAGCGCCTCGTTGACGATCTCGTCGAAGGGGATCGAGCGGTACTCGATCTGGATGTCCCCGCCCTGTTCGTTGAATTCCTTGGAGAGCGTATCCGAGACGCCCGGCCGGTCGGTGCCGTCGATCGACCAGACCTTGACGATGGTCTGCGCCAGCGCCGGCGCCGTCATTATGGTGGCAGCAAGGAAAATGCCGCCGAGCCTTGCAATTGATCTGTCCATGGTTTCCCTCCCTTTTGAACGATGGACTGGTTTCGGCCGGTCAGGCCGAAAGCTTGATCGACGGGTCTCCCCCGCCATAAGCCGCCTCGGTATCGACGAAGTCGCCTCCGCGGCAGGCCTTCAAGTAGTTGAGGGCGCGCACCTGGCCGGTCATTTCGAGCGCGTCGCGGTAGACGGGGTCGTGCCAGCCTTCGATGTCGATGGAGCCGGACCAGCCGGCAAGGCGGAGCTCCGAGATGATGTCGGTCCAGTTGCTGTCACCGAAACCGGGGGTGCGCATGAACACGAACCTCTCCTTGCCGAAGACGCCGTGCTCGCGGATGACGTCCCAGCGCACCGTCGCGTCCTTGCCGTGGACGTGGAAGAACTTCTTGGCCCACTTCCTGATCTGCGGCAGCGGGTCGATGAGGTAGACGAGCTGGTGGCAGGGCTCCCATTCGAGGCCGATGTGGTCATCCGGCGTCTCGTTGAAAATGAGCTCCCAGGCGTCCGGATTGTGGGCGATGTTCCAGTCGCCGGTCTGCCAGTTGCCGTCCATGGCGCAGTTCTCGAAGGCGATCCTGACTCCCTTGTCGGCGGCGCGCTTGGCGAGCTCCGACCACACCTGTCTGTAGCGCGGCAGGCTATCGGTCAGCGGTTTGTTACGGATGCGGCCGGTAAAGCCGGCGACGCACGTGGCGCCGAAGTGGTGGGCGTTGTCGATGCAGTCCTTCCAGCCCTCGAGCGTCTCGAGGTCCATGGGCTTGTCCTCGAGCGGGTTGCCAAACATGCCCAGGGTCGAGATGGTGATGTCGCGATCCCCGATCGCCTCGCGGCAGCGCTTGCCGAGCTCGGCGAGATCCTGACCGTTGGTCGTCTGCCAGAAGAAGGGCTCGAAGCTCTCGAAACCGAGATTGACGATCTTCCTGATATCTTCAGCCGCCTTGCCGCCGGAAGCGGAAATCATGGTGCCGATGCGGATGGATTTTGCGGGGTCGCTCACGTTCAAATCTCTCTCAGGATCTCGTCAAAATTTTAGGCGCTAAGGGGTGATCTCGACCCGCTTCCTGGCCCTGGCGCTTTCGATCGCGCCGAAGACCATCGCGAGACTCTTGATGTTGTCGTTGCTGGCCGTCTCGGGCGCACGGCCGGTCGCGATGGCATCGAGGAACTCGGCGATGACGCTGGCGTGGCCATGGGTCTGGCGCAGGTCGGCCGGGTCCGGCACGTCGACGGGCGCAAGCTCGCGCAGGAACCCGGTGTCGTTGGCGACGACTTTGGCCTCGAAGCTGTCGCCGCCGTCCCAGAGCAGCGTGCCGCGGGTGCCGATGAAGCGCCAGGCACTCTCCCAGCTCGTGTTGGCGCCCTCGGCGGCCCAGGAGCCGCGATAGGTGAAGACGACGTCGTCCGAGAACTCGAAGATGGCGTTGGCGGCGGCGCCGTGGGCGTACCAGGAGCCGCGCGGGTTGGTCTCGTGGCAGTAGACGGCGAGCGGCGTCTTGCCGGCCATGAAGCGGGCGGCGTCGAGCGTGTGGATGGCCATGTCGAGGAGCAGGACGTTCTGCATCTCTTCCCGGAAGCCGCCGAAATGGGCGCCGATGAAGAAATCGCAGTGAAGGCCCGTGAGCTCGCCGATCGCGCCGCTTTCGAGGAAGCGGCGGATGCGGCGTACGCCCGCGATGAAGCGGCGGTTCTGGACGACGGCGTGGATGCGCCCGGCCTTCTCGGCGCTGGCGACCAGCGCGCGGCCGGCCTCGAGGGTCGTCGCCATCGGCTTTTCGCTGAGGACGTGGCAGCCGTGGGCGAGGCCGGTTTCGACCACCGACTGGCGGGCGGCGGGGATTACCACGTCGAAGAGGACATCCGGCTTCGTCTGCGCCAGCACCGCAATGAGGTCGGTGCCGATCACCGCGTCCGACAGGCCGAACTCGGCAGCACGGGTCTCGGCCGTATTGCGGTCGATGTCGACGAGACCGACGACCTTCACCCTGCCCTTCAGGAGCTCACTGCCGGCGAGCGCCGAGAGCCATCCCCTGGACATGGCGCCGCAACCGACGAGCACCGCGCGAAACGTCATGAAAACCCTCCTCAGGAGCACCTCCACGACCGACCCATTTTCGGGTTCATTGCCGCGGTTGCTCCGTAAACGTTTACGACGCTAAAATGAGAGGCGCAGACGTGTCAATGGGCTTTCGTAAACGTTTTTGGTGACCAGTTGAGGGAGGTGTTTGGCATCGAGGGAGGTGCGACTGAATTGGAGACCCTCACGACTCTCACCCCGGCCGAAGCAGGGAACAGCTCACGCTCAACCGGGCGGATGGGCATCGATGCTTCAAAGCCCGCCGAGCCGAGCCAAAGCCAAGGGCGCGTCGTTTACACCATCCTGTCTTCGCCGGAATGGCAGAAGGTGGCTGAAGAATGAGAATCCCATGACACCCGCCCTCAACTGTGGCACCAGTCGTGCCGAACGGGAGGAATGATGAAGGGCATCAAGCGACTGGCGCAGCACCTCGACATCTCCATAGGGACGGTGTCTCGCGCGCTCAACGGCAAGCCGGACGTCAACGAGGAGACGCGCAAGCGCGTGCTGGATGCCGCCGCCAGGCTCGGCTACGTGCCGAACCAGGCCGGCCAGGCCCTGCGGCGCGGGGCCACCAACGCCATCGGCTTCATGATCGAGTCCAACGACGAGACGGAAACCAACAGCGACAACTTCTTCCTCGGCGTCATCGGAGGCCTCACGGGCGCGCTGCTCAAGCACAACCTCGACCTCGTGGTCCTGCCCTGCTCGGTGCACGAGGACCCGCACGACTACCTTCAGCGCATCGTCGCACGGCGCCTGGTCGATGCGGTCATCATCTCGGCCACGCAGCGCGGGGACCGCCGGATCGACTTGCTCAAAGCCGCGCGCATACCGTTCATCGCCCTCGGACGAACGGGCGGGCCGGACGAACACGCCTGGATCGACCTCGACTTCGAGGGAGTTGCGCACAGGGCGGTCGCCCGCCTTGCGGCGCGCGGGCATCGGCAGATCGCCGTCGCCATCCCCGACAACGAGATCAATCTCGGTTACGTCTTCCGCGAGGCGTTCGAGGATGCGATGGCGCAGCACGGGCTCGCGGTCGATCCGTCCCATGTCATCCGCGCAAGATCGAGCGAGCATGGCGGCTACATCATCGGCAACGCACTGCTCGCCATGGAAAAGCGGCCCACGGCCATCGTGCTCGTCTACGAGATGATGGCGATCGGGCTCTACCGCCGCCTCAACGAGGCGGGCCTTACCCCGGGACGGGACCTCGCCGTCGTCGGCTTCCGCGAGGGACCGCAATCGAAGTTCCTCTCGCCCGCCCTCACCAGCTTCCGCATGTCGCTGCGCGATCTCGGCATCGGGCTGGCCGAGGGGCTCCTTGCCACGATGCCGGCCTATGCGGACACCTATCCGGCAGGCGCAGTGCACAAGCTCTGGCCGATGGAGCTCATCGAGGGCGAGAGTGACGCGATGGTGATCGGGCGGGGATGAGGCACGCGGTGCCCATTCCACCGGATATCGGCCCGGTGGCGGCCGGGGTACAGTCCCGAACACGTCAGAGAGCACGGAAGGATCGGCGGGAAATCCTCTGCGTCGCTCATACACCTTGCGGCAGGTGAGGCATCTCGGGACGGGCCCCGGCCTGCGCCGGGGTGACATCACGAGCCGGAGGGCGCCCCTCCCCCTTCAGGGGGTGGGGGCCATCGGTGGACTGCCGAACCACCGCCACCCTCATTCCCTCCCCTCAAGGGGAAGGGAGACGAAGGAGCAGTCGATTCCAATAAAGCCTGACATGCTCCAGGTGCCTCTCATTTCCGCCGAGCCCCCATATCCTCGGCCGCCGCCAGCAGGCCACGGAAATAGAGCTCGGCCGCCCTGCCCCAGCTTTGTGCGCTCACGGCCTCCCTGTCGGCACCGCGCAAGACCGCGAGGCCGATCGTGAGGGCGATGGCGGCGCCGGCGAGCTCCTCGGCCGGGGCCGGCAGCTCCTTGCCCGCGCGGGCGAAGATGGCCGTGACCAGCTCGGCGAGCGCCTTGCGCTGGCCGGCATAGAGCGCCGCATAGGTCTCGGCGAACTGCGAGCCGCGCGCGACCTGCGTCTGGAACTCGGCGGAAACGAGCGTGAAATCGAGCACTTCCGGATGGGCGGCGTTGTGCTCGCGCATGGCGGCGAGAAGGTCGTCGGCACCTTCGTGGCTGGCGGCGAGCGCCTGAAGGGCGGCGATCTCGCCCTCGAACTTCTGCTTCAAAAGCTCGAAGAACAGCGCCTCCTTGCCGGCGAAGTTGGAGTAGACCGCGCCCTTGGAATAACCGGCATCCTCCGCGATGGCATCGATGCTGGCGCGCACGTAGCCGTCGCGCAGGAATGCCTCGCGCGCCGATTGCAGCAGGCGCTCGCGCGTCTGCATCTGGCTTTCCGCCCGCGTCAACCGCGCCATTCCGACCTCCTTTGCGCTGCCACCGTGATGCCAGCAGAGCCGCTCCTTGACAACCTCGGGAATTAGAATACTTATAGTATCTCAATACTATTGGTATCTCAGAATTTCCAGGAGACGCGAATGGCAAACTCCCAGTCTTCCCCTTCCACCGGAACCCGTGCGGTTCTGGTTACCGGTGCCACCGGCGGGATCGGACGCGCGCTGGTCGAGCGGCTGGCAGTCGAGGGCTACCTCGTCTACGCGGCCGCGCGATCGCCGGAAAAGCTGCAGTTCCGCAACCGGCAGGTGGTGCCGGTGGCGCTGGACCTCACCGATGAGGCGTCGATCAACCGCGCTTCTGCCGAGGTCAGCGAGCACCTGGGGAACGGCCGGTTCGAAGGCCTCGTCAACATGGCCGGGATCATCGTCGAGGGACCGCTGGAGCTCGTCGAAGTGGACCTGATGGCGCTGCAGTTCGCCGTCAACGTCCTTGGCCCCTTCGCGCTGACCCGCGCCTTCCTGCCGTTGCTGCGCCGGTCCAGGGGCCGGGTCATCAATATCGGGGCGGTCACCGCTCATACGGCCATGCCGTTCAACGGACCGATCTCGGCCTCCAAGGCCGCGCTCGCCTCGCTCAACGACGCGATGCGCATGGAATTCGCGCCCTTCGGCATCAAGGTGGTGCTGGTGGAGCCCGGCGGAATCGAGACCGGTATTTTCGCAACGGCGGCAAACCTCAAGGAGGAGAGCCTGAAGCGCCAGGCCAAGGATACCGTCGCCTTCTACCGCCCGCTGATGGCGGCCATGCAGGAGACGCTGGCCAAGTCGCCGGTCGACAAGCCGAAGGTGATCGTCGATGCGGTGCACGCAGCCTTGACCAAGGCAAATCCGGCGCCGCGCTCGGTGGTCGGACGCGGCGCGGGGCTCCTCGCCGGGCTTAGCAAGCTGCCCACGGGCCTGCGCGACCGCGTGCTAATGAGCGCCACCGGCATCGGCAAGCCGTTCCGGCAGGCCGTGTCCACCAATCCTCTGAAATGAGCCCCTACCAAACGACCGGGTGCGTCTCTCCCGTCGCGACGTTGACGAACCCCTCCGGCGCCAGCGGCGACGGGGCGACCAGCACCCAGCGCCACGGCGCGCAGGTCAGCGTCGCGAACGCCAGGCGCTCGGGGAAACCGGGCCACCAGCGCGGCGAGAAGGTCGGCTCGTACATCCAGTCGATACCCTCGGCGGCCTTGTAGAGCGCCTGCATCTCGGCATCGAGCTCCTCGGGGGGGCGGCAGGTCATCAGCCCGCCGACCTCGTATCGCACGGTCGCGGCAAGCCACCCCTCGCGCACCAGCGCCCAGCCGCCCTGCGTCTCACGCAACGCGTTGACCGCCTGCGCCATCGCCGCGTCGGAGGAGCCGACGACCCAGATATTGTGCTTGTCGTGCCCCATGGAGCAGGCGAGCGCGGTCTCGGGGGTGCGCGGCCCCGTGCCGAGCCAGAACATCCTGGCCACCTTCCCCTCGCCCGAGAAGCGATCGACGATGGCGAACTTGGTGACGTTGCGGCTCTCGTCCCGCTCCACCTTTCCGTCCTTCACCCCCAATTCCATGGTGATGAACTCGTCGGCCCAGTGGAATGGGCGCAGCACGGCGGCCTGCATGGACTCGCGGCCAGGCTCTGCGGAAATGGCGAAGTCGTCGGCGGTCAGCTCGCGGGCGATATTGACGGTCTGAGTCGCCCAGTCCGGCCAGTCGATCCCTGGCACCGAGTTGAGGTAACGTCCGCCCGCCGCCACCTCCTCGCCATCGGCCCAGACGCTGGCGATTGAGAGGGTTTCAACATCATCGAGCAGCACCATGTCGGCGAAGCGCCCCGGCGCGATGGAGCCGACCCAAGGCGTCAGCCGCATGTGGCGGGCCGGATTGATGGTGACGAGCTGGATGGCTATCTCCGGCTTCAGCCCCGCTTCGATGGCGAGGCGGACGTTGTGGTCGGTCGCGCCGATCCTGAGGGTATCCGAAGCCGAGCGGTCGTCGGTGCAGAGGGCGAACTGCGACCAGTCCTCCTGCCCTTG
>Ga0065721_10006634_pt1 | contig 11727 bp, 9 predicted proteins | sample Mesricmetagenome_FD_59108 | JGI IMG/M metagenome (GOLD analysis project Ga0065721, IMG submission 59108) | Mesophilic microbial community from rice straw/compost enrichment Sample: eDNA_1 v2 (version 2) | ecosystem: Engineered > Solid waste > Grass > Composting > Bioreactor | place: USA: Davis...
GTGCCCGCCACGGCGTCGGCATAGGCGCGCGTCAGGGTGGCGATGCCGCTCAGATGATTGAGGAAGTTCAGCGCCACACGCTCGGCCGACATCACCAGCCGTGCCGGTCCCGCAATCTCGGCCACCGCGTCCCCGGCCGCCACTCGGTCGCCATCGGATACTCGGGCGGAAAAGCTGACGCCTTCGCCCACCAGTCGGAATGCCGCTGCAGCAAGATCAAGGCCTGCAATCACCCCCGGTTCTCTTGCCCCCAGCACAGCGACGGCCCAGGCATCTGGCGCCAGCGTGGCCTGGCTGGTCAGGTCGCCCGCCAGTCCCAGGTCCTCCTCGAGGGCAGCGGCAACCGCGCGCTCCACGGCAAGGCGCGACAACTGGACGGGCAGGGCGGTCATGGTATCTCACCGTAAAGTGTTCCGCGGTGCTTTACGATGCCATGGCCTGCCCGACAACCGGCCCAGAGGGTATGTCTTTGTGCGGGAAGCGGCTAGCGCAGCAAACTCTGCCCGCCGTCGATCCATACCGGCGTGCCCGTCACATGCCGGGAGGCTTCCGAAACCAGGAAGGCAATGACATCGGCTACATCCTCGGCCTTGCCGCTCGCTCCGCCGGTCAGCGGAATGTCACCTTCGGGATACTCCACCGGCACCCGGGTCTTTTCCTCTTCGCGGCTCTCGGTATTGTCGCTGATATTGCTCTCGATGGCGCCGGGGCAGACCGCATTGATGCGGATCTTGCGCGAGGCCAGTTCCAGCGCAAGTTGCTGGGTCATGGCCACCTGGCCGGCCTTGGTGGCCGAATAGGCGGTGGCGCCCGGCGTGGTGAAGGTCCGCGTGCCGTTGATCGACGACACCACGACGATCGCGCCACCCCCCGCAGCTTCCAGCGCTGGCACAGTGTGATGGATGGTCAGATAGGTGCCGCGCAGGTTGATCGAAATGGTCTTGTCCCACTCCTCGGGCGTCAGGCTCTCGATCGGCGCCCACACCCCATTGATACCGGCATTGGCCACCACGATGTCGAGCCTCTCGAACGCGTCCAGGGTCTTGGCCACCAGCTCGGCCATCGAGGCATCATCGGTCACGTCGGCCACCAGAGCCAGGGCCCGGCCGCCCGCCGCCTCGATTTCAGCCGCGGTCTCGTCCACTTCCGACTGCGTCCGGCTCATCGCAACCACCGCCGCACCTTCGCGTGCCAGCTTCAGCGCGGTGGCCTTGCCGATACCCGAACCCGCCCCTGTGACCAGCGCCACCTTTCCGTCCAGCATTGCCATTGTCTGCTCTCCTTCGATGCAGATCAGGCAACGCAGCACAGGCGCAAAGGTTGACCAGGCTGGTCTCAGAGCCGCTTGGGGTGGTCAGCCGCGATGATCGCGTGGGTCAGGCTTCCCGTCGCCGGATAGAGCGGGATGAGGCAGGCCTGCAGCGCGTGGTAGAGGTCCGGCTTGCCCACGAACAGGCGCGAAGTGGGCACCAGCTGCTCGGTCAGCTCGCTGTGCCATCCGCCGCGTTCGTGGTCGATCACGTGGTTCTCGGCAAAGTCCCACAGCTTGCGGTACCACAGCTGGAAATAGTCATCGGTGTCATAGGCGCCGATATAGGCCGCCGCGCCGATTGCCTCGGCCACCGGCCACCACAGCTTTTCGCGCATGATCGGCTTGTTGTCCCAGTCGAGCGTGTAGAAGAACCCGCCATACTGCTTGTCCCAGCCCAGCTCCATGGCTTGGCGGAACAGTCCGCGCGCCGACTCTGTCATCCAGCTGTGCTCCTTGCGGCACAGCACGAACAGCTGGAACAACAGGCGCGACCATTCCAGCGCATGGCCCGGCGTCGTGCCCGAGGGGCGGAACATTTCCGAACCCAGATAGTCCTTGTCGAGCGTCCAGTCCTCGTGGAAATGCTCGGCCACGCGGTAATCGAGCCTGGCCGCATTACGATTGATGATGAGGTCCGCGATGCGCGTCGCCTTCTTGAGATATTCGCGCTCGCCCGTGGCTTCATAGGCCGCCATCAGCGCCTCGGTGAGGTGCATGTTGGAATTTTGACCGCGATAGGTGCTGATCTGGCTCCAGTCGTTGCCAAACTCCTCGCGCACCGCGCCGACCTTCTTGTCCCAGAACCGGGTCTCGATCACCTCGGTCACATCCGCGATCACCTTGTCGGCCAGCGGATGGCCCAGCAGCTTCGCGCTCGATCCGGCAAGCAGCACGAAGGCATGGCCATAAGCCTGCTTGGTCCCGTCGACGTGGCCGTTGTCGTCGAGCGACCAGACATAGCCCCCATGGCGCTGGTCGCGGTGCTTGTTCCACAGATACTGCATGCCGTGGTCGACGATCTCGTCCGATCCCGGCCGCCCGATCAGGCTGCCAATGGTGGCGCAGTGGATCATGCGGGTGGTCACATGGATCTGGCGGGTCGCATTTTCGACCGTCAGCGGCAGACCGTCGTCGCTCAGCTCGTAAAAGCCACCCTTGGGATTGATCGACGCCGCTTCAAAAAAGTCGAACAGCCGGCTCGCCTGCGTCATCAGGTACTGCCGGTGGAACGGCCGGTCCTGCCAGGCGCCCCGATTGGTGGCAGGCAGGCGATTGGCGGTCTGGCTCATGCTCTCTCCCTCCCGGCGCTAACCGCACGCCGGCTCACGTCGGCAGGCGTTTTAGCCAAAGGACGAGAACGTTGCAAATGACGCTTGTTCTTCCCCAACAGGGGAGAAGGTGGCGCAAAGCGCCGGGTGAGCGGGTGTTGTCAGTATGCTCACGAGGCCGGGGAGAGCACGACTACCCCCGCGCGTACCAGGCCTCAACCCGCCGCACTTCCTCGGCCGAACCCAGGATCACCGGCACGCGCTGATGTATGCCGGTTGGCACCACGTCGAGTATGCCCTCGCGGCCGGTCGTCGACTTCCCGCCAGCCCCCTCGATCAGCCAGGCCATGGGATTGGCCTCATAGAGCAGCCGCAGCCGCCCACCCTTGCTCACCGTCTCGCTNTCCAGCGGNTAAAGNAANATGCCGCCGCGCATCAGGATGCGGTGGATGTCTGCCACCATCGAACCNACCCAGCGCATGTTGTAGCGCTTGCCGGCCGGACCGGCTTCCCCGGCCACGCTTTCCTTCACATAGCCCCTCGTCGCCGCGTCCCAGAAGCGTTCGCGCGCGGTGTTGATGGCAAACTCTCCGCTCGCTTCCGGCACGCTTGCCGCCGCCACGATCTGCTGCCAGGCACCTGCCGTATCGAGCGTGAACACGCTGGTCTCGCCGCCAATGCGCACCACGAGGGTCGTTGCCGGGCCATAGGCGACATAGCCTGCCGCCAGCTGCGCGCGCCCCTGCTGCAGCAGTCCGCCAGCGGCATTGAGAACCGAAAAAATCGTACCGACGGTGACATTTACGTCGAGATTTGAAGATCCATCGAGCGGATCGGTCGCGATGATCAGGCGCCCCTGACTCGATAGTTCAACAGCTTCATCCAGCTCTTCGGAAATCAGAATCGAAATGGCCGGATTTTGCCGCAAGTGATTCAAAACAATGTCGTTTGAGATCACGTCGAGCGCCTTCTGCGCCTCGCCCTGCACATTCTCCGATCCGGCCAGGCCCGTCTGCCCGGCGATCGGCGCTTGGCGCAGCACTGCCGCGATTTCCATCCCCGCCGCCGCCATCGAAAGCACGGCCGCCGCGATGTCCTTGTCGCTCGTCTGCGTGGTCAGCCACTGCGCGAGGTCGGTCATGGGGCAATCTCCGTTTTCCTCCCACAAGCCCCAGCCCCACCCGCGAGACAAGACCAACTTTCGGGTGAGGGGATCATTCCCGCGCCAGATCGGCCAGCAGCCCCGCTGCAACGCTCAGTCGCGACACGGTCACGCCGCCCTGCATCAGTTCGCTGACGGCATCCACCGTCCGCGCCACCGCCACCGAACGCTGCAACACGAAGTCCTCTGCCGAGCCTGCAGCCAGCGCATCGGCCGTCAGGTCGCGCTGCGCCCGCATCAGGTTGGCCAGCGCCCGGTCCAGCGCCATGCGGTCAAACCGGTCGGCCAGCACGACCGAGCGTCCCGCCGCCACGATGTTCAAGAGACCGAACAACCCCGCCACCCCGAAATAGGCCCTTGCCGCCGTCAACACATCGACGCCGCTGCGCTCGGAAACCAGCACGATGTCGGTGGCATGGCTGAGGAATGGCAGTTCGCCGATCTGGCGCGCCAGGTCATCCGGCACGCCCGCGGCGATGAGTTCGCTCATCCGCACATCGAGGTCCTGCCGCTCGATCTCCGGCAACAGGCCCTCGGCCTGGTTCAACTGCAAAACGCCCGCCCGGTGACGGTCCACCAGCCCGGCCAGACCGGCCGTAACCGTGCCATTGCGCAGGAACCACAGCACTTCCTGCCGCAGCAGCGCTTCGACCTCCGCATACAAAACCAATTGCACCGCGCCCGATACCCTGCCATCCAGCGCATCGATCTGCTCATAGAGACGGCCAAGGCCAAAGGTGTCCCGCACCGCCGCAAAGGCCAGGGCGACTTCTCCCGCGCTGGCCGATGTCGCCGCGGTCAGCTCCGACACAAAGGCCGGTCCGCCGCGATTGATCATCTCATTGGCCAAAACGGTCGCGATCACCTCGCGTTTCAGCCGATGGTTCGCAACCGCGTCCCGATAGGTGCTGTTGAGCTGATNCGGGAAATAGCGAAACAGCTCCCCGGCCAGATACGGNTCATCGATGGATGTGCCCGCCACCAGGTCGTCGAACAGGGTCAGCTTCGCATAGGCCAGGATAACGGCCAGCTCCGGCCGCGTGAGGCCCTTGCCCTCAGCGGCCCGCGCATCCAGCGTCGCGTCATCGGGCAGGAATTCCACCTTGCGATTGAGCAGGCCGCGCCTCTCCAACCCCTCGATCAGCACGCGATGGTCGGGCAGTTCCGCCAGTCCCGCGCGCTCCGCCAGCGACAGGGCCAATGTCTGCAGATAGTTGTTGCGCAGGCACAGCGCCGCGACCTCGTCCGTCATCGAGGCGAGGAAAGCACTACGCCGGGCCATGTCGAGCTGTTCCGAAGCTACCACCGGCGCCAGCGCAATCTTGATATTGACCTCGAGGTCCGAGGAATTGACGCCCGCCGAATTGTCGATGGCGTCGGTATTGATCCGCCCGCCGCCCAGCGCATAAGCCACGCGCCCGCGCTGCGTCACACCCAGATTGGCGCCTTCGCCGATCACCTTGGCCTGTACCAGGTCGGCCGTCACGCGAATGGCATCATTGGCCCGGTCGCCGACGCGCGCGTCGTCCTCGTCCGGCCCCTTGATATAGGTGCCGATGCCGCCGAACCACACAAGGTCCACCGGCGCCGTGAGGATCGCCCGGATCACCTCGTTGGGCGTGGCCGTGTCTGCCTCAAGCCGCAAAAGGCTGCGCATTTGCGGGCTCAGCGGGATGGCTTTGAGCGCCCGGGAAAACACCCCGCCACCCGGCGAGATCAGTCCGCGCTCATAGTCCTGCCAGCTCGAGCGCGGCATTTCGAACAATCGCTGCCGTTCCGCATGGCTGGCGCCGGGATCGGGATCGGGATCGATGAATATGTCCCGGTGATCGAATGCGGCCACCAGCCGGATCTGCTCGGACAGCAGCATGCCGTTGCCGAACACGTCGCCGCTCATGTCGCCCACGCCGGCAACGGTAAAAGGCTCTCGCTGGATATCGCGGTCCATTTCGCGGAAATGCCGCTTCACCGCCTCCCAGCCGCCGCGCGCGGTAATGCCCATCTTCTTGTGGTCGTAGCCCGCCGATCCGCCCGAGGCGAAGGCGTCGCCCAGCCAGTACCCCCTGCTCGTGGCGATGGAATTGGCCAGGTCCGAAAAACTCGCCGTGCCCTTGTCCGCCGCGACCACGAGATAGGGGTCGTCGCCGTCCCGCCGCACCGTCAATGCTGGCGGCACGACCTTGCCGTCGACCAGATTGTCGGTCACATCCAGCAGCGCACCGATGAAGATGCGATAGCTCTCGGTGCCTTCGGCCAAATAGGCATCGCGCGCCATCCCGGCCGTCAGCCGCTTGGGCACGAACCCGCCCTTGGCCCCGACCGGCACGATCACGGCATTCTTCACCTGCTGCGCCTTGACCAGTCCCAGCACTTCGGTGCGAAAATCCTCCGGCCGGTCCGACCAGCGCAGCCCACCGCGCGCAATGGCGCCAAAGCGCAGATGCACGCCCTCGACACGTGGTGAATAGACCGAAATTTCCCGGTAGGGGCGGGGCTCTGCCAGTCCCTCAATGCGCGCACTTTCGAACTTGAGCGCCAGCGCGGGGCGCCGACGCCCGTCTGCGTCACGCTGCCACTCATTGGTGCGCAGCACCGCCTCGATGAGGTTCTGGAACCGCCGCACGATCGTGTCTTCGTCGAGTGACGATATGGTTTCCAGTGCCGCCGCAATGGCCTGCCGGGCCGCATCCGCTGCTGCCTCGCGATCCTCCTGCGCCGGGTCATGCAACGCCGTGAACAGCGCCACCAACCCGTCCGCCGCACGGCGCTGGGTCACCAGTACCTGGGCGATATAGCGCTGCGAATAGGATGTGCCCACCTGCCGCAGATAGCGCGACAGCGCCCGCAGCAGCGCCGCGTCCGTCCAGTCCAGTCCCGCCAGCGTCACCAGCGAATTGAGCTGGTCGCTTTCTGCCTCCCCGCTCCATACCGCCAGCAGGCCCGCTTCGATTGCCGGTGCCCGGGCGATCACGTCGAAACCGGCATCCTCACCCAGCTCCAGCACCATGTCGTGCAGATACCGTTCCACCCCGTCGCGCGGCACGATCGTATAGGTCCGCTCGTCAATCACCCGAAAACCGAAATGCTCCAGCATCGGTACCCGGTCGCTGAGCGGAATGGCCGTGCCCTCGTGATAGAACCGCAAGCCCAGCGCCCCGTCGGTGCCGCTGCGCGAGGCCAGGCGAATGGCGATGCCATCGTCGCCCAGGCTCTGGAACACCTCGATATCGCGCAGGGCATCGGGCGCGTCATTGCGGCTCTGATAGGCTGGTGAAAAGGCGTGCTTCCAGTCGCTGATCAGTCCCGGCTCGGGTGCTGCTGCCATCAGCATGTCCGAAAAGTCGTGTGTCAGCGCCTCAACGCCCGCTTCCAGCGCCCGCCGCTCCGGCCGCGGCGTCGGCCCGCCACTGCGCCCGATGATCACATGCAGGCGCACCAGCTCCCCTTCAGGGAAATGCGGGTAATAAGCCGAGACTCGACCGTCATAGAGGTCTGCGAGATAGCGGGTGATGCGTGCCCGCACCGCGCCGTCATAGCGGTCGCGCGGCACATAGACGAGCACCGACACGAAATTGTCGAACCGGTCGATGCGCGGCAGCACCCGCACGCGCGGCCGGTCATAGAGCCCGGCAATGGCTTCGGCAAATTCGGCAAGTTCGGCGGTATCGATCTGGAACAGCTCATCGCGCGGATAGCTGTCCAATGCCCCCAGCAGCGTGCGTCCGGCATGGCCCAGCGGGTCGAAGCCGGAATTGCGCATGACCTCGGCAATCTTGCGCCGGATCAGCGGCACATCGGTATGCGGTGTCGCCAGCGCCTGGGCGGTATAGAGCCCCACCACGCGCAATTCACCCCTTGCGGCCCCATCGGCGTCGAACAGCTTGATGCCCACATAATCCAGATGCGCACGCCGATGCACCCGCGCCCGCACATTGGCCTTTGTCACCAGCAGCGGCTCGGGCCCCCTCACGAAGTCCACCAGTTGCACCGTGCTTTCGACGTAATCCGGGCCGCTGCGCAAGACGCGCAGGTTCGGATCACGCAGAATGCCCAGGCCGCTGCCCTCCACCGGCACCAGTTCGCCCCCACCAAGCCGATATTCGCGCAGGCCCAGGAAGGTGAAATTGTGCTCTGTCAGCCATTCGATGAACTGGGCGGCCTCGTCGCGCCGGGCCGGCGTCAGCCGATCCAGCCCGCCTGCCGCCTGCCGCACCCGGTCCAGCATGCTTGCCCAGTCGGCCACGGCCCATTCCACGTCGCGCAGCGTGGCTTCGATTTCCCGCACCAGCCCCTCGACATCGGCCACCGGGTCCGACTGAATGTGCAGCATGCTCACCGCAGCGCCGCCATCGGCGACCACGCCGTCGCGGCCGACATGCAGCACCGGATGCGCGAACAGCCGGATCGCGCCGCCCATGGCGCGCAGCGCGGCCAGCGTGCTGTCGACGATGAAGGGCATGTCGGGGCAAATGATGTCGAGCACCAGCGGCTCTCCGGCCTGGCTCGGACGCGTCACCCTCACCCTGGTGGCATCGGCGCCACCCGCTAGCAGCCGTTCATGGCTGGTGGTCAGCGCATCGATCAGCCGGTCGGGGTCCTGCCGGGCGAGATCGTCCGGGTCGATCGCCCCTATGGCGCTTTCCAGCAGGCGTTGCAGGCTCTTGTTGTGGCCCGCCCTCGACTGCGCACGGTCCAGATAACGCGCTTGCAATGCAGTGGTCATACCGTCTCCCCTCGGTGGACTCACGAGCCCTACCTTAGGCCGCGGGGAGGGTACTGTCTGCCCGTCGCGTACTGGCGTTCCGGCACTGTCCTTGCGATGAGGCCGATGGCGCCCCCCAGCATGGCATGTGCCGTGGAACGCCACGAACGCGCAAAGCGTTTCCCGGTCCGCCGATCGGCAGAAAGTTTACGACTTGTTAAACTCTATCGATCTGGTAGTGTAATTGCAGCTCAAACGCAGGTAACCCATGCCCAAGCTGTCACAATACCTGTCCTACGTCGCGCTCGCAGCTGCGCTGTTCGTCGGCTTCGCCGTCACCCTGCATGTCGGGATGAATTTTTAGGGTCCTGCAGCCCAGCCTTAGTGGACCGTCACCGGGTCAATCGGTGTGCCATAACCATCGTCGACATCCGGTCCGGCCCAAAACACCACATAGAGAAGGTCGTGCCCTTCCTCATCGGTGATCTCTATCGAGCGTGGTGTATCCACCTCGCCGCCTTCACCCACTATCCTTTCCATGATCGCCCGGCCCATCTCCGCAGCCGACCGTTCGGCAGCGTCCAGGTCGGCATGTTCTCTGCCCGCTTCGTCGCGGATCAGGTCAGTTTCGGTCCGGTAGTGGAAGTAATAGCGCGGCATGTCATCACCCCGTTTGCGGGTCAACGCCTGGTGTCGGGTAGCGGTTGCGGTGCCGAGTCTGGCACTTTGCGGCAGATCAGTCGAGCCCGCCGGCACGGGCATAGCCGTGGCGATGCCACAGCAGCGGGCTGAGAGTGGTATCAGTCTCTGCGTCCACGATGGCCCCGGCAAACAGCACATGCGTACCTGTTTCCATGGCGCCGATCACCTCGCAGTCCAGCGTGCTCACGGCCCCCGTCAGCCGTGGATGGCCCGAAGGCCAGTCGGTCCATTGCCCCAGCTTGAACCGGTCCGGAGCTGGCACACGGCCGGCAAAGGCGTCGGCAATTTCAGTCTGCCCGCTGGCAAGCATGGCCAGCGAGAAACCGCCCGCCTTGGCGATGATGTCGGCCAGCCGGCTTACGATGTCGATGGAAACCAGCACCGTTGGGGGCTGCGCCGCAAGCGAGAGCACCGAGGTTGCCGTGCGTCCCAGGCGCTCGCCGCCCCGCCGGGCTGTCACCACATGCACGCTCGATGCCATGCCCGACATGGCGGCGCGGAATTCGCTGTCGCTGACCGTGGGTCGGCGAAGCGGGCGCAGGGCCATTGTATCCGGCAATTCAAAATCGGGCATAAGGGAAGTCATAGTCTTTGTCGCGCTGTGGGCAAGGCCAGTTTCCCCCTCATCCGCCCTCCGGGCACCTTCTCCCGCGAGGGGAGAAGGGAAGTGGTAGGTCACCGGTTTCCCCTCTGCCACTTTGGGTGAGGGGGATCGGCCAAGGCCGGGATGGGTGAGGGCCCTTAGCCCAGGTTCGCCTCGGCGAACTCGTAGTTGGCCAGATTGTCGAGGAAATTGCTCACATAGTCGGGCCGGCGGTTGCGGAAGTCGACATAGTAGGAGTGCTCCCAAACGTCGAGGCCCAGCAGCACCTTGCCCTCGCCGGTGGCCAGCGGGTTCGAGCCGTTCGGGGTCTTGGTGGTCTTGAGCTTGCCGTCGCTGCCCAGCACCAGCCAGGCCCAGCCCGATCCGAACTGGGTGGTGGCGGCCGTCTTGAAGCTTTCCTTGAAGGCGTCGACCGAACCGAAGTCCTCGACGACCTTGGCTTCGAGCTTGCCCGGCAGCTTGCCGCCATTGGGCGACAGCGCGTTCCAGAAGTGGATGTGGTTCCAGTGCTGGCCGGCATTGTTGAATACCGGTGCCAGGTCGGCCTTGCCATTGGCGAAGGCCACGATCTCCTCGAGCGACTTGCCCTGCAGGTCGGCATTCTTTTCAACAAAGCCATTGAGCGCCGTCACATAGGCCTGATGGTGCTTGCCATGGTGCAGTTCGAGCGTTTCCTGGCTCATGCCGCGTTCGGCCAGCGCGGACACGGAATAGGGCAGGGTGGGGAGCGAGAAGGTCATGTTCAGGTCCTTTCGGCACACCGGCTTGCACATTTCGACAAGCCGAAGTAATTTCCAAGCAATGGCTTTGAAAACCCTTTCCGCAGATATGTCAAGTTCGGGCTTGGAAAATGCGTCCTGGTCCCCGCGCAATCCGGGCGAACGCATTTTGATGGCGCTCAAGATGCAGGCCGGTCTGTCTGCGGCCGCTCTGGGAACGCGTCTGGGCACGACCAGCGAGGCGGTGCGCCAGCAGCTTTTGCGCCTCGCCAGCGAGGGCCTCGTGGAAGCCCGCAGCACCTCTGCAGGCGTGGGTCGTCCCACCCAGCTCTGGAGCCTGACCGCCGCTGCCCAGGCCCGCTTCCCCGACACCCATGCCGCGCTCACCGTGCAACTGCTCGATATCGTCCGCACCAATCTGGGCGATGCGGCCCTCGACAAGATCATTTCCGTGCGCGAGGCCGAAACCCGGGCTGCCTATGAGGCGGCCGTGTCCGGCGCTCCCGATCTGAAATCCCGCGTTGCGGCGCTGGCCGACCTGCGCAGCCAGGAGGGGTACATGGCCGCCTGGACCGAGCAGCCCGACGGCTCGCTTCTGCTCATCGAAAACCACTGCCCGATTTGCGCCGCAGCCACTGCCTGCCAGGGCTTCTGCCGCGCCGAGCTGGAAGTCTTCCAGTCCGTTCTGGGTCCCGGGGTGACGGTCGAGCGAACCGACCACATCGTCGCCGGTGGCCGCCGCTGCTCCTACACCATCAGGGCCGGTGCCGATGTCCCCGCCTGATCGTCCCCCCGTGGGCACCCGGCTGCATCGCATCGGCTGGGAGACGCCCGAAGGCCTCGACGAAGCCATGATCCGCGCCGTGGTGAACGAATTTTACGCCCGCGCCCGCCGCGACGATGTCGTGGGGCCCGTCTTCAACCGGGTCATTCCTGAGGCCGAGTGGCCCGCCCATCTCGACAAGATCGCCGATTTCTGGAGCTCCATGCTGCTCGGCACCGGCCGCTACGACGGTCGCCCCATGCCAAAGCATCTGGCCATCCCCGAACTTTCCGATGCCCATTTCATGCGCTGGCTGCGCCTGTTCCGTGAAACGGTCGAGCAAATCTGCCCGCCCGACATTGCTGCCCTGTTCGTCGAGCGCTCCGAGCGCATCGGCAATTCATTCCGCATGAATATCGCCATGCGCCGCGGTGATGACATCACCACCATGGGGCCGCTCCAGCGCGAAATGCCTCCCGCCTGGAAGCCGGAATA
>Ga0065721_10052520_pt1 | contig 11727 bp, 11 predicted proteins | sample Mesricmetagenome_FD_59108 | JGI IMG/M metagenome (GOLD analysis project Ga0065721, IMG submission 59108) | Mesophilic microbial community from rice straw/compost enrichment Sample: eDNA_1 v2 (version 2) | ecosystem: Engineered > Solid waste > Grass > Composting > Bioreactor | place: USA: Davis...
CAGCCGCGGCGGAGCGGCTGGACGAGGTGCGCGCCTCGCTACCTGCCGGCGTGGTCGCCGAGATCGTCTACAACCGCTCGTCTCTGGTCGATGCGACCATCGCGACGGTGGAGAAGAACCTAGTCGAGGGTGCGCTCCTCGTTATCGCAGTCCTGTTCTTCATGCTCGGCAACGTCCGTGCAGCGATCATCGCCGCGCTGGTCATTCCGATATCCATGCTGATGGCGGCCGTGGGCATGAACAGGCTCGGCGTTTCGGGCAACCTGATGAGCCTGGGGGCGCTGGACTTCGGGCTCATTGTCGATGGCGCGGTCATCATCGTCGAGAACAGCGTCGCTCGGCTCGCCGCCAGACAGCACCGGGAAGGCAGACTGCTCAGCCTTGGCGAGCGCTTGACCGAGACGCGGCTGGCCGCGCAGGAAATGATCAAGCCGACCGTCTACGGTCAGGCGATCATCCTGCTGGTCTACGCTCCGCTTCTCACCTTCACAGGTGTCGAGGGCAAGACGTTCTCGCCGATGGCCATCACGGTGATGCTCGCGCTCGCCTCCGCCTTCGTGCTGTCGCTGACCTTCGTTCCGGCGATGATCGCGGTGCTCCTCAATCGCAAGCTGACCGAGAAGGAAGTCAAGCCTGTCCGCACGGCGAAGGAACGCTATGGCCCAGCGGTGCGTCGCGCCATCGCACGCCCTTGGCCGGTGATCGGAGCGGGTGCCGGCATCTTCGCCGTGGCCGCCTTCGTGTTCACTTTCCTCGGCAGCGAGTTCACGCCGCAACTGGACGAGCAAGACATCGCGGTGCAGTCGCTGCGGATACCGTCGACCTCGCTCGAGCGCTCGCTCGCCATGCAGAGACGGGTGGAGGAGCGGCTCGAGACCTTCCCGCAGGTCGAGCTGGTGTTCTCGCGCACCGGCACGGCGGAGGTCGCGAGCGATCCGATGCCGCCGAACGCGTCCGACGCCTACGTGATCCTGAAGCCGCGGGCGGAATGGCCTGATCCCGATCTGCCGAAGGACGAACTCGTCGCGCAGATGGAGGAGTCTCTCAGCGGCTTGGTCGGGAACGTCTACGAGTTCAGCCAGCCGATCGAACTGCGTTTCAACGAGCTGATCGCTGGTGTCCGCGGCGATGTCGCGGTCAAGCTCTACGGCGACGATCTCACGGCGCTGACCCGGTCTGCCGGAGAAGTGGCGGAAGTGCTTCGCGGGGTCGAGGGCGCTGCGGACGTCAAGGTCCAGCAGGTTACGGGCTTCCCCACATTGGACATCGCGTTCGATCGTCCGACGATCGCACGTTATGGCCTGACCGTGGAGGACGTTGCGCAGTCCGTGGCCATCGCGCTGGGCGGTCGCCCGGCGGGACTGGTGTTCGAGGGTGACCGCCGTTTCGAAGTGGTCGTCCGGCTCGCGGATGCGAACCGGAACGATTTCGATCAGCTCGGCGCCCTTCCCATCGTTCTGGACGGCGGGGTCACGGTTCCGCTTCGAACGCTGGCTGATTTCCGGGTCGTCGATGGTCTCGCCGAGGTTCGGCGCGAACAGGGTCGCCGGCTGGTGATCGTATCGGCGAACGTGCGCGAACGCGATCTCGGTTCGTTCGTCGAGGAGGCGCGTGCAGGCGTCGCCGAGAGCGTCGAGTTGCCACCTGCCTCCTTCATCGAATGGGGCGGTCAATACCAGAACCTCCAGGCTGCGCAGGCAAGGCTCGCCCTTGTCGTGCCGGTCTGCTTCGCGCTGGTGTTGCTGCTCCTGTTCATGGCGCTCGGCGGTTGGGTTCCGGCTCTCGCGGTATTCAGCGCCATCCCGATGGCGCTGGCGGGCGGTGTCTTCGCCCTCGCCCTTAGGGGGATGCCGTTCTCGGTTTCCGCTGCGGTGGGCTTCATCGCCCTTTCGGGTGTCGCCGTGTTGAACGGGCTCGTGATGATGACCGCGATACGCCAGCGGCTGGACAATGGGATGTCACTCGACGACGCGATCTCCGACGGTGCGTTGGCCAGGCTGCGGCCGGTGCTGATGACAGCGCTGGTCGCCTCGCTCGGCTTCGTGCCCATGGCCATCGCGACCGGAACGGGTGCCGAGGTGCAGCGTCCATTGGCTACGGTGGTGATCGGCGGATTGATCACGGCGACCGCGCTCACGCTGTTCGTCCTGCCCGCTATCGCGCGCCTCGTGCTCCACCGTTCGGATGACGAGCGAAGCTGGCGCGAGAAGTGGTGGGACCGCCTGCGCCGGAACGCGACCAGCGACGAGCGGCGCGAGCTGACGGACATCGCATTATGGTTAGGGAAAGGAGAACACGATGCTGAAGATTGATGAAGACGACGGACTGGTGCGGATACGCGCCGGTGGCAAACTCGAAGGGTCGGACTACGATGACTTCGCGCCTCGGTTCGAACGTATCGCCCAGCGCACGCCCGGCACCGTCGCGATGCTGATTGAACTCGCGCCGGATTTCGCGGGCTGGGATCTGGGGGGCGTCTGGCGCGACCTTAAGTTCGACGCCCGGCATAAGGACAGCTTCGGTCGGATCGCCATCGTTGGCGACAGCAAGTGGGAAGAATGGGGCACTAAGCTCTTCGATCCGCTCTTCCTCGCCGAGATGAAGTTCTTTCCGCGATCCCAGCGCGAACGCGCCGAGGAGTGGGCCAGGAGAGGGGGGAGCGTGGCATGAGCGGGGACCACGACATCGATCTCGGCTCGGCCGGCAAGCGCCGGACACTGTGGATCGTGCTCTGGCTGAACGTCGCCATCGCGATCGGGTTCTTCGTGGTCGGCTACTTCGCGGATTCGAATGCGCTTCTGGCGAATGGGCTCGACAACTCATCTGACGCGATCGTCTATGCGCTGAGCCTGTTGGCGCTGACCCGCTCGCGCGTCTGGCAGCGGGGTGCCGCACGCTTCTCCGGCATCATGCTCCTGGTCTTCGCCGCGGGTGTCATCGCCGATGCCGTGCGCCGGTTCCTGGAAGGGTCGGATCCGGGCGGCTTCATGATGCTGGCCATGGCTGCGGTCGCCGCAGTCGTGAACCTGGTCTGCCTCCGGATGCTCCAGCGGACGAAGGAGAAGGACGTCAGCATGCGCGCGGCGACGACCTTCAGCTTCAACGATTTCATCGCCAATGGCGGCATCATCATCGCGGGCGTCGTCGTGATGCTGACGGGCGCCAACTGGCCCGACCTGCTCGTGGGTGTCGCGGTGGCCTGCATCGCCTTCTACGGCGGCATCCAGATCCTGCGTGATGCCCACATGGACATCCATGACGAGGAAGGCACCGAACACAAAAGGGGCGATCAGTTTCGCCCATGAGCACTCACAACGACTATGGCGCGACAGTCTTATCGCACCAGCAAGCGAGCGGCACGTGCCACGATATATATGCTGTCCGCAGCAACGTTGCTGACGATCCCGGCTTTGTTATGGGCTCTGCTCGAGCCTACGCTCGTATAGCTGGCCTAGGTCTTGTTCGCTGAACTTGGGGTCGGCGTGCGTGAGGCCAGCAGCTTGGCGGCTATCGGCGAGGTGATCATCTGGATGACGGCGAAGAAGGCCGCCGGGACGGCGATCTCGGTCGGCAGACCGGACGCTGCCACGAAAGCCGCAGCGATGCTGAATTCCTTTTTGCTAACGGTGAAGAGATAGGCGATGACCTCTTCGCGGTCCGCTGCGAAGACCTTTGCGATCGAGCCCACCGCATAACCAATGAGATTCAGTAGCAGGGCCGCGAAGGCGATGACCACGGCGAACCAGCCATAGCCGAGGATAGTGTCTGCGTTGGGTCCGACGACTGCCAGCAGCAGCAGCAGATAGAATATCGAACCGATCGCGGGATAGGCACTGTCGTGGCGGCTGACCGCGGCCGCAAAGCGCGTGCGCAGGTATACTCCGACTACCGTGGGCACCAGCACAACGAGGATCAGCTCGAGCACAACCGATCCCACCGGAACCTGGAGTTCGATGCCGGTTAGCAGCAGAAACAGGAACGGCACGATGAACGGTGAGAGGGCGGTGTTCACCGCGTTCAGCACTGCGGCGAGCGCGACGTTGCCTTTCGCCAGCAGGACCAACAGCGGTGCCGAGACGTCCGTCGGCAGCGTACCGACCAAAATCTGACCCGCCGCGAGATGACCCGAGCCGAAGAACACGCGGCCGATGAGCCACCCCGCCAGAGACATCGGACCATAGACCAGCCCGAGAGCCCAGAGCTGCCGGTCCGGCTTGCGAAGCGAAGCACCAGCTTCACTGCATGCGCATCGAAGGTGAGGCTGATGACCAGCATAAGCGCAGCCAGAAGCGGCTCGATGCTCCCTGAGAGGGCGATGCCAACCGACGGAACGAACAGACCGAAAGCGGCTGCCAGAACTGCAAGCAGCAAGAGATTGTTCTCGACGAGGCTGAGCAGCTTCTGCATTCGGTTGTCCTGGATACTGCGCGGGCGGTGTGCCGTCAGGCGGTGCGCTGCTGACGGAACTTACGCTGGTTCCAGGCAAATCCGAGCGCGAGCAGCACGACCATGATGACTTGAGCCAACGCCGTCTCACGGGTCGGATAAAGCCCGAGCAGATCGCTGCGCGGGAATCCTGGCCAAGGGGTGATGGGCAGGTAACCTGCCTCCTGCAGCGCTGCGCTTCCTTTGCCAATCAGCACCACCGCGAGTGCGGCGATCAGCGCCGAGCTATAGGCGAAGAACTTCCCGATCGGCAGGATTCGGCTGTAGCGCATCATTGCAAAGGCAATCACTGCCAGCACCGCGGATGCAGCGAGCGCGCCGGCAAGGACCGCGCCGCCATTCCCCTGGCTCCAGATCGCGGCATAGAACAGGATTGTCTCGAACACCTCCCGGTAAACGACCACGAATACCAGGCCGAACAGGAACCATGCCGAGCGACGATTGAGTGCGGCGCCCAGCTTCTCACGGATATAGCGCTGCCACGCATCGGCATTGCTCTTGCCGTGCATCCATATGCCGACCCACAGCAGAACCAGGGCCGCGAATACGCCACCGAACCCTTCCGCCAGTTCGCGGCTGGCTCCGCTAATCGTAATCAACCAGGTAGCTGCCACCCAGGTTGCAGCACCGGCAACAAGTGCCGCCACCCAGCCGCCATGCACATAGGGGAGCACATCACGCCGATCGGCCTTGGTCAGGAAAGTGATCATGGCGACGACGATCAGGATCGCTTCAAGGCCTTCGCGCAGCAGGATCGTAAAGGCGGCGACGAAGCTGGAGGTTGCTGAAGCCTCGCTGGGCGCCAGCGCGCTCTCCGCCTGTTCGAACAACCCGTCGAGCGTCGCGACACGTTCACGGATTGCTTCGGCCGACTCGTTTCTAGCGATTCCGGAGCGTAACTCGGCCATCGCCTGTTCGATGCGTATCATCAGCGCATGATCGCGTGCCGACAGCACGGCTTCGACCGGCTCGAACCCATCGAGGTAGGCCGACAGCGCAAGATCAGTCGCGACCTTGCGGTTGCCCCGCTCGTATGCCGCCAGCGCTTCGCCAAGCCTCGTGCGCGCGAGTGTCAGGGTCCCGGTCGCTTGTGCTCCGGCAGCTGCCTCCGGATTTTGCCGCAGGTAGGCCATGAGGTGACGCGCTTCGTCCTCGCCCACTTCGGCGGCGAGGGCCGCCGGCGTCGTGCCGACGAGCTTCTCGAGGTTTAGCCGCCTGCGCAACTCGGCGTCGCTCTCCCACAGAGCTTCACCCCGGCGTGCCGCCCCTTCCGAGTAAGCAAGCGATCCGGTGTAGAATGCCAGAGCCCACCGGTCCTGCGGCGGCAGATGAGCGAAGCTCATCATGCTGGTCCCTTCAAGCCCTTGCTCAATCACCTGGTAGAGAGCGAAGATGCTCCGTTCGCGCGCCCGCGCCTCATCAGTGAACGCGATAGCGGGTGGATCGAGACCGATGGAGTCCGGGCCGTCCCCGCCTCCCGTCGCGCCGTGGCAGCTTGCGCATTGCTCTGCATAGAGCGCCTTCCCGCGCGCGAAGTCCGGTGCAACGGTCGGAGCCAGCGGAACCGGGTAGGCGGCGATGAGATCAGCGGCGAGGCCTCGTGCTTCCGACGCGATCGTCGGTGCAGGAGATCGCGCGGCAATGATCTGTTCGAGCTCTGCGGCTCTGCGCAAGAGAGGAGACTTGGCGGAAGAAGCCGGGAGCTCGCCGATCAACCTGCTGGCTGTGGCCGAGAACTCTAGCATCTCGTCATACTCGGTCTGGTTGATGATTTGGCCGTTTTCGACAGCCTCGGGGTAATCGACCGCGATGTAGTCGAGCAGCCTCCAGATGGTTTGCGCAGGCGCAGTTTGCGCGGAGGCTGAATTCGAGAGCGCTGTTAGGGCAATCGCCACGAGGGCGAGTGCCAACAGGCGAAATCGCCTTGTTGCCTGATGATGCCGCGTCAGAAGCGAGCGGAGAAACCGCAGGCTTTCTGAGTGTGGAACAACGCCGATCGCTGGCCCGCACGTGGCGATCCGGGTAAGGTTCATCCGACTGTCCATTTTGCGCCGTCCACGTGGACCGCTATATTTCAAGTAAAGTTGAACTATCGGCCATATGAATGAAGATCAAGCCCTGGGTGCATTTGCCGCCATCTCGAATGCGACGCGTCTGCGCATCATCCGCATGCTGGTGGTGGCAGGTGCCGACGGCCGGTCAGCCGGTTTCATCGCCGAGGCGCTCGGCGCACAGCCCTCACGTATCTCTTTTCACCTCAGCCAGCTGGAGCAAGCGGGTCTCGTCGAGAGCCGCCGCGAGGGCCGGTCCATCATCTACAGCGCCATCTTCCCGGCGCTGTCGGATCTCGTCGCGTTTCTTATGCGCGATTGCTGCGAGGGACATTGCGCAGTCTGCGACAAGGCGATTGCGCTCTTCGCCCAGTGCACTGGGCGGCCAACTGGGCCGGCCTGACCGAAGGTTGCTCATCGCGTCCGGAGCTACCAACCCGCGACGTGCGCGGACACGAGCTAGCGAGAGAGTATTTCTCACCTTCCACCTCCTCGATGGAACTTGTTTGGCCACACGACCGCCGACAAAGTCCAAGGCTGATCGTCCCTCAGGTTCACTACGGACAGAGCAAGATTGAACCAACAGCTATCGACCGCAGTCCTGTCGACACGGTGCTATTTGGCGGCCTCTGACAGGAAGGCCGCCAGGTTCCGGAGCGCTCCGCGTTCCGCTCTGTAGGTTACCGAGCGCCCCTCCTTCGTTGACGAAACCAGACCGGCATTGCGCAGTACTGACAGGTGCACCGACGTATTGTTGGGCATCGTGTCCGTCTGCTCGGCGACTTCGGTCGAGGTGATGCCGTTCGCCGCTCGCGCTATGGCCAGGAATATCTCCAGCCGGGTCGGCTGGGCCAGGGCACTGAGTTTCGCGACGGCATCCATCTTTTCCATTCTCCTGCTGATAGCGTCAGTGATCCCTACCGACAAGTTAATTCAATACTTCATTACCTATTGAATTAAATTCTGTTCATGCTATGTGCCGTGTCACGAGGCGCCGGTAGGTCCGGTGCGGAACGTGGGGAGCGGTGCGATGAGCGATACCGCGGATTACGAATTCGACCCTTACTTCGAGGAGCCCGCAGCGAACTGGGCGCTCGACCCGCTCGAGGACGAAAGCGGGGGCATGATGGCGGTTCGCCGCGTCGCGCTCATTCGGATCGCATGCGTGGCTGCAGAGACCGGCGCCCGCATGCAGCGGGACGGCTTGGCCGAGGATCCCGTCGGCTGGATGGTCTCCCCGCTCGCACTATTCGAAGGCCGCCCGCCGATCGAGGCCTGCATGGACAAGGATGCGTGCTCAAAGGCCATTCTGCTGCATGGCCTGGGTCTCGGTCTCGACGCCGACCCTGCGACGATCGATCGACTTCTCCTCGAAGGCTCGGCATCTCTGGAGACCGGACGTGGCTGAACCGGCGCCGTCCGACATCAGGCAGCTACGTCGCGTAGATCTTCGTGTGGGCGAGACGGGCTTCGGCGATCCGGACGATCCCCAGCGCGTAGCGGCCGTCTTGGACGTGGAGACGACCGGGCTCGATCCCGACGCGGACGGAGTCATCGAACTGGCTGTGCGCCGCTTCAAGTATGATCCCGCCGGACACATCACCGAGATAGGTCGTGCGTGGTGCTGGCGCGAGGATCCCGGCGTTCCGCTGCCTGAAGACATCGTTCGGATCACCGGCATCACGGACCAGGACCTCATTGGACGGCGGATCGACGACCGAGTAGCGACAGACATCATATCGTCGGCCGACGTGGTCATCGCTCACAACGCGGCGTTCGACCGCCCCATGGTGGAGAAGCGCCTCACCGCACTACCGACGAAGCAGTGGGCCTGCTCGTGCGTAGAGATCGACTGGGCGGCTGCGGGTTTCGAAGGCCGGTCGCTTGGCTGGCTCTGCGCCCAGGCTGGATGGTTCTACGATGCACACCGGGCGCAAGGCGATGTGGACGCGCTGATTCAGCTTCTGCGGCACGAACGGACCGATGGTCGCCCGCTGCTCTACGAGCTCGACGGGACCTCGTCGTGTGACAGTTTCGTCATCGAGGCAGTCGGTGCAGCCTTCCCGACCAAGGACGCACTGCGGATGCGCGGCTACCGCTGGAATCCGAAGGCGCAGGTCTGGTGGCGTGAGGTCATGGATTTCCGCCTCTTGGACGAACAGGCCTGGTTGGCCAGCGAGGTCTACGCGAGCGGAAAGGAAGCACGAGCCCTCGGGCCGCGGCTGACGCGTCAGGACGCCTACAGCCGTTACCGTCGAGGCGGCCGCGGCTGATCGACTGATCCATGTCCTCACGAACCAGCACAGGAGAAGCGAAATTGGCGAGGAAGCCCACCGGACGAAAGAAAGTGAGCAAGCAGGTCGTGAAGGCGGAGCTGCCGGACGGATTGATGAACGAGGCGCCGGTCACCTACGCGGTGGCGGACACCAGCATCACCGCGCTGCAGGTCTATCACAACCCCGATCGACGTCCTTCGGGTGACGGGCCTTGGAACAACGAGGCCGATAAGGTCGCGTGGGTCGACGCGGAGACGGGCCTCGGCTGCATCATGCTCCGTCAGAAGAACGGGACCATCTCGGGCTACGTGGGCGTCGGCCCCGAGCATCCGCTCTTCGGGTTCGAGGCGGATGCGGTGCCGGTCGGCGTTTCCAACACGGTGCACGGGGGCGTGACATACGGCAAGGCCTGTGAGGTCAATCGCTTTGCACGCGTGGCTTGGGGGAAGCCGCGCAAGGAGCGCTACACAGTATGCCACGTGACCAGGGTCAGGTGGGTGCAGGAATATCGCACGGTGCAGACCACCGAGGACGAGTTCCACGAGGACCTGTGGTGGCTGGGCTTCGACACCGACCACCCGGGCGATCTCGTCCCCAACGGTCGATACGGCGAAGGTCGCAAGGGCGACATCTATCGCGACCAGTCCTTCGTCTACTCGAACTGCATCGAGCTGGCGCGGAAGCTGAAATCGCTGATCGATGCGGACAGGGATACGACCGCTCGTGAGCCGCTCGGACTTCCTCCACCTTCCGAACGCGAGGAAGAGCGATGACTGGCCCGTTTTCGCCTTTCGGTCGCTCGGGTGACGAACGTTACGGCGACGATCGGCATCCCGACCTTCCGTGGGGTTATTGGATGGTTTCAAGCGGGGCCATTCCCGGACAGCCGCCGCTGGTCGACGAGCGCGGGCGCCAATGGGGTTCGGTCCGTGAGGCCTTCTGGAGCGATCGTCTCGGCCTGCCCTCCATTCATTCCGGGTGGGCGAACGCGATCATGGACTTCATGGCGAGCTATCTCGCTATTGCCGACGGTCGCTTCGTCGCGCCGGAAGAGCGCGTCAGGGACATCTTCCTGGGTGACGGTCACCTCGACCAGTTCTTCCGGGCCTACCTGCTGGCTGCAGGCCTGGTGAACGAAACTGACGGCAGGCCGACGCCTGAAGGGCGGGCCGTGCTGCTGATGCTCATCGCCACGCGGACGCGCGAGGATGCCCAGGAAGATGTCGGTCTCGACTGGATCGTCGCCAACAGGACGGTCGCAGGTCATTCCGAACGAAGGGAAGCTGCCGAAAAGGTGGAAAGGCGCGAACGCGTCGCTGCGCGCATGGCACATCGTTTCGCGATCGATACGATCGGTGGAGATCCAATCGTGAAGCTGATCGGACTGCGGATCACTCGCGAGATTCCGGTTCGCAGCACCTTGTGGACGATGTCATGGTCCGATGGCGACCGCCATGCGCGGGACCGATTCTACCTCTGGCTCCTCGAGCGCATCGATCGCTGGGATGCTTGGAGCGAGATGGTGACGCAGGACGGCGCTCGCGCCCTGACCGAGCATTTCATGAAGCTCGCGTTCTGCGATCGCTTCGCCGTTGGCAGTAGGCCCGGTCGGACCGTGCAATCATGAAGCAGCTCGAACCTTTTCCGGACCTCGTCGACCCGAGCTTCGATGGTCATTCACGGATGACTCCGGATGCCGAAATCGTGGTCAATGGCAGACGGATAACGATCGATGGAGGGGCTCTTGACGCTGCGACAGTGGCCACGCTCGCCGGACACTGCTCTGACAGCGTGGTGATATCCCTTCGTTTCGGTCTCGCGAGGCACTTCGATCCTGTCGATCCGATCATTTCCGATCGTGAGACACCGATGATTTTCCGCACCTTTCCTCAGGGCGCCCTGTTCTCACTGCTGGTTTCGGACACACGATGGGACTGGGGCGCTCCCACCATCAGCGTCGGAGAGGTTCGCGATATCGCCGGGCTCGACCGACAGAACGTTCTCGCGTTGGGAAATCTTGAGCAGATCCTGGCTGACGATGTGGTGATCGACCTGGCGACGCTCGCTGTCCCGGTGTTGAATGTCCGCTCGAGGAAATCGCCAGGCGGGGAGCACGGTGGGGGCGATGCCGGACGGTGGCACCGACCGGAAAGCGCACGGACGGCGGTGGCGCGAACTGACGCGCCGGCCAAAGCTCGGGACAACCGCGCGGACTGATGTCAGTCGTGTGCAACTTGGCTTCCCGTGTCGATCGGCACGATAGACTGTCCTCTCAACCGTTCAGCGTTGAATCGATCGATAGCGTCGTTCACGACCAGCCGCGCTTCCTCGATGGTCACGAGCGCGTGGACCGCCGGATCGAAGCGGTCCTTGGCACCGCTACGACTGTGACTCTTGCGCGAGAGCAGTCGGAGGTCGGCAAGTTTCGTCCCGATCATGCGCCTGATCGGTCCTCCGAAATGGAGGCGCGTGCCCCATCGCACCTTAGCGATGAGACCGCGCTGGCCGATCCTTTCGACGAGTGCCCGCCAGCCTTCACCATTGGTGGCGGAGAAGAGAAGCCTGGGCTTGATTGCTGTCCCGCTGGATTGGCTGCTCCGCCTTCCGGCATCGTCCAAAGCTGCCAAGACGAGATTCGGATTGGGTGGGCCTTCGGATATGCATGCTCCGGCGACGGATGCGCTGAAGAGGTCGAGCGCCAGGGTAATGGTGACGCGTCGGGGTGCTTTGGGGTGATCGAGGAACAGGTCGATCGCGGAGTGGTCGATGACCAGCACCTCGCCGAAGGCGGTAGCGGTGTCGGCGGTTTCCTGCGCGTGACGTCCGGTGTTGAGGCTGATCGTTCCCTTCTCGATGCTTTCAATCCCGCCGCGGCTGTCGACATGATCCCTGATTGTGCTCGATGCGGGCATGGCGGGTCCACCATCGGGCCATCGGGCAACGACCTCGCCGGA
>Ga0065721_10052521_pt1 | contig 11725 bp, 12 predicted proteins | sample Mesricmetagenome_FD_59108 | JGI IMG/M metagenome (GOLD analysis project Ga0065721, IMG submission 59108) | Mesophilic microbial community from rice straw/compost enrichment Sample: eDNA_1 v2 (version 2) | ecosystem: Engineered > Solid waste > Grass > Composting > Bioreactor | place: USA: Davis...
CGCGTGCTGCTGCCCTCGGCCCTGGCCGGGGCGGTGCTGCTGGCCGCCGCCGACCTCGCCGCCCGCCTGATCCCCACCGACCTAGAGCTGAAGCTGGGGGTGGTCACGGCCCTGTTCGGCGCCCCGCTGTTCGCCCTGATCGCCTGGCGCGCCGCGCGGAGCTGGCGCGGATGAGCACCGGCGTTCCCGCCCTGGCCCTGCGCGAGGCCGTCGTCCGGCGCGGCCCCGCCGTGGTGCTGGATGGCGTCAGCCTTGAGGTCCGTCCCGGCGAGATGCTGGGCGTCGTGGGCGCCAACGGCTCGGGCAAGACGACCCTCCTGCGCGCCGCCCTCGGCCTCGTGCGCCTCGCCGCCGGCCGGGCCGAACTCGCCGGACGGGACGTCCGGTCCTTGCGCGAAGCCGCGCGGGCCCGCCTGGCCGGATACCTGCCGCAGGAGCGGCATGTGGGCTGGAACATGACCGCCGCCCGGATCGCCGGCCTTGGCGCCTTCCACCTGCGTCCGGCCGAGGCCCAGGCCCGCGCCGAGGCCGCCCTCGGACGGGTCGGCCTCGCCGCCCTGAAGGATCGCGGGGTGCTTGAGATGTCGGGGGGCGAGCGCGCCCGGGTGCTGCTGGCGCGCCTCCTGGCCGCCGCCCCGCCGCTGCTGGTGGCCGACGAACCCATCGCCGGCCTCGATCCCGACGCCCAGCTCCTGGCCCTCGACCTTCTGCGCGAGGAGGCGGGGCAGGGGCGCGCCGTCGTGCTCACCCTTCACGACCTGGCCCTGGCCGCCCGCTACTGCGACCGCCTGGTGGTGCTGAGCCGGGGGCGGATCATCGCCGAGGGCAGGCCGGAGGCGGCGCTGACCCCCCAGGTGCTGGCCGAGGCCTTCGCCCTGGAGGGCCGCCTGGCCCTGACGCCCGACGGCCCGATGCTGGCCGCGCGCCGCCGCTAGCGGCCGGCGGCGGTGCGGATCGGCTCAGGGCCCGGATAGCCATAGCCGCCGCGCTTCAGGTCGCCCGAGAGCGTGATCGGGGCCGAGCCGCCGTTCAGCTTGGCCCGGTACACCTGCATGTTCTCCATCACCCGCATCACGTAGTTGCGCGTCTCGGAAAAGGGGATGCACTCGATGAAGTCGAGCGGGTCGGTGGAGCTGGTCCGGGGATCGCCGCACATGGCCGCCCACTGCGGCGGCCGGCCGGGGCCCGCGTTGTAGCCAGCGGCGGCCATGATGTACGAGCCGGAGAACCGCTCCACGAGCTGGCCGAGGAAGGCCGAGCCCAGGCGCATGTTGTGGTCGGGCTCCCACAGCATCTCGGTGGTGTGGGCGACGCCGATCCGCTTGGCCACCGTCGCCGCCGTGGCGGGCAGCAGCTGCATCATGCCCCGGGCGTCGGCGTGGCTGCGCACCCGCGGGTCGAAACCGCTTTCCTGGCGGGTGATGCCCAGCACCAGCGCCGGCTCGGGCGCGCCGGCGACCTGCGGCGGCGTGCGATAGGGATAGCCCCGGTCGGCCAGGATGAGGCCCCGCTGGGCCGCCGCCCGCACCACCTTCATGGAGGTGTCCTGGTCGCCGTAGTTGCGCACCAGGTCGACCAGCAGCGCCGCCTCCTGTCTCGTGGGCACCACGTCGTCCAGGTGCAGGGCGAAGACCCGGAACAGGTCGCGCTGGCCCTGTTCGGCCAGCAGCCGGGCGGCCTGCACCGGCTCGCGCGCCTCGAACCGGGCCCGGTCGGCGGCGGTGAGCTCGGGATCCTTCGGCAGGGTCAGGCGCATGCCCAGCTTCTCGGCGGCGAGCTGGCCGTAGAAGGTGGTGAGGTGCTGCGCCCCTTGGGCATAGAAGCCCTGGGCCGCGGCGGCCTCGCGGCGCGCCTCGGCGGCGCGGCCCAGCCAGTAATAGGCCCGGCCCTTGGTGATGGGCGAGGAGCCGATCCGCTCCAGATTGGCGAAGTGGCGGCCGGCGGCGGCCGGGTCGTTCAGCTTCGAAAGCGCGATCCAGCCCGCGTAGAACTCGGCGTCCGCCGCATTGGCGCCCGAGGTGAGCCCCGAGTTGGCGGCGGCCTGGTACGCGGCGCGCCAGTCGCCGTTGCGGATGGCCGCCAGGGTCAGGCGGTGGCGCTCGTACCAGATGCGGTCGCCCTGTTCCTGGGTGACCACCGTCCTGGGGAAGTTCGGGACCTGGGCCAGGGCCAGGGTGTCGAGGCCCTTGCGGCGCAGGTAGCCGGCCCGCTCGAAGGCCACGCCCGGCGAGGCTTGGTCGGCGGGCGTCAGGGCTCCGTAGAGGTCGTTGGCGTTGGCCGCGTCCGAGCGCAGGGCGATCCGCGCCAGGGCCGGCGCCTGCCGGTCGGCGGGCAGCAGGGCCACCATCTCCCGCGCCGCCGGCCCTTGCGGGCCATAGAGCAGGATGTCGGCCCGGCGGACATGGTCCTCGGCCGTGAAGGCCTCGGGGAAGCGGGCCAGCATGGTCCGCTGGGCGTCGGCCTCGAAGCTCTTGGTGGTCCACCAGCGGCGCAGCAGGTCCCGGGCCGCCTGGGCCTGGCCCTGCATGCGATAGGCCGAGGCGAGGGCGAGGGCGCCATAGGCGGTCTGCGGCTCCTGGCCGCCGAACCAGGCGATGATCTCGGCCGGGCTCTTGCCCGAGGTCTCCAGCAGCTTCTCGGCCACCGCCTGGCGGCGGGCGGCCCGGGGCCAGCCCTCCATGGACCGGCGGGCGGCGTCCACCTCGTAGAAGCCGAGCGTTTCGGCGGCGGCGTCCACGAGCGCCCAGGTGGCGGTCTTCTTGGCGATCGGGTCGCTGAGGGCGGCGATGGCGTTGCGGGCGCCGGCGACGTCGGCCCGCTTGGCCGAGGCCAGGGCCTGGGCGAACAGGGTCTGGTCGGCGGCGCTCAGCGCCCGGCGGGCGGCCTGGGGCGCCGGCGCGGGCGTCGGCAGGCTCGCCGGGGCGGGGGACTGGGCGGTCGGTTGGCCAGTCGGTTGGGCGTTCGGCTGGGCCGCAGGCGTCTGGCGCAGGAGGTCGCCGATGGGGTCCGCCGGCTGGGCGCGGGCCACCGCGGCGGCGAGCACCACCAGGCTTGCCGCCAGGAACGCTTTACGGGTCTTGGAGTCCAACCTCTCCCCCGACGATCAAACAGACGCGGAATCGACATTGCGGGCTTGGCCCACGCCAACATATTGTCCGCCGAAATCTGAACGTCGCCCCAACAGGCGACCCTTCACGGCAATTTGCACACCATGTCCGAGCCCATGTTCCGGGGCGTCCTTCCGGCGCTCATCACTCCGTTCCGCAACGGCAAGGTCGATGAGGACGCCTTCGTGGCCCTGGTCGAACGCCAGATCGCCGGCGGCGTCCACGGCCTCGTGCCGGTGGGCACCACGGGCGAGACCGCCACCCTCAGCCACGAGGAACATCGGCGGGTCGTCGAACTCTGCGTCCAGACGGCCCGGGGCCGGGTGCCGGTGATCGCCGGCGCGGGCTCCAATTCCACGGCCGAGGCCATCGAGCTGGTGGAGCACGCCAAGGCCATCGGCGCCGACGCGGCCCTGGTGGTGACGCCCTACTACAACCGCCCGAGCCAGGAGGGGCTCTACGCCCACTTCAAGGCGATCAACGACGCGGTGCAGCTGCCGATCCTGGTCTACAACGTGCCGGGCCGCACCAGCGTGGACATCTCCAACGCCACCCTGGCCCGCCTGGCCCAGCTGCCCAACATCGTCGGCATCAAGGACGCCACCGGCGACGTGGCGCGCGCCAGCGTCCAGCGTGTGGAGTGCGGCGAGGGCTGGACCATGCTCTCGGGCAATGACGACTGCGGCCTGGGCTACATGGCCCACGGCGGCCACGGCTGCATCTCGGTGACCTGCAACGTCGCCCCGGAACAGTGCGCCGACTTCTACAACGCCATCATGGCCGGCGACTGGACCGCCGCCCTGGCCGCCCAGGACCGGCTGATCCGCCTGCACAAGGCGCTGTTCGCCGACGCTTCGCCCGCGCCCACCAAGTTCGCCCTGGCGCACCTCGGCCTGTGCACGGACGAGACCCGCCTGCCGATCACGCCGTGCTCCGAGGCCGCTCGGGCCGAGGTGCTGGCGGGTCTGCGGGAAGCCGGCCTCATCGACTGAGATGGCTGGCAAGCTGATCGCCGAGAACCGTCGCGCGCGGTTCGACTACTTCCTCGAACAGACCTTCGAGGCGGGCATCGCCCTGACCGGGTCCGAGGTGAAGAGCCTGCGCAACGGCCGCGCCAACATCGCCGAGAGCTATGCGGCGGTGGAGGGCGACGAGATCGTGCTGATCAACGCCGACATTCCGCCCTACGCCCAGGCCGGGCCGCACTTCAACCACGAGCCCCGGCGGCCCCGGAAGCTGCTCATGAAGCGGCGCGAGATCGACCGGCTGATCGGCGCCGTCCAGCGGGAAGGGCGCACCATCGTGCCGACCCGGCTCTACTGGAACGACAAGGGCCTGGCCAAGCTCGAGATCGCCCTCGCCAAGGGCAAGCAGACCCACGACAAGCGCCAGGCCACGGCCGAGCGCGACTGGCAGCGGGACAAGGCCCGGCTGCTGCGCGAGCGGGGATGATCGGACCCGCCGAGATCGAGGCCATCGAGCGGGCCACGGTCGCGGCGGTGGCGCCGCCGCAGGTGCTGGAGATCGACGGCTGGCTGGTCCCCCTCGACGCCGGGACCGTGGGCCGCGCCCGCTCGGCGACCCCGCTCTCCCACGAGGCCTCGCCCGCCGCCCTCGACGCGATCGTCGACGCCTACCGCAGCCAGGGCCTTCCGCCCGCCTTCCGAATCGCCGACGTCGACGGCCTGGCCGAGGTGCGGGCGGCGCTGGAGGCGAGGGGCTTTGCGCCGGCCAGTCCCACCTGGGTGAAGACCGCCGAAGCCCTGGTGCTCTCCGGGTTCTGCGAGGCCCGGGCGGAGCTGCTCGCCAGGCCCGACGGCGCCTGGGGCGAGGTTTTCCTGGGCGACGGGTTCGATCCCGAAGACGGCGCTCATCGGGTGCAGGTGCTGACCCGCTCTCCCGACGCGCTCTACGGCGCCGTGCGCGAGGCGGGGCGGACCCTGGCCGTGGGCGCGTTGAGCTTCGGCCACGGCTGGGCCGGAATCCACGGTATGCGCACCGCGCTCGCCGCTCGCCGCCGGGGCTATGCCGGCCGCCTGCTCGCCGCCTTTGGCGGCGCGGCGCTCAGCCGGGACGTCCGCGACGTCTTCCTGCAGGTGGAAGAGGACAATCCGGCCCGCAGCCTCTACCGCCGCGCCGGGTTGGAGGCGGCCTGGCGCTATCGCTACTGGCGGCAAGCCTGACCAAGAATTCACTTCCGGCGCGGAGCGCCGGCGCCTAGACCTCCAGCCACAACCCCTGGGGGATTTTTCATGATCCGTACTGCCTGTTCCGTGTTGGCGCTCAGCATCGCCCTGGCCGCTGCGCCCGCCATCGCTCAACCCGCCGCCGCGCCGGCTCCGGCGGCCGCCGTCCAGTCCGAGGACGCGCGCCTTGCGGCCTTCTTCGAGGAGGCCTTCCTCGAGAGCGCCCGTCTCAGCCCCGAGAGCCTCAGCCAGCTCGGCATGAAGGAGCGCTACGGCGAGCTCGGCGACTACACCAAGGCCGGCCAGGACCGGCAACTCGCCGTCGCCGAGGCCCAGCTCGCCCGCATGAAGCGCGAGTTTGACCGCGCCAGGCTGAGCGACAGCGCCAAGGTCAGCTACGACCTCTTCGAGAAGGCGGTCGCCACCCAGCGCGTCTTCGACAAGTGGTACTGGCAGAACTACGCCGTCACCTCCACCGGCAGCGCCCTCGACCAGATTCCGGTGATGCTGATCAACGTCCACCGCGTGGACAGCGTCGCCGACGCCGAGGCCTATGTCTCGCGCCTGCGGGCCGTGGAGCGCGTGGCGGGCGAGGTCAGCGCCGATATCGACCAGCGCACCGAAAAGGGCTTCCTGCCGCCCGCCTTCGTCTTCGGCCGGGTGATCCCCGACGCCCAGAACCAGCTGAAGGGCGCCCCGTTCGACGGCGGCCCTGACCACGCCGTCTGGGCCGACTTCAAGGGCAAGGTGGCGGCCCTCAAGGCCGACGAGGCCGAGAAAGCCCGCCTGCTGAAGGAAGGCGAGGCCGCCCTCAAGACCCAGTGGGCCAACGGCTATCGCCGCTACATCGCCGCTCTCGAGCGGATGCAGGCCAAGGTCACGGATGTGAAGGGCGTCTGGGCGCTGCCCGACGGCGAGGCCTTCTACGCCGACCTGCTGGCCTTCTATACGACCACCCCGCTCACCGCCGACCAGATCCACCAGATCGGCCTCGACGAGGTGGCGCGCATCCGCCGCGAAATGGAGGCCATCAAGGACAAGGTGGGCTTCAAGGGCTCCCTGGCCGAGTTCTTCACCCACCTGAAGACCGACCCGAGGTACCGCTATCCCAACACCGACGCCGGCAAGCAGCAGTACCTGGCCGACGCCAAGCAGATCATCGCCACCTACATGGCCACCGCCGCGGACAAGCAGTTCTCGGCCCTGCCGAAGGGGGCGCTGGATGTGCGCGCCGTGGAGCCGTTCCGCGAGCAGACCGCCTCGGTGGCCTTCTACAACGTCGGCACGCCGGACGGCTCGCGACCGGGCATCTTCTACGTGAACCTCTCGGACATGACCCAGGTGTTCAAGCCGCAGCTGGAGGCGATCGCCTACCACGAGGGCGCTCCGGGCCATCACTTCCAGATCGCCCGCTCGCTGGAGCAGGCGGACCTGCCCATGTTCCGCCGCTACGCCTACCAGGGCGCCTTCCAGGAGGGCTGGGGGCTCTATGCCGAAAAGCTCGGCAAGGAAGCGGGCTTCTATCAGGACCCCTACGCCGACTTCGGCCGGCTCAGCCTGGAGATCTGGCGCGCCGCCCGCCTGGTTCTGGACACCGGCATCCACGCCAAGCGCTGGAGCCGCGATCAGGCCGTCCAGTACATGCGGGACAACACCCTGAACTCCGAGCGGGACATCCAGAGCGAGATCGACCGCTACTTCACCTCGCCCGGTCAGGCCACGAGCTACAAGATCGGCCAGCTGAAGATCAGCGAACTGCGCGCCAAGGCCGAGAAGGCCCTGGGGCCGAAGTTCGACATCCGGGCCTTCCACGAGGCGGTGCTGGCCGCCGGCGCCATCCCGCTGGACGTCCTGGAACAGCGGGTCGACGCCTACATCGCCGGCGCGAGCTAAGCGTCGCGCCGCAGGTCGTCCCGGAGGCTGGAGCGTCCGGGGCGGCCTGCGGGGATCGCCGTCCTACTTCGCCAGGTCCTTCAGCAGCGAACGCCAGTGGTCCAGGGAGCCGTCGATGGCGGCCACCGGGGCGCGTTCGTTGAGGCCGTGGGAGAAGCTGTCCTCGTTGCGCATGAACAGGCCGGCCACGCCGTAGCTGGGCACGCCCACGGCCCGGAAGTGCATGCTGTCGGTGGCGCCGCTCGACATGGACGGCGTCACCGAAAGGCCCGGATAGCGGGCGTTCACCGCCTTCTTCACCGCCGCCATCACGTCGGGGCGCAGGGGCGAGGCGGGGCTGTCCACCGAACCGTCCGCGGCCCGGGTGATCGTCAGGCCCGGTTCGTCCATCACCTGCTCCAGGGTCTTGCGGACCTCCTCGGCCGGCACGCCCGGGAAGATGCGGCAGTTGACGTTGGCCTCGGCGCGCTGGGGCAGGGCGTTGGTGGCGTGCCCGCCCGAAATCATGGTCGCCACGCAGGTGGTGCGCAGCTGGGGCGCGACGTCCTTGTCGGCGGACAGGACCGCGATGGCCTCGGCGTCCTCGGGATTGGCCGCGAACCGCTTCAGGGCCTCGCCCAGGGCCCCCGGCCGCTTGGGCGCCAGGGCGGCCGCCGAGGCGCGGGTGATCTCGTTCGACATCACCGGGAAGCTGTAGGCCGACAGTTTCCCGAGGGCCCGCGTCATCCGGTAGATCGGATTGCCGGGCGTCGGCGCGCTGGAGTGGCCGCCGGGGTCGGTGATGGTCAGGGTGAAGTCGGCGTAGGTCTTCTCCGCCGCCTGCAGGCCGTAGGCCACCGGCCGGCCCTCGCTGTCGAGGGAGCCGCCGCCGCCGTCGGCGTTCAGGGCGAATTCGGCGTGCTTCAGCTCATTGGCCAGCCACTGGGTGGTGGCCATCTGGGTCTCTTCGTCGCCGGAGAGCGCCAGGATCACGTCGCGGCCGGGCTTCCAGCCTTCCCGGCGCAGCTGCGCCAGGGTCGCCACCACCATCGAGACATCGAACTTGTTGTCCTCGGCGCCGCGGCCATAGACGTAGCCGTTCTCCACCACCGGGGTGAACGGATCGCGCTCCCAGTCCTCGCGCTTGGCCTCCACCACGTCCATGTGGCCGAGGATGACGATGGGCTTCTTCTTGGCGTCGGTCCCTGGATAGCGGGCGATCAGCGCCGCCGTGCCGGCCATCTCGTGAATGCGCACGTCCTCGGCCTTGTAGCCGGCCTTCACCAGCACGCCCTTCAGGAACTCCGCATAGGGGACCATCTGGTCGCCCGGATTCACCGTCCGGTAGGCGATGCTCTTGGTGAGGATGTCCAGGGCCTCGTCGTGCAGGCCCGGGGGCGGGGCCGCGAAGGCGGGCGAGGCGAGGGCGGCGGCCAGGGCCGTGGCCGCGAAGGCCTTGGCGGTCAGGGTGCGGATCACGCGCAGAGACTCCGGTTCAAAAGCTTGGCCGCGACGCTAAAGCCGCCCGGCCGCCCGTCAACCGTCCAGCGCGTCAGGCCTCGATCAGCGTTCGCGCCCGCCGGAAAACCGCCTCGAACATCTCCGGCGTCAGGCGCCCGGTGTTCGTGTTGAGTCGGGAGCAGTGATAGCTGTTCAGCACGGTGTAGGGGCCGGCGGCGAACTCGGTCCCGTGGCCGGCGATTCCCGCCGAGGCCTTCAGGCCCAGGGCCCGCAGCACATTGCGCCGGGAGACGTCGCCCAGGGTGACGACCACCTTCAGGTTCGGCAGGGCCGCCAGCCGGGCGGCCAGGAACGGCCGGCACGCCGCTTCCTCCGCCGTCTCGGGCTTGTTGCCCGGCGGGGCGCAGCGCACCGCATTGGTGATGATGCAGTCCACCAGCTCGACCGAATCGTCGGCCCGGGCCTCGTAGCGGCCGCGGGCGAAGCCGGTCTTGATCAGGGTCTCGTAGAGGATGAGCCCGGCCCCGTCGCCGGTGAACGGGCGACCCGTCCGGTTGGCGCCCATGCGGCCGGGGGCGAGCCCCACCACCGCCAGGCGCGCGGACTCGTCGCCGAACGAGGCCACCGCCCCGTTGAAGCCGCCGGGGATCGAGGCCTTGTTGGCCTCGCGATAGGCCACCAGCCGCGGGCAGAGCGGGCAGTCGCGCGGGGCCTCGGGCGGAACCTCCGCCGTGGGGGTCGCCTCAAGCGCCCGCATCGGGATCCACCGCCTGGGCGCGGGCTTCGGACAGGAACTTGGGCAGCCGCGCGGGCCGGCCGATCAGGTCGGCGAGTTCGGTCAGGTCCACGAAATTGTCCGCCTGCCGGCGCAGCTCGTCCGACACCATCGGCGGCTGGCTCTTCACGGTGGAGATGACCGTCACCCGGCAGCCCTTGCGCTGCACCGCCTCCACCAGGGCCCGGAAGTCCCCGTCGCCGGAGAAGAGCACCACGTGGTCGACGCTGCCCGCCATCTCCATCATGTCGACGGCGATCTCGACGTCCATGTCGCCGCGCCAGCGCTTGCGGCCCTGGCTGTCCACATATTCCCGCGCCGCCTTCGTCACGAGCCGGTAGCCGTTGTAGTCCAGCCAGTCCACGAGGGGCCGGATCGGCGAGTACTCGTCGTTCTCCACCAGGGCCGTGTAGTAGTAGGCCCGAACCAGCACGCTGCGCTTGCGGAACTCCTCGAGCAGCTTGCGGTAGTCGATGTCGAAGCCGAGGCTCTTGGCCGCCGAATAGAGGTTGGCCCCGTCAATGAACAGCGCCAGGCGGTCCGTGGGGTAGAAGGTCATAATCGCGAAAATCCCGAAATCTGCGGCGCCCGCTCCGGATGACGCGGTGGTCATCGCGCTGGGCAGCAACCTCGCCGGCGGCTTCGGCTCATCCGAGGCTTTGCTGGAGGCGGTGCTGGCGCGATTCCCGGCGGCGGGCTTGAAAATCCTTCAACGGTCGTCCTGGTGGCGCTCGGCCGCCTGGCCCGATCCGGAAGGGCCTGAGTACCGCAACGGCGTCGCGCTTGTCGAGGCGGACCGGCCGCCGCTGGAGACGCTCCGAACGCTCCTGTCCATCGAGCAGGCCTTCGGCCGCGAGCGGGGGGCGCCGAACGCGGCCCGCACCCTTGATCTCGACCTCATCGCCCACGGGCGGATGGTGATGCAGACGCCCGAACTGGTCCTGCCGCATCCGCGCGCCCATGCGCGCCGCTTCGTCGTGGGGCCGCTGGCCGAGATCGCCCCCGGCTGGCGCCATCCGGTGCTCGGCCGCACCGCCGCCGAACTGTCGGCGGAGGCCACGGTCGGGCTGGACGCCCGGCCTGTCTGAGCCATTTTGTCGGGCAGGGCCGGCCCGGACCGTCCTTCGGGCGCATCAAAGGGAGACACCGACATGCGCTTCATGCTCATACGCCATGCCGACGAGGCGACGGAAGCCGGCGTCATGCCGAGCCGCGAGCTGGCCCAGGCGATGATGGATTATCACGAGGAGATGGGCCGCCATCTGAAGATCCTCGGGGGCGACGGCCTGCATCCCAGCCGCCGGGGCAAGCGGATCACCTTCACCGATGGCAAGCCGCTGGTCGTCGACGGGCCCTTCACCGAGACCAAGGAGCTGATCGCCGGCTACACCCTGGTCGAGGCCAGGGATTGGGACGAGGTCATGGCCTGGGCGCTCCGCTGGCCGGCGGTGCTCGAGGAGGCCAACGTCACGCTCGAGGTGCGCCAGGTCTTCGAGCTGGAGGATTTCGGCGATATCTTCACGGGCGAGCTGCGCGAGCAGGCCGAGCGCGTGATGAACCCGGAATAGGGCCCGTGACGCTGCTCACCGCGCCGGGCTGGATCCTCGTCCTCATCGCCGCCGAGGCCCTGGCCCTGGCTTTGCTCGCCTGGCGGTTCGGCTGGCGCGGCGTGCTGTGGGGCGCGGCGGCGGGCCTGGCCTTCTGGTTCGCGCTGGGCTTTTCCGCCTCGTTCCTGGTCAGCCGGCTGGAGGGCGGCGGCGCAACGCCGCCCTCCCACATTCTCGCCGGGGCGGTGACGGGGACGTTGCGGGCGGCGGCCGCGGCCCTCCCGGCGCTCGCCGCCGCGGCGCTCCTCGGCCTTATGGTCCGCCGCCTCGTTCGGCCCGCGTAGGGCCTGGAAAGCCCCGTCCGCGACGTCCCGGCGCGGGATGCGGCGTTGCACAACGGGGATCGAACCTATATTTTCGCCGGTTCTATCCCCGTTCCGAGGACTCCATGGCTCGCGTCACTGTCGAAGACTGCATCGAAAAGGTCCCGAACCGCTTCGCGCTGGTTCTGCTGTCCGCGCATCGCGCCCGCGCGATCTCGGCCGGTGCGCAGCTCATGGTTGATCGTGACAACGACAAGAACCCCGTCGTCGCCCTTCGCGAGATCGCCGAGGACGTGGTCGACGCCGAGGAGCTGAAGGAAACCCTGATCGGCACGCTGCAGCGTGTCGACGAGCGTTCGGAAGCCGAGGAAGAGGCCGAAACCCTCGCCCTGCTGGCCGATCCGACCCACATGCAGATGAGCGAGCTGGAGCTGGTCCGCGCCCTGCAGAGCGA
>Ga0065721_10006644_pt1 | contig 11723 bp, 12 predicted proteins | sample Mesricmetagenome_FD_59108 | JGI IMG/M metagenome (GOLD analysis project Ga0065721, IMG submission 59108) | Mesophilic microbial community from rice straw/compost enrichment Sample: eDNA_1 v2 (version 2) | ecosystem: Engineered > Solid waste > Grass > Composting > Bioreactor | place: USA: Davis...
CGAACAGTAAAGCCAAGATCTTGCAGTAACCTTGCTCCTGATGAGCGGATGATTTTCGCTGTCGTTGAGTGTATCGTAGCGGAACTTCACTGGCATTTCGGGGTTCTCAACCCAACGGCTGTAGCCATCAGAAAGAGCCAGGCGATAAGCAGGCAAGAGACAAGCAAAGGAACCCACAATGAAACTGATTACTGCTGTAGTAAAACCATTCAAACTTGACGATGTGCGCACTGCACTGTCTGAGGTCGGCGTTCAAGGCATGACCGTGACAGAAGTCAAAGGGTTCGGTCGCCAGAAGGGCCATACAGAACTCTACCGTGGTGCGGAATATGTGGTTGATTTTTTACCGAAGGTGAAGATCGAACTGGCAGTGGATGATTCACTGGTTGAGCAGGCGGTCGAAGCCATCACCAAGGCAGCACAAACCGGCAAGATCGGTGACGGTAAGATTTTCATCACCCCTCTGGAAGAAATTATTCGCATCCGCACGGGCGAAACCGGGCCGGACGCCATCTAAATTCCATCATGCGGAACCGTCAGCAGGACGGTTTTTTTGCAAAGGCTGTCACAGCAGCGCTACCTCGGTGCGCTGCTTTTTTATACCTGCGGATTATCGGATTGACTGAGGAGCTGCTTGACCACCGGTCGCAGCGTAGCCAGGTAGCGGCGGTGTTGTATCAGCATAAATCCAGGAAAAACGATTAACATCAGCAGAATCCCGGTGGTACTCCTCTGAAGATGAAGCTGCGGACCAATAACCGCAATAATCAGGGTACACACCACAACCAGCAAACCAAACCCCACCAGATTGCTTCGCCAGATACGCAACTTGTTATGAGCGCCGAAAGCCTGCTCATGGGCATTCTGCAACAGGCGAAGCTGGCTCTCCTGCGGCAGATGATGAATTTCAGGAAAGTATTTCAATAGCGGTTTCACATTCATTAGAATAGCCCGAAAAATGAGTCGATCTGTGCATGGCAATTGGCTGTGACGGTGTAACAGGATCACCTGTACGACTGGCGCGAGCGGATCTGCCTGACTATTCCCAGGTTGCCGTCGGTCTGCTGCGTAAACTGCGGCAGATTATACGCAGCTTGCGGGAAAAATATTCCGGTTTTCCCTTCTCCTGTGTCTGATTTTCATGCACATCCATCACTCATTTTTTTCGACTCCGCTGTGCCGTCCGGTGACAGTGGAACAAACAGAAACGCCGGCCGTTTAACGGTAACAGGTGAAGTGGCCATGGTTAATAACCAAATTATTTTGGGCTTTTGTGAAATAAGATAAAAAAAGCCTAAAAAAATCAGCTGCTTCACATGACGTTTAAACAGGCCTGCGCTATAAATTAGGCGAAGCGAACGGCTAGCCGAAAAAATGGTCTGGCTTTGTGCCTCCCACAGTTCAAGATACCAGGTGATAATATGGCTACTGATGAACCCCTTAACGATGATGATGTAGATGAGCCCATCGAAGCCGAAGAGGATGATGAGGACGTTGGTACCCTTGACAGTGATGAACTGAGTTTCTCGTCGTCCAGCAAGGCGCCAACCGTTGAAGTTATCGAAGACTTCAGCATCGCTTCCCGTCAGCGCATCCGTGACGAGATCGACGATCAAGTCGCACAGTTTCTGGCGCGCGGGGGCAAAATTAATGAGATTCCCGCTAACGTAACCGCGGACCCACCAAAAAAACCAAGCCCGGATTACGGCGGCCGCCCCATTTAATGGCGATCCGTGCAGGAATCTTCCAACTTGGCCTCGCAACTGCGGGGCCAAGTTGTTTTTATCCCTTCTTTTTGCCTGTTTTTTCCATCTCGGAGCGCCCCAGGCCAGCGAATTAGCGCTGTGTGATTTTTGCACGGCCGGATGCTGGATTTTTGGGGAACGCTATGAGTAAAATGTGCCGTCTTTTGCCTATGGCTAATGTCCCGCACTCTTGAATCGTTGCAAGGTTTACCGCGAACAGCTAAGCAAAAGACGGTGAAAATTTCGCGAGTAAACCAGCGGCATCCGCGCCCAGCAACGAGTCCTTGACCGTCCAGGTCAACTCCTCCCGGCTGGCCGTTTGTTTGTCTGGGCTAACCGCTTTACAGTGGCTGATCGTCGTGAGTACCTGATTCCGGGTTCACCGCCACGACCTAACGACTTAAAGAGGAGCACAGTCACGGTGAATGAACCGCGTCCCCTGCTGATACTGAAGCAGTTGTCGAAAACCTATGGCGACAACCGCGTCCTGGATAGCTTCGATCTGACCATCTTTGATGGTGAATTCTTCACTCTTCTGGGCCCCTCCGGCTGCGGTAAAACCACCNTATTGCGCATGATTGCCGGCCTGGAAGATGCCGACGTGGGCGAAATTCTTTTGGCGGGACAGGATATCGCCCGGATGCCGGCGGAAAAACGTCCGGTAAACACGGTTTTCCAGAGTTACGCGCTTTTCCCCCACATGACGGTGTTCGACAACGTGGCCTTTGGCTTGAAGATGAGCAAAGTGCCGAAAGAAGAGATAAAACCGCGTGTCATGGAAGCGCTGGAGATGGTTCGCCTGGGCGACTTTGCGCAACGCAAACCTAATCAGCTGTCCGGTGGGCAGCAGCAGCGGGTTGCTATCGCCCGTGCAGTGGTCAATCGTCCAAAATTACTGCTGCTCGACGAATCCCTCAGCGCGCTGGATTACAAACTGCGTCAGCAGATGCAGGTAGAACTGAAACGCCTGCAGCGCAAGCTGGGCATTACATTTGTCTACGTGACTCACGACCAGGAAGAAGCGTTGTCCATGTCCGACCGGGTAGTGGTCATGTATAAAGGCAAGGTGCAGCAGCTGGGCACGCCGCGCGAAATTTATGAGCAGCCGGCCAACCTGTTTGTGGCGAAGTTTATTGGCGAAATCAATCAGCTTGACGGCGAGATCGTGGCTATCGATGGTAATCACGAATACGAAGTTAAAGTGGAAGGCATGCAGTGGACGCTGCACGCCGAGCACAACTTCAAAGTGGGCGATCGGGTTAATGTGCTTTTACGTCCCGAAGACCTGCGGGTGGAATACCTCGAAGATGTACAGACCAGCCAGACGCTGGTGGGTAAGATTGTCGAGCGCAACTACAAAGGTAAAACCCTGGATTCCATCATCCGTCTGCCTTCCGGCGCGGAGCTGATAACCAGCGAATTTTTTGATGAGGATGACCCATCCTTTGATTACAGTCTGAACCAAAGCGTCGCCGTAAAGTGGGTGCCGGGTTGGGAAGTGGTATTGCCTTATGAAGCAGCACATTAGTCAGTTTCGCTTCTGGGCCATCGGTCTTATCACGGTCTGGCTGGCACTGTTTGTTTTTGTGCCCAACCTGCTGGTGTTAATTACCAGCTTCCTGACCCGTGATACCGTCAACACCATCGCGCTGCCGGTCAATGTGGAGAACTACGTTCGCACATTGGACCTGCTTTATCTGCAGGTTCTGGTGGATTCGCTGGGCATGTCCCTGCTGGCGATGATCGTCTGCCTGCTGATCGGCTATCCCTTCGCGATGTGCATCGTTCAGCTGCCGAAACGCTGGCAGCCGATCCTGCTGTTCCTGGTGATCCTGCCGTTCTGGACCAATTCGCTGGTCCGTACCTACGCGCTGCAATTTATCCTCGGCAACAAAGGATTGATCAACAACCTGCTGTTGAGCCTCGGGCTGATCGAGAAACCGCTGCAACTGCTGTACACCAAATTTGCGGTGGTGCTCGGCCTGAGTTACATCCTCTTGCCTTTTATGGTGCTGCCATTGTTTTCCGCTCTTGAAAAAGTTGATGTCCGGCTGCTGCATGCTGCCAAGGATCTCGGTGCCGGTGCCTTCAGTCGCTTCTGGCGCATCACCGTTCCGCTGACATCGCCGGGCATTGTGGCGGGTTGCCTGATGGTGTTGTTGCCAGCGATGGGCATGTTCTACATCTCTGACCTGCTGGGTGGTAAAAACCTGCTGCTTGGAAATGTGATCAAGACCCAGTTCCTCAACACCCGCGACTGGCCGTTTGGTTCGGCGTTAAGCGTGCTGTTGATTGTCTTGCTCGGCTTCATGCTGTGGTTGTATTTCCGCGCTGCAAAATTTGTCAGCCGTCAGGGAGGCATCAATGATTCGGACTTTTAGATTCGGCTTCCTGGCCCTGATTCTGTTTTTTATCTACCTGCCGATTGGCGTGCTGGTGGTTAACTCGTTTAACGATTCGCGCTACGGTACCAGCTGGCAAGGCTTTACCCTCAAATGGTATGAGCGGCTGCTGGCTAATGAAAGTCTGATGACCGCCGCCACGCATTCGCTGACCATCGCGGTGGTTGCGGCTACAGTAGCGACGATCATCGGCACGCTCGGCGCAGTTGCACTCTATCGCTACCAGTTCCGTGGTAAGGCGGCGCTGTCGTCCATGGTCTTTATCAGCATGCTGACACCGGACATTGTGATGGCAATTTCATTGCTGATTATCTTCATCGCCATTGGTATCGAGCTGGGCTTCATCTCTCTGTTGCTGGCGCACATCACCTTCTGTCTGCCGTTTGTGATTATTGCGGTGTACTCCCGCCTGCGCGGTTTTGATGTGAAGATGCTGGAAGCTGCCCGCGACCTCGGCGCATCGGAAAGTCGCATCTTCTGGAAAATTATCCTGCCGCTGGCTGTTCCTGCTGTCGCATCTGGATGGTTATTGAGCTTCACTCTGTCACTGGACGACGTGATTGTGAGCGCATTTGTCACCGGACCGGGTTATGAAATATTACCGCTCAAGGTATATTCCATGGTGCGTGTCGGTGTTTCACCGGAGGTAAATGCCATTTCGACACTCCTGTTGGTGGTGTCGTTGGTATTGGTCATCATTTCCCAACTTCTTTTACGTGAGGAGCGCTAAGATGAAAAAAATGTGGGCATTTGCCATCGCCGTTGCCTGGGTACTGAGTGGGTGCAGCGATAAATCCGGCACCAGTGAAACTGCAGCGGCATCGGCATCCAACACCAAAGAAAAAGTGGTGATCTACAACTGGACCGAATACATTCCGGAAGATGTATTGCGGGCGTTTACCAAAGAAACCGGTATTCAGGTGGAATACGCCACTTACGAAAGTAACGAGGCGATGTACTCCAAACTGAAACTGCTGGATGGCAAAGGCTACGACATTGCCGTACCTTCCACATTTTATGTTGAGAAGATGCGTAAGGAAGGTCTGATTCAGCCCATCAACAAAGAGCTGCTGAACAACTACGCCAACCTTGATCCATCTCTGCTGAACAAGCCTTATGATCCGGACAACGAATACAGTGTTCCGTATCTGTGGGGCAGTACTTCCATCGCGGTCAACGCTGATGATGTTGACCCGAGCCAGATCACCAAGTGGGCGGATCTGTGGAAGCCGGAATATGCCGGTAAGCTGATGATCATGGACGACGTACGCGATAACTTCTACGTCGGTTTGCGTGTAGCAGGATTTGAAAACAACTCCACCAACGAAGAAGAGATCCGCGCAGCCTACGAAAAACTGAAGGCGCTGTGGCCGAGCATCAAGATGATCAACTCCGACTCACCCAAGTCTCCGATGATCAAGGGCGAAGTCAGCATCGGCGCCATCTGGAACGGTGAAGCCTACATGGCCCAGGAAGAGCTGCCGAACCTTACCTACATCTATCCGGAAGAGGGTGCGGTGCTTTGGGTCGACAGTTTCGTTATTCCCAAAGGTGCAGCCAACGTAGCCAACGCGCACAAATTTATCGACTTTATGTTGCGTGCCGAAAGCGGCAAGGCTGCGATCGAGGAGCTGGGCTATGCAGCGCCGAACATTCCAGCCATTGCCCTGTTGGACGAGGAGTTGCGCAACAATAAGATTGTCTTCCCGGATAAAGCCGACATTGATCGCGGCAGCTTCCATCAGGACCTGGGTGACACCATCCTGNTGTATGAAAGATACTGGCAGATGCTTAAAGCCGGCCAGTAATCGCAAAACAAAAACGCCAGAANCTATCCCTTCTGGCGTTTTTGTTTAGGTGGNTCGCAGTAAAATCNGTTGGCATTTTCATTCTAATAACAACGAGACACGGCAGTTTATGAACAAGATTATTTTCCTCTTACTATCCATCCTCATCAGCAGCGGCTGCACAACACAAGAAGCCCATCTGTGGCGCGGTGATTTCGAAAGCGGCGATCTTTCTCAATGGAGTTACCTTCTGAATCCACACGGGCTGTCTGTACAGGACACCTGCGTCTACGAAGGGCAGTACGCAGGCCAGGCCATGATTACCGGCGAACCGGACATGCTCTGGCACGGCAACGAAAATCTGAATCGAACCGAATTTAACTACAAACCCGCAGCTGAACGGATTGGCGAAGGCAAAGAAACCTTCTTCGGCTGGAGCTTCTATCTGCCGCAGCCCCTTTCGGAAAACAAACACGAAACCGGCTACTGGGAATCCGACAAAAGTTACCGCCAAATGCTGCGCTTCAACATTACCGGCGAAGACATCAGCTTCCAGGAAAGTGCAGCAGCTACACCCTTCTGGGTAAAGCCCGGCTTCGCCTCGGCAGGTAAATGGCACGACCTGGTCCTGCATATCGGCTGGTCCACCGATGCAACCAAAGGGTTCACTCAGGTCTGGCTCGACGGCGAAGACATGGGAAAACAATTCTTCAAAACCCTCCATGCCTCCGACGAAAGCATGTTCACCCAGATCGGCATCCTGCGTGCCCGGGAAGATCGCGTAGAAAAAATTTACATCGATAACGTGCGGGAAGGAAAAAGTTTGAAGCAGGTTCGGTGGGATAATAAGGCAGTGACCTGTAACTAATTATGCGCTTTGGCCGGAAAATCTAAATTAAAACCTTCGAAGAGGCGTTTCTAACTTTAAAAATAATTGCTAAATCAAANAGCACAAAGTTAGTGGTGGNGTCGGGTGCGGGACCGTCACCGGCATGGATGCCGGTGTCGAGCCTNCAGGGATGTATTCACGGCGTGTCCCGCACCCGACTTCGCCACTAACGTCTCCGCAAACCCAACCNCACACCAAACCAATCAATCAAACTCCGAAGCATCCGTCTTCCGCTGCGCCCGCGGATGCGCTTTGTCATACACCTTCGCCAGATGCTGAAAATCCAGATGCGTATAAATCTGCGTAGTAGAAATATTTGCGTGCCCCAGCAACTCCTGCACCAAACGCAGATCGCCGCTGGACTCCAGCACATGGCTGGCAAACGAGTGGCGCAGCATGTGCGGGTGTACCGGGTTATCCATACCCTGCTGCGCACTTAACTGCTGCATACGCAGCTGCACAGCACGATGACTGATACGCGTTCCGCGCTGCGTAATAAACAATGCGGTTTGATCGGCCGGAGCCTGGCGTGCGCGTTCCGGCAGCCACTCCTGCAACGCCGCAATAGCATAGCGACCCACCGGCAGGATGCGCTGCTTTGAACCTTTGCCGGTGACATTGACCATGCCTTCCTGCAGATCGATGTCGTAAAGATTTAAACCCGTCACCTCTGCCAGGCGCAGCCCGGATGAATAAATCAATTCCAGTAGTGCACGATCCCGTCGCGCAATAAAACTATCACCGCCGACTTCAACAAACTGCGCCGTCTGATCCACATCCATCGTCTTGGGTAACTTTTGGGGGGACTTGGGAGCCTGTATGCCGTCGGCAGGATTGTTCTTCATCCAGCCGCACTTGATTGCAAAGCGGAAAAAACTGCGCAGTGAAGAGAGCCAGCGTTGCAGGCTTTTGCCACCAATGCCGCTGCGATGCAGTGTGGCAACACCCTGGCGAATGAGCTGGGGATGAATGGCGGCGAGTTCATGCACGGATTGCTTGGCGCAGAAGCGACAGAATTTTTCCAGATCCCGCCGGTAATTTTCCTGCGTCAGGGGAGAGAATTGTTTCTCGCTGCGCATATAGGTAAGAAACGCAGCGAGTTCTTCAGCAAAAGGCGGTGCATCTTCATTCATGCGTGCATCCTGTTGCTCGTGGGAAAAGGATAAATCAGCGCGGTAAGTATTTCGGCAACAAGCGATTCAGTACTTCTGCAATATAGCCCAAAAACAGGGTGCCCATACTGGAGCGATAATAATTGGGGTCGCGGTTGGCGATGGCCAGCATGCCGAAGGTAGTGCCGTGGATCAGCGGCACGGTAGCTACAGAACCGATTTCCCCGGCGTGTTTACCGAATAAAAATGTCAGCTCTTTTTGTCCAAGGGTGCCGCACATGGCGCGATTGCTTTTTAGCAGAGGCGCAATATGTTCACGGGCCTCGGCGATGGAAACCACCTGTGCCTGGCTGCTGGGAAGTTTGTTGATATTGCCGTACAGCTGCAGACTGGTGAAATGAATATTGAAGTCTTTATCAAAGCTGTAATGCAGAGCGTCGACAATATCGCCCAGGTCCTGACCTTCGAGCAGACTGAGGACCAGGCGCTTGGTTTTATCAAACAGTTTGTCGTTTTCGCGGGCGTTGTCGAGCAGCTTGCTCAGGCGGTTGCGCATGTCGATGTTGCGCTCGCGCAGGATGGAAACCTGCCGCTCAACCAGAGAGACCGCCGGCCCGCTTTCGTGAGGCAGGAATAAATCACCCAACAGCTCCTGATGATCAACAAAAAACTCCGGGTGGTGGCGGAGGTAGTCCGCAACCTGTTCAGGGTCGAGAGGATCAGCCAGGGTAGGGGATTTTTTATCAGTCATCAGATCTTTACCTGTCCATGAAAAACGGTGGTGGCCGGGCCGGTCATCATCACCGGCTCACCGGGGCCGGCCCAACTGATCCGCAGGCTGCCACCGGGAAGATTCACTTTGACATTGTTGCTGAGTAGTTGACGCAGGTTGCCGGCCACAACAGCCGCGCAGGCTCCGGTGCCACAGGCGAGGGTTTCACCCACACCGCGCTCAAAGACCCGCAGATTGATCTCATCGGTTGAGACAATCTGCATAAATCCGGCATTGACGCGCTGTGGAAAGCGCGCATGGCGCTCCACCAGCGGACCCAGCTGAGCTACCGGAGCCTTGGCCACGTCTTCAACCAGGGTGACCGCATGGGGGTTACCCATGGAGACCGCAGAGATTTCCAGGGTGGTCCCGTCGACATCCAGTGAGTAGGTGGCAGCCTGCGCTTCGGCCAGGAAGGGAATCTCCGCCGGGTCCAGGCGCGGGACACCCATGTTGACGCACACCTCTCCGTTACTGGTGATCTGCAGCGTCATGATGCCGCCAGCTGTCTCTACTGTGATCAGGTTTTTGCCGGTCAGTTTGCGATCGCGGACAAACACGGCGAAACAGCGCGCGCCGTTGCCGCAGTTTTCTACCTCACTGCCGTCGCTGTTAAAGATGCGGTAGCGGAAGTCCACGTCCGGACGCTCCGGGGCTTCCACCACCAGCAGCTGATCAAAGCCGATACCGAAATGCCGGTCGGCCAGCTGGCGAATCTTTTCTGAACTCAAACGCACTTTCTGTCCGACCCCATCGATGACCATGAAGTCATTACCCAGACCATGCATTTTGCTAAAACGCAGACGCATTGCGTATTCCTTCCGTTATTCCGGCAACAGGCTTTCGCCGCGCAGCATATCCTCGATGGTTTCGCGCGCGCGGACCTCGAACATCTCGTCGCCATCCACAACCACTTCGGCGGCGCGGCCACGGGTGTTGTAGTTGGAGCTCATGCTGAAACCATAGGCGCCCGTTGACATCACCGCCAGCAGGTCACCGGCTTCAATGGCCAGTTCGCGGTCTTTGCCCAGAAAATCGCCAGTTTCACATACGGGGCCCACCAGATCCCAGGTTTTTGCCGTGGCAGTGCGCGGCTTTACCGGCCTGATGTCCTGCCAGGCCTGATAAAGGGCCGGGCGGATGTTGTCGTTCATGGCTGCGTCAATGATCGCGAAGTTCTTGTGCTCCGTTGGCTTCAGGTAAATCACCTGGGTCAGCAGTGCTCCGGCGTTGGCGGAGATGGAGCGGCCAGGCTCGAACATCAGGCTCAGCGGACGGTCGCCCAGGCGCTGTTTGATGGCTGCCATATAGTCGGACACGGGCGGCGGAGTTTCATCGCGATAGGTCACGCCCAGGCCACCGCCCAGGTCCAGATGGGAAATCTTTATGCCGGCGCTGTCCAGCTCGTCCACCAGCAACAGCAGGCGATCCAGCGCATCGAGGAAGGGCGTCAGCTGGGTGAGCTGAGAGCCGATATGGCAGTCCAGCCCTTTAATCTTCAGGCTGGGCAGCTCAGCGGCGCGGCGGTAAACCGCCGGGGCACGTTTGATATCAATCCCGAACTTGTTTTCTTTCAATCCGGTGGAGATATAAGGGTGAGTATTGGCATCAACGTCGGGGTTAACCCGCAGAGAGATGTTGGCCACCATGCCTTTATCTGCCGCCACCTGGGCGAGCACTTCCAGCTCGGCCTCTGACTCCACATTGAAGCAGAAGATGCCGACATCCAGCGCGCGGGCCATCTCCTCGGGCGTCTTGCCCACACCGGAAAATACGATGCGTGCCGGATCACCGCCGGCCCGCAGGACCCGCTCAAGCTCACCGCCGGAGACGATGTCAAAACCTGCTCCGAGCTTGGCCAGCATATTCAGGATGGCGAGGTTGGAGTTGGCCTTGATGGCATAGCAGATCATGCCCGGGTGATCGCCCAGCGCCTGAGCGTAGGCCAGATAATGCTGAGTGAAGGCGGCGCGGCTGTATACGTAGGTCGGGGTGCCGAAGCGCTCGGCAACGGCACTCAGTGGCACATCCTCGACATAGAGTTCGCCGTTGCGTTGTTGAAAATGTTGCATAAATAGATGAACTCGATCAGGCAAAAAAGCGGCTAGTTGTGCGATTCGGCAGGAGCTTCCGGTTGAGGCTGCGCCGGCTCCGGCAGATACAGAGGGCCGGTCTGACCGCAGCCGCTCAGCCACAGGCAGGCTGCTAACAACAAAGCGGGCAAAGATTTCATGGTTAATTCCCGAGGCCGAATCACGCCCGTAGATCCGGGCAAGTGTGAAGTTAAAACAGCGGGCAGTATAACCTTGCGCTGGCAGTGCCACAACAAAGCGACGAAGCGGGCGGGGAGGGCGAAATTGAGCAGTTTGGCAGGTGGAGCTGAGGCCGGATGGTCCGATTGCTGCCACTCATCGCGGGCCAGAGGGCGGGTCGCCGGTGAGTGTGGTTTAGCGGAACCTGAAATGACGAAAGCATGAGGCACCTGCGTACCTCATGCTTTCGTACGACCTGTTGTCCAGGCTGAGCAGTATCCCTTACCGCGCGTTAGCGTAAAACTCTGTCGCGACCAGAGCCGCGTCCTGAAAGGCACTATACGTAATGTTTGCTTCAGCTTCGCTGTAGCCCATACGGATCGCATTCAAGTACATGGAGTAATAGTTAAATGCGCCGGCACAGAGCGTATGCAGTTGTACATCCGGGCCATTGGAGTTCTGCGCAAAATATTCCATGAAGTTATCGTTGGTGTATCCCTGGCAGGCTGCACTGTTCAGCAGCGTGTTAGGTCTGGTGGCATAGGAGCCTGGTGCTGCAGAGCCGGGACCTGTTGTCGATCCTGTTCCGCCACTGCCACTTCCCATAGTGAATGTGGTGACTTCGTCAGTCTCGTCGTCTTCATACAGCGTACCGTTGAAGGTTTCTGATTGGTTGTCCCGTTTCACTTTCACGGTATAACTGGTGGGTAGATCGCTAAAGTAAGCACTGAACAGATTTACCTTCACTGTGTATCTTCCATTGG
>Ga0065721_10010603_pt1 | contig 11723 bp, 11 predicted proteins | sample Mesricmetagenome_FD_59108 | JGI IMG/M metagenome (GOLD analysis project Ga0065721, IMG submission 59108) | Mesophilic microbial community from rice straw/compost enrichment Sample: eDNA_1 v2 (version 2) | ecosystem: Engineered > Solid waste > Grass > Composting > Bioreactor | place: USA: Davis...
GTTGTAGTTGATTGTGATTATCGAAACCAAAGGATCCATCTTCACCCGTTGTTTTTCTCATCGGCACGCCATTCCGTCACGCCGTGGGGAGTGTGAATAAATGTTTTGTTTGCCCCCTTGAGACGAAACAGCAATCCAAACATCTTAAATGCTACTTTCGGCAGAAGGAGCATGGAGACGAGCATGTCGCGATTATACATCTTCGCCGGAATTGAGATGGCCATCGCAATCACGTTCATCACAAGGAAAGTAAACCAAACATAGTATGGGATGGATAGATAGTCTCTCAGTAGAAACGAAATCACAGTCAGGANAACCAGCAGACCAAGATTGATAATACGGGGGAGCTGAATATTCTTTAGAATGGCTGAGTTGAAAAGNGATATATCTCCGCGGAACAANCTAAGTATTCCGCGCCGGAAGTACTTTCTGAGATAGATAAACTGACTGGAGAGCCAGCGGGTCCNCTGGCGTTCGAANACTTCCGTGTTCTCCACTTTCTCATCATAAACAAGGATGCCTTTTCCATATTGAATCTTTACACCACGCTGGATCAGCAGGAGTTCAAGTTCGCGGTCAAATCCACCAACGCTGTCGAGGCCTGATAGAATTTCTTTAACAAGTTTGTACGGAAACACCATCCCTGAGCCGATGAGCGAACATGAAAGTCCGATCGCGACGTGNCCNTGACGGTAAATNAAGTTATTGATTCGCTCACTTATGCCGTCCAGTACCGACATAGNCGTGGTCTTGTTTTTTGAAACCCGTTCCGCCTGTATTGCCTGATATCCTATCTCAATCAGGTTGTTGATCCGGTCGAGAAAGTCGGGAGCGATTACATTGTCGGCGTCAAGTATAACGGCATAGTCGTAGTCATCACCGATTTCCGCCATCGCACGGTTTAGTGACTTCACTTTCGTGGATTTATCGAACACGACTTCGATGATTTTTACAGGCAAGAGCTTCAGCTGACTGACTGTTTCCTGCTTGAGCGAATCTGCGATGATTACAACATCATACCGATCCGAAGGGTAGCGTTGTTGCAAGGCGTATCGTGCCACTGAAACGATCACATTGTCCTCCTTATACGAAGGAATGAGTACGGCAAACCTTTTTTTCCCGGTGGCCATAGGTGGCGTCTGGTGACGGAAAAAATTTCCTGCTATGGCCAGAATCAGGGCATAGAGGGAAACGAAAGCGAAGTACACCAGCAGAACAGCTTCAATAACTATCATAAAAAATCGGGAAACGCCGGAACAATCTCTCGAGTCCTGGTATTCCGGCAAGGCTCCTGCAGCGACAAGTTCAGACTTTTTCCTTCTGCAGCAAAGCCGGGAATGTGGAAAATAAGATCTTCAGATCGAGCCAGAAAGAGTTTTTCATGGCGTATTCCATGTCAAGGGCAATTCGTTCTTCAGGCGACATGTTGTCTTTGCCGCGCTTGGTGACCTGCCACAAACCAGTAATGCCTGCAGGAGCGAGAAATCGCCACGCGATTTGATCTTTAGTGAGTTTTTCTGCCTCGTACAGGGGCAGCGGTCTGTTTCCTACCAATGACATATCGCCTATAAGCACGTTAATGAGCTGCGGCAGTTCGTCAAGGCTGGTGTTTCGCAGGAATGATCCGAACCGTGTTACGCGTGGATCATTTTTAATCTTGAAGAATACGCCGTCGCCGTGGTTTGCTGTGTCGTATTGGTTCAGATGTGCGAGCTTCTTCAATTCGTCAGCAGCGCCTACGCGCATTGAGCGGAACTTGTAAAAGTCGAAGATCTTATATCCAGCGCCGGCGCGTTTCGATACATAGAAAACCGGCCCGGGGGATTCGAGTTTGATGATAAGCGCAATTAACAGCATCAGCGGTGAAAGGAACACCAGAAGAGTCGTGGTTATGGCGATATCAAAAGTTCGCTTGAATGACCATATCTTGATTTTGGGAAGGTCTTCCGGTACCCCATGCGTTGCATATGGTTTATTGCCCCGCTGATTCTTGTAATTTTTGAGTTTCTTGATGAACTCTATCCGCTTGAGAAAAGAATACGTGATCGCTCCGTAGTGGTATTCGTCGAAACCGAATTTAAGCGCGCGTTCTTTGGCTTCGGCGTTGTATTCTGGTGTATACAGTACAAAAGGTACCGCTTTCTGCTGGGCAGCTTGTTTAATTAATGTCAGGTCGCCGGCGATATCGTCAGGATGGATCATTATGGCATCGTGACGCGCACCTGCATCGGTACCTGCGCTTAATAGTTCTGGGGCCTGAAGGAAGGTGCAGTTGTAAAAGTGGATCGATTCCTCAACATTAGTGTGATCAGGCTCAGGAGAGTGGGAGTCTATTCTTACGATATGTTTGGTAAAAGCCGGCACCTTAGCTTTAGGTTCGCGCACCAAAGATAAGGGAGATTCATCAACATCTTTTCGAATCGCAAGTGCCATACTTACTCACCGCAGCTTATTTCACCACCATTTGCTGGTTCTGATAGCTTAATACCCGATCAACCTCTGCTACAAGTGTCTGAGGTTCAAAAGGCTTGACGAGATAGGTGAACGCACCGAGCTCGAGACAGCGTTTGCGTTTGGCACCCTCCTCATAACCAGATAAAATGATCACCGGAATGTTTTTGAATAATAAGCTATTGCTCAGATTCTCCAACAATTCGATGCCATCGATCGAGGGTAACTGAATATCGGAGATGATCAGATCCGGCTGGTTACCATCAGACAACCATGACCAGGCCTCCATACCATCATTCATTACCGTTACCTCATATTTGCCATGAAGAATTTTCTCCAAAAGCCAGCACAGCGGAATGTCATCTTCGATGACCAGAACCTTATTCATTGCGGTAAATAGTTAATTACCGGATGCTGCTTTAAGACCAGTCGTAAGGCGGGATCTCAAAGCCAACTTCCATAGACAAATCAAATCTAAGTTTTTTTGTCCTTTGATGTAACATAAAACGAGAAAAATAAGCGACCGGGAATCATAGCGCCCGGCTGACCTTATCTTAATAATTCTTTAACGAAATGCTCATTTGACTGAATGAAAATGCAATTTTCTAATAAAAACGTGATCGCATTTTCAATTCTCGGACATCTTTTTCACTAACTCCCTGATCTTCAGTCGATCAACTTTCCCCGAAGAAGTCTCCGGAAAAGCCGTGAGAAAGTAGATCTCACGCGGTCGTTCAAATTTAGATAGAGCTCCGGAAATGGCGACCAATAGACTTTTACGTCGCCCAATTACAGGGGCTTCTTCCTCGATAACGCAAATTACCTTTTCTCCCAGCATGTTGTCGGGTAATGATGTGATAATGAGGCGACCATGTAAGTTTTGTTCCCTTTTTACATCATTCAGGCGCTTTTCGATGGCCTCCGGCGATACTTTCACACCACCCGTATTGATCACGTTGTCAACGCGGCCCAGCCACACAAATGAGGTATCTGACGTCATTTCTACGATATCGTTCGTGACAACCACTCCGGGAAGCCACGCAACCGCGATTTCGAGGCATCCACGGGCATCTCTTGAAATTTTGATGTCAGGTAACGTATAAAAACTGTCGCCCTTCCGGGGGCCATTGAGGTGTTGCAGGGCAATATGCGACAGCGTCTCCGTCATGCCATAGGTCAGAATGACGCGTGTCCGGACCAGATCCAATAAACGTAGGGTTTCGCCCAAAACCGGAGCGCCCCCCACAATAACTGTAGCAATTTGATCTAACCTTTCGCGATTCCCTGTAAGGGTGTTCTGCAGCTGATAAGGCACCAGGGCGGCAAAATCTATCGGCGGGAGCGGGGAAGACAAAGGATCAGCAGCTGGCTCCCGGGCAACAATCTTCATCTGGCCGACGAAGGCCCTGACCAGCATCATCTTCCCGGCAACAAAACGCGGATCAAGGCAGAGCAGAACAGTCATTTCCGGCTGCAGCCCCAGGGCGCTGATCGTAGCCCGGGCACTCGCTTCCATCTGCGCCCGCGTGAACTGCATGAGTTTCGGTGCACCGGTGGAGCCACTGGTCTGAAGCGTGAATTCACCCGCCCCCTCAAACCAGGCCTTGATAAATGCAAAAGTATTTTTTTCGAAGTCCGTCTGTGCCTCTGCAGTTTCACCCAGGATACTGCTGATCAACACGTCACGCGAGTTGATGTCAATCGACGCATAGCGGTATCCAACGGTTCCCATATCTGCCCGGAACGCTACGGAAACTGCGGGTATTTTGACCAGTCCGGATCGCGCTTTTCAAGGAACGCATTCTTGCCTTCCTTGGCTTCTTCGCTCAGGTAATACAGCAGGGTTGCGTTACCGGCGAGTTCCTGGATGCCTGCCTGTCCATCAAGCTCAGCATTGAAGGAAGACTTCAGCATGCGGATTGCAAGCGGACTCTTCGACTTGATCTTGTTGGCCCATTCGACATACGTCTCTTCCAGCTTCTCAAGCGGAACAACTTTGTTTACCAAACCCATTTGCAGCGCATCTGCCGCATCGTACTGATCGCAGAGATACCAAATCTCACGGGCCTTTTTCTGACCCACGACACGTGCGAGATAAGAGGCTCCAAATCCGCCATCGAAACTTCCGACTTTCGGACCCGTCTGGCCAAAGCGTGCATTTTCAGCAGCAATAGTGAGGTCACATACAACGTGCAGTACATGTCCGCCGCCGATAGCCCAACCGGCTACTGCAGCAATCACAGGCTTGGGAATGGAACGGATCATTTTCTGGAGGTCCAGTACGTTCAGCCGGGGTACCGTGTCTTCACCCACGTATCCGCCATGCCCGCGTACGCTCTGGTCGCCGCCACTGCAGAATGCTTTTCCTCCCTCACCGGTAAGGATCACCACCCGGATGGAAGCATCCTCGCGGCAATAAGACATCGCGTCAATCATTTCCTGGACGGTCAATGGCGTAAACGCATTGTGCACCTGAGGGCGATTGATACTTATCCTGGCAATTCCATCGTACTGATGAAAAAGGATTTCCCGGTACGTCTTTATAGGCTTCCAGTCGTATTTAAGATTCATAGCTTTGCTTGATTTTCTGCTTAAAGGTTTCAAATATACTACGGTTCACCTGCTGGTCTGTCTCGATTTCCAGAATCTTTGTCCTACCGTCGGATTCAAAGAAGTCGTTCAGCAAGTTTTTCATCTTCCGGCGGTTGTCCAGCTTGAGATAGTCAAAATCAAATTCCTCACAAAGTTTTCGCGCTGTCAGCCTTTGGTTGGTGACGAAATATTCGGCTGACTCAGGCAAATTTGCCGGGCCGTCAATCAGGTTGAAGATGATTCCACCGTGATTGTTCAAAACGACCACCCTCAAGTCGGGCACGTTGTAATTGTGCCAGAAGGCGTTCCGATCGTAGAAGAACGCCATATCTCCGGTAATGAGAACATTCGTTTTTGTTGTATCGAGCGAATGGCCTACTGCCGTGCTGGTGCATCCGTCAATACCGCTTGTGCCCCGGTTCGCCCAAACGGTAATACCTTGCTGCGCGGCCATGAGACCGATCAGGTTGGCGTACCGCACGCTCATGCTGTTGGCAAGGTGCAAATTGCTCTGCGGCGGCAGGTTGCGAATCACTTCCCGCACAAGCTCAAACTCGCCGAGTTCGGAGAGCGGAAAGAACTCGTCTACCAATCGTGTGATACGCCGTTCCTCAACCTCCCATAACTTGAGAAAGTTGAACTGCTTTTGCTTCTCAAACGACGATTCAACAGGCAGCGATCGCACAAAATCGAAGAACTGTGCCGGCTGCGATTCAAACACATGCGTGACATGCTGGAAGGTGTCGGCCACGCTACCCGCAGGTTGAATATGCCAGTGCTCTTCAGGCCTGTGCTTCCGCAGGAATAACTTGACCTGTTTGGATATCACCGACTTTCCGAAAGTTATCAGCAAATCCGGTTGCAGTAATTCCAGAATCTGGCCTGGCGCATTGCCGAGGAAAAGCTCCGCATGCGAAGCGATGTTGTCGAGTCCGTGCAGGTTGGTGATGATGTCGGCAACCACCGGGATGTTGTGGCTTCTGCTGAATTCGTTCAGCGTGGCAAACAATTCAGAATCGCGATTAACCTGTCCTGCAACGATAAGTATCTTGTTGAAGTCACCCAGTCTTTTTGTAATGAATTTTTTCTGTTCATCGCTCAGCGCGTAGGAGGGAGCGAACTCTTCCACCATGCGCGGCGATTCGTCGAAAGAAAAAGGTACGTCTGCTGAAGGGTAAAGTGGCTCACGGAAAGGTGCGTTAATATGTACCGGGCCTGCAGGTTCGCATACCGCCAGATTGATGGCTTCATTCACCATTCTGTTGATCGCCCATACGGCGTCCGGATGATCGTAGTCAACGGGGAGGTTATACGACTTCTTTACATGCCTGCCGAACACGTCGGGTTGGTGAAGTGTCTGACCATCGTGTTGTCCGATCCACTCCGGCGGGCGATCCGCCGTAATTACCAGTAGCGGCGTTTCACTGAAGAACGCTTCGGCTACTGCGGGTGCAAAATTGTACGCTGCACTCCCGGATGTGCACAGCAGGATAGCAGGGGCGTTGATCCGCTGGGCTATTCCCATGGCGATGAACGCTGCACTGCGTTCGTCGCTGAATGTTCTCGCGTGGATGTCCGGATGTCGGGCAAACGCCAACGTCAGGGGCGCACACCGCGACCCGGGACAAAGCACTGCCTGCCGAAGGCCACGATGGGCACAAAGGCTGGCAATGTCGTATATTGGTTGATAACTCATGAATGATCTTATTGAATCAGCGACAGCATCGTATTCATCTTCATTTCGGTTTCTTCCCATTCCTTTTCAGGAACACTGTCAATGGTGACTCCAGCACCCGCGTACAATACGGCACTGCCTTCGAATACTTCGGTGCATCGCAGGTTTACAAACAGGTTTATCTGGTTGTCGATGTTTACGGGTCCCAGAAACCCAGAGTAAAACCCGCGGTCATATCCCTCGTGTTTCTCGATAAATGCCTGTGCAGGTTCAAGTGGCATGCCGCATACGGCAGACGTTGGGTGTAACAACTGCAGCATTACCGTGCCGAGCTGAGGGAAGTTGGTTTCTTTCATATTCACCGTGAACTCGCTCCTCAGGTGCATCAGGTTTCCGGCGATTACGGTCTTCGGACCGAACTCATCGTATTCGCGCAGACGGATCTTTTTGAAGCAGCTGATGATATACCGTTCTACCAGTGCCTGTTCTTCGATCTCCTTCTGCGTCCACGAGACGTCGCGCAGATTCTGTCCTTCGATGTAAGGCTGTGTTCCTGCAAGCGCAACCGTTTTGAAGATTGTCCTGTCGAAAACACGAACGAGTTCCTCGGGTGATGCACCAAGCCAGGTGCCTGTTTGTGGCGAACTTGTGATCGACACAAAGGCGTGTGAGTACGCTTTGCAAAGCTTTAAAAAAGCGCTAATCGGATCGAATTCCCCGGGGAGCTGCACGAGTTTCCGGCGTGACGGGACTACTTTCTCAAACGTCCCGGCTTCCACTTCTGCAAGTGCAGCATGGACCATGTTCACATAATGCTCACGAGAGTAGTCTTCGATACGCTCAGGCCGTGGGGCAGGGGACGAATTCCTGGTGGTAGCATTGCGCTGAATTACTCCCGAAAGCCATTCAACTGATTTTGATTCCGCCTCATTGGAGGGAGTGACCAGTTGGCCATTTGAAAGACGAAACGTATAATCTGCCTGAAGGAAGAGTGAGTCTTTCCGGCGATTGTAAGGGGCAAACAGATATCCGGGAGGAAGATCTTCAAGTGCTGTTTCTCTCGCGATGTATTCCGGTTTTTCAGATACGATTACCGTGATGGAATCGTCGTTGGGGAGGCTCCACGCTGCGACGGCAAAGGCGTTGTTGCGTGTATAATCCAAAAGGGNCTTCAGTAATTCTGTTTCTTTCAGGATAAGTTGTGTACTACTCTCAGTTTCTTCCATGCTTCATCATATTTTCTTATCAAGTACCGCTATCGTTATCCGACTAACACAAACGGGTTCTTTTCGTTCATTTGANATTCGGATTTCCCAGACTTGTGTCTTTCGCCCAATGTGNATAGGCCTGGCTANGCCGGTGACAAATCCGCTTCTTACGCCTTTTAAATGGTTTGCATTGATCTCCAGTCCCACGCAGTATTGTGTGCTGTCGTCCACGCATAACGTTGCCCCTACACTTCCCAGCGTTTCGGCAAGGACAACGGAAGCTCCGCCGTGAAGAAGCCCCATGGGCTGATGAGTCCGTGCATCTACCGGCATCCTTGCTTCCAGATAGTCGTCACCGATGGCGGTGAACTCGATTCCGAGGTGTTCGGCAAGTGTGTTTTTTGATAAGCTGTTCAGGATGTCGGGAGTAACCTGCGTTCTGAATATTGACATGATAAAATGAACCGAATGTCCTTAGTGGAACTGTAAACTATTTTCCTATTTTTGCGCCTGTTTCAGAAACGCCGGATTTCATTTCCACGGAACCCGGAGGTTGGCAGCGGCAAAATAAAGCAAAATTGAGCATCAAAAAAATCTATTTAATCAGGCACGGGCAGACGGATTATAACCTGAAAAACATTGTTCAGGGGAGCGGTGTGGACACTGATCTGAATAGCAGGGGACGTGCTCAGGCGCAGGCTTTTTTTGACATGTACAAAGGGGTTCCTTTTGATAAAATCTACACTTCTGCCCTCAAACGAAGCCAACAGTCAGTCGAAGGCTTCATCAAGCTCGGAATACCGTTTGAACCGCTTGCCGGACTGAATGAAATCAGCTGGGGAACAAAAGAAGGGTTTAAGGTGACACCTGAAGAGGATGAATATTACCACTACATGATCCGTCAGTGGCAATTGGGCAATACCAGCCTCAAAATTGAAAAAGGCGAGAGCCCCGAAGACGTTGTGGCGAGGCTGAAACCGGCAATGGACGTAATCCTGTCGCGGCCTGAAGAGAAAACTGTGCTGATCTGTATGCACGGTCGCGCCATTCGCATCCTGATGTGCTATCTGCTGAATTATCCGCTGCGCTCAATGGATATGTTTGAGCACGAAAACCTTTGCCTCTACCTGCTGAATTACACAGGCTCTATGTTCTCTGTTGAGCTCTTCAACGACGTTACTCATTTGCGCGCCTTCAATTGAGCGAGCGCCGACCGGGCCTTGCTGTCGATACTGTTCTTGTACTCGTGTTTCTTGTACGACAGGGCCTTTTCAAACCACCGCCGTGCCTCTGTAATTTCATCGCGTTCACGTGCAAGATACCCGAGCTGAAGACATGCGTTGGGCGCGTAGTACCAGTCATTCATCCCGGCGAGTGCCACCGTCATCTCATACATTTCAACGGCGTCCGGCAGCCGATTCACCTTATGCATGAGTCTTGCCTTTCTGTAATACCATTCCGCCTTATGGCGAATCGCTGTAAGCTTCTCCGGATCAACTTGCGCGAGAAGCGCTTCCGCTTCCGCATAGTATCCGCCATCGGTGTAGAAACGAACTTTTGACAATGGTATGGATGGCATTTCGCGCGAGGCAAGGTTGCGCGCGGCATGCCTGTCGGCCTCGGCGGATTCCTTGCCGGCATTGCGTGCAGCTTCAAACGATTCGGCCGCCTTCTCAGGCTTCTCATCAAGCCAATGGCAAAGGCCGATTTTGTAATGGGCATCCTTAACATAGTTTTGCCCCTTGTAATGCGTTAAAAAGGCCTTATACGCGGCGATAGCATTTGCGTAATCTGCCTTGTGCAAGTACACTTCTCCCTTGAGATATGACGTGTAGGGGATACGTGTTCCCTGCGAACGCGCCTCTGCCTCTTGCAGCCACATAAGTGCATTTTCGCCCGACGCGTTTTTCATGTGAAAGTTTGCTATCATGAAAGCTGTCAATGGAGAATTACTACTCAGCTTGTTCATTTCAGCAATAGCTTTCTCAGGGTTCTGAAGCATAAATCCCTGGATGAATGCATGCCATAATGTGGCTTCAAGCGCAAGGTCGTGATTGAGATCGGATAACTCCTGAAGTTGCTGAAGTCCCGTTTCAACGGAACCCTGCATGTTAAGTAATCCCAAAATCCAGGAGTACTTATCCGGTACTGAACCGATGAGCACGTTCAGCAGGCCTGAGATCTTATAGACGGCTTTGTAATCGGGGTACGAAGTATGGAGATCCTGTTGGATCATGTAGGCCTGCCTCAACCGGAATGCAGCATCGAGTTCGCGTCCGAACTTCAGATATATAAATGCCCAGTGCAGGTGCATTTCACTTTGCACCAGAAGTTCGTCGGCAGATTTCTTCGATGTTTTTCTGCTTGCACGCGCCTCAAACGCTGATTCGTATGCGTTGAGCAGCTGAGCGTCTTCCGTCACGACAAGTTCAAGCGCATCAGCAAAGGAACGCACATAGATCTCCTGCGGCGTTGCAGGCTGTTGGATCATGTTCCTGACATCTGCAAAGCGCAGATTGAGGGCATGGGTATAAGCTTCGCGGGTAGGGGAGTTGAATGAGAATTCCTGACTTTGCGCGATGACGCCGGAGGCAAACAAAAAAAGGCAAACCATAGGGATTGCCTTTCTTGTATTTAGATAATGGTTTCTGCTATTCAACCTTCTTTGTTCTTCTGGAAGGAGCAACTACCGGAGTTTTTGCTGATTTTGGTTTGTCACCTTCGTCGAGGCTGTCCATGTCTACGTCTGCGAGGATGCGGCCTGAGTGTTCGTCGATAACGATCTTTTTCTTTTCACGTATTTCGGCGATCTTCTGAGGCGGGATTACGATGTTACATCCTTCAGCAGCTCCGCGAACTACGCGTACAACGGCCAGACCATTGGAAAGGCTGCTGCGGAGGCGTTCGTAATATTTCAGGAGTTTGTCTTCGATGTTTGCGGATGCTTTTTCACGTTCGGCGAGGAGGCGTCTTTCTTCTTCGTGGCTTTCAGCGAGGATGTCGTCGAGTTCTTTCTTCTTGATGTCCAGGTGGTCGCCGCGTTCCTTAATAAGCTGATTGGTCTTTTCAATCTCGTCTTTCTTCGCCTGAATGCTGTCCTTGCCTTCCTTGATTTTCTTTTCGCAGAGCTGAATTTCGAGTTCCTGGAGTTCTATTTCTTTGGTGATGGCGTCGAATTCGCGGTTGTTCCTAACGTTTTTCTGCTGCTCTGAGTATTTCTTGATGAGTTTCTCGGCCTCTTTGATCCCTTCCTTGTATTTCTTGTTGTTCTCTTCGATGTCTTTTAACTCTGTCTCATAACGGGCGAGGCGGGTGTTGTATCCTTCTATCTCGTCGGCCAGATCCTGAACCTCATCGGGTAAGTCGCCTCTCAGTTTCTTTAGCTCGTCTAATTTGCTGTCAATGGACTGGAGTTTTACAAGCGCTTCAAGCTTCTGCGCAACTGATTGATTTTCCATTAGTTAAATATAGCTTATTGGATTTGTGACGGTTTCGGAAAAATTGATCGCAAAACTAGGAAATTTTTTTATTAAAACATCCTTTAAAAGTTCTTTGGTGAAAACCTCACTCTCATAATGGCCTATATCGGCAATCATTATACGGCTGTCTGCATCAAAGAATTCGTGGTATTTGAAGTCCGCCGAAACATAGGCATCGGCACCGGCCGAAATGGCGCTTTTCAGGAGAAAACTGCCCGCACCACCACAAACGGCAACTTTTTTAACTTCTTTCCCAGCAGGCGCGGTATGGCGAACCATCTTAAGATCCATACGTTCTTTTAAACTCCTCAAAAAAGA
>Ga0065721_10006716_pt1 | contig 11722 bp, 4 predicted proteins | sample Mesricmetagenome_FD_59108 | JGI IMG/M metagenome (GOLD analysis project Ga0065721, IMG submission 59108) | Mesophilic microbial community from rice straw/compost enrichment Sample: eDNA_1 v2 (version 2) | ecosystem: Engineered > Solid waste > Grass > Composting > Bioreactor | place: USA: Davis...
GCCGAGCGGGATGGAGCGCGAGCCACCGGTGCCGCCTCCCCTGTCGAGTTCGTCGGTGTCACCCTGGCGCACCTCGATCTTCGAGATGTCGAGATTGAGCTTCTCCGCCACGAACTGTGCGTAGGCCGTTGCATGGCCCTGCCCGTTCGACTGCGTGCCGATGAACATGGTCACGGTTCCGTCGCCGTTCAGCCGCAGATGGGCCGGCTCGGAACCTGCGAAGGCGCAGGCCTCGATGTACGTCGCCATGCCGATGCCGCGGACCCTGCCGCGCGCTTTCGATTCCTTCAGGCGTTCCTCGAAGCCGTTCCAGTCGGAACGCTCCATCGCCAGATCCATGTGGCCGGCGAACTCGCCGACATCGTACATGCGCCCGCCCTGCGTGCGGTACGGAAACTGCTCGGGCAGGATGAAATTGCGGCGGCGGATCTCGTGGACGGGGAGGCCCATGTCACGAGCGCAGGCGTCGACAAGTTTCTCGATCTGGAAGGCGGCCTCGGGACGGCCTGCGCCGCGATAGGCATCGACGGGAACAGTGTTGGTATAGACGCCCTCGATGCGGGAATCGAGGATCGGTATGTCGTAGACGCCCGTCGACATGGATGCGCCGCCATAAGGGATATAAGGTCCGAACTGATGGATGTAGGCGCCCATATTGGCCAGCATACGCACCCGCAGCGCCAGGAAACGGCCATTCCCGTCCATGGCCATCTCCGCGACCGAATGGTTGTCGCGGCCCTGCGCGTCCTCCAGGAAGTGCTCGGTGCGGTCGCCCGTCCATTTGACGGGGCGGCCAAGCCGCTTCGCCGCCTCCAGCACCAGCGGATATTCGCGGTAGACGAAACCCTTTGGGCCGAAGCCGCCGCCGACATCCGGCGTGATCACCCGCAGCTTGGCCGGCTCGATGCCGAAGACGCCCGCGACGATCTTCTGGAAGGAGTGCACGCCCTGCGAGCCTGTGGTCAGCACGTAGCGGTCTTCGTCCGCCCGCCATTCGGCGAGCGCGGCGCGCGGCTCCATGTAGTTGCAGACGAGGCGTGAATTGTAAAATTCGATACGTGTGATCCTCGCAGCTTTCGCAAAGGCCGCGTCCGCCTTGGCTGGATCGCCGACCTGGTAGGTAAATGCGCGGTTGGTGCCGAGTTCCGGCCAGACCAGCGGCGTGCTTTCGTCCAGGGCAGTCGCCGTAAAAACGGCCGCGTCTTCCGGATCGAAATCGACCTCGATCAATTCGGCGGCGTCCTGCGCCTGCGCGCGGGTATCGGCCACCACGAAAGCGACGGCGTCGCCCACATGATGGACGCGGTCGCGGCACAGGATCGGGATGTCGCGCGTCTCGGCGCGGCTGCCGTCGGGCTGCTTCTGCATCGCGCCCGATTTCAGATCCTTGAGATGGGCTATGTCGGCGGCCGTCAGCACCAGATGCACGCCCGGCGCGGCCTTCGCCGCCTCGACCGATCCGATATGGAAGCTGCCGTTGGCGATCGGCGAACGCAGCACGTAGCCGTGCAGCGTGCCGTCCGGCGTGATGTCGTCCGTATAGCGGCCCTTGCCGGTGATGAAAGCGTTGTCCTCCTTGCGGAGGACGGACGCGCCCATCCCGAATTTCGGTGTCATCACGTTCATGGAACTGACCTTGCGGGGAGTTGAAGGACAAAGCGGCGGAGATGCGCTTCCCTAGTTTTGTCGGCTGGAGCTTTTCATGTAAAGGGCAGGATCCGATTTCCATGCACCAAAAGCCGTACGGCTTCGAGTTGGTGCATGGCCGACACGAGGATGCAGCATGGTGAAGGACACCGGACAGGTTTTCCGCCTCGAGGATTATCGGCCGAGCGACTACCTCATCCCTGAAACAAATCTGACGTTCAGGCTCTCGCCGGACCGCACCCGAGTCGTTGCCGAACTGAGCGTGCAGCGCCGCGAGGGCGCGCCACTGCTTTCCCCGCTTTCCCTCGACGGAGACGGGCTGGAGCTCGTCTCGCTCGAAATAGACGGCAAACGCACCAATCTCGACGAGGTCGAAATCGGCCCCGACCGCCTGCTGATCAGGCAGCCTCCCGCGAAGGACAGGTTCACGCTGCGGATCGAGACGCAGCTATCGCCGGACGCCAATACGGCGCTGATGGGCCTTTACCGCTCGAACGGCGTCTACTGCACGCAATGCGAGGCCGAAGGCTTCCGCCGCATCACCTATTTCCTCGACCGGCCGGACATTCTCTCGGTCTACAATGTTCGGATCGAAGCCGATCGGGCCGAGGCCCCGCTTCTGCTGTCGAACGGAAACCCCGTCGAGAGCGGCGAGCTGGAGGACGGTCGTCACTATGCCGTGTGGCACGACCCGTTCCCCAAGCCCTCCTATCTCTTTGCGCTGGTCGCCGGCGATCTGGGCAGCGTCAAGGACCGGTTCGTCACGGCGTCCGGCCGGCAGGTCGAGCTCGGCATCTATGTCGAGCACGGCAAGGAGGCGCGGGCAGCCTATTCGATGGACGCGCTCAAACGCTCCATGCGCTGGGACGAGGAGGTGTTCGGCCGCGAATACGATCTCGACGTCTTCAACATCGTCGCCGTGTCGGACTTCAACATGGGCGCGATGGAGAACAAGGGCCTCAACATCTTCAACGACAAATATGTGCTTGCCGACGAAGAGACCGCAACGGACGCCGACTACGCCAATATCGAGGCGATCATCGCGCATGAGTATTTCCACAATTGGACAGGCGACAGAATCACTTGCCGCGACTGGTTCCAGCTCTGCCTGAAGGAGGGGCTGACCGTCTTCCGCGACCACGAATTTTCCGCCGACATGCGCTCGCGGCCGGTAAAGCGCATCGCGGAAGTGCGCACGCTGCGCTCGCTGCAGTTCCCGGAGGACCAGGGACCGCTGGCGCATCCGGTGCGGCCGCGGCGCTATCGCGAGATCAACAACTTCTACACCGCGACCGTCTACGAAAAGGGCTCCGAAGTTGTGCGGATGATCCGCACGATCATCGGCAGGGATGCCTTCCGGCGCGGCATGGACCTCTATTTCGACCGGCATGACGGTCAGGCCGTCACGATCGAGGATTTCGTGCGCTGCTTCGAGGACGTTTCCGGCAAGGATCTCTCGCAGTTCTCGCTCTGGTACCATCAGGCCGGCACGCCCAACGTGGCGGCGACCACGTCCTACGATCCCGACAAGCGCGAATTCACGCTGGACCTCGAGCAATCGGTGCCGCCGACGCCTTCCGAAAGCCGCAAGCGGCTCATGCACATCCCGCTCGCCTTCGGCCTGATAGGGGAGAGCGGCCAGGAAGTGGCGTACGAAGCTCCGGACGGAGGCGCGGTGGAAAGCGGGGTCATCCATCTGACCAAACGCAAGCAGTCCCTGCGGTTCCGCGAAGTCGGCGAGCGGCCGGCCCTGTCGATCAACAGGGGGTTCTCCGCGCCGGTCACACTCGCGGTCGAGCAGAGCGAGGCGGACAGGATCTTTCTCGCGCGGCACGACAGCGATGCCTTCTCGCGCTGGGAGGCGCTCAACACGCTGTTCACGCAGGCCATGATCGCTGCGGTCAAGAAGCTGCGAAACGGCAAAACACCCTCCTTCGGGAAGGAGCTTGCCGAATTGTCGGGCGAGCTTGCGGCGGACAGCAGGCTCGAACCGGCCTATCGCGCGCTGATGCTCAGCCTGCCCGCCGAGGCCGACATCGCACGCGAGATCGGCGCGAACATCGATCCCGACGCCATACACGCAGCGCGCGACGCTCTCGCGAAGGCGATCGCCGAGGCTAACGCCGTCGCTTTCGAGCGCATCATGGTCGAGCTACACGATCCCGGTCCGTTCAGTCCGGACGCGGCAAGCGCCGGCCGTCGCTCGCTGAAGAACGTGCTCCTGGACTATGTCTCGGTCGGCGCCGCCGGCCCGGCGCTGGCGGCGCGCCAGTTCCAGGCCGCGACCAACATGACCGACCGCGCGGCGGCGCTCACGATCCTCGCTCATCGATTCACCGGATCGCCGGAAGCCGATGCCGCGCTTGCGGAATTCGAGCAGCGCCATGGCGAGGATCCGTTGGTGCTGGACAAGTGGTTCCAGATCCAGGCGACCGTGCCCGGCGCCGCCACCGTCGGGCGCGTCGAAACGCTGATGCAGCATCCCCGCTTCTCCATCACCAACCCCAACCGCGTCCGCTCGCTCGCCGGAACATTCGCCAGCGCCAACCAGACCGCCTTCAACAGCGCCGACGGGAGCGGCTACCGCCTGCATGCGGCAACCATCCTCGAAGTGGATAAGCGCAATCCTCAGGTCGCTGCCCGGCTTGCCACCGCATTTCGGTCGTGGCGCTCGCTGGAGCCGAAGAGGCAGGCGGCAGCGCGCGAGGTTCTTTCAGCCATTGCCGCGAAGGAAGGCCTGTCGCGCGACCTCGCCGACATCGTGGAACGCACGCTCGGCTGAGGTTCTGACGAAAGTCTGAAACAAATATCGCGGCGCCCTCTGGACAGCGCGAATCACCTCTGATTCCTTATGGATGATTCGGGAGTGCGGCGTATCCGGATCATCATCACTGAAACCGGCATCGGGGAGCCGTTCAATGGCCAAGGCGGACGCGTTGCGCGCGCCCGAAAGGACAGTTTTTGCCTGGCGCGCGAGGCGCGAGCCGGCCGGCCTCGCCGGCAATGCGAAGATGATCGCCGCCCCCGCCTACAAGAAGCTGCTCGCGGCCGAACCATATTTGCGACGCTCGATCCCCACTCTCATCATGATCTTTCTCGTGGTCGTGGCCGCGTCGCGCGTCCTGTCCCTGATGACGGAGCGCGATCAGATCGAACGCGACGCCCGCAGCATGATCGCGCTCGCCGCCGGCCATGCCGCCACTTCGCTGGAACTGGCCGCGCGGCAGCAGCCGGCATCCGACGCCGCGCGGCAGGAGATCGTGGACGCGTTTGCGCGCGACGGCTCCTTGAGCCCCCGGCATGTCGTAGCCGTGATTGATCGTGGCCTGAAGCTGGTAACGGCGAGCCGCAATGCCGATGCGTGGGTCGGCGGCTCCCTCGACAGCCTGTTCCTCGGCGGACAACCGCTCTTCATGTTCGGCGAGCGCGCCGGCGTGCTGAACGTGATCGTGGGCGGCGAAGTCTGGTTCGCCGGCCTTCACATGACGACGGACCGCACAAGCGGCGTGCTCGTCATGGCTCCGCAGGACGCCGTGCTGGCAGGCTGGAGCAAGACGGTTTCGCTCAATGTGACGCTGTTCGTGCTCACAGCCACCGTGCTGATCGTCATCCTTTACGCCTATTTCAGCCAGGCATCGCGCGCGGCGGCGGCCGACCGGCTCTACCTCGAGGCACACCAGCGGGTCGACCTCGCACTGGTGCGCGGCCGTTGCGGCCTGTGGGACTGGGATATGTCGCGCGGCCGCATGTACTGGTCGCGCTCCATGTTCGACATGCTGGGTTACGAGCCCTGCGAAGCCATGCTTTCCTTCGGGGAAGTGGCCAAGATCATCCATCCCGACGACGAGGACCTCTTCGAGCTCGCCAACCGGATCGCGGCGCGCGAGACCGACCAGATCGATCAGGTCTTCCGCATGCGCCACGCCGACGGCCAATGGGTCTGGATGCGGGCCCGCGCGCAGGTGCTCGACGCCGACGCTCCGGAAGTTCACCTGATCGGAATCGCCGTCGACGTGACGGAGCAGCGGCATCTGGCGCAGCGGTCGGAAGCAGCGGACATGCGGCTCAGGACCGCGATCGAGAGCATCGGCGAGTCCTTCGTGCTGTGGGATGCCCACCAGCGGCTCGTCATGTGCAACACCAAGTTCCAGCAGGATACGGGTCTGCCGGCAAGCGAGGTTCGACCGGGCGCGACGCGGCAGCAGATCGAGAAGCGCATGACCGCCTTCGTGACGGACCGGCGGATGCCGCATCCGGCATCGAGCAAGGGCGGAGCAAGCTACGAAAGGCAACTGGCCGACGGGCGCTGGCTGCAGGTCAACGAACTCACCCTGCGCGACGGCTCGACCGTCTCGGTCGGCACCGAGATCACGCAGATCAAGCTGCATCAGGAAAAGCTCGTCGACAGCGAACGGCGGCTGATGGCGACGATCCACGACCTGAGCCTGGCGCGCAAGGCGGAAGAGGAGCGCTCCCGCGAGTTGGTGGAGCTCAACCGCAAATATATGCGCGAAACGGAACGGGCAGAGGCTGCGAACCGGGCGAAATCGGAATTCCTGGCCAACATGTCGCACGAGCTGCGCACCCCGCTCAACGCGATCATCGGCTTCTCCGAACTGATGCAGTCGGCACTTTTCGGTCCGCTCGGCTCGGACAAGTACTCCGAATACGTGCACGACATCCACGCCAGCGGGTCGTACCTGCTCGGCGTCATCAACGACATTCTCGACATGTCGAAGATCGAGGCGGGTCAGTTCTCGATCGACCGCGAGAAGATCGACCTCGCTCCGCTGATCAACGAGACGGTGCGGGTCGTCTCGCTTCAGGCCGCCGAGAAGTCGATCGCGCTGGAAACCAAAGTGGCGGAGACGCTCACCCTGAACGCCGACCGGCGCGCCATCAAGCAGATCGTCATCAACCTGCTTTCAAATGCCGTGAAATTCACCGGCGAAGGCGGACATATCCAGCTGCGGGCGCGAAAGGTGGCAGGAGCCGTCACCCTGACCATCGAGGACAATGGCTGCGGGATCCCGCGGGATGCCCTGAAGAAGCTCGGCCGGCCTTTCGAGCAGGTGCAGAACCAGTTCTCGAAGAGCCATACCGGCTCGGGCCTGGGGCTCGCCATCTCTCGCTCGCTGGCGGAACTCCACGGAGGCGCGCTCAAGATCAGGTCGACGGAGGGCGTGGGCACGATCGTCTCGGTGCGGATACCCTTGCGCAAAGCCAGGCACATGCGCAGGCCGGAGGCTAAGGCAGCGTAGTCCCGAACGGGATTATAAAGCTGTGTAGACAGATCGAGATCGTCGCTGTCGCTCGATGAACTTACCGCCGCACTGCAGGCTTTCGACCGATATGGCCGCCACCGCTATCCCGACGCCGAGCGGAACCGCGCGCTGAACCTTGCGGATTGCTTCCACTACGCCTCTGCGAAGACTCGCGGAGTCTCGATCCTGCACAAGGATACGGGCCTGGCTCTGACTGACGTGCCGAGCACCATTTATATCCGGTACGTGAGTTATATCCGGTACGTGAGATCCGCCCGGCAGGAACGCCGGGCGGACTTCGCAGAATTCTTAGTTCCTCTGCATCCGGCGCATCATGCCGCCGCCACGGTTGGGCATCTCGCCCTGCTCGACCTTGCCGTCATCGTTGCGGTCCATCAAGGCGAACATCTTCTTCTGCCGAGCCTCGACTTCGGCCGTGGTCAACGCGCCGTCCCCATCCGCGTCGAATTGCCGGATCATCCGCTCGGCCATGCGCCGATAGCGCATCTGCTCGAGCTCCGAGGCGATCTCCTCGACGCTGAGCTTGCCGTCGCTGTTTGCGTCCGCAAGCCCCATGCGGCCATTCATGGCGGCGGCAAACTCCTCGAAGGAGATGTCGCCGCTCTTGTCGGCATCGGTGCGCTCGAAGCGCATGCCACCGCGCGGACCGTCCCGGCCCGGCCGATCCTGCGCATAGGCCGCGCTGGACGCGGCACCCGCAAAGGCGAGAAAGGCGATGGCAAGCTTGGTTGATTTCCTCATTTCACTTCACTCCTTGCATCGACAACCCCCGATGCTGTTCGGAAGTGCGGCATCGGCTTCCCATCGCCTCAGCCGCGCTTCCCACGAAGCAGAAGGTCGAAATGCCTCTTCACCTTCCGCGACGTTTCTTCGACATGGGCCTCAAGCACGGCCATGTCCGGTAGGTCCGTGCTCGCCAGAAGCAGATCGGCGAGGCCGGGTGGGACATCATCCCGATCGAGCGATCCGGTCAGGCACAGCCTGATCGTCTGGGTCAGCACCGAATAGAGCGCCAGCGCGTCGCACAGCTCCTGCCTTGCCTGCGGCTCAGCGAAATCGGGCTTGAGGTGAGCCAGGATATCCGCCGTGGCGGTCAGCCGATGGTCGGTCTCGACGGCGCCGAGCAATGTCGCGGCCTGCGCGATGAACTCGAGGTCGATCAGGCCTCCGGGGATGAGCTTCAGGTCCCAAATGCCCGCGGCAGGCTTCTCCTTCGCGATGAGATCCCGCATCTCGGCCGCGTCCCGTCGGATCTTCTTGCCGTCGCGCGGCAGCGCCAGGATCGCCTCTATCTCGGCATTGACCTGCGCACCCAGCGTTTCGTCCCCGGCCACCACACGGGCGCGCGTCAACGCCATGTGCTCCCAGGTCCAGGCCTGCTCGCGCTGGTACTTTCCGAAGGCCTCGACATGGGTTGCGACCGGTCCCTTGTTGCCGGATGGGCGCAGCCTGAGGTCGAGATCGTAGAGCACGCCTTCCGCCGTCGGAGCGGAGACGGCCGCGATCAGCCTTTGGGTCAGCCGCGCGAAATAGTGCGGCGGCGCGAGCGGCTTCTCACCGTCGGATTCCTCGGCCTTCGGATCGTGGTCGTAGAGCAGGATAAGGTCGACGTCCGATCCGGCCGTCAGTTCGCGGCTGCCAAGCTTGCCCATGCCGACGATGACGATGCGGCCTCCGGGCACTTCGCCGTGCCGGGTTGCGAATTCGTCGACCACGGCATCGAGCGCTGCCGCGATCGTCAGGTCGGCGAGATCGGAAAAGGCTTTCCCGGCGCGGAGCGCGTCGATCGAGCCAGTGAGCAGCCGCATTCCGATCAGGAATTTCTGCTCGGCCGCGAAGATGCGCAGCCGATCGAGGATCTCTTCATAGGCCGAGACGCCTGCCAGGAAGGTCCCGAGCCGATCCGCCAGATATGCCTTGCTCGGCAGTTCCGACAGAAGTGCGGGGTCGAGCAGCCCATCGAAGACGTGCGGCCTGCGCGTGATGATCGCGGCCAGGCGCGGAGCCGTGCCCATGATGGTAGCCAGGAGCTGCAGCAGTCGCGGGTTGGACTGGAGCAGCGAAAAGAGCTGTATGCCGGCGGGAAGACCGGCCAGGAATTCGTCGAAGCGGATCAGCGCCTCGTCGGCGCGCCGCGTCTGGCCGAATGCCTCGAGCAAAGCGGGCGTCAGTTCCGTCAGCCGCTCGCGTGCCTCGGCGGAACGTGTGGCGCGGTACCGCCCGTAATGCCAGGTACGCATGATGCGGCTGATGTCGCTGGGCCGCTCGAAGCCGAGGCTCGACAGCGTCTGTAGCGTATCCGGATCGTCCACGTCGCCGGTGAAGACCAGATTGCCTGTCTGGGTTGTAAGCTGGGGAGCGGCTTCGAACAAAGCGGCGTAGTGCTTTTCGACCTCGCGCAGCGACTTGCGGAACGCGGTCGAAAAGGCTTCCGCACCGTCGAAGCGCAGCATGTGCGCTATGCGCTCCAGCCCCTCGTCGTCTTCCGGCAGCGTGTGCGTCTGCTCGTCCGCTACCATCTGGATCGCATGCTCGACATCGCGCAGGAACCAGTATTGCGCGGTCAGCGCATCGCGTGCCTCGGCCGTGATCCAGCCCCGCTCGGCGAGAACAGCCAGCATCGGCACGGTCTGCTTGCCCCGCAGTTCCGGAAAGCGGCCGCCTGCGATGAGCTGCTGCGTCTGCACGAAGAATTCGATCTCGCGGATGCCGCCGCGCCCAAGCTTGACGTTGTGGCCGCGCACCGTGACCTCGCCGTGCCCCTTGTGGGCGTGGATCTGGCGCTTGATCGAATGCACGTCGGCGATTGCGGCGTAGTCGAGATATTTGCGCCAGACGTAAGGCTGCAGCTCCTTCAGGAAGGCCTGGCCGGCCGCAATATCGCCCGCCACCGGCCGCGCCTTGATCATGGCGGCCCGTTCCCAGTTCTGGCCGCGGCTCTCATAGTAGTTCAGTGCTGCTTCCACCGGTATCGCCAGAGGCGTCGAGCCGGGATCCGGCCTCAGCCTCAGATCCGTACGGAAGACGTAACCGTGCTCGGTGCGGTCCTGAAGGATACGCACCAGCCGCCGCGTCAACCGCACGAAAAGGTCGCCGGCCCCATAGGGGTCGGCGATAGCCGGCGCGTTCGGGTCGAAAAAGACGATCAGATCGATGTCGGAGGAGAAGTTCAGCTCGTGCGCCCCGAGCTTGCCCATGCCGAGCACGATCCATCCCGAGCCGTCCTGCGGCGCGTCGGGATCGGGCAGCGTCAGCTTGCCCTGGTCGTGCGCCTCGCGCAGCAGCCAGGCCACGGCCGAGGCCACGCAGACATCGGCAAGGTCGCTGAGGCGGCTCACCGTGAGCGCGCAGTCCGCCTCTCCCGCCAGATCGCCGAGGGCGACGAGCGCATGCGCTTCGCGCTTCAGGCGCCGCATCTGCCGCATGAGGTCGGTCTCGGAAATGTCCGACGCGGAAGAGAGCCCGGCTATGGCGCCATTGATGTCGGCCAGCCGCGCGGCGAGCGGCTCGTCGAAAAGGCGATCGAGCATGTCCGGCTGCAGCCGGAAGCAGTCGCGCAGGAAAGGCGAAAGGTCCATCGCCGCGCCGAGGAAGCTCGCCAAGGGAGCGTCCGACGAAAGCATCGCCGCCAGACGGTCGACGCCGGTTTCCCGCGCCACCGCGGCGAGGTCGGCGACGTCTTCCGCAGCAGCCGCCGGGTCGAGCGGGGCGAGGCTGGGGGCGGAGCGGCCGAACCATGCCGCACCCGTGTCTGCGGTCTTTGCTGGCGACCCGCTCATGCCGGCTTTCCTCCAGCCGGAAAGACCATGCGAACGAGCAGGCCGGGCGAGGCGTCCGCCAGCTCCAGCCGCCCGCCATGGAAGGTCATCACCGCCTTGGCGAGGCTGAGCCCCAGGCCGGAGCCGGGCATATTACGGCTCTGCTCCAGCCTGACGAAACGTTCCGTCACGCGCTCCCTGTCGGCTTCGGCGATGCCGGGGCCCGTGTCCCTGACAGCGAGGACGACCTCGTCGGCGGATTTTTCCAGCGAGACGGCGACGCGCCGCTCTCCTTCTCCGCCTGCCGAATATTTGATGGCGTTGTCGACGATATTGGACAGCGCCTGCCCGATCAATTCGCGGTTTCCCGCAATGCTTGCCGGCTGCGCGACGTCGGCCGTGATGGTCACCCCGTTCTCCTCCGCCAAGGGCTCGTAGAGCTCGACCACGTCGCGCACAGTCTCGGAAAGGTCAACCTGCGTGGTGGGTTCGGCGGAATTGCCGGCCTCCAGCCGCGAGATCATCAGGATCGCATTGAAGGTGCGGATGAGTTGATCCGATTCGGCGATCGTCGTTTCCAGCGCCTCGCGGTATTCCTTCGGCGTGTGCTTGCCGGACAGGGTCGCCTCGGCCCGGTTGCGCAGCCGCGTCAACGGCGTCTTCAGGTCGTGCGCGATGTTGTCGGATACCTGCTTCAGCCCTTCGTTCAGGGTCGCGATCTTGGCCAGCATGCTGTTCAGGTTTTCCGACAGCCGGTCGAACTCGTCGCCCGCGCCGGTCACCGGCAGCCGGCCGCTGAGATCGCCGCCCATGATGCGGCGGCTGGCATCCGACAGGCTGTCGATGCGCTTCAGCGCCCTGCGCCCGACCAGATACCAGATGAGGAAGGCCCCCAGCCCCATCATGCCGAAGGCGACGACCATCGACCGCCGCACGACGCGGCGAAACTGCTCGGGCTCGCCCAGATCGCGGCCGACGAGAACGATCATCTGATTCGGCAATCGGAAGACGAGCGCCATCGCGGTATGGCTC
>Ga0065721_10000025_pt1 | contig 11721 bp, 12 predicted proteins | sample Mesricmetagenome_FD_59108 | JGI IMG/M metagenome (GOLD analysis project Ga0065721, IMG submission 59108) | Mesophilic microbial community from rice straw/compost enrichment Sample: eDNA_1 v2 (version 2) | ecosystem: Engineered > Solid waste > Grass > Composting > Bioreactor | place: USA: Davis...
CCTCCTGTTCCGCCTCCTGATAGTAATTACTTTTAATTTTTTGTCTCATCTTAATTTCTGTGTTTATGCTAATGTCGTTTATCTCTGCGATACTTTGTCTTTTTTCCCATTCCTTCTTCATCATATATCTGTATTCTTGAACTTACATTCAGAATAATCCCCAATTGTATATAGGTTACCAACATGGATGTTCCTCCATAACTTATTAGTGGTAACGGTTGTCCTGTTACCGGGATGAGGTTTACGGCAACGGCAATATTCACTGCAAGCTGTATGAAGATCATCACACCCAGACTGAGAACGAGCAGCGACCCGAAAAATGCGGGCATTTTNCTGGCTATCATTACGATCCGGATCATCATGATGAGATACATACTTATCAGAAACGCAGCTCCNATCAATCCGTATTCTTCCACAATGATGGCAAAAATAAAGTCGGAAGCGGACTGTGGAAGCATTTGCTTTAATGCGCTTTTTCCTGGGCCCATTCCTGTAATACCTCCGTGAACAATGGCTGCTTTGGCCTGCATCACCTGATAATTTTTTGCCTTTACACTTTCATCATCTACATCAGCTGTTTTGGCTTTGCTTGAGGTAAAGGTTTCTATACGGCTCATCCATGTGTGGACACGGTTTCCACCGATGAGGTTTGTATTTAAAGCAATAATTAAGAATAAAACAATTGCTATAAATGAAGCAGAAATAAATCCTGCAATATATTTCCAATGAAGCTGTCCAATGATCAGCACGGCTACGGAGACCATTAAGATCATTAATGCTGTAGAACCGTTATCTTTCGCTACTAATACAAAAACAAGCAGAATAGGACCGAAAATGTACATGATGTTCTCAATCGGAAGCCTTTCTCTGGTTATTTTTTTAGTCAAATACCTACACAGATAGATAATCAGCATTAAAAATGCAAAAGATGAAGGCTGGAATGAAATAGGTGTTCCCGGGATTTTCAACCATCTGGAAGCACTAGCCCCGTCAATGGTCTGACCAGTGAACATGGTTACGATAAGAAGAATGATCATTAAGCCGAGAAGAATACTGCTCAGCTTTCCGATATATTCATATTTTACGGTTCCCACCAGTCTCATGATCCCCAATCCAAGGACTACAAAGAACATGTGTTTGATAACGTGACCTGTTGTAGTCCCATTATTTACGATATATTCCAGATTTGAACTTGCAGAATATACAGGGAAGATAGAGAAAATGGAGATCACAAGAATGACCATCCAAAGTACTTTATCGCCCTTTAGAAATTCGAATCTGCTTTCTGTGTTCTGTTCGTTCATATTTTTTGTTCATGTATAATGTACTTGTACAACATACATTTTACTTTTTCATTTATTTTAATACCTGTTCTTTGAACTGTCTTCCTCTGTCTTCATAGCTTTTGAATAGATCAAAACTTGCGCAACAAGGGGATAGTAAAACTGTATCTCCGTTTTTAGCAATCGATTTTGAAATTCTTACGGCTTCTTCCATGCTGGAGGTATCATAGATAAATTCTTTCTTGTCTTTAAAGAAGTTTATAATCTTTTGATTGTCAATTCCTAAGCAAACAATCGCTTTTACTTTTCTTTTTACCAATTCCTCGATTTCCGAGTAATCATTTCCTTTATCCTGTCCTCCAACGATCCAAACGGTAGGAGTTTTCATGCTTTCTAAAGCATAATAGGTTGCGTTGACATTGGTTGCCTTACTGTCGTTGATGAATTTCACACCATCAATTTCAGACACAAATTCCAGTCTGTGTTCTACCGCCTGGAAGGTCATTAATGAATTTCTGATGCTTTCATTGTTGATCTCCAGTATTTTACCGGCAATAGAAGCTGCGAGACTGTTTGCAACGTTGTGGTTTCCTAATAGTGATAATTCATCAATTTTCATTGAGAACTCATCTTTAAGTTTAATCGTGATCTTATCATCATCAATGAAACCTCCTTCTGTCAGTTTTTCTTTGGTAGAAAAAGGGATCATTTTTGCCTTTATTTCCAGTTTTTCCAGAATGTTTTTACTCATTTCATCATCCTTGTTATAGATGAAGAAGTTGTCGTTCTCCTGATTTTCAGCTATTCTGAATTTTGCCAGAGCATATTCTTCATAGTTGTAGTTGTACTGATCCAAATGATCTTGTGACAGGTTCAACAATAAAGAAATATAAGGTCTAAAGTTTTGAATATCATCTAGTTGGAAAGAACTTACTTCCAAAACATAATATTCATAGTTTTCATCGGCAACCTGTTTTGCAAAACTGTAACCGATGTTCCCTCCTAATCCTACATTCAAGCCGTCATTTTTCAGGATGTAATAGATCAATGAGGTTGTTGTTGTTTTTCCGTTGCTTCCTGTGATCGCGATGATTTTTAGATTGGGTGAATTCCGAAGCAAATTCAATTTCAGAGGAAATTCTGATTCCTTTTTGCTGAATTTTATGGATAATTTCTGCTTTTTTCGGAATTCCCGGACTTTTTACGATCCAATCCGCATTTAAAATTCGTTCTTCATCGTGACTTCCTTCTTCAAATTCAATTTCATTGTTTGCCAAGAACTGCTTATAGTTATCCTTAATGGCTCCTTTGTCTGAAAGAAACACTTCCAAACCTTTCTTTTTTGCCAAATAAGCAGCTCCGCATCCGCTTTCTCCGCCTCCTAAAACAACTATTTTCATATTATAAAAGCTTTATGCTGTAGGCTTTAAGCTTTACACTTATTGCTTACAGCTTTTATTTCTATCTCATTTTTAATGTAATCAGACAAACAATCGCCAACATTACCCCGATGATTATCATTCTGTTCACGATCTTACTCTCATGGAACCCTTCTTTCTGATAATGATGATGTAATGGAGACATCTTGAATAATCTGTTGTTCTGGGCATATTCCAACCCGTATTTTCTCTTTCTGTATTTGAAAACCGCCACCTGCAGCATAACAGAAATATTTTCTATTAAGAAGATCCCGCATAATACAGGAATCATTAATTCTTTTCTTAAAATAATCGCCAACACAGCAATTACACCCCCCAACATCAAACTTCCCGTATCTCCCATGAAAACCTGTGCCGGATAAGTATTGTACCAGAAGAAACCAATTACAGCTCCTACTAAGGCAACCGCAAAAATGGTGGTTTCCCCCATATTTGGGAGGAACATGATATTGAGATAGTCAGCGAAGATGATGTTACCGGAAACATATCCGAAAAACGCCAAAGCCAGGAGTATAATAACGCTGGTTCCTGCGGCAAGACCATCGATCCCATCGGTGATATTGGCACCATTGGAAACGGCTGTTACAATGAAGATCACAATAGGAATGAAAACAATCCATGCCCATTCATGAGCATCTTCATCATTCATCCAAAACAGGATTCCACTGTAATCGAACTCATTATTTTTAGCAAAAGGCACGGTAGAAACAGTTATTTTTTCAGTAGGCATGAAGTTCTGCTCAACATTGTTTCTGTTCACGACTTTAGCATCTGCATATTTTCTTTTTACGGTAATATCGGGATGGAAATACATGGTAACTCCGACAATCAATCCCAAACCGACCTGTCCTACAATCTTGAATTTACCGCTCAAACCATCTTTATTTTTCTTTATTTTCTTCAGATAATCATCAAGGAAACCGATAGCACCCATCCAAACTACTGCAACTATAAGAAGAACAATATAAACATTGGCAATTCTTGTGAATAAAAGAACCGGAATAATGGTAGCCAGAATAATGATGAGACCTCCCATGGTAGGAGTTCCTTCTTTTTGCTTCTGTCCGGCTAATCCAAGATCACGTACCAATTCACCCATTTGTTTTGCTCTCAGGTAATTGATGATCCTTTTTCCGTAAATAAGAGCTATGGTCAAAGACAGGAGTACCGCCATTCCCGCACGGAAGGANATGTATTTCAGCAATCCCATTCCCGGAATATGGATTCCCTGACTTGTTAGATATTCGTATAAGTAGTATAACATAATTTTATTCTTAATAAATGATCAATGATTATTGATGAATGATTTATCATTGACCAATAATCAATTATAATTTTACTTACTCATAAGCTTCCAAAGCTCATTAATTACTTCTTTATCGTCAAAATGGTGTTTTACGCCATTGATCTCCTGATATGTTTCNTGACCTTTCCCGGCAACGAGGACAATATCTTTGGGCTCTGCAAATTTTATAGCCATTTTTATGGCTTCTTTTCTATCCGGAATTGAAGTGTATTTGCTGAAATTCTGAGGTTCAACGCCTGCTTCAATTTCTTTTATGATCTGTGCAGGATCTTCTGTTCTCGGGTTATCTGATGTAATAATCGCCAATGTTGATTTTTTAGTGGCAATATTTCCCATTTCAGGTCTTTTGGAGTGATCTCTGTCGCCTCCGCAACCGAAAACCGTGATCAGTCTTTCGTTTTTTGTTCTGATATCATTAATGCTGTCCAGAATATTTTCCAAAGCATCCGGAGTGTGCGCATAATCCACAATAAAGAAAATCCCACCATCGGATTTAAAGGTTTCAAACCTTCCGGAAACTCTTTTCAGTTTACTGATTGCCTGAAGAATTTCATCCTGCTCGAAACCCAGTTCAGAGGCAATTCCGAAGACGAGTAACAGGTTGTACACATTGAATTTCCCCGTTAATGTGGTCCAGAACTCTTTCCCGTTGAAATTTAACAGCATTCCGTTGAAATCAACTTCCAGAAGTCTTCCGTGATAATCGGCCATTGTCTTCAAAGCGTAAGATGTTTTCTTTGCTTTTGTGTTCTGAAGCATAATGTTACCGTTCTTATCATCTATGTTGGTGATGGCAACAGCGGTATCTTCAAGCTGATCAAAGAATCTTTTCTTCGTTTTCAGGTATTCATCAAAAGTTTTATGATAATCTAAATGATCATGGGTAAGATTGGTGAATCCTGCTATTTTGAAGTGTAATCCTTCTATTCTGTTTTGGGCAATTCCGTGGGAACTTACTTCCATGAAAGCATATTCACATCCTGCAGCTACAGCTTTTGCCAGAATTTTATTGATGGTAATGACATCCGGAGTGGTGTGTGTTGCCGGAATTACTTCATCCCCGATTCTTATTTCTACAGTAGAAAGAAGTGCGGAATCATACCCTAAGTTTTTGAAAACATCAAATAATAAGGTTGAAACCGAAGTTTTTCCGTTTGTTCCTGTAACTCCGATCAGCTTTAATTGCTGAGAAGGGTTTCCATAAAAGTTGGAAGCCAGAAAGCCTAAAGTTTTTGATGAATCTTTTACTTTAATGTAAGTTGTGTTTTCATTCAAAATTTCAGGAAGNTCTTCGCAAACAATGGCTTTTGCGCCCTTTTCAATNGAAGATGCAATAAATGAATGTCCATCCACTACCGTTCCCTTCATTGCAATATAAAGGGAGTTTTCCATAACCTTTCTGCTATCGAACACCAATTCGGAAATGTCACGGGAATTGTCGCCGTGAATTTCTAAAACTGGGATCCTGTTTAATAATTCTGTTATTGTCATCTTTCAATAATAGGTTTTATCCTATCTTATTTAAATTGTCCTTTGGACTCTTCTTAATTTTGCAGAGAGAGATAAATTCTCTGGTTCTTGCTGATCACTGTGCCTTCTAATGGAAATTGTTCTTTAATTCTTCCAACTCCTTTATAATCTACACGGTATCCTAAGTTTTCCAATTGTGGAATGACGTTCTTACCGATCAGTCCGACCACATTCGGCATCTTCTTATTGGTTACTTTCACCTTCACATTAGGTTCGACCATTTTATTAAGGTTCACCTTTTTATCTACCAGCATTTCTCTTTCTATATTCTGTGGTGTTTTCAGGAAGGTTTTTCCTGCAATTTCTTTAAAGACCGGTGCTGAAACTGTTCCTCCGTAAAATCCTTTTGCCGTGTTAGGTTCACTGATCATTACGTAGCAAGTATACTTCGGGTTGTCTGCGGGATAAAATCCTGCAAAGGAAGCGCGGTATTTCATTGGACCGGGAAGCCAGTATTCGAATCTTGCGGTTCCGGTTTTCCCTGCCATTTTCAGGTTCGGAGTGAAGATACTTTTTGCAGTTCCCTTTTCAACGGCTTTCGTTAATGCGCTGGTCATCATCTTAATCGCTTTTTCTGATGCCATTTTGTTGACCATTACTTCCGGTTTTGCTTCATACATTATTTTCCCGTCTTTCATGATCTTGTCGATGAATAAAGGCTTCAGCATTTTACCACCGTTTGCCACTCCATTGTAAAAGGTTGTGAGTTGCAGCAGGTTGATGTTAGAAGAATATCCGTAAGCAATGGAAGCCAATGTTGCAGCATTCCACCTTTTATTGTCGGGAGTTACGATCTTAGGTTTTGTAATTCCCGGAAGTTCGATATCCATTTTATCAAACAGCTTCCATCTTTTTAAGTGATCAAGGAAGATCTGTGGTTTGTCTGCGTAATATTGTGTGATAAGTTTTGCGGTTCCCACATTACTGGATTTTGCCAATACATCACTGATCTCATAAATTCCGCCTCCGTGACCGTCTGAAATTCTCTGTTTAGCATAAGTCCAGACTCCGTTTCCTACATTTACGGTTGTATTTTCATCAATAAAACCATCATCCATTGCGGCTAGAAGCGAGATGGTCTTAAAGGTGGATCCGGGTTCAATATTATCTTTTAAGGCATAATTGTATGAGTCTACATATTCACCTTCTTCCGTTCTTTTTAAATTTACTAGGGCACGAACCTTTCCTGTTGCCACTTCCATCACGATCACGGTTCCGTGCTTACCTTCGAAATTGATCAGCTGCTTCTCAAGAGCAGAATGGGCGATGTCCTGAATTCTAAGGTCTAAAGTTGTGTAAACGTCCTGTCCGTCAATAGGCTCCTGAACTTTCCAGTAATCGATTGGTTTCCATTGAGAAGAGTTGATTCTCTGTTCCAGTCTTTTTCCGTCTGTTCCGGTTAAATATTTTGAAAATGCACCTTCAAGTCCGGCTTTGTATTCTCCGTTATCCATCCCGATGGTTCCGGCACCAATCTCTGAAGTAGCCAATTCTCTTTTATAATTCCTGTCTACAATGAAACCTCCTTTGTTTTTACCTTTTTTGAAGATCGGAAATTTTCTGATCCTGTCGTACTCATCAAAGTCCAGTCCTTTTACCAGAGCGTAGTATTGATTTTTCTTTTTTCTCTGTTCGTCAAATCTTTTTCTGAATTCTCCTCTTGATTTTCCGAACATTTTGCTCAAAGAATCTGTTAAAGCTCCGATATTGTTGGAGTAAACAGTGTCTTTCATGGTTTTGAAATCAAGATAGATGTCATAACGCATTACTGTTGTTGCCAGAATGGAGCCGTCTGAAGCATACAAATTTCCACGAGCGGCTTTTAAGGTAGCTTCGCGGTAATTCTTATTGATATAATCGTCTTTGATTTCCTGTACATTGGTGTTCTGAAGAATAACAATCCTTCCTAAAAACATGACAAATACGCACAAAGCCACCACTGCAAAGAGGTAGCCCCATCTCAACGTTTTTTTACGTTTGTTATCGTATTCATTTTGCTTTTGCATCTGTACTATCTAATTTTATTAGCAGTTTATGAGGATGGTTTTCCAATGTCATTAAGGAATCTTCCGCCACCTCTTTTCCTAATTCTGATTCCATTTTCACCTTGATCAGCTTACTTTGTGCATAAGCGTTTCTCGATTTATATTCTTCTGTTTCTTCTTTTAAGGCATTGACGATCTTAATCTTTTTATTTACCAAATGATTACTGTAGATCATGGCCATCATCAATACAAACAACAGTAAGAAATACTTGTAATGTATTTTTACTTCATCACGGTTCAGGAAATTTCCTTTTATAATGTCTATAAAAGTGAGTTTCTTCTGAGGGCGATATGTTGTTTTTTTTGCCAATGTATTGTTGTTGGTTGAGAGGTTCAAATCATTTATCAATCATCGCCTATCATTTATACTTTAATTCCTGTTCTCATTTTTGCACTTCTTGCTCTGGAGTTTTCCTCAATTTCTTTGTCATCCGGAATGATTGCTTTGCTCTTCAGAAGTTCAAAAGCTTTTTTATAATTTCCATAGATGTCTCTTTCCGGTTCGCCCTCGAACATACCGTTCTTTAAGAATCTTTTTACCAGACGGTCTTCCAAAGAGTGGTAAGAGATCACTACCAGTCTTCCTCCCGGTTTTAAAACTTTATAAGCCTGAACCAGCATTTCNTTCAAAACTTCGAGTTCCTGATTCACTTCAATTCTTATAGCTTGAAAAAGCTGGGCATAGAACTTATTTACTTTATGAGGAGGAATATAACTGAAAAGTTTTTTTAGATCCTCTGTGGTTTCTATGCTTTTTGATTTCCTGTGATGAACGATGTCTCGTGCCAGTTTTCTCGCTTCTCTTAATTCTCCGTAGTGGTAAAAAATGTCAGCCAGCTCTTCCTCTTCATATTCATTGATCACTCTTTTGGCATCAAGACTCTGCATGACGTTCATTCTCATGTCCAATGGCGCATTGCTTCGGGTAGAGAATCCTCTTTCCGCTTCATCGAACTGATGCGATGATACTCCAAGATCGGCAAGAATTCCATCTACCTCAGAAACTCCATACATCAATAAGGAGTTTTCTAAGAATCTGAAATTCTGATTAACCAGAGTGAATCTGGGGTCATCGATGGTGTTTTTAAGCGCGTCCAGGTCCTGATCAAAACTGAATAGNCTTCCNTTGTCGGAAAGTCTGCTCAGGATTTCTCTTGAATGNCCGCCTCCACCAAATGTGCAGTCCACATATGTTCCGTCTGGATTTNTCACCAAATCATCAACACTCTGCTTCAACAAAACGGGATTATGATACATGCTTTAATTTGTGTTTTGCTATAATCTAGCGTATGTTATTCTTCTTCGAATGAACCCATCACATCTTCGGCNAGGCTTGCAAAATCGGCTTCATTGGTAGANATNACCNTNTCNTAGGCNTCTTTNTCCCANATTTCAAAGAGNTCNCCTGCACTTGTGATCACAATATCTTTCTGAAGATTTGCGAAGTGGGTGAGNTCTTTGGAGATCTGTAATCTGCCTGCATTATCCAATTCTACTGTNTTTACACCTGCCGTAAACATTCTTATGAAATCAGCATTCTTTTTAATGAATCTGTTTAGTTTATTAATTTTGTCCATCAGTTTATCCCATGCTTTCATAGGGTANACTTCCAGNCAAGGTTGGAACACGGAGCGTTTGACCACAAAAGCCTTGTCTTCAAAGTTCTCCATCTGCCTGATCAGGGATGAAGGCACNTTTAAGCGACCTTTGTCGTCTATTTTGCACTCATATGTTCCAATGAAATTCTTCATTTGGGACAAATTTATATAATTATTTCCAAAATTTCCCACTTTTTCCCACTTTTTGACTTAATGTTAATAAGTTTTGCCCGGCTGTAACGAATTGAGGGGTAAGTTGTTGATATTTTGAAAGTTGAATGGTTTGTTATTTGCTCCATAATAAAAAGGATTTGAAAAAAATTAAGGAAAAGGACTTTATTCTATTATTTTTATTTTAAATTAGAGATATCAAAATATTTTTGAGGTTTAATTTGTATTTTTGCAGGGCTTTATTAAAGCAGTTATATGATATTTACAAAAAAAGAAAAGAAATATACCTTTATAGAGGCAGGGGAAGGACATCCACTGGTGTTATTACATGGGTTGATGGGCGGATTAAGTAATTTCGACAAAATGGTAAATTTTTTTTCAGAGAAAGGATTTAAGGTATACGTGCCTCAACTGCCGATCTACGATTTACCGGTACTTAATACTAATCTTACTACTCTCGCGAAATACATCATAAAATTTATAGAAAGTCATATTTCCGGCCCTGTCACTATTGTCGGAAATTCTATGGGGGGGCATATAGGGCTTATTCTTACCCTGGCCAGGCCGGATCTTGTGAAAAATCTTGTTTTGACGGGAAGTTCTGGTTTATATGAAAGAACTTTCGGGGACAGCTTTCCAAGAAAAAATGACAGATCTTATATAAGGAAGAAAACAGAAGAGGTTTTTTATGATCCTGCAATTGCTACAGAAGATCTTGTAGACGAGGTTTTCAATGTGGTGAATGATAGAATGAAGGGAATAAAAACCGTTATGTTGGCAAGAAGCGCCATCAAACATAATATGCTGAATGATTTGCCTAAAATAAAATGCCCTACTTGTCTGATCTGGGGAAAACAGGATAATGTAACACCTCCAGAAGTGGCAGAAGATATGCATAAATTTATCCCGAATTCAGATTTGTTCTGGATCGATAAATGCGGGCATGCTGCAATGATGGAAAAACCAGATGAATTCAATGAAATTCTTTACAGCTGGTTAAAGGATAAAGTATAAAAAGTTATAGGTTGAAAGTTATGAGTTTTTACGGAATGGCTTTTAAAAAAACTTTTTCTCAAATTAAACAACCATTAAGAATTCTTAATGGTTTATTTTTCTAAAATAGTCAAAAAAATGGTTATTAAAACAGCAAATTTTGTAAAGAGTAGTGGAAAATGGCAGGATTGTCCGGAACCCACCATTCCTGAATATGCTTTTATAGGAAGATCCAATGTCGGAAAATCATCGCTGATTAATGCTATGATGAACCACAAAGATCTGGCTAAAACATCACAGACGCCGGGAAAAACTCAGCTTATTAATCATTTTTTAGTGAATGACAACTGGTATTTGACCGATTTGCCGGGATATGGATATGCTAAAGTTTCCAAGTCGATCAGAAAAGATTTTGAGAAATTGATCACCAATTATATTTTAAACAGAAGAAATCTGGTAAACCTTTTCGTTTTAGTGGATGTAAGACATAACCCTCAAAAGATAGATCTGGAGTTTATCCAATGGTGCGGAGAAAGCGGAGTTCCTTTTTCTATTGTGTTTACAAAAACAGATAAGCTGAAGCCAAATGCTGTGGTGAAAAATGTGGAAGACTATAAGACCGAGCTTCATAAAACCTGGGAAGATCTTCCGGAATTGTATATTACTTCTGCTGAAAAGAAGGAAGGCTGCGAAGAAATTCTGAATTTTATTGAAAAAACCAACGATTTTTTTAACAAATAACAATGTAAGCTTTGATGAATAGTACCCTCTGGAAAATAAAAACATTCGATGAGTTTACTGTTCCTGAACTGTATCAGATTCTGAAAGCCCGGGTTGATGTTTTTGTTGTAGAACAGAACTGCCCTTATCCGGATCTTGATGATTATGATCAAAAAGCAGTACATCTTTGGGCGGAAGAAAATGGGGAAGTATTGGCTTATTGCAGAATTTTTGATCAAGGCATCAAATATACGGAAGCTTCTATAGGAAGAGTTTTGACAACTGAGAAAGCGAGAGGTAGAAGTTTAGGGAAGCGATTGCTACAATACGCTGTAGAAACCATAGAAAACAGGTTTCGTACTTCGGAGATCAGAATTTCGGCTCAGGATTATTTATTGAAATTTTATAGCGGTTTTGGCTTTGAAGATACAGGGAAAAAATATCTGGAGGATGATATTCCACATACGGAAATGCTCAGAAAATAGAAAAGCGAAGAATACCTCTTCGCTTTTCTTGTAAAATATGGGATGAATAATGCTATTAGTCTTTATTAGCAATTGCTTTTAAAATAATAGGTTCCAAATTGGAAGGCAGATCGGCAGATTTTATCTGATATTTTTTGATTCCCATTTCTTT
>Ga0065721_10052523_pt1 | contig 11721 bp, 10 predicted proteins | sample Mesricmetagenome_FD_59108 | JGI IMG/M metagenome (GOLD analysis project Ga0065721, IMG submission 59108) | Mesophilic microbial community from rice straw/compost enrichment Sample: eDNA_1 v2 (version 2) | ecosystem: Engineered > Solid waste > Grass > Composting > Bioreactor | place: USA: Davis...
GGATCGGCGGGCGGCGCCGGCACGTCGAGGGTCGCGACCTCGGTCGACGTCGTGTGCGGCACCTCGATCTGCCCGATGGCGACGTCGGCGGCGCGCAGGAGATCGGCGCTCGGGGCGAACCAGCGGCCGATGTCGGGCTGGTCGAGCACGAGGTCGCCGACGGCGAGGATCCTCACGGCGGGCATGGCAACTCCTTCGTCGCGGATATCAATCCGCTTGATATTACCGACGGCGCGGGTCGACGGCGACCTCGGGACAGCGACCCCGGACGGCGACCCCGTGTCCGGGAAATGCGAAACGCCCGGAGGAATGCTCCGGGCGTTCGGTGTTGGTGACCCCAGCGGGATTCGAACCCGCGTTACCGCCGTGAGAGGGCGGCGTACTAGGCCGCTATACGATGGGGCCTCACGACAACCCTCCGAGTATGTCACACCTCCGGGCGCTCGTGAAATCGAGCGCGCCTCGCGGCTCAGGGGTGCGGCGCGAGCACCCGCAGCGCCCCCGGCACGACCTCGATGTCGACCGGCAGGGGCGCGAACCGCTCCCCGTCGCCGTAGGTCGCGATGGGCTCGTCGGCCTCGATGCGCACCCTCTTCGCCCGGCGGATCTCGACCGCGGGGTTGCCGACGTGGGTGCCCGAGAAGACGCGCGGGAAGAGCCGCAGGAACTTCGTGCGCGACACCGGTTCGACGATGAACACGTCGAGCAGGCCGTCGGCGACGTCGGCTTCCGGGGTGATCTTCATGCCCCCGCCGAACGACACGTTGTTGGCGACCGCGACGAGCAACGCGCGACGCTCCTGCCTCTCGCCGTCGAGCTCGAGGCGGTAGGCGACGGCGTGCATGCCGACGAGCTCGGCGAGCACCGCGAGGATGTAGCGACTCGGCCCCTTCGGATGCCGCATGAGGTTGGCGCGCTCGTTGACCTTCGCGTCGAACCCGGCGGAGAGGGCGCACGCGAACCAGCGCTGCTGCGCGGCACCGGTGTCGGCATCCGTCCACCGCACGAGCCCCGCGTCGATCGTGCGCGGGCCCGCGGCGAGGGCGGCGTCGAGCGCGCGGATCGCCGCCTCGGTGTCGTCGTGCGGGATGCCGAGGCCGCGCGCCATGTCGTTGCCCGTGCCCGACGGCACGATCCCGAGCGGCACGCGCGTGCCCGCGACGAGGTCGGTGCCGAGGTTGACCATGCCGTCGCCGCCGACGACGACGAGCGCGTCGGGGCGCTTCCTGAGGGCCGCGCGGGCCGACGTCATGAGCTGCTCGAAGTCGGGCTCGGTGAGCGACGTGACCTCGTGCCCCAGCGCCCGCAGGGTCTGCACCACGGCGGGTCCGACGTCGCGGCTCGACCCGAACGACGCCGACGGGTTGATGGCGACGACGATTCTCTTCGGGCGCGGCGTCGCGGGCATGGCTGCGAGTGTAGAGCCTCCCACCCGCGCCAGTGCTGGAGCGCCGGGGGACGTCATCGCCGGAAGCGCAGCCTCCGCAGCAGCTGGGCGTTGAGCGCGACGACGACCGTCGAGACCGACATCACGACGGCACCGGCCGCGGGCGGCAGCAGGAACCCGACGCCCGCGAGCACGCCCGCCGCGAGCGGGAGCCCGACGACGTTGTAGCCCGCCGCCCAGGCGAGGTTCTGCAGCATCTTGCGGTACGCGGCGCGGCTGAGGGTCAGGATGTCGACGACGCCGCGCGGGTCGTCCGACGCGAGCACGACTCCCGCCGACTCGATCGCGACGTCGGTGCCGGCGCCGATCGCGATGCCGACGTCGGCGCGGGCGAGGGCGGGGGCGTCGTTGACGCCGTCGCCGACCATCGCGACGCGATGCGCTCCCTGCGCTTGCAGCTTCTCGACGGTCTCCGACTTCTGCCCCGGCAGCACCTCGGCGAACACCTCGTCGATGCCGAGGCGACCGGCGACGACGCGCGCGACCTCGTGGGAGTCGCCCGTGAGCATCGCGACCCGCACGCCGCGCTTCTTGAGGGCTGCGACGGCCTCCGCCGACTCGGGGCGCACGACGTCGGCGAGCGCGAACGACGCGAGCGCGGCATCCCCCTCGAGGAGGTGCACCACGGTCGAGCCGTCACGGTGCGCCTCGCGCGCGGCGTTCACGAGCACGGGGTCCAGCCGGATGCCCGCCTCCGTCGCGACGCGCGCACTGCCGACGCGCAGCTCGCGGCCGTCGACGACCGCCTGTGCGCCCCGCCCGGCGAGCGCCGCGAACTTCGACGAGCGCGGCACCGTGAGGCCCCGCTCCTTCGCCGCGGCGACGATCGCGCGGGCGATCGGGTGCTCCGACTTCGCCTCGACGGCGGCCGCGAGTGCGAGCGCCTCGTCCGGGTCGACGCCGGGCGCCGCGGCGAGCGCGGCCAGCCCCTGACGGCCCTCCGTGAGCGTGCCCGTCTTGTCGAAGAGCACGACATCCACGTCCTTCGCCTCCTCGAGGGCGGCGCGATCGCGCACGAGGATGCCGCGGCGCGCGCCGATGCCCGTCGTGAGGGCGATGACGAGCGGGATGGCGAGGCCGAGGGCGTGCGGGCAGGCGATGACGAGCACGGTGACGACGCGCTCGATGACGAACTCCGGCTGGTCGGGCTCGAGGATCAGCCACGCGACGAGGGTCACCGCGGCGACCGCGAGGGCGACCCAGAACAGGAGCGCGGCGGCGCGGTCGGCGAGCAGCTGCGCGCCGGAGCGGCTCGCCTGCGCCTCCGCGACGAGGCGCGAGATGCCGGCGAGCGCGGTGTCGTCGCCGACCTTCGTGACGCGCACGGTGAGGGCGCCCGCGCCGTTGACGCTGCCGGCGACGACCGACGACCCGACGCTCGCGGCGACGGGGGCCGACTCGCCGGTGAGGAGCGACTCGTCGAGCTCCGACTCGCCGTCGACGACCTCGCCGTCGGCCGGCACGCGCGTCCCCGGACGCACGAGCACCCGGTCGCCGGTCTTCAGGTCGGCGACGGGCACCGTCATGACGTGGTCGCCGTGCACGACCTCGGCCTCGTCGGGCAGCAGCTTCGCGAGCTCGCCGAGCGCGTCCCGCGCCCCCGCGATGGCGCGCATCTCGATCCAGTGCCCGAGCAGCATGATCGTCGTGAGGGTCGCGAGCTCCCACCAGAAGTCCATGCCGGGGAAGCCGAGCAGCACGGCGACGGAGTACCCGAACGCGACGAGCAGGGCGAGCGAGATGAGGGTCATCATCCCGGGGCTCTTCGACCGCAGCTCGCCGACGGCGCCCTGCAGGAACACGCGACCGCCGACCACGAAGACGGCGGCGCCGAACGCGGCCGACACGTACTGGCTACCGGGGAAGAGCGGGCTCGGCAGCCCGACGATCGCCTGGATGCCGGGCGAGAACACGACAGTCGGCACGGTGAGCGCGAGGCTGATCCAGAACAGTCCGCGGAAGTTGGCGGAGTGGTGGGAGTGGTCGTGCCCGCCGTGGCCCGCGTGATCGTGCGACCCGTGCTCGTGCGACCCGTGCTCGTGGGCGCCGTGCTCGTGGGCGCCCTGGTCGTGCTCCGCGACGACCGCGGCATGGTCGTGGGCGGCGTGGTCGTGCTCGGCGACCGCCGCCGCGGCCCCGTGCTGGGCGTGGTCGTGGTGCGCGTGGTCGTGCGCCGCGTGATCGTGGTGCTCGTGCTGGTCGTGCGACATCACTTGCCTCGATTCTCGAGTTCGTAGACGGTGAGCAGTTCGGCGACGGCGGCATCCTTCTGGGCCCCGCCCTCGGCGAACATGTGCGCCACGTGCGTGCGCAAGTGGTTCTCGACGAGCAGCTTGTTGAGGCTGCGCAGCGACTTCTGGATGGCGAGCGTCTGCGTGATGATGTCGACGCAGTATTCGTCGTTCTCGATCATCTTCTCGACTCCGCGCAGCTGTCCCTCGAGGATGCGCGCCCGGTGGAGCGCGCGCTTCTTCAGGTCGTCGATCATGTCAACACCATACCCCCCAGGGGTATTTCCGCAACCCCTCTGGCGGTAGTGTTCCCTCGTGCGCATCACCAAGTACGAACACGCGACCATGCTCGTCACCGTCGGCGACGAGAGCCTCGTCATCGACCCCGGGATGTTCCTCACGCCCCCCGACTTCCCCGACGTGGCCGGCATCGTCATCACGCACGAGCACGCCGACCACTGGACGCCCGAGCAACTGCGCCGCATCCTCGAGAAGAGCCCCGGCGCCCGCATCATCGCGCCGCAGGGGGTCGCGACGGCGGCGGGCGACGAGTTCGCCGTCGAAGTCGTGGCCGCGGGCGACCGCATCGAGCTGGGTTCGTTCCAGCTCGAGTTCTTCGGCGGCGAGCACGCCGTCATCCACGAATCCATCCCGCGCGTCGACAACGTCGGCGTGCTCGTCAACGGCGAGCTCTACTACGCGGGCGACTCCTACACCCTGCCCGGGGTCGAGGTCGGCACGCTCGCGGCACCGGCCGGAGCCCCGTGGCTCAAGGTCGGCGACGCGATGGACTACGTGCTCGCCGTCAAGCCCAAGCGCGCGTTCTACGTGCACGACATGACCCTCTCGGTCGCCGGCAAGCAGATGCACGCCGCGCGGCTCACGTGGGCCACCGAGCAGAACGGCGGCACCTTCACCGAGCTGCAGCCCGGCGAGACGCTCGACGTCTAGGTCGCGTCGCCGTTCTTCGCGGCACGCTGCTGGCGGATCGCGCGGATCGTCAGCTGGATCGCCGTCGCGAGCACGAAGATGCCGAAGATGAGAGACGACAACCACGGCGGCAGCAGGAACGCGATCTGAGCGCCGCCGAACGACGCCACGAGCGCGGCGGCGCCGATGACGAGGCCGTCGAGCGGGCGCAGCAGCCGGTTGCGGACGTTCGCGATCGACCCGCTGATCGACACCGGGATCATCGCGAGCAACGACGTGCCCTTCGCCACGAGGTCGCTCACGCCGAACACCGCGATGAGGATCGGCACGATGAGCACGCCGCCGCCGATGCCGAACATGCCGGCGAGCACGCCCATGACGACGCCCGTGACGACGAGGCCGATCGCGAGCGGCACGCTGAACTCGAGCTCCGCGCCGCGCTCAGGCTCGACGAGGAACATGCGCACCGCGATGACGAGCAGCAGCGCGATGAAGCCCCAGCGCAGCACCGGGATCGGCAGCACCTTGAGGAGGCGCGTGCCGATGAGCGAGCCGACGACGCCGCCCGCGCCGATGAGCAGACCGGCCGCGACATCCGTGTGCCCGGCGACGAAGTAGGTGATCGTGCCCGAGATCGACGAGAGCACGATCGCGGCGAGCGACGTGGCCGCGGCGCGGCGCTGGTCGAACCCGAGCAGGCCGAGCATGAGAGGCACCATCACGATGCCGCCGCCCACCCCGAGAGCCCCCGAGAACACCCCGCCGATGACGCCCACGAGGAGCAACAGCAGGATGTAGCGGGCGGTCGGGCGGTCGGGTGCGGGAGCAGTCGGCGAAGTCACGATCCTCCGATCCTAGGGGCGAGGTGGCGGGCGCTACGGTGGAGGCGTGTCACGGCGCTGGATCCCCCTGCTGTGGCTCGTGCCTTCCGGCCTCGTGGCGCTCGTCGCCGCCGTGCTCGTCGCCCAGTGGCTGCGCACCCTGCCCGACGTGCAGGCGTTCCTCGCGCAGTATCCGGGCGACACCGAGCGGCCCGCCGGCGCCCCGGTGGGCTTCCCGTGGTGGCTGCAGTGGCAGCACGCGCTCAACGTCTTCTTTCTGCTGCTCATCGTGCGCACCGGATGGCAGATCGGTTCCGGAAAGCGGCCCCCCGCCTTCTGGACCCGTCGCAACGACGGCCTGATCCGCACGACGAACCCGCCGCGCCGGCTCAGCATCCACGTCTGGTTCCACCTCGTGCTCGACGCGCTCTGGGTGGCCAACGGCATCCTCTACTGGGTGCTGCTGTTCGCGAGCGCGCAGTGGCTGCGGCTCGTGCCGACCTCGTGGGATGTCTTCCCGCACGCGCTCTCGGTGCTCATCCAGTACCTCTCGCTCGACTGGCCGCTGCACAACGGGTGGGTGCACTACAACGCGCTGCAGTTGCTCATGTACGGCTTCACGGTGTTCGTCGCCGGACCGCTCGCGCTGCTCACCGGACTGCGGCTGTCGTCGGTGTGGCGGCCCGAGTGGCGCGTGCCGCCCGAGAAGCCGACACGATGGCTGCACATCGCCGTCATGGTCTACTTCGTCGCGTTCACGTTCGTCCACGTGACCCTCATCTTCGCCACGGGCGCGCTGCGCAACCTCAACCACATGTACGCGGGGCGCGACGACGAGTCGTGGCTCGGCCTCGCGATCTTCGCCGTGAGCGTCGTCGTCATGATCGTCGGCTGGGTGCTCGCGCGCCCCGCCGTGCTGACGCGCCTCGCGGCCCTCGGCGGGACCATCCGGAGGTAGCCCGCCGCAGACGGCGCGCTTCTCCGGAGCTTCGGCGCGCTTCTCCGGAGGTTCGGGGCATCCGCCGCCTGCTTCGGGGCCTGGATGCGCCCGCCGCCCGGAACCTCCGGAGAAACGCGCAGGATGCCGATCGAACGAGTGCGCGGCCAGGGCGATCGTGACATCGTTGCCGACATGACCGACCTGCCGGAGTACACCGTCGCCGACCTCGAACGTGAGGAGGTGCTCGACCTCGAGTCGTTCGACAACGACGACGCCGTCGACCTCGGGCTCGCCGCGGTCGAGGTGATCGACGAGCGCGGGCTCAACCTGGCGGTGCGGATCGTGCTGCGCGACGACGTCGTGTTCCAGGCGAAGCTCGGCACGTCGGGCCCGGGCAACGACCCGTGGCTCGCCGGCAAGCACGCCGTCGTCATGCGCTTCGGGGAGCCGTCGCTGCTGGTGCGGCGTCGCCACGAGGAGGCGGGCACCCCGTTCGACGAGCTGCCCGACGTCGACCACGACGCGTTGAAGGCGCACGGCGGCTCGATCCCGATCCGCGTGAACGGCGAGGTCGTCGGATCGATCACGACGTCGGGCGAGCCGGATGTCGTCGACCACGCGACGAGCGCCGAGGCGATCCGGCGATACCTCTCTCGATAGGGGGTTACGTGCCCGATTTGACGGGCGTCGGAGCGTCTGCCAGTGTTCCGCGAGAGGCACGGCCGATGACGGCGCGTGATCGGCGGGCCGCCACCCACTCCTCCCTGCGTCGAACATCGCTTGTCCCACCGATCCCGCAGGAGTGATTCCCAGATGAGCACCATCGGCGTCGTCGCCGAACGCCCCGGGGAGACGCGCGTCGCCGCGACTCCCGACACCGTCGCGAAGCTCCGCGCCCTCGGCTACGAGGTCGCCGTCGAGTCGGGCGCCGGATCCGCGTCGTCGTTCCCCGACCCGGCCTACGCTGCGCAGGGGGCGACGATCGTCGACCGCGCGACCGCGTGGGGCGCCGACATCGTGCTCAAGGTCGCGTCGCCGACCGAGGACGAGATCGCGCTCCTGCGTTCGGGATCGACCCTGGTCGCGCTCCTCACCCCGGCGCTTCGGCCCGAGTTGCTCGAGGCGCTCCGCGCGCAGGGCGTCACCGCGCTCGCGATGGATGCCGTGCCGCGCATCTCGCGCGCGCAGTCGCTCGATGTGCTGAGCTCGATGGCGAACATCTCCGGTTACCGCGCCGTCGTGGAGGCGGCGAACGAGTTCGGCCGGTTCTTCACCGGGCAGATCACCGCCGCGGGCAAGGTCCCCCCGGCGAAGGTGCTCGTCGCGGGCGTCGGCGTCGCCGGCCTCGCCGCGATCGGCACCGCCGCGAGCCTCGGCGCGATCGTGCGCGCGACCGACCCGCGCCCCGAGGTCGCCGACCAGGTGAAGAGCGTCGGCGGCGAGTACCTCGCCGTCGAGGTCGAGGAGCAGATGGTCTCGACCGACGGCTACGCCAAGGCCACGAGCGAGGCCTACGACAAGCGCGCCGCCGAGATCTACTCGGAGCAGGCGCGCGAGGTCGACATCGTCATCACGACCGCGTCGATCCCGGGCCGCCCGGCCCCGCGGCTGCTCACGGCGGCGGATGTCGCGAGGATGAAGCCCGGCAGCGTCATCGTCGACCTCGCGGCCGGCTCGGGCGGCAACGTCGAGGGCTCCGTCGCGGGCGAGCGCGTCGTCACCGACAACGGCGTCGTCATCCTCGGCTACACCGACCTCGCGGGGCGCCTGCCCGGCCAGGCGTCGCAGCTGTACTCGACGAACGTGCTCAACCTGCTCAAGCTCGTCACGCCCGGCAAGGACGGGCAGCTCGCGCTCGACTTCGACGACGTCGTGCAGCGTTCGATCACCGTGACGCGGGCCGGCGAGCTGCTCTGGCCGCCGCCGCCCGTCACCGTGTCGGCCGCCCCCGCCGCCGCGGCGCCCGTCGCCGCCCCGGTGGTCGCCGAGAAGACGCAGCGCCCCGGCCTGCGCACGGCGCTCGTGCTGCTCGGCATCGCCGCGCTCTTCGCGGTGTGCGTCTTCGCGCCACCCCCGTTGCCGCAACACTTCCTCGTGCTCACGCTCTCGGTCGTCGTCGGCTTCTACGTGATCGGCCACGTCGCGCACGCGCTGCACACGCCGCTCATGAGCGTCACGAACGCCATCTCGGGCATCATCGTCGTCGGGGCGCTCGTGCAGCTCGTCTCGCCGTCGCTCCTCGTGCAGGTGCTCGCCGCGGTCGCGGTGCTGCTGGCATCCATCAACATCTTCGGCGGCTTCGCGGTGACGCGTCGGATGCTCGCGATGTTCTCCGCCGGCGCCGCGCCGAAGGGGGCCGCCCGATGAACGTCGTCGAGTTCGCCTCCGCCGCCGCGACGGCCGCCTACATCGTCGCCGCGCTGCTCTTCATCCTGAGCCTCGCGGGGCTCTCCAAGCACGAGACCGCGCGCCGCGGCAACCGCTTCGGCATCGCGGGCATGGCGCTCGCGCTCCTCGCGACGGGCGTGCTCGTCGCGCTCGGGCTGCTCGAGGGCGACAACGGTCTGCTCGGCCTCGCGCTCCTCGGCGGCGCGGTCGCGGTCGGCGCCGTGATCGGACTCTGGCGCGCCGCACGCGTCGAGATGACGGGGATGCCGCAGCTCATCGCGCTGTTCCACAGCTTCGTCGGCCTCGCCGCCGTGCTCGTCGGCTGGAACGGCGCCCTCGGCGACGTGCACGTCGCACCCGAGCTCGAGGGCATCCACTCGGCGGAGGTGGCGATCGGCATCTTCATCGGCGCCGTGACCTTCACCGGCTCGATCGTGGCCTACCTCAAGCTCGCCGCGCGCATCTCGTCGAAGCCGCTCATGCTGCCCGGCAAGAACGCGCTCAACCTCGGCGCGCTCGTCGTGTTCGCGGGCCTCACGGTCTGGTACGTCATCACGCCGGGCCTGCCGCTGCTCATCGCGCTCACCGTGCTCGCGCTCCTGCTCGGCCTGCACCTCGTCGCCTCGATCGGCGGCGGCGACATGCCCGTCGTCGTCTCGATGCTCAACAGCTACTCGGGGTGGGCGGCCGCCGCGGCGGGCTTCCTGCTGGACAACGACCTGCTCATCGTCACGGGTGCGCTCGTCGGCTCCTCGGGTGCGTACCTCTCCTACATCATGTGCAAGGCGATGAACCGCTCCTTCATCTCCGTCATCGCGGGCGGCTTCGGCATCGCGGCGCCGAAGGGCGGCGACGAGGAGACCGGCGAGCACCGCGAGATCGACGCGGGGGGTGTCGCCGAGCTGCTGAAGAGCGCGAAGTCGGTCGTCATCACGCCCGGCTACGGGATGGCGGTCGCACAGGCGCAGTACCCCGTCGCCGAGCTCGTCTCCAAGCTGCGGGCGAAGGGCGTCGACGTGCGTTTCGGCATCCACCCCGTCGCGGGGCGCCTGCCGGGTCACATGAACGTGCTCCTGGCGGAGGCGAAGGTGCCGTACGACATCGTGCTCGAGATGGACGAGATCAACGACGAGCTCGCCGACACCACCGTCGTGCTCGTCATCGGCGCCAACGACACCGTCAACCCCGCCGCCGCGGAGGACCCGGGCAGCCCCATCGCGGGGATGCCGGTGCTGCGGGTGTGGGAGGCCGAGAACGTCGTCGTGTTCAAGCGCTCGATGGCCTCGGGCTACGCCGGGGTGCCGAATCCGCTGTTCTGGCGCGAGAACACGTCGATGCTCTTCGGCGACGCCAAGGAGCGCGTCGAGGACATCGTCAAGGCGCTGTAACCGCGCCGTCTGCCCGAATCACGGAGATCCCGGCGGGCCGGGCCGCCACCCCGGCGCGGCCCGGCCGCCGCGGCACAGATCTCCGTGATTCGGCATCCTCGCCCTCACCCCGCGGGAGCGGCGGTGCGCTCGAGACGGGCGACGCCGATCTTCGAGTCGGCCATCCCGTAGAACACGAACGGGATGCCGTCGACCTCCTCGATCGCGGTCGGGAAGACGACGTTCGGCACGATGCCGGAGCGCTCGTCCTCCGTCTCGGGGGCGAGCAGCGGCTCCGCCGACCGGGTGACGACCTCCCACGGGCGGTCGGCATCCAGGATCATCCCGCCGGCGGCATAGTTGACCTTCTGCTGCTGGTCGAACGCCCGCTCGAGCACCCCGGTGACGCCGTGGTGCAGCAAGAGCCATCCCTCGGGAACGCGTCGCGGCGGAGGCCCCCCGCCGATCTTGAGCTCCTCGAACGGGAACGCGGGGCTCGCGAGCTGACGGGACCCCCGCCACAGCGTGAGCGCGGAGAGGTCGCGTTCGACGTCGGCGAGCGGCACGAACGCGATCCAGATGCTCTGCCGCGGATCGTCGATCCCGGCCGGCAGTCGCACCCCTTCCGACTCGCGCACCTCGCCGAGGTCCCACATCGGCCGGTGCAACACCGCGAGGCTCTCCACGCCGTCGGGCGCCGTCACGGGCTCGGGGAAGAACACCGTGTCCTTGTTGTGGAACAGGTTGAGGTCCATGTCGAGCGCGTCGTCGTAGGCGAAGAGGGCCGGGCCGAGCCGGCGCCACGAGCGGAGGTCCTCCGAGACGGCGAGCGCGGTGCGGGGCCCGAGCGGCCCGTAGGCGACGTAGGTCATGACGTGCAGGCCGAGGCGCGGGATGAACGTCACCCGCGGGTCCTCGACGCCCGAGTTCGCGGCGCCGCGTTCGAACCCCCGGTCGGGTTCGAGCACGATCCCCTCCCGCTCGACGCCGACCGGCACTCCGTCGTCGACGACGACCCGGGCGAGCCCGACGCGCGAGACGTTGCCGGCCGCGACGAGGCGCGGGAGCAGGTACAGCTCCCCGTTGGGGCCGCGGCCGCTCCCCGGGTTGAGCACCCCCTCGGCTTCGAGGTCGTCGCCGGGCCGCGGCTGCATGACGACGCCGGCGCGGGTCAGTGTGTACGGGAAGGTCATCCTTTGACTCCGGATCCGAGGTTGGTCGAGGTGAAGTACCGCTGGAAGACGATGAAGAGCGTGACGGCCGGCACGGCGAGCACGAACGCGCCCGCGAGCGACGCACCGAACGGGTTGGATGCCGTGGCGGCGACGTTCGCGATGTAATTGGCGAGCGAGACCGCGAGCGGCTGCAGCGCCTCGTCCTTCGTGATGAGGAACGGCCAGAGGAACTCGTTCCACGGCCCGATGAAGGTCAGCAGCACGACGGTGAGCAGCGCGGGCCGCACGAGCGGCAGGGCGACGCCCCACAGCAGGCGCAGCTCCCCCGCCCCGTCGATGCGCGCCGCCTCGAAGATGTCGCGCGGGATGCCGATGAAGTACTGCCGGAAGATGATGACCGCCGAGCTGTTGATGAGGAACGG
>Ga0065721_10008113_pt1 | contig 11720 bp, 12 predicted proteins | sample Mesricmetagenome_FD_59108 | JGI IMG/M metagenome (GOLD analysis project Ga0065721, IMG submission 59108) | Mesophilic microbial community from rice straw/compost enrichment Sample: eDNA_1 v2 (version 2) | ecosystem: Engineered > Solid waste > Grass > Composting > Bioreactor | place: USA: Davis...
GAGCGCAGGTTCAACATATCGTCGGTCATCGGTGGTCTTTCCATCAGGTTGAGCTTGAACAACCCGACCCTACCGGAAAAACACTGGTGACCGCCGCTATCCTGCTACACCACGCCCCGGGACATCATCCGGTCGGCAGTATTGGGGCCGCTAGCGGACTGTCCGCTACTGGCCATGGACACCAGAAGCTGCCGGCGGGCTCCGAGCCTACCCAGGCGCTCCGGCCAACTCGCTTCGTGAGTCCCGGATCACCACTCCGGATGATCGAGTCAACAGGGGCCACATGCTCAAGAGTGATTAGTGTGAGATGCGACCTCCCTCCCGTGCGAAAAGATGGACACCCTTGAGGTCCGGCAAGATTTGGATCATCGACCCAGGTTGTATGGGGGCGTGGTCGCGGAACGCGCAAACCAGTACCTGCGTCGCCAACTGAACGTGCACATGTGTTTCCGGGCCCGTGGGTTCCACAGCCAGCACCTTTGCGGGGAGACCCTCCGGATCCAGTCTAATGTGCTCCGGCCTGATGCCGTAGAAGCAGGCGCCGCTGGCTGCGCCAGCTGAAACTGGCAACACCATCCCCCCGTCAAGCCTGAAGCCCCCGTCGGTAAGTTCACCCTCCAGCAGGTTCATCGAGGGGCTGCCGATGAACTGGGCCACGAAAGTGTTGGCTGGCTTCTCGTAAAGCTCGATCGGCGTGCCTGCCTGCTCGATCAGCCCGTCGCGCATCACCACGATCTTGTCAGCCATGGTCATCGCCTCGATCTGGTCATGTGTGACATAGACCATTGTGGCGCCCAGTTTCTGGTGAAGTGCCTTGATTTCAATTCGCATCTGAACGCGCAGTTTGGCGTCCAGGTTGGACAACGGCTCGTCGAACAGAAAGACTTTGGGGCTGCGCACGATGGCACGGCCCATCGCCACTCGCTGACGCTGCCCGCCCGACAACTGGCGTGGATAGCGCTCCAGATAGTCCGACAGTCCCAAAATGGCGGCGGCTTCCTCGACACGGCGGTTGGTTTCGGCCTTTTTTACCCGGCCCAGCGACAGGCTGAACGCCATGTTCTGCCGCACGGTCATATGCGGATAGAGCGCATAGTTCTGGAACACCATGGCAATGTCGCGGTCCTTTGGCTTGACCGTGTTGACCACGCGCCCGTCAATGCAGATTTCACCCGCCTGTACGCTTTCCAGTCCGGCAATCATGCGCAGAAGGGTGGATTTGCCGCAGCCGGACGGCCCGACCAAGATGGTGAATTCGCCATCCCTGATGGAGAGCGAGACCCCCTTTATGGCCTTTATCGAGCCATAGAGTTTCTCGACATTTCTGATTTCGACATTGGCCATAGCGGCCCCCTTCAATTCTGAGCGGCAGCGGTCTGGGCCGATGCCTGCTCGGTCAATCCGACCATGGTCACGAGAAGCAAGGCTGCGACCTTGCCGGGGTTTTTCCATGCATGNGGCGTGGCGCGCTGCACCAGCACGTCGCCNGNAGAGAGGGCGACTTCGCNTTCCTCCATTACCGCGGTGACTTCCCCTTTGAGCACCAGCACATAATCGATGCTTGGTGTCACATGCATGCCGGGGTGGCGCGCCACCCAATGTGCCGGCCGCTCCTGTCCGATGGCCGCGGCTGCCCGCGCCGCCGCTTCGGGATCACTCCATCGTTCGGCATCGGGCGGAATGCACACGAGCCGGCAGCTCGTACCGCCAGGCTCGGGCGCGAATGCCGGCGTCTCGTCATTGTCCGCCACGTCGCCGATTGGCGATTGTGCTGTGGTCGACCAGATTTCGTGAATCCCGCCACCCGCGCCAGTGGCAAGGAAAGCGCCGCCCCGATCGACGCTCACGATCCGTGACCGGCCCTCAACGGTCCCNGTGACAATGCGGCGTGGTGAGGCGATCAATTGCGGCCTCCNTCGACGAACCAGCTCTGGTTGGTGCAGAGGCGCGCGCTGTCAGAAGCCAGGAACAGCACCATTTCGGCGACGTCGCCCGCCAGAATCTCATCGGGGATGCATTGGCCGTCGCGTCGGCGCTGCTCGGCCTCCGGCGTCCACCAGAGCTGGCGCTGCTTTTCGGTGAGCACCCAGCCGGGCACAACCTGGTTCACCCTGATGCGGTCTCGTCCCAACTCGCGCGCAAAGGCACGAGTTAGGCCGAAGACACCGGCTTTGGCCGCGCCATAGACCGGCATGGCAGCCGCCCCGATATAGGCGGCGTGCGAGCCCATATTGATGATGGCGCCNCCGCCCGCCGCGGCCATGCCCCTCCGCAGACACTTAGTCATGAAAAATTGGTGGCGCATATTCACCGCGATCAGTTCGTCGAACCGCGCCTCGTCGACGCTGTCCATGTCGTGGCGCACGTCGTTGGCGGCATTGTTNACCAGCACCTGCACATACCCTAATTCGCTTTCGATCTGCGCGCAGGTGGCGGCAATACTATCCACCGAAGTCAGGTCGCAGCGGTAATAGCGGCTTTCACCCGTGGCCTCCCGCCTGAGGCTCTCTTGCAGCGCCGCCGCGCTCGCATCTTCGATATCGACAATCGCCACCCTGGCGTCGTGCCGGATAAGCCGTGCAACGATCTCGGCCCCGATGCCGCTGGCGCCGCCGGTGACGACGGCCACTTTGCCCGCCAAGCCTGCATAATGCGATCGCCCCGGCATGGTCGTGGTCTTGCTTTCGCCCATGGCTTTATCCCTTCACCGAGCCGGCCGTCAGCCCGGCGACGATCAGCCTGTTGGCCAGCACGACCAACAGCAGCACCGGCAGCAACTGAATGGTCACTCCGGCGAACAGGACACCCCAGCTCGTGCCATAGATGGCGTCCATCACTTCCGACAGCACCAGCGGCGCCGTCTTGGCGTGGGATGTCGTGAAGATCAGCGCGAACAGGAATTCGTTCCAGGCGAAGATGAAGACGAAGATCGCACCTGCTGCCAGGCCCTGTGCCGTGAGCGGCAGGATGACTCGCATCAGGATCTGCCACTGACTGGCCCCGTCAATCTCCGCCGCTTCATCCAGCTCGCGTGGAATTTCGTCGATGAAGGTTTTGAGGATGACCGTGACCAGCGACACCCAGAAGGCCGAATAGAGCAGGATCAGCACGAGATGAGTGTCGCTGAGCCGCAGCCGCGAAACGATGGGAAACAGCGGCAGCGTCACCACGATGGGCGGCAGCAGGCGTATGGCGATCATGTAGAGCGCGCTGGCCGCGATGAGCCGGCCCGAATAGCGCGAGTACACATAGCCGGCCATGAAGCCCACTGCGGTGGTGAACACGGTGGCTCCCGCCGAGACGATGATGCTGTTGGTCAGTGTCTGGAAGAATTCGCCGAATTCCAGCCAGAGATCGACATAGTTCTGCAGCGTCGGCGTGAACAGCCATTTCGGCGGATAGGCGAAGATCTCGCCGGGCGGCTTGAGCGATGACACCACGACGAAGGCGATGGGCGCCAGGGACCAGACGGCGATGACGAGAACGGTGAGCCACTTGAGGGTTTTTGCGAATGCGTCAGACATTGCCGTTCCTCATGCCGCGATGCATGAACCAGAGATAGACAGAGGCAAAGAGCAGCGTTCCGACCACCATCAGCCAGCCGGTCGCGGCAGCGGCGCCGAAGTCGCCAGTGCGATAGGCATCCCGATAGAGGTAGACGGCCAGCACTTCGGTCAAGCGCGCCGGCCCGCCGCCGGTCAGCAGCCAAACCTCGGAGAACAGCCGGAAGGCGAAGACGAACCGGAAGATGATGGCGACGAGAATGGTCGGAACCAGCAGGGGCAGGGTGACCTTGAAGAAGGTCTGGATGGTCCCCGCCCCGTCAATGGCCGCGGCCTCATAGAGCGACTTGGGGATCGCCATCATGCCGGCATAGATCAGCAGGAATGAGAAGGGCAAGTGCTGCCAAACGCTGATAAGGCCTACCAGAACCAGCGCGTCCGATGGCGATACGCTCCAGTTGAGCCCAATGCCGAGATCCATCAGCGTCCGCCCGATCAGACCATAGCTGGGGTTCATCAGCGATTTCCACACCAGTACGGTCACCACTTCTGACGCGGCGTAAGGCACCAGGATGATGGCGATCAGCACCGGCCTGAATGGCACGCCCGAAACCAGGACGGCTGCAATCAGCACGGCAAGAAGGATTTCGATATAGACGATGCCGTTGACGACGAAGAACGTGTTCTTGGCCGCATTCCAGAAGCTGGGATCGGCGAAGACATCGAAATAGTTGCTCAGGCCCACAAAGGTCAGTTGCGTCCCGAAGGTCGAGTCATTGAGGCTCAGCCACAGGATGTAAATGGCCGGGATGGTGATGGTTATGGCGAGCAGCAGGTGGGCCGGTGCGGCCAGCAGAAACGCGCCTCTGTCTGGTGTCTTCATGCAAGTTTCCAATCGTGCCTAGGCCGGCGGCCGGAGCGCATAGCACTCCCGATGCGGTGCCGTGCTACTCCTTGAGAGCCAGGTAGATGAGTACCTTGACCTTGGACTCGTCCCCCGACAACCGCACCCTAAGGCGCAGCCAGTTGCCGAATTCACGCTGCTTGAAGCTCACCATGACCGGTTCGGCGACATTGGCGGCTAGAGTCACCGGACCGGGCCGATCCTCGTCGTCGCACCACAACAGCCCGTCGGGCGAAATCTGCGGCATCGCCTCCAGTCCCGCTCCGCTGCCACTGGCCTCGAGAATACGGATGAACCAGCGGGCCTCGCTCGCCCATCCAGCCTCGAAAGGCTCGGTGCAGAAATCCGCGCTGAACGTGTTGCCCTGTTCGAGCACGGCCGAAAAAAACCTACGCATTGCCATCACCAGTCCACCGATACGACAACCGAATCCACCCACAGGAAATTTCGCACGTTGGTGTGGGTGCGCACGTCGAGACAGAAATTGAGCAGCCGCTCGCAGCCCCAATAGGGATGTTCGTATAGCGGCACGGGGATGTCCCGCAGATCGAGCGTCAGGTCGTTGACCTGCAATTCGCGATTGCGGCGGGTTTCGGTGTCGAACACCCAGCGGAGGTAGTGCCAATTCGCCTTGGTGGGGATTTCATTATAGCATAGCGGCTGGTGGCCGCCGGGCACCTCTTCCCAATCCTCCGGATTGATGACGTGATAGTCGACCGGGGACGCGGCGGTACCGTTGCGCTCCATCTTGGTCGTAGGCTGCACTGAGGTCTTGTAGTACCACTTCTGCACCAGCTTGCCGGTGTGGTCCGAGTTCATGTAGCGCAGAGCGCAGTGATAACGCTCGCCACTCTCGCCTTCGCCCACGTCATTGCTGAGTGTGAAGTCGCCGAACGATGACGCGGACACATCCTGGTTGCCGTCCCAGTTGCCGGTATCGGCGCCGGCGGGCTTTAGCACTGTCTCCGCTTTGAAGGTGAAATACATCTCGAACTGCACCGCGCCACGCCTGGCATAGGTGAAGCGCTTGATAGCCTGGCTCATATGGCCGGGCGTCGGGCGGGTCGCCAGCTTCATGGCATAGGTGCCGTCAATCGAGCCATGCGTACCCGTGTCGAAAAAGGTCATGGAGCTGAGCTGGGGCGGGCGCAGGTCGCGCGCCTTCACGCGCAGATTGTCCAGGTTGTTGTCGTGGTTGCCGCTCAGCTCGCACCAGCCATTGGTGCCGTTGTCGAAGTCGTTGACGAACAGGATGCGTGAGAGCGGATTGAACCGGCTGAGGGTCGTNTCGCTGCTGCGCAGCGCCCTCGTNAACGCTCGCTCCATTTCGTCTTCCATNCTGCACCTGCTGAGTTGAGCNAATTCTTTCCTTGCAAACGCAATGAAAGCGCTTACATATTTCGTGCGTATCTGTTAGGACTTGCGCTGTCAAGGGTTGAGGAACCGCCCCGCACATGGTTGAAGTGTTCAATGAAGTCAGGCTCGGAGGCGCCGTCCGTGCGGGGTGGAAAGTCGCATCGCATGGAGGATGTGGCAGTCGAGGCCAAGGTATCCTTGGCCACGGTTTCACGCGTTTTCAGTCAGCCCGACCTCGTATCGGAAGAGACCCGGAAGCGCGTGCACGAGGCTGCAGCGCGGCTGCGATACCTGCCCAACCTGATGGCGGGCAGCATGGCGGGCAAGCGCTCGCGCATCGTCGGGGCTCTGGTTCCCGCCATTGCCAGCGCCATCTTCTCCGAAACCATCAGCGGCCTGTCGAGCGTGCTGCGCGAAGCACGATACGAATTGATGCTCAGCCAGAGCGGTTACGATCCCGATCAGGAACTGTCCATTCTGCAGGCCTTCCTCGGCCGGCGGGTCGATGCGATTGTGGTGGCAGGTGCGGTGACGGCATCGGCCAGCCGCGAGTTGCTGCTCAATGCCGGCACGCCCGTGGTGGAAACCTGGGAACTGATCGCCGAGCCAATCGACATGGCGGTCGGCTTCTCCAATCCCGATGCGGCGGCCGCTTCCGCGCGCTTCCTCATCGGCAGGAATTATCGCCGGCTGGGCTTCATCGGCGGTACGGATCGCCGCTCGATGCAGCGTCTCGAAGGGTTCAGTGCGGCGGTGCGCGAGGCCGACCTTCCCGAGCCGCAGGTCATCAGTATCAGGTCGCCTGCTCCCTCCTCGTTTCTCGAGGGCGGCGCCGCCATGGAGCGGCTGCTGTGTCACGATCAGCGGGTGGATGCGGTCTTCTGCACCAACGACCTACTGGCGGCCGGTGCGCTGTTCGAATGCCAGCGCCACGGTCTGGCCGTGCCGGGCGATATTGCCGTGATGGGCTTTTCCAATCTCGATATCTCGGCAGCAACGGTGCCGGCCTTAACCACCGTGGAGGTGGGCGCGCGCCAAATCGGCAGTCATGCCGCACAGATGATTCTCGACCGCATGGAGGGGCAGGGCGTCCGCCCTGTTCCGCTCGACACCAGCTTCTCCATTATCGAGCGCCAGAGCACCTGACGCCCCGCCGCCTTGGCGGGCCAGCCACAAACCCCTTCGCTGCGGGCGCCCACACGCGCCCGCCTCATGAATCTCCCGGCCAGAGCGGCCGGGGATCACAACAGCATTTTTCTGATCCAAGGGAGGATATAGCTCATGAAACTTGCCAGACTTATCGCCTCGGCGGCGCTCGCCGGCATGGCCCTGACCGGGCCGATTGCCGCACAGGACGCCACCACGCTCACCATCATTTCACACCGCGTGCACGAAAATGTGGCCCGCGGCCTGGGTGCCGGCTCGGGCGGTGGCGACATCATGGGCGAATGGGCCCAAGAGCATAATGTCAATCTCAACTGGATCACAGCCGACATCGATCCGCTGCATGATCGCCTGCTGCGTGAGCTGACCCTGCCCCAGGGCTCGATCGATGTGGCCTTCATCATCAACAAATATGCCACGCCGCGCCTGACGCGCATGCTTGAACCGCTCGACGGCAATATGGCCGACCAGCCGATCGAAGCGGCCGATGGCATTCCGGAAAAGCTCCTCTCGGGCCTCACCCTCGATGGTCATGTCTTCGGCGTTCCCTTCCGCCATGCCACCACCGGCATGCATTACAACATGGCCAATATCGAAGCGGCCGGCCTTCAGGGTCCGCCTACATCGATCGAGCAGGTTGTGGAATATGCCCGTGCGCTCACCCGCAAGGATGAAGATGGCAACCAGGTCTACGGCCTGACAGTGCCCGCCGGTTCCGGTCCCTTCGCCATCCTGTCGCTCTTTGCCGGTTTCGGCGCCGAACTGTTCGATCAGGACATGAATGTCACGGCCAACTCGCCTGAGATGATCGAAGCCCTCACTACGATGCGCGCGCTGTTCGAGGAAGGCGTGCTGCCGCCGAACCTGTCCACGCTCAGCATCGACGAGGTCATCACCCTGGTCCAGCAGGGCCGCACGGGCCTCGCCTTCGACCCCTTCGCCCGCTATGGCACCTTCAACAGCACCGATGCCGCCAAATATCCCGGTCAGGTGCTGGTCGCCGCTATCCCGGCACGGGAGGGGGCCGAGCCGGCGGTCGTGGCCATGACTGAAATCTGGGCCATGGTGATCCCGGCCAATTCCCCCAACAAGGAACTCGCATGGGACTTCGTTCGTACCCTTTCGGGGCCTGATGCCACCATCCGTGCCGCTCTTAACGGCAATGGGCCGATCCGCCCCGCTGCTTATGACGATGAACGCGTCCAGCAGATGCTGCCCTACTGGCAGGCCGAAGCCGAAGCCATCGCCAACGCTGTCATGCTACCCTCGCATTATGATGCCGCGGCCGAAACCGGCCAGATCTTCATGGAGGAGTTCCAGTCTGCCGTGCTCGGCTTCAAGTCGCCCGAAGACGCCGCTGCGGCCATGCAGCAGCGTATCGAAGCCCAGTTCAACTGACCCATCATAGCGCCCGGGACCTCGTCCCGGGCGCTTTTCTTTGCCAGAATACCGGAGATTGCAACACCATGGCCGAGTTGAACGCGCCTGACCAGGTTGACTATGTCATAGTCGGCGCAGGTTCGGCCGGCTGCGTGCTCGCGGCCCGGTTGACGGAGACGCCGGGCGTTACTATCGCCCTGATCGAGGCTGGTGGCGCCGATTCCAACCGCTGGATTGGTGTGCCCCTCGGCTTTGGCAAGCTGGTCCGCAACGCCTCGGTGCTGTGGGACTATCGTACCGAGCCCGAGCCTGCCCTGGACGGCCGTCAGTTAAGCTTCCCCCGGGGCCGCGTGTTGGGTGGTTCGAGCAGCGTCAATGGCCTGGTATGGCTGCGTGGCGCCCGGCAGGATTTCGATGGCTGGGCAGAGGCCGGCGCCCCCGGTTGGTCCTTCGACGAAGTCCTCCCCTATTTCCGCCGCTCCGAGCGCATGCTCGCGCCGTCAGAGGATCGGGCCTTGCACGGCTATGATGGTCCCGTTCCCGTTTGTGTCGGTCGACCCTCGGCGGCCGCGCAGGCTTTCGTAGCCGCCGCGCGCCAAGCGGGCCATGCTCCCAATTCCGATTTTAACGGCGCACGATTGCATGGTGTCGGCTTCGCTCCCACCAACATCGAGCGCGGCCGCCGTGTCTCCATGGCCGACGCGTATCTGCGGCCAGCCCTCCGCCGGAAGGCCAGGATCTTCTCGCTGCTGGGCGCCACGGTGACGTCGCTCATCATGGAAGATGGAAGGGCGGCCGGCGTCAGGCTGCGCCGCGCGGATGGGAGCGAGCATGTTATCCGCGCCGGACGTGAGACCATCCTCGCCGCCGGCGTCACCAATACGCCGCACTTGCTGATGCTCTCGGGTATCGGCCCGGCAGAGCATCTGCGTGAAGTAGGTATCGCGCCCTTGGCCGATCTGCCGGTCGGTGAGGGTTTACAGGACCATGTCTTGGCACGCACCGGCTATCATAGCCGCGACGTCCTCACCCTCAACGGCGTCATGAACAATCCTCTGCGCCAGGTCGCGGCTGGCCTCGAATATGCCCTCGCTCGCCGTGGNCCACTCGCTATCGCCGCAACNGAGGCGTGCCTATTTGCCGATGTCNTGCCGCGCACCGATTCCGCAGCCGATCACGCGCCNGATGTGCAGATCCAGTTCGCCAACTTCCTGATCGAGGACTACAAGCGGGGCCTTGGTGCGACACAGGGTTTCGTTTATAGCGTCTGTGTATGCCGCCCCCGCAGCCGAGGGACCGTCCGCCTTTCGGGCCCAGACCCAAAGTTTCCGCCAGTCATAAGGGCGAACTACCTTACTGACGAGCGCGACATGGCCACAACAATTGCCGGCCTTAAGCTATGCCTGTCACTTTCCCGGCAACCGGCATTCGCCGCCATAACGGCCGACCGCGTTGCGCCCGTTAATGTCGATAGCGACGCGGAGCTTATAAGCTACGTGCGTCAGACTGCCGCCACCGTCTTCCATCCCTGCGGCACCGCTCGGATGGGGCAGGGACCGGACGCCGTGGTAACCCCCGACCTGCGCGTGAAGGGTGTCCGAGGCCTGCGGGTCTGCGATGCCTCTGTGATGCCCATCATTCCGTCGACAAACATCCATGCAGCTACAGTCATGATCGCGGAAAAAGCAGCGGACCTGATAAGAGCTACCTGACCAGCACGTGCTCAAGTGGGCGTCCGGCCCCCGTAACTAGGAAAGCGGTGGGTAGGAGCTCAGCAGTCGCAGGAGGTGGATACGACGCTTCTGGCTATCTATACGCCAGCTGCCGTGGAGGCTCTGCCCTGCCCGATGGGCGGGTTTGCCATTTGTCCAGATCGGCCAGCCAGTGGTCGGTTCTTTGCGCGTTTGGCCTTTGGTCAATACCGCGCCGCTGAGGGGCGGCAGTAGCCGGGCGGCTTTTGGCAGCCTCTCGACGATAGCCGACACTGGGAGTGCCTGGTGCCGACGGGCAAATGGCGGGATGCGGACACTCGGCTCTTGGCTGACCGGCGTGGGCATCGGATCCGGTCAGTGACCTACCTGGCTGACAGCTGAGCCTCGTTTGATCGGCCGGGAAGCAATGTAAACGGGCACTTGGAGTCAAGGTGCCCACGTGGGCGACCATTCCGAGAGGGTCAACACATTGCCGCCCAGCTTTGAAAATGCACGCTGGCGCCAAGAAAAGACCAGGATCTGCTGATCCTGCGCCTGTCGGTGCAGAGCGTCAAACATGCGCTCGATACGATCATCATCGGAATGGACCGGCGCGTCGTCGAGGATCACGGGTGCGGGCTGACCGTTGCGGGCGAGGAGCCGCGCAAAGGCGAGACGGGTCAATATGGATAATTGCTCGCGCATGCCGCCGCTCAGCCGATCTACCTCCTCTTCCTGACCGTTGCGCAGCACGGTTTCGGGCAGCAGGGTAGTTTCGTTAAAGACAACGGAGACGTCGTCGAAGAGCAGGCCGATCAGCGGCCTCAGCTCGGTGATGACAGGCTTCAGATACAGATCTCGGGCGGCCGAGCGGGCGCTCGTAAGTGCCTTGCGCAGCCGGTCCAGAGTCTGCACCTCGATTGCGTAGCGCTCGGCCCGTTCGCTCGCCGCGGACAACAATTCCTTAGTTTCATGCCAGATTTCCTCTACCGCCTTGTCGGTCTGCGTGCGAATCTGGCCATTGAGATCGGCCAGATTTTCCTTTGTCTGCGTGATTTCCTTGGCGGCAGCGGCGGCTACCGTGCGCAACCGCTCGAGCGTCAGTTCGGCCGCGCGCAGGTCCTGCACCTCTGTCCAACTATGGTTCGCTGTTCCTTGGCCCTCGCACAAATGTTGCCTTCGGGGACAAGGTGATCGGCACCAACCACACCCTGCCTACCAGAAAGGCGGGGCGCTACACCGGCGGCCTTTGGGTCGGCAAGTTCCTCAAGACCTGCACTTATCAGCGCATCGAAACCGATACTGCCTCGGCATTAGTGGGCGAGTATTGTTCGCGCCTCTGTCACCTCGAAGGCTTCACTGGCCATGCCGAACAGGCCAATATCCGCGTCCGCCGATATGGGGGCCGCGATATCCCTTATGCGGGCATCGCAGACTAACCACGGCCGTGCGTCAGCTGCCCCGCGCAGAGAGTGGGGCAGCTTGCCGTTTTCTGAAGGGCGAAATACCGGAAAGCACCAAATTTGATCACAGCGCTTTGCGCGCCATGGCTGCTATTGGGATTTCTTCAGATGCTTCCGAATGTCCGGAACGGTGAAGGGTTTGGGATGCCGTTTGGCGTCGCAAAGCCACCCATGCAGGAACCCGCGGTCCGCGTGCACTGCGCTATGGGGTTTTCCGTTTTGGCGTGGTCGAACGCTTGGTGTGCGCCGCTGCTCGTGA
>Ga0065721_10052524_pt1 | contig 11718 bp, 11 predicted proteins | sample Mesricmetagenome_FD_59108 | JGI IMG/M metagenome (GOLD analysis project Ga0065721, IMG submission 59108) | Mesophilic microbial community from rice straw/compost enrichment Sample: eDNA_1 v2 (version 2) | ecosystem: Engineered > Solid waste > Grass > Composting > Bioreactor | place: USA: Davis...
CGGCGATGGAAGAAATGGCCGCCAACATCAAGCAGAACGCCGACAACGCTTCCCAGACCGAAAAGATCGCCCGCCAGTCGGCGCTCGATGCGGAACATTCGGGCAGCGCCGTCACCCGTGCCGTCGATGCCATGCGCACGATTGCCGAGAAGATCTCGATCGTCCAGGAAATCGCCCGCCAGACCGACCTGCTCGCGCTGAACGCTGCGGTGGAAGCTGCGCGTGCCGGCGAACACGGCAAGGGCTTTGCCGTCGTCGCTTCGGAAGTCCGCAAGCTTGCGGAACGTTCTCAGTCTGCCGCAACCGAAATCAGCCAGATGTCCGGCGACACGGTGAAGGCCGCGGCCGAAGCCGGCGACATGCTCGGCCGTCTGGTGCCCGACATTCGCAAGACTGCCGAACTGGTTGCTGAAATCTCGGCCGCCTGCCGCGAGCAGGACATCGGGGCGTCGCAGATCAACGAGGCGATCCAGCAGCTCGACAAGGTCACCCAGCAGAATGCCGGTGCGTCCGAAGAAATGTCGGCGACCTCGGAAGAACTGGCAACCCAGGCAACCGAACTGCAGACCTCGATCGCCTTCTTCCGGATCAGTGATCATCACGGCGCTCGCCCGGCCCCGGTCGCCGTCGAACGCAAGGCAGCCGCCCGTCCGGCACCGGCCAAGACCCGCTCTGCGGCCCGCGGCCTGAACACCTCCACGGCCACCGTTTCTGCCCAGCAGGAACGCGTCAAGGGCTTCGCTCTCGACCTCTCCCGCGGGGGTCCGGATGCCGAAGACAACGAGTTCCGGGAGAGCGCGTGATGTCGAACGGAACCGGTGAAGGGCAGTTCGTGACCTTCAGCCTCGACCGCCAGCTATTCGCCGTGCCGGTCGGGGTGGTCCGGGAGATCCTGGACCATGACGAACCCGCGCCCATTCCGCGAGGTCCGAACTTCCTGCTCGGCCTCAAGGATGTCCGCGGCCAGGGCGTGCCGGTGATCGATCTTCGTCTGAAGCTCGGCATGACGCCCACGGTCCGCACCCAGGATACCCGCATCCTGGTTCTCGATGTGCCCCACGGGGAGCGTTCGCTCTCCCTGGGTCTCGTCGCCGACAAGGTGTTTGAAGTGACGACCTTCGATCTCAACACCGTCGAGCCCCCGCCAGAGGTGGGAGTCACATGGTCATCGGAATACATCGCCGGCTTGATCCTCAAGGACGAGCAGTTCGTCGTCATCGTCGATCTCGGCAGGATGTTCGCCGCAGACCACGACGTCGCCGCGCTAACCTCCGCCAACCTGGCGGCATAGGAGAAGAACTATGGTTGCAACCGCTCTGCACACCCAGCCGGATGACCTCGACCTGGCCACTTTCAACCGGCTGGCATCATTCATCTACGACTATGCCGGCATCAAGATGCCGGCAAACAAGGTCACGATGCTCGAGGGACGCCTTCGCCGGCGCCTCCGCGACACCGGGATCGACACATTTCGCGAATATTGCGAATTCCTTTTCAGCCCGGCCGGCGAGGATGAACGCGTCCACTTCATCGACGCCGTTACCACCAACAAGACGGATTTCTTCCGCGAGCCGCAGCATTTCGAGATCCTCACGAAGCGGGTTCTTCCGGAATTCGCCCGCGAGGGACATCGCGACATCCGCGTCTGGAGCTCCGCCTGTTCCACTGGCGCCGAGCCCTACACGTTGGCCATGGTGCTCGAGGAAGCGGTGGCCGGCCGACAGATCGACAGCTATTCGATCCTTGCCACCGACCTCAGTACCGAAGTGCTCGATCAGGCGCTGCGTGGCATCTATGATGCCGATTTCCTGGCACCGGTGCCGAAGGATCTGGCCTCGAAATACGTGATGTGGCCGATCGCAAAAATCCGGCCCGAGCGGCGGATCAGCCCGCGGCTTAGACAGCGCATAGCGTTCGCCCGCATGAACCTCATGGACGAGAGCTATCTCGTCGGGCATGCGATGCATGTCATCTTCTGCCGCAACGTGCTCATCTATTTTGACAAGCAGACCCAGACCAAGGTGCTGCACCGCCTCTGCGACCGGCTGGCGCCGGGCGGCCATCTCTTCATCGGTCACTCGGAATCAATTGCCGGCATGAACCTGCCCGTGCGGCAGATCGCCAATACGGTGTTCAGGAAGAACGAGCGCTAACAGGTGCTTGACGCCGACGGAACAAGACGGCTACGTCCGTCATACGGTTCAAGGATCGAGACCTGATGATGCAGTATCCCTTCGCCGACATGTTGATCCACAAGCTGATGCGGCTTGGCAACGAGATCGAAGCGCAGTTCAATGCCCGCATGGCGTCCTTCGGGATCAGCATCCCGATGTATCGGGTGCTGGTCGTCCTCGTCAAGAATCCGGGGCCGCACACGCTCAACACGATGGCCCGGACGCTCGGCATCGACCCCTCCACCATGTCGCGACAGATCACCACGATGACGAAGCTCGGCCTCGTCACCCGCGACCGGCCATCCGACAACGGCCGCATCGTGCAGATTGCAATCACCCCGCGCGGGCACGAGATCGCCGCCCAGCTCATTCCGTTCGCGCAGCAGGTCGACCAGATGTCCCGGCGCAATCTCACCGCCGAGCAGCAGAAAGTGCTGGAAGAGATGCTGGAGGCCGTCAGGCAGAATTTCCGCGAGCTGATGTCGGACGAGGCCGTGCTGCCGAGCTGACGAAGGCGAGCGAGGCTTCAAGTGCCGCGCGCAGCTGCTCAACCGGCAACGGTTCAGTGGCGCGCTGCGGATCCTGCCGGCCGGGGCGCCTCAGCCTCAGCGGCAGTTCGAGGCTGACCGGAAGATCCGGCGGGATCGCATCGAGATAGTGCTTGAGGTCGACATCGCCGGAACCGGTGGCGCAGAAGCTCCACCCTTCGGGCGTGCTTTTCACGTCCTTCAGATGGGCGTGCCCGATTGCCTCGCGTGCGGCAAGATAATCCCCCGCCGACTGCAGCCGTTCATGACTGTAGGTGAAGACGTTGCCGGCGTCGTGATTGAGCCGGACATGCGGCGAGCCGATCCGCTCGACGAGCCGCCGGCCCTGCTCCGCCGTGCCGACGAGATCGCCCGAGCCATGCCCGGGATTTTCGATCGCCAGCATGCCGCCCCAGGCTTCGATCCGCGGCAGAAGCGCCATGATCGTCGCGAGAACCGTGTCAGCCGCCCGTTCCGGGCCGGCATTGGTGATCAGCACCCTGGCGCCGAGCGCTTCGGCAAAGGCGATGCGGCGCGCAAGCATCGACCGGGCCTCGGCACCCGAGAGGTCCATATGCGCCGACAGCGCATGGACCTTCAATCCCGCCTCCGCGATCGAACCTGCAAGCTCGCGCGCCGCCCCCTCGCTGAAATCGTCCTCGGTGAAATCGACATAGCCGCGGATGAAGGCGGGTTCGACATGAGTGGCGCCGGCGCGAGCGATTTCCTCCAGCGCCAGCGCGAACGGATAGCCGTCGAAGAGGACGGTCGAAACCGAGACGATCCGGCCGCCCCCTGCCATGTCAGCTTCCCTTGCCGTAAACGATGAGCTCGGACGCTTCCTTGACCTTGGCCGGCGACAGCGCCTCACGCCAGTCCTCGCGCACCACCACGCTTTTCGCAAAGCGCATCAGCCTCAGCGCCGCGTCCGACGGCACCTTGGGCGAATAGCCGAACCACATGGCGATCTCGACATTGAGGTGACCGATGAGGAAATCCAGCGCCGCCTTGCGCGGAATGCCGTATTTCTTCTCGCATTCCTCGACCGCCTCGACCATCGTGTCAACAAAGGGCATGGCGACCATTTCCGAAAGACCCGGCTCGAGGATGGCGAGCTGCTCGACCGTTACGCGGTGGCAGTCGATGATCGGCGACCACATGGCCCGGCAGATCTCCTCGCCGAGCGCGTAATGCTCCTCCGGCCCCTGCATCAGGGCGCAGACGATTGACTGCCTGGCAATTCCGCCATGATAGTCGCGGCGCGCATCCCATTCGGTCTCGTCGTTGAACAGCGGCGGATGGCACGGATGGCCGACGAAATAGGTCAGGTCCGGCCGGTCGGACGGCAGGTCGCCGGCATAGGGCGCGGCGGCGTCAAGGATCAGCAGCATGCTGCCGGAGGCGACCATCGGCGAGATCTCGCGCGCCACCTTGCCGATGATGTTGTCGGGCAGGGCCATGACGATGACCTTGGCACCAGGCACGCCCTCCTCCATCGAGACGGCCCTGATGCCGGCCTCGGCCAGACGCTGCCGGCCGGCGTCACCGATCTCCACCGCACGCACGTCGTAACCGGCATCCACCAGCTTCCTGGTGACGCGAAACCCCATTTTTCCGCCTGCGCCGAGCAGGGCTACGGAAACAGCCATGTTGCACTCCCTTTCCTCCGCGCCCGTAAGCGCTCCCGTTTGAGTTTTCCCGGCGGTCACCCGCCGAACGATTCAAGCGCTGCGGCAAGCGCCGGATGCGTCCTTGCGTAGTCGCGCGCCGGTATGCCGGCAGCGGCCGCATCCCACGCCTCGCGCAGGCTTTTCACCCCCGCCTCCACCCCGTCCGGATGGGCCATGATGCCGCCGCCGCAGCAGAAGATCAGGTCGTCGCTGCCGAGCCGGCGCCAGGTCTCCTCCGCCTGAACGGCCGTCTGGCCTGACGAGAAGACGGGCATGACGATGTCGGGACGGTCGGCGCGCGCAAACATCGGCGTCAGACACGCCTTCGCCGACGCGATCACCGAATCGTCGTCCTCGCAGAACTTGTTGGAGAGGCCGTTGACGTGGAGATGGTCCACGCCGGCCAGCCGCCAGAACTTCTGGTAGGCGATGTAGCTCATGCCGAGATCGGGCGAGCGGCTGTAGAGCCCCCAGCCGGCGCGATGGCCGTGGATCGCCACGTTGGCATGCCGCCGGATGTCGATGACGCCGGAAAGCCCGACGGAATTCAGCACCAGCATTGCGCAGGTGCCGCCACGCTTTTCGATCACATCCAGCTGGCGGCGCATCTGGTCGAGATCGCCGGAAATGTTGACCGCATACATCGCCTTGCGGCCGGTGCGGTCGGCATGGCGGTCGATGACCTTCATCACCGCCTCGAAACGCTCGGCAAAGGGCGAATGCGGCGGATCGCCCATCAGCTCGTCGTCCTTGATGAAGTCGAGCCCGGCACCGATCAGCGTGTCGCAGAGTTCGGCGGTTTCCGTGGGCGAGAGCCCTACGCTCGGCTTGATGATCGTGCCGATCAGCGGCCCCTTGTCGACGCCCGTGAGCCGCCGCGTTCCGGAAATGGCAAAGGCCGGTCCCGGATAGGCCTCGGTGAATTCCTCGGGAAAAGTGATGTCGAGAAGCTTGAGCGCCGAGAAATGATGCAGCTCGAAGAGATTGCCGGCCACCGTCGACCAGACGCTCGAGAGGATCGTGCCGGTATTCTCGAGGTTCCAGGAGAGCTCCACCTTCGCCCGCCGCGGCCGGCTGCCCGCCCGATCCTTCGGCGCCCGCGACAAGGGCAGCGCCGCCCCCTCGCTTTCACCCAGATCCTCGATCCGTTCGACGCGTGCGCCATAACGGGCGATGAGCTCCGGCGTCTCGTTGGCGAGAAGCCGGAAGGTGCCGCTCGACTGTTCGCCGGCCATCGCCGCAGCGGCGATCTCCAGCGGATAACGGGTCTCGATCAGATAGGTGGCGTGGATGCGCGCAGTCACAGGTTCTCGTCCTCCCCAGTCGAACCCGGTTTATCACCATAGGCTTGTTATGTCATCATATGAGTTTGCGCGGCAAAATTTTTTTGCCTCAGGTTTCCTCAAGCTCGCTCGCGGGCTTGCTGGTGGCCAGGATCTGGTAAAGCGCATTGGCCCGGCCGAGGTGTTCGGACATCAGCCGCGAGGCACCGTCGGCATCCCCGGAAGCGATCGCCTTGTAGATCTTCTCGTGCTCCTCAATCGTCACGCGCTCGGCACCGCGTACCGAGACCAGCTCGTGCTTGAAGCGCGACAGCCAGTCGAGCATGCCGCGCGAGACCGCGGCAATCATCGAATTGCCGCTCATCTCGGCGATGATGACATGAAACTGCATGTCGGCAGCGACGAAGCGCGCATGATCGCCGCGCGCTTCCCTGAGCTGGCGGAGCGCTTCGGCCAGCCGGTCGAGATCCTTTGCTGTGGCCCGCCGCGTTGCGATCGCAGCCAGGCCACTTTCGAACAACAGCCTGATTTCCTTGAGTTCTTCGAGACCTCGTGAATTGTTGGTGAGCAGCATGATCATCGCTGCGGAGATCTGGTTGACGATCACGTCGGGGGTCGGGTTGATGACGCGCGCGCGCTCGCCGTGCGAGATCTTGATCAGTCCCATCTGCTGCAGCGTCAGCATCGCCTCGCGGATCGACGGCCGGCCGACGCCGATCATCGCCATCAGCTCCTTCTCGGAAGGCAGCTGCGAGCCCGGCGGGAATTCCGATGTCGAAATGGCAGTCAGTAGCCTGTCGAGCACTTCAACATAAAGCTTCTTCTTCTGAACAGGCTCCATGGCGTCTCTCTGCTGGTGGGGCTGGCCCGAAGGCTTACCATTTGTTGCCCAAAAATTCAAAACCGGTTGGTCAAACAAGTCTCGAGGGTCGCGTTGACATTACTTGTATGATGACCTAATGTCCAGCCAACCATTGGGCTCGCGGAGGAGAAAGCGCCTGAGGCGCCGGGCCGGTGGTAATTGGGAGGTGATCCATGACTCTATCGAGACGCGAGTTTACCGTCGGCACCCTTGCGACACTTGCCGCGGCCAGTGGAATGACCGTCGCCGTCAAGGCGCAGGGAACCAAGACCATCGCCGTCCTCTTCGACGGCCTCTATTCCGAATTCTGGGTCGCGGGCATCCAGATCATCCGCGAAGAACTCAAGGAGCGTGGCTTCGAGATCATGGAAGCCATTTCCGACCAGGACGACAACAAGCAGTTCGAGCAGGTGCGCGCCGCCATCGCCCGCAAGGTCGACGGCATCATCATCGTTCAGACTGACTCCAACGCGGTGATCCCGGCCATTCGCGCGGCCAACGAAGCCAATATCCCGATGGTGCACTTCAACCGGCCGCCGGCGGAATCGGACGCCTATTCTGTGGCTATCCAGGCCGACAACCAGAAGATCGCCCGCGACGCGGTGCTCTATGCCTGCGAAGTCGCCAAGAAGTCGGGCAAGCAGCACAAGGCGGCGATCCTCATCGGCGACCTCGGCGACCCGAACGCCATCCAGCGCCGCGACGGCTTCCAGGAAGCGGTCGACCAGTACAAGGACGTGATCGAGGTGGTCGCCAAGATCCCGACCGAATGGAACGCCGACACCGCCTTTGCCGGTCTCACCAACGCGCTGCAGGCCAATCCCGACATCTCGTTCGTGTTCACGTCGTCGGACTTCCTCATCCCGCAGATCCAGCAGGCTCTGAAATCCGCCGACAAGTGGCACACGATCGGCGAGGAGGGTCATGTGATCTTCGTTGGCTTCGACGGTTTCCCCGACGCCTATGCCCTGATGAAGGACGGTTACATGGACGCCTGCGGCGTGCAGAACCTGTTCTACGAGACCGACCTTGCCATCCAGGCGATCCTCGACCTGCAGGCCGGCAAGAAGGTCGACAAGCTGCTGCTCGACCCGGGCTTCGCCATCACCCAGGAAAACATGGAGGAGAAGGCGGCCGCGATGTGGGGCTACGTCCTCTGGAAGGAAAAGAACCCGGGTTGATCTCTCCCTGACCCGGGCCCGCAGCCGTCGCGACATGGCTTGCGGCGGCTCGTGGGTCGCAGCGCGCGACAGCCCGGATGGGGCGGACCTGGATCCGGGGAGCGCGCGCGGCCAGCGGCACGCCTTTCCGGCAAACGTACGATTAAGGGTGAACAAGAGGCAGCGATATGGCGATGGCGCCACCTACGGAAAGTGTCGGCACATCTCGGGAGCGCTCGGCGGCTCTCAGGTTGGGCAGGCTCCTGCTCTCCGAATATTTCGTACTGGTGCTCTGCGTCGTCTATGTCGCCGCCATCTATCCGTTCGTGCCGGAAATCGTCAGCCGCGAGGTGGCGGGTAACATCCTGAGCGACATGATGCCGCTTCTGGTCGTCGCCATCGGCCAGACCTTCGTGCTGATCATCGCCGGCATCGACTTGTCCGTCACCGCCATCATCTCGATGTCGGCAGTGGTCGGCGCCTCGGTGATGACCGGCACCAACGGCTATCTCGGCAATTCGGCCTTCGCCGTGCCCGGCGCCATCATCGCAATGCTGGCGGTGGGTTTCATGGTCGGTGCGATCAACGGGCTTGGCGTCGTCAAGCTCAACATGCCCTCCTTCATCGTCACGCTCGCGACTCGCATGTTCTTCGCCGGCGCGGCGATCTGGTACGTGACCTTCCATTCGACCTCGTCGTCGATCGCCAACCTGCCGCAGGGCTTCTCGGTCTTCGCCACCGGCAGCATTGCCGGCATCCCCTACACGGTGATCGTCGCAGGGCTTATCGGCGTGGGCGCGCATCTCCTGCTGTCGCGTACCCGCTTCGGCCGCTGGGTCTATGCCGTCGGCGCCAACCCGAATGCGGCGCGCATCTCCGGCATTCCGGTCGGCCGCACCATCATACTCACCTTCCTGATCAGCGGGCTCTGCGCCTCGGTCGCCTCGACCATGTATGTCTCGCGCATGCAGACGGGCTCGCCGATCACCGGCGAAAACATCCTGCTCGACGTGATCGGCGCGGTCGTCATCGGTGGCACCAGCCTGTTCGGCGGCAAGGGCAAGATCATCTGGACCGTGTTCGGCGTGCTCTTCCTGCTGCTCATCGACACCTCGATGAAGCTGCTGGGCGCGTCGCTGTTTGCAATCTACATGATCAAGGGCAGCGTCATCCTGGCGGCGGCAGTGGTCGACACGCTCAGGCACCGGCTGCTGGTGAAGAGGTAAGGCATGGCGAAGCTTCTCGAAGTCGAAGGCCTGACCAAGAGCTTCTTCGGCGTGACCGTGCTGCACGAGGTGACCTTCTCGCTCGACCGCGGCGAGGCGCTGGGCCTTGTCGGCGAAAACGGATCGGGCAAGTCGACAAGCATGAACATACTGGGCGGCGTCCACCAGCCATCCGCAGGGATCATGCGGCTCGAGGGCACCGACTATGCGCCAGCCAATCCGCGCGCGGCGATGGAGGCAGGCATCGCCTTCATTCACCAGGAACTCAACCTCTTCCCCAACCTGACGATCGAGGAAAACCTGTTCATCGACGCCTTTCCGCGCCGCTCGATCCTGCCGTTGATCGACCGGGCACAGATCCGCAGGCGCAGCGAGGAGCTGCTCGCGCAGGTCGACCTGGCCCACAAGCCGTCGACCTCTGTCTCCAGACTCAGCCAGGGCGAACGGCAGCTGGTGGAGATCGCCAAGGCGCTGTCGCGCAATGCGCGGCTGATCATCTTCGACGAGCCGACCACCTCGCTCACCCGGCCGGAGGTCGAGCGGCTGTTCGCCATCATCGACAGGCTCAAGGCGCGCGGCATCGGCATCATCTATATCAGCCATGCGCTCGAGGACGTGATGACGGTCTGCGATCACGTCACCGTGCTGCGCGACGGCCATGTCGCAGGCGGCGGCCGCACATCCGAACTCGACCTGCAGAAGATCATTTCGATGATGGTCGGCCGTTCGATCGATGCGATCTATCCCGAACGGACGGTCAAGCCGCGGCCGGACGTGGTGCTGGAAGTGACCGGCCTCAGCCAGCCCGGCGTCGCCGAAAACATCACCTTCAAAATCCATGCCGGCGAGGTCGTGGGACTTGCGGGCCTGATGGGCGCGGGTCGCTCGGAGCTCGCCCGTATGCTTTTCGGGCTCGATCCGTTCCTGCACGGCACGATCACCATCGACGGCAAGGAACTCGTCAAGCCAACGCCGCAGAAGGCGATGGAGGCGGGCATTGCCTTCCTCACCGAGGACCGGCGCGGCGAAGGACTGGTGATGGATTTCTCGATCTCCGACAACATGGTGCTCGCCTCGCTCGAGGACATGGCCGGCGCGCTCGGGCTGCTCGATACCGGCCGGATCGCGAAGGCCGCGCGCGAAATGGGTGCTTCGATGCATCTTTCGACCACGCAGGTCGACGAGACGCTGGTCAAGCATCTCTCCGGGGGCAACCAGCAGAAGGTGGTGATCGGCAAGTGGCTAAGGCGCGCACCGAAACTTTTTATCCTCGACGAGCCGACGCGCGGCATCGACGTCGGCGCCAAGCAGGAGGTCTACCGGATCATCAACCGGCTGGTGGAGGACGGCAGCGCGGTGCTGCTGATCTCGTCCGAGATCGAGGAGCTGATCGGGCTTTCCGACCGGATCCTCACCATTACCCGCGGCGAGCTCACCGGCGAATTTGCCCGCCGCGACTTTGACCGCGAGGCGATCATGACGGCGGCCACGGGTCTTGCCGGCAGCAGGGAGGCGGCAGAATGAAAGCGTCCAATCGCGCGGTCCTGATGGTGCTGCAGAACGCACCCTACGTGCTGTTCGTGGTGCTGCTGATCGTCTTCGGGCTGATGTCGGACCGGTTCCTGGCCTTCAATAATTTCCGCAACATCATCATCCAGGCAGCCCCCATCGCCATCCTCGCCATCGGCATGACCTTCGTGCTGCTGATCGGCCATATCGATCTCTCGATCGGCGCAAGCATGTATCTGACGGCGAGCGTGCTGGCGATCTATCTCACCGGCCTGCCCTGGCCGCTCGGTCTTCTCGCCGTCATCGTCATGGCCGGGGTGATCGGTGCGATCAACGGCGCGGTGGTGACCCGTCTCGGAGTGGCGTCCTTCATCGTCACGCTCGCCACGCTCTTCGTGCTGCGCGGCATTGCCATGTGGCTTTCGAACACGCGCACGCTGATGTTCCCCGACCCGATCACCGATCTCAACCGCACCTATTTCCTCGGCATCCCTTCGGCGATCACCGCCTTCATCCTGGTCTTTGCGGTCTCCTGGCTGGTGCTGCACCAGACGCCCTTCGGCCGCCAGGTCTATGCGGTGGGCGGCGATCCGGAGGCGGCGCGCAAGGCCGGGCTGCCGGTGCAGCGTATCGTTTTCATCTGCTTCGTCATTGCCGGCATCTGCGCGGGCATCGGCGGCTTTGTCTCGATCACCCAGATCGGCGCGGTGGGCCCGAAATATGGCGACCAGATCGAGTTTTCGGCGATCGCGGCAGCGGTGCTTGGCGGGGTTTCGCTGTTCGGCGGGCGCGGCAGCGTCGTCGGCACCGTCTTCGGCGCGATCCTGATCCGCACCGTGCAGAACGGGCTCAACATCATCAATGCCGACCCGTACATCTATCCGCTGGTGACCGCCGCCATCATCTTCATCGCGGTCGCCATCGACGGGCTGCGCACACGCATCATCGAACGGCTCGAGCGGCGGACGATCCGCCCGCTGGAAGCCCAGTAGCACAAAGCAGGAAAGCAGGAGAGCATGACGAAGATTGCCCTTATCGGCGCCGGCGGCAAGATGGGCTTCCGCCTGGCCGGCAAACTCAAGCAGTCCCGGTTCGACATGGCCTATGTCGAAGTGTCGGAGGCCGGCCGCGAGAAGCTCAAGTTCGAACTCGGCGTCGAGACGACCGACATCATGAGCGCCGTTGCCGGTGCCGAAATCGTCATCCTGGCGGTGCCGGACACGGCGATCGGCAATGTGTCGAATTCGATCGAACCGGCGCTGAAGCCGGGCACGATGGTGATCATTCTCGATGCCGCCGCCCCCTTC
>Ga0065721_10052525_pt1 | contig 11716 bp, 5 predicted proteins | sample Mesricmetagenome_FD_59108 | JGI IMG/M metagenome (GOLD analysis project Ga0065721, IMG submission 59108) | Mesophilic microbial community from rice straw/compost enrichment Sample: eDNA_1 v2 (version 2) | ecosystem: Engineered > Solid waste > Grass > Composting > Bioreactor | place: USA: Davis...
CCGGTCCGCGAGCAGCCGCGCCCGCGGCTCCGACTCCGCCCGATAGCTGAATAAATCCATGTTGCTCCCGCCTTTCTGCTATTCCTATCATAGCAGATTCGTCCTTATAATCGCGACAGTTCGACTCTGACTCTCTCTCTGCGTTCGCGAATATAAGTCCGAATGCGGCTTGATTCCTCCGCAAACTCCCGATAGCCCCAACGCTGCGATTCGTTCTTGCGAATATGCGGGGCGAGACGGGCCAGCATCTCGTTCACGACGGGCATCAGACGGCGTTCGGTGAACGGCCCGTTCATCAAGCTTCGCAGCAGCCGGACATACCGGATTCTGATCGGCCGTTGCTCTAGCAGCTTTCGCGTCAAGCGATTGTATCCGGTAACGGACACCAGGTTGCTGTCGACGACCCGTCCGTAGCAATTACGTCCCCACGTTCCTTCGTAATCCCACGGTATCATCCGGTAACGTCCTGTACGCCGGTTGCGGTAAATCGCGTAATTTTGCTCGAAGCCGTCGTAGTTTCCCGTTAGCACCGCGCCGGCCAGCCACCGCAAATAGTTATCCACGTCCACGCGCGATAACGCTCGCCTGACTGCGACTGCGGAGTCGTCCGCGTCCAATGCGCGAATGAACGCCGCAAGCTTCGCCTTCTCGGCCGCTCCGCCGAAACGGTGCTCGTAACCGGATAACAGCGAAGGCTTGCGTTCGCCCGACTCCGAGTCGCGGGTTTCGAAGTTCGCATGGTTGTTGACCGCGTAGAACAACGCTTGAGCCGCGATTCCGCGTCTGCGGAAGAAGGGGCGTCCGACGCCTTCGATTTCCAAATATACGCCTGCCGGCCTGCCGTTGACGGATAGAAGGACATGCCGTGTCTTAGGCGCAGGCACCCCGATTTGGTTGAAAAAGGCGAAGGAAAGCGCGTTGCGGATCATCGATGGATCGTCGTACTCGGCGTTGTAGTGGGTGATGATGCCGTTACTCGCGACCTCGTAGGACCTCTTCGGGTAGCCGCGCGTATGCCCGCCCCGATACCGGAGCCGAACCGGCGCAGACCGTATGCCGTCATGCAGCATGGCGGGGACGTAACGATCTTTCCATAAATTCTTCTCAAGCTCCAGTGCGGCGGATTCGCGAAGCCGAAGCTCTCTGATCGGAAGGGTCAAGCCTGCACCGCCTTTCCGTTACAGCCGTTGTCGTTATCGCAATCAACGTATGTCTGCGGGTGATTCGCGGAAACGGCATATGACTAGTACGCGGAATCGTTCGCTCGTATAAGAAAGCAAGCCCCGGGTATCCGAGGCTTGCCAGCTAGTGCGATTCGATTAAAGCCAACCAGGTGAAACGCCCGGACGTTGAGGGTCATCGGGCTGCCCTGAATGGTGGATTCCCTCTGCTCCCACCGTGCGGTGTTGATCGCCATGGAATCCGCCGGAATGGTGATGGTGCTGGTGACGCCCGGGCGACAGTCCCCCGAGCGGTCCGATCCCCCAATCCGGAATCCGCTCGATCCACAATGGACCCCAATAAGCAGCGGGGGTTTCGACGACCGGCGGAGCCGCTTCCTCTTGGGCTCCGGTATTGTCGGGAGGACAAGTCCTTCTACGCCGGCGAAGCTTTCTCTTGCGCCGGTTGCACCCGCAATTGCGACGGTGATGATGTCTGCACGCTCCCACGGTACCGCCTCCTCATAGATGATGCTTCAGTCTATGTAGGCAAGGCGATAGCCGATAGGGACATTCGCATATGGCTTGAATCTTTTTACGCTTCTTCTTGCCCGCCCACGAGGTCTTTGAAGACGACGCTGACCATGATGAGGCCCGCGACCGGCGGGACGAAAGCGTTGCTGGACGGCGGCTGCTGCGCTTTGCGGATTTCCGGAGCGGTCTCGGGAACGATCCGCTGCGTGACGTCCTCGCGCGGCTTCACCGGAATTTCGGTCGAGAACACGACCTTGACGCCGCGTTTGATGCCTTCTTGGCGCAGCTTCTTGCGAATGACCTTCGCGATCGGATCCATCGTCGTCTTGGAGATGTCCGCTACCTGGAACCGGGTCGGATCCGTTTTGTTCGCGGCACCCATGCTAGAGATGATCGGGATGCCGCGCTCCAGACATTGCTTGATGAGGTGAATCTTGTACGAGATCGTATCCGACGCGTCGACGACATAGTCGAGCGGATACTTGAACAGCTCCTCGTACGTCTCCTCCGTATAGAACATGCGGAGCGCGATCGCGTCGCAATCCGGGTTGATCAGCTTGATACGGTCCCGCATTAGATCGGCCTTGGGCTGTCCGACGGTCGTCGTCAATGCGTGGATCTGCCGGTTAACGTTCGTAATATCGACGACGTCTTTATCGATCAATATAATCCGGCCGACGCCGGAACGCGCCAACGCTTCGGCTGCGATACCGCCGACGCCTCCGATGCCGAGCACGGCGACGGTGCTGCCTTTCAGCTTCGCTAATCCTTCAGGCCCGATCGCCAGCTCCGTTCGAGAAAATTGATGCAGCATGGTAGTGACTCGCCCCTTTGCTTAGCCTTGGCTTGGCACTGCGGAAGCTTCCGCATCCGGAGCGGCTTTCGTCTGCGCCGCGATCGCCTTCGCCGACAATCTGACGTGCAGGTCTTCCAATTGGCGATCCGCAACCGGCGACGGAGCGTCGCTCAGCAGGTCGGTCGCGCTCGCGGTTTTCGGGAACGCGATCGTCTCGCGGAGGTTCGTGCGGCCAGACAGCAGCATCACGAGGCGGTCGAGGCCGAAGGCGATGCCGCCGTGCGGAGGCGTGCCGTAGTCGAACGCGTCGAGGAAGAAGCCGAACTTCTCCTTCGCTTCCTCCATCGAGAAGCCGAGCGCGGAGAACATCTTCTCTTGCACTTCGCGGCGATAAATCCGCATCGAGCCGCCGCCGACTTCGTAGCCGTTAAGCACGATATCGTAGGCTTGCGCGCGGATCGCGCCAGGATCGGTGTCGAACAGAGCCAAGTCGTCGTCGTGCGGACGCGTGAACGGATGATGCTCCGCTACCCAGCGCTTGCCCTCTTCGTCCCAGCCGAGCAGCGGGAAGTCGACGACCCACAGGAATTTGTACGCGTTGTTGTCGATCAGGCCGAGCTCGCGGCCGACTTTGAGGCGCAGGTTGCCCATAACGTCAGCAGCCGTCTTCAGCTTATCGGCAGAGAACGTGATCAGGTCGCCCTCTTCAACGTTAAGGCGCTCCGTCAATGCGGCAATCTCCTCTTCCTTGAAGAACTTCACGATCGGACCGTTCCACTTGCCTTCTTTGACCGTAATCCAAGCGATGCCCTTGCCGCCGTAGCGAGCCGCGAACGGCTGCAGGTCGTCGAGCTCCTTGCGGCTCCAGCTAGCGCAGCCTTTGGCGTTCAGCGCTTTGACGACGCCGCCGGAAGCTGCTACGGAAGCGAATACTTTAACATCGCTGTTCTTCACGATGTCGGTTACGTCTTCGATCTCGAGACCGAAACGCAGATCCGGCTTGTCGGAGCCGTATTTATGGATAGCGTCATGATACGTCAGACGTTGGAAAGGCATAGGAATGTCGACGCCGATCGTCTCGCGGAACAGCTTCGCCATGAGGTTCTCCATCATGCCGAGCAATTGCTCCTGCGACAGGAACGACGTCTCGATGTCCACCTGCGTGAACTCCGGCTGACGGTCCGCGCGAAGGTCTTCGTCGCGGAAGCAGCGAGCCACCTGATAGTAACGCTCGATACCGCCTACCATCAGCAGCTGCTTGAAAATTTGCGGCGATTGCGGCAGCGCGAAGAATTCGCCCGGATGAACGCGGCTTGGAACCAGGTAGTCGCGAGCGCCTTCCGGCGTGCTCTTCGTCAGGATTGGCGTCTCCACGTCGATGAAGCCGTTCTCGTCGAGGTAATCGCGGAACACTTTCGTCGCTTTGGAACGGAGCAGCAACGTCTTCTGCATTTCCGGACGACGAAGGTCCAGGTAACGGTATTTCAAGCGAAGCGATTCGTCGACTTCTACTCCGTCCTCGATCGGGAACGGAGGCGTCTTCGCCGCGTTGATGATCTCGACTTCGTGCACCTGCACTTCGATTTCGCCAGTCGGCAGGTTCGGGTTGAACGTCTCTGGGTCGCGATCGACGACAACGCCTTTGACTGCCAGCACGTACTCGTTGCGGGCGCGGCTGCCAAGCTCAAGCGCTTGCCCGGAGAATGCCGGGTTGAATACGATTTGCACGATGCCCGTACGGTCGCGCAGATCGATGAACAGAATGCCCCCGAAGTCGCGCCAGCCTTGTACCCAGCCGTTCAGAACGACGTTCTGTCCGACGTTCTCTTTCGTCAATACTCCACAGTCGATATTTTTAAGCATCATCTCTAGTTCGTCCCCTTTTCATTCGGTATGAAAGTTTGTATCGCTTCGGCCAGTCCGCTAAGCGGAACTGCCCGTTGTTCGCCTGATGCGAGGTGTTTCAATGCGATCTCGCCTCGCGCCAGCTCGTCATCGCCGAGCACGGCCGCGAACTTCGCGCCCTGTCGGTCGGCTGCCTTGAACTGCGCCTTCGTTCCGCGTCCCTTGTAATCCCGCTCCGCCGCAATGCCTGCGCTCCGCAGCCGGTGCAGGATACCCGGGGTCGCTTGCTCCGCGCGTTCGCCGAGCGCGACGAGGTACACCTCGATATCGTCGCCGAGATCCGGCTTCACGCCCTGACTCTCGAGCAGCAGCACTGTTCGCTCCAGCCCCAAACCTAAGCCTACGCCGGGTTGGTCGTCGCCGCCGATCTGCGCCACAAGACCGTTGTAACGCCCGCCGCCGCCGATCGTATCGATCGCGCCGATACCTTGCGCCTTGTACTCGAACGCGGTGTGCGTGTAATAATCGAGACCGCGCACGAGCCGAGGATTCAGCTGATACGGGATATTCATCTCGTCCAAGATGGCCCGTACCCGAGCGAAGTGGGTCTCGCATTCCTCGTCCAGGTTATCGAGGATCGATGGCGCACCCTCGAACTTCGCCTGGTCGACCTTGCAATCCAATACGCGGAGCGGATTGCGCTCCATGCGGGATTGGCAGTCCTTGCATAGGCTGTCCTTCATCGGTAGCAGGAAAGCGAGCAGCTTCTCGCGGAACGCGGCTCGCACGGCCGGCGTTCCGACGGAGTTCAAATCGACCGTCACGCCTTTCAACCCGACTTCCGTGTAGAAGGCGTAACCGAGGGCGATCACTTCCGCGTCGAGCGCAGGATCGGTCGATCCGATCGCTTCGATGCCGAATTGATGGAACTGACGGTATCTGCCCGCCTGCGCCCTCTCGTAGCGGAACATCGGTCCGATGTAGTACAGCTTCGCGATGTCCGGTTCGCCGTACAGCTTGTTCTCCACGTAAGCGCGAACGGTGCCCGCCGTGCCTTCCGGACGCAATGTCATGCTTCTCTGACCGCGGTCCTCGAACGTGTACATTTCCTTCTCAACAATATCCGTCGTCTCGCCTACGCCTCGATTGAACAGCTCGGTCGACTCGAAGATCGGCGTCCGAATTTCATGGTAACGATAACGTCTCCCTAAATCTCTCGCTTTGTTCTCGACGTACTGCCATAATGCGCTTTTGCCGGGCAGAATATCTTGCGTGCCTGTCGGCTTTTGGTAACCCATGCTCGTTCACTCCTTCAGATCGGCAAATAAAAAGCTCCCGCCCCGCGACGATGTCAGAATCGTCGGGGACGAGAGCTGGATGTATGTGCTCCCGCGGTGCCACCCGCATTCAAACCGCTGCGCACTGTCCCCATACGGGAACGAGCAATGTTCGGTTTGCGCTTCAATCCGGTTAACGCCCGGCTACGCCATAACGCTACTGGGCTCCTATGCTCATTCGAGCGTCAGCCGTTCGCGGAAGGATCTCGAGGGGGTCTTTCATCCGTTCATTGTCGGAAAGCTTGCAGCCATATCTGCATTCGTAGGGCGTTCGCCGCGGCCGAGTGCAAGAAGGGCTTTCCTCTCTGGGGACCTGGGTTCGGATTACTGTTCCCTGTCATCGATTTTCAGGCGGATTTCAATTGTTATATATTGTAGTCTGTTGCAAGATGGCTGTCAAGGCGACTCCCTATAGAAAGAAAATAACCCGCCGAAGGTCTCGGCAGGTTCAAGTTAATTCTATTGAAAAAAGGGGGTCATCCATAGAGTAATCCATACAGGTTAAGCTAACGTGAATAAAAGATTACAGTTATATTACAAAAACGTACGATTGCAGCAGATGGCCCATCTTATTTTCGGGATGACGCGCATAATCCGAAATATGAGCCCGTAAGCCGAAAAACGGGGAATTGAAGCCGGGTACTACCCCTCTTATAATCAAAAATGTCCAAGGAGGACGTTTTCTTTTATTCGTCCTAGAAAACGTTTTCAAATTTCGACAGGAACAGCGGCGAGGAGGAGCCGTGTTCCGGAAGCGACGTCATTACCAGAAGGGAAGGATTCCATTATGAATGGACGAAGCCTCGTCAGAAAAAGCACGATGACCGCCGGCGCATTCATCCTTAGCTGTTCCCTCGTCTTTAGCGGCGCGTTCGCCGCATCGTCTGCTGTAACGAGCAAGGCGGTTATGTTCAAGGACCTGAAGCAGTCCCATTGGGCTGCGCCGTCATTGGCCAAGATGAAGCAATACGGTCTCATCACGGGCTATGCCGACGGCACCGTCAAGCCGGACACCCCGATCACGCGCGCGGAGTTCGCGGCGGTCGTCAATCGGATGTTCGGTTATCCGATGCCGGAATCGTTCAATGCCGGCGATGTCGCCAAGAACTCATGGGCGTATCCCGATATGGCCAAAGCGGTAGCGGCCGGCTATTACAAGCTTGATTCCAAGAACGCCGCTCAGCCGAATAAGCAGCTCTCGCGCGTCGAAGCCGCTGCGGCATTAGCTGACGTATTCTACCTGTCGCCGAAGGATGAGACAGGCTCTTCTCCGTTCAGCGACGTTAACAGCCTGAGCACGTCGCTGCAAGACGCGATACGGGCGCTTTCGGATGCCGGCTATGTCAACGGGTTCGCAGACGGAACGTTCAGACCCGGCAAGTCGATCTCCCGCGCCGAGCTAGCCGTACTGCTAGACCGGATGACAGGACTGTACGCCCACGAGTCGGGTACGGTCACAGCCGGGAAGGTTGCGGGCAACGCCGTCTTGAACCATGACGGTATCGTGCTGCAAGATACGACGGTCGCCGGCAATCTCATTCTGGCGCCGGGCATCGGCGAAGGCGACGCGACGCTAGAACGCGTGACCGTGGGCGGAGAGACGTTCATTCAAGGCGGCGGCGAGCACAGCGTCCACATCGTCGGGTCTCAGCTTGGCGTCGTCCACGTGGACAAAAATAACGGTATCGTACGCGTCGTCGTGAGCGGCACGATCGATCGTCTGATCATTGAAGGACAATCTCGCATCGAGCTGGCCGAAGGCGCGGTGGTCAAGCAGTTAGTCGTCATGCCAGGCGCGAAAGCTTCGACGATCGAAGGCAAGGGCAAGATCGAGAGCGTCGACAATCAGGCAGACGACGTTACATTCAACGGAACGCCGCTGCAAGCTTCGCAACCGACAAGCTCGTCAGGAGGCAATACGGGACCGATCTCGAATCCGGATACGATTCCTCAGAATGAGCCAAGCATCGATCCGGCCTCTCCTCTCGGCGATGCTCCTTGGACGCTCGTCTGGAGCGACGAATTCGAGAACGGAACGATCGGTCAGAACAAATGGACGTACGACCTCGGGAACGGACATGCCGTCGGAAATCCGGGCTGGGGCAACAACGAGCTCGAGTATTACACGAACCGGCCTGAGAACGTGAAGGAGCAGAACGGCAAGCTCTTAATCACCGCGCGCAAGGAAGCCGAGAAATACGAAGGCTACGATTACACGTCAACGCGGATTAAGACCAAAGGTTTGTTCTCCAAAACGTACGGCAAATTCGAGATCCGCGCCAAAGCGCCAACGGGCAAAGGTCTCTGGCCGGCCATCTGGATGCTGCCGGAGAATACCTCCGAATACGGCACATGGGCCGCTTCCGGCGAGATCGACATCATGGAGGGCTGGGGCAGCCGCCCTCACGACGTCGCGGGCACGATCCACTACGGCCAGCAATGGCCCGGCAACACCTACTCCGGCAAGGAGTATACGTTCGAAGGCAGCACGATCAACGAATTCCACACCTATTCGCTCGAGTGGGAGCCCGGCGAGCTTCGTTGGTACGTCGACGGAAACCTCTACTCGACGAAGAACGACTGGTATAGCAAGAGCTCGGGCAATCCGGCGAACTTCGCTTACCCGGCGCCGTTCGATCAACCTTTCCACTTGCTGATGAACCTAGCGGTCGGCGGCAACTTCGACGGTAACCCGACGGAAGAGACGCCTTTCCCGAGCACGATGGAAATCGACTATGTCCGCGTATACGAGCTGACGGGACGACCATATCGCGAGCCGGTGCCGGTCGAATATGCGAAAGAAAATTATTTACCTGGCGCCAAGCTGCCGCAAGGCGATGACATGGATCTCGTATATAACGCCGATTATACGCAGGACGTAGACGGCGACCCAGGCATGGGAATCTCCGGCACTGCGCATTGGGAGCTGTTCACCGGCGAAGGCGGAGCAGGGAACGTGACGATCGATACGATCGGCGGTACTCGATACGCCAAAGTCAACATTACGTCAGGCGGCAGCCAGCCTTATTCCGTCCAGCCTAAGGCGATCGTCTCTCTGGCCCAAGGACGTTACTACAAGTTGTCGTTCCAGGCGAAGTCGGATTCGGCTAGAAGCTTGAACGTCAGGGTGACCGGCGGAGAGTCGCGCGGCTTCGTCGCATACTCGCCAGCTCTTGACGCAAGTCTCGCGGATGAATTCAACACTTACACGATGTCGTTCCAGATGAAGCAGGACTCCGATAATATCGCGCGTATTGAGTTCAACGCAGGTACGAATGCGAAGCCCGTATGGATCGGTCAAGTCAAGCTGACCGAGATCGACAACATTCCTTTCGAGCATGATCTTCCGAAGAAACCGCTCGACGACGGAAACCATCTCTATAACGGGACGTTCGACCAAGGCGAACCGGACCGCATGAGCTATTGGCACGTAACAGCTGCCGAAGGCGCGTCGGTTAACGCCAGCGTGGATCATCTCGATCGTAAGTTGAAGGTTGTGATCGCAAGCGGCGGCGCTTCGGCTTCCGATGTGAAGCTGCTGCAGAAAGGCACATGGCTGTTGAACGGTCATGATTACAAGATCACGTTCGATGCCAACTCATCCGCGCCGCGGCCGATCGTGGTTGCGCTCGCGTCGAAGGAAGGAAGTATCATCGCACAGCACACCGTTAATCTGGCCGCCGGATCGAATAAGGTCGACGTGGCTCTAGAGGACTTCGCCGGCGCAGATGACACGGAAGGACAATTCCAGCTGCTTCTCGGCGGAGCGACCGGATCCGTCGTGCTCGATAACATCAAGCTAGTGCGTACGTCGACCTACATTCCGGATAACGTCGTGTTCTATCCGCTGTCCAATGGCGATTTCGCCGGCGGCCTGGCCGGCTGGGAGTCAATCTCCGACAGCGGCGGCGCGGTATCCGCTGCCGTTACCGACGGGGCCGCCGTATTGACCGTCGCGAACCAAGGCAACAATCCGTGGAGCGCCATGCTCATCCAGAACGGCTTGCCGCTTAGCGCCGGCATGACGTATGTCGTGCGTTTCGATGCCAAGGCTTCCATCCCGAGACAAATGGAAGTCATCGCAGAGAACAGTGCCTACACGAGATATTTCGATGAAACTTACGAGCTTGGGACAACCATGCAAACGTACGAACTGGAATTTACCATGCCGAAGAACGAAACGCTTGGCTTCAAGTTCCTAATGGGCTTAATCGCCAATACGACAGCGCTTGGACAGTCGCACGAAGTAACGATCGATAATGTCGCCTTCGAGGTGAAGAATGCGCCGGTCGCCAAGCCGCCATCGCTCTTCGCGGACATTACGGGCAACATTGTCGGCTCTCCGATCGCGATTACGTTCCCGAACGATGACGCTTGGAGGACGGCCGTGACGCAAGTTACGATCAACGGCGCCGAGATTGATTCGAGCAATGCCGTATTCGCCGCAGGCACCTTGACGATCGCCGCAGAGGCGTTCTCGGCCGCAGGCAGCTACGCGATCCGCGTCAAAGCAAGCGGTTACGCAGACGCAGCCGTCTCGCAGACGGTTCTAGCGGGAGACGGCAACCTTGTCGTCAACGGCGGCTTTGACAGCGGTACTTCAAGCTGGCTAACTTGGTCCGGCGATGGCGGGACTGCAGCCTTAACGGTCGAAGAAGGCCAAGCGAGAATCGCAATCGGCTCCAAAGGCCCGCTGAACTGGTCCAATCAGTTTTATCAGGCTGGCATTCCGATGACAGCGGGACGCACCTACGAGCTTCGGTTCAACGCTTCGTCCACGGTCGATCGGCCGATTACCGTAGAGTTCAGCGACACGTCCGGAGGAGCGAAGTCTTTCAATCTGACGTCGACCGAGACGGAGTTCGTGACGACCTTCAAGGTAGACAGCAACGCTCCTCTCAAGCTCAATTATTTGATCGGCGACGTCACGTTCGAAAGCGCTACGACACCGGAAGGCGCGCATACGATCACGATAGACGATGTCGTGATTAAGGAAGTGCCCACGGGTCACGAGCTTCTCAACGGGACGTTCGATACGAATGCGGATCACTGGGACCTCTTCAACAAGCCGGATGAGGCTGACGCAGCTCTTGCGGTTACGGACGGCGAGCTTAACGTCAATTGGTCCGGTTATGACGGCTTCGAAATCTGGGGCACGCAATTGACTCAGAGCGGACTCCAGCTCGATGCCGGCAAGACGTATAGACTCGCTTTCCAAATCAAGTCTTCGATCGACAAGACGATCAAGCTGTCCGTAGAGAAGGGAACCGACTATAACGTGCAATACTTACCGGCCGAGGATGTTCCGTTGACCGGAGGAGCCGGCTTCGTGACGGTCACCAAAGACTTCGCGATCGGCGCGGTTTCAGAGGCGAACGGCAAGATTGTCCTTCAGATGGGCGGCAACCATGCCGGAGCGCATACGATCACGATCGACAACGTAACGCTGATCGAGGTCATCGCGCCGCCGCCTTCCGGCCACGAGCTGTTGAACGGCACGTTCGATACGGATACGGAGAATTGGAATCTGTATACAAGCGACGGTTCGAATGCCGTAACCTCCGCAGTCTACGGGAAGCTGGAGATCGAATTCACGACTTACGACGGCTGGTTCAATTATTCGACGCAGGTGTATCAGGAACAATTACAACTAGAGGATGGGACGACGTACGTCGTAAGCTTCGATGCGAGCTCCTCGGTCGACAAACCGATTAGCGTCGAGGTCGGTCGCGGCGGCGGAGGCGCGCATCAAGCTGCGTTACCTTTCAACTTAACGAGCGGCACGGAGACGTTCTCGTTCGAGTTCACCGTATCCGGGACCGATCAGAACGCTAAGCTGAACTTCCTGCTTGGCAGCAACAACATCCCCGGTACGAGGGAAGGCGATTACGACGGACCGATCTTCGTCCCTCACACCATCTGGATCGACAATGTTACATTGACGGAGAAGATCGAATAGCAAACAGAATAAGCCCCGCCGATTCCTATGGCTAATGCCATGAAATCGGCGGGGCTTTCCGGTTCCATCCTATCCGCGGCCGCCC